>Ga0129306_1000062_pt1 | contig 174365 bp, 151 predicted proteins | sample P827metagenome_FD_94438 | JGI IMG/M metagenome (GOLD analysis project Ga0129306, IMG submission 94438) | Capybara group fecal microbial communities from Wisconsin, USA - P827 metagenome | ecosystem: Host-associated > Mammals > Digestive system > Large intestine > Fecal | place: USA: Wisconsin...
GAGACCATAGTGTTCACGCCACAGTGGACGGCGCAGGCTCAGTTTGCAGGCTATTACGTGGCTGAGGCAATGGGCTTTTACCGCGAGGCAGGATTGGATGTGCGCATTGAACACCCGTCGGCAACATCGTCGGCCATGAGCCGTCTGCATTCCGGCAGATGTCAGGCCACAACACTAACCCTCTGCCAAGCTATGGAGACAGTGGATGAAGGTACGCTGTTGGTAAACATCCTTCAGACATCGATGAACAACGCCATGGTCATCGTCTCCGCTCGCAATCAGAACCCGCTTACCCAGAAAGGCGCCCGTGTAGGCATCTGGAGCGTGGGCTTCGGTCAGCTCGCCATCTGCATGAGCGCCAAAGAACACTTGGACTACGAGTGGATACGTTTTGCCCAAAACGTCAACCTATTTGTGTCAGGAGCACTCGATGCCACAGTGGCTATGAGCTATAACGAGTACTACCAGCTGATGCAGGCAGGTGTCGAGATGACCGACACTAACGTGTATCGTTTCTGCGACCACGGCTATAACGTGCAGGAAGACGGCGTATATATGACCCGCGAATACTATTCCGAACATAAGGACCAGGCACGACGCTTCGCCGAAGCCAGCAAGAGAGGCTGGGAATGGGCCGTCGAACATCCCGATGAGACACTGGATATCGTGATGAAATATGTCGACATGAACAACATCGCCACCAACCGCGTGATGCAGCAACTGATGCTCCAAGAAGTGCTGCGCCTGCAGGTCGACAGAGAGTCGAAACAACGTGAGTTCCGGCTGCGCCCCGATATGGTGCAGGAGGCAAGCCGACTGATGGTGGAAAATAAGATGCTGAGCCGTGAAGTGACATACGAGGAATTAATTGAGAATTGAGAATTATGAATAGGATAATTGCATATATTCGGCGGAAGTTATCGGTCAGGGTCAGTCTGAGAGTGGTTGTCTCTGCCGCCATATTATTCGTCGCAGCCCTGGGCTATATGTTCTTTCAGGCCCGTGATGCCGTGTACCATGAGGCTATGAACCGCGCCACACAGATTCTCGACAAGACATCGTTGCGCGTCGACAGCATCCTGAACCGTGTGGAAGTGGCGTCAGACATGACAAGATGGCTCGTGGAACGCCACACCAACCAGGCAGACTCGATGTTCGTGTACAGCCGCAGCATGCTGGAAAACAACCCCGACTTCTACAACTGCTCCGTAGCCTTCGAACCATATTATTTTGAAGAAAAAGGACGTTACTTCTCCGCCTACACCAAACACGTTGGCGACAGCATCCGCACAATACAGGGCGGCAGCGACAGCTACCAGTACTTCTTTGCGGACTGGTATCTTATGCCCAAACTGCTCGACCGTCCGTGCTGGACGGAACCGTATTTTGACTTCGACGTGGCTACCAACACCAGCGAGATGGTGACCAGTTACTGCCAGACCGTCAAAGACAGGCAGGGCAGGATGATAGGCGTCATCAACACCAGCCTCTCCATCAACTGGCTGTCGAAGACCATCTCTGCCGTCAAGCCCTATCCGCATTCCTATAGCATAATGATAGGCCGCGGTGGCACTTATTTCGTACATCCTGACACAACGAAAATCACTCGTCAGACCATCTTCACACAGACACTGGAGCAGCCCGATACAGCCATGACCGCCTTGGGCTATGCCATGCAGCGTGGTGAGGAAGGCGTGAAACAGATGCATATCAATGGTAAGGACAGCTATGTGTTCTATAAGCCTCTCGGCAGGACCGGCTGTTCGATGGCAATAGTATGTCCGGAAAGCGACATCTTCAGAAGCTTCGACCGTCTGCAAAACACCATTATGGGCATCGTCGCCGTCGGTCTGCTGCTGATGCTCTATTTCTTTATCCGCATCATCACATTCGAATTGGATCCACTCAGACGGCTCGCCACAGAGGCTGAGACCATTGCCTCCGGACAGTTTGACGCTGAGTTGCCCGACTTCCAACGTGTCGACGAGATAGGCCAGCTGAGCCATTCGTTCGGCAATATGCAGCAGTCGCTGGTGAAATACATCGACGAGCTGAAGAAAACAACCGCCCAGAAGGCCACGATAGAGAGCGACCTCCGCATCGCCAGTAAGATACAGCTGGGTATGCTGCCCGAGAAGTTCCCTACACGTGCCGACCGTGACGATGTGCAGCTCTTCGCCTCGCTGACCCCTGCCAAGGAGGTGGGCGGCGACCTGTTCGATTTTTATTTCCGCGACGAGAAACTATTCTTCTGCATCGGCGACGTGTCGGGTAAAGGCGTGCCTGCATCGCTCTTCATGGCGGTCACACGTTCCACCTTCCGCACCGTGTCGGCTCATGAATCGATGCCTGACCGCATCGTGACAATCATGAACAAGACCATCGCCGACATGAACAAAAACCACATGTTCGTCACCCTCTTCGTCGGAGTGCTCGACCTGCCTACAGGACGCCTGCATTACTGCAACGCCGGCCATGATGCCCCGCTGCTGATAGGCGCAGGTATAGGCGAACTGCCATGCGACTCCAACATACCCGTGGGCTTCATGCCACAATGGAAGTTCTCGCTGCAGGAAGCACGGATATTCACAGGTACCACCATATTCCTCTTCACCGACGGACTTACCGAGGCCATGAATGCCAACAAAGCCCAATTCCAGATGGAACGCGTCAACGAGGTGGCAGCCCGCGCACTCGATAACCAACAGCATGAGCCACGCCAACTCATCGAACAGATGACCGACGCCGTACACCAGTTCGTGGGCGACGCCGAACAAAGCGACGACCTCACCATGATGGCAATACAATATGTATGGCAACATAATGACGCTCGGATGCGAAAAAACATCACCCTGCCTAACGACATACAGAAAGTGCCTCAGCTGAATGCCTTCGTGGAAGAGGCCTGCCAGACAGTGGGACTCGACGAAATCGACACAATGAAAATTAAAGTCGCCGTTGAAGAGGCCGTGGTCAACGTGATGAAATATGCCTATCCGTCAGGAGAACGTGGCGACATAACCATAGAAGCGGCATCTAACGATGTGCGTCTGAAATTCACCATCATTGACAGCGGCAAGCCTTTCGACCCTACAGTCCAGTCAGCGGTCGACACCTCGCTTTCTGCCCAAGAACGTAAAATCGGCGGACTCGGCATCCATATCATGCGCCAGAATATGGACTCCATCAACTACGAACGTTCTGACAACCGCAACGTATTGACACTTAGAAAAAAATTAAATAAGAAAAATTAATATCAAACGACGATGAAAACAACTATTCAAGAACAAGACGGCAAAATGGTCGCCATCCTGGCAGGCAGTCTCGACACTGCTGCCGCCCCTGAGACCGAAAAAGCAATGAGTCCACTCAACGACGTGGAGGGGAAAGACATCATCATCGACTGCACTGAGCTGGAATACATCTCATCAGCCGGTCTGCGTATTTTCCTTGGAATACTGCAGAATGCGCAGGGAAAAGGCGGACAAGTCTATATTAAAGGTATCAACGAAAACGTCCATACTATCTTCACCATCACCGGTTTCAGTAACATCTTTAAGTTTATGTAAAACTGCTTAAAGATGGATGCGGATACTTTCGTTTTCTTGGGTTTTAATCTCCATGCTTGGATAACGATAGTGACGGTGGTGGCGCTGTTCGACAACATTGTGTATCCTTTAACTCCAGTGCCATAATAATATGACTGAGACAAAAATATATATAGGGCTTAACGATTCCCTCACCAATCAGCAGGAACATAACACCGAGATGTATATCAATATCATGAAATACGTCTGCAAGAGTCATCATGTGCCGTTTTCGTTTGTGATTACGGAAGGCGGGTTTTTTCACGAAAACGGTGATTACACACAGGAGCAGACTCTTGTCCTGTCACTGATTGATGTCGATAAGGATATAGCCGAATCCATAGCGAAAGACCTCTGCGCTTTTTTCCATCAGGAAAGTGTGATGGTGACGGAAAGTGTGATAAATGTCAGCTTTATAAAGGATCATCTAAAACCGAAATGATTATTCAATAAAATTCTTATCTTTGCAACATGAGATTGGTCAAGCCATCGAAGATTTTCAGGATGTTTTATCCGTCGCTGCTTTGGGAGATGCCGAAGACAGGTGAGAAGACCATATACCTCACCTTCGACGACGGCCCGCATCCGACGATAACACCGCTGGTGCTTGAGATTCTTAAAAGATACGATGCAAAAGCGACGTTTTTCTGCATAGGAAACAACGTCAGGCAGTTCCCCGCCACTTTTGAGCTAATCAAAAAAGAAGGCCATTCGGTGGGCTGCCATACCTTCAACCACGAAAACGGCTGGAAAACCAAAACCCAGGATTATGTCGACTCGGTGTCAGCAGCCAACGAACTGATTCAGAGCAACCTCTTCCGCCCACCTCACGGAAAAATCAAAAGGTCAGAGCTGAAAAAATTATCCACTCTAAACTTTTTAAACAACTCTAAACACTACACTCTACACTCTAAACTAAAGATTGTCGCCTGGACTGTCATCGCCTACGACTGGGATCATGCCCTCTCGCCGGAAGACGTCTATCAAAATGTCATCAGAAACGCCGGCGACGGTGCCATCGTTGCCTTCCACGACAGCCTCAAAGCCTACAGCAACATGATTTCCGTCTTGCCGAGAGTTTTGGAGTATTATTCTCAAAAAGGTTTCGTATTCAAAAATATTTGACTTTTTTGCCAATTGTTGCGATTGTATTGAAATAATGTTTAATTTTGCGGTAAATATTGATATTCAACATCATTGTTTAACTTAATTCCTAAAAAATGAAAAAAGCATTATTACCTTTACTTACGGTAGCAGCATTTTTGCTGATTACTTTCGCTTGCAAAAAAGACAGCAACAGCGGTGGCGGTGTCAACCCTAACACTCCGACAATCAACAACTACTTCACCGTTGAAGGTGCGAGCTACAGCGTATCAAACTTACCGGCATCAACAGGCGGTGACGCCCCAACGGTTGAGATGAACAACACAGTCATTCCTGGCGGTTCAAACTATGTGACAGTGTCGTCAATGGTTGAGGCGGCAAAGATCCTCATCGGTGTTGACGGTGTGAGAGGCCATTTCGAGATGGTTCCTAACAACAGAGGCGTGAACGAGATTGTTTATGACTTCGTTATGATTATGAACCAGAACCTTGAAGGCGACACATTCAACATCACTATCGGTATCGTTGACGAAAATGGCGATGTGAGCGAATACTGGACGACAGAGATGACTATCCATGCCGTCGGTACAGGCGCTCTTCAGGTGAGTTTGTCGTTCGACAACAACAAGGACGTCGACCTCCACCTCTTCGAACCTAACGGATATCATATTTTCTATGGTGACAGAACAAGTGAAAACGGCGGTGTCCTTGACCTCGACTCTAACCCGAGTTGCAGCATTGACGGCATCAACAACGAGAACATCACCTATGGTGAGGACGCATACGTAGAGCCGGGTGAATACACAGTGTACGTCGACATGTGGGAAAACTGCGATCCATCAGTCGCAACCAACTTTGTGTTGTCGGTGTTCTACGGTGGCAGTCTAATCCAGACAGTGGAAGGTCGTAACCCGATAACAGGAACATTCCCGATTGGAGAGCCAGGCAACTATGCTGAATTGGACAACATCCAGCCGTTATGCCACTTCATCATTCCTGACAACGGTCAGGCTAAACCAGCAAAATCCCTTAAGAAAGATCTTCCAAAATTCTTGAGATCAGCTGACAAATAATAGTCTTTTTTCTCACAGATTACACAGATTTTCACGGATTTTTGTTGTATATTTCTGTGCTAATCTGTGTAATCTGTGAGAGATTAAAAAGGAAGTAAATTATCCAATGCGACTCCAGTCGAAGTCATGTTCGAATTGCTGTGTGAAATATTGCTTTGTGGCGTAATGCTCGGGCTTTGACAGCGTCGGGTCGGCATCGAGAAGCAGGTTCGCCATCCTTCTGGTGTGCCTGATGATAGGCTCGTCGTATTGGAAGTCACCGATTTTCATCTCAATCATTCCCGATTGTCGGGTGCCTTGGGTCTCGCCGGGACCTCTTAGCTGCAGATCTGCCTCCGCAATCTCGAATCCGTCGTTGGTTTTCACCATCGTCTCCATGCGTTTCTTGCCTTCGCCAGTGATCTTATGGTCTGTGATCAAGACACAATACGACTGCTCGGCGCCACGACCCACTCTTCCACGGAGCTGATGTAGCTGTGATAGCCCGAATCTGTTGGCGTTTTCGATAATCATCACTGAGGCGTTCGGCACGTTTACACCGACTTCAATCACCGTCGTCGCTATCATGATATGTGTCTCGCCACGCACGAAACGCTGCATCTCCCAGTCTTTGTCGTCGGCCTTCATCTGCCCGTGCACCACGCTGATGTGATAGTCGGGCTCCGGGAAGTCGCGCATCATCGCCTCGTAGCCCTCCTGCAGGTTTATCAAGTCCATTTTCTCCGACTCCTTGATGAGCGGATAAACGACATATATCTGATGCCCTTCGGCGATCTGTTTCTTCATGAAGCCGATAATCGCAAGTCGTTGTTCCTGAAACACATGCACCGTCTTGACAGGCTTTCTTCCTGGCGGCAACTCATCGATTTTAGAGACATCGAGGTCACCATATTGCGTCATCGCCAAGGTGCGCGGAATAGGGGTGGCCGTCATCACCAAAGTATGTGGCGGGAACGCTGTCTTGTCCCAAAACGAGGCACGTTGCGCCACACCGAAACGGTGCTGCTCGTCGATGATGCAGAGACCTAAATTTTTGAAAACCACGGTGTCTTCTATCAGAGCGTGAGTGCCTATTATTATCTGGAGGTCGCCGCTCGCGAGGTCGGCTAATATCTGTTTTCTTTCGGCCGTCTTGGTGCTTCCGGTGAGCAAAGCGAAGTGCACGTCCATGCCTTTGAGTTGCGCTCGCAACGTCTCAAGATGTTGAGTGGCGAGGATTTCGGTCGGTGCCATGAGCGCTGCCTGATAGCCGTTGTCGAGGGCGAGAAGCATTATCATCAAAGCCACTATGGTCTTGCCGCTGCCCACGTCGCCTTGCAGAAGCCGGTTCATCTGGTGGCCGCTCTTCAAGTCAGCCCGGATCTCCTTGATGACACGTTTCTGGGCGTTGGTGAGAGGGAAGGGTAGGTGTTCCTTGTAGAAGGTGTTGAAATAATCGCCAACCTGTTGAAACACAACGCTTTTGGTGTTTATCTGACGGTCTTTTTTATGAACTAAAAGTCTAAGTTGGAAGAAGAAATGCTCCTCATATTTCAACCTCGTCGTGGCACGCTGGATATCAGTGCTGTTCGACGGCAGGTGTATCTTGTAATAGGCTTCTTTTCGAGGCAGAAGCTTGTCGTGAAGCACCAGACTCTCGGGCAAAACCTCCGGAATCATGTTCCAGACCTGAAGGACGCAGGTCTTAATGAGTTTTGCGAGCTGTTTGGTGCCGAGGCCGACGTTTTTCATCTTCTCGGTGGTGTTGTAAACGCCTTGCAGTGCCTCGCCAACGAGCACGTCGTCGGGGTTATAGTCCTCGACATCGGGGTGGGTGAAGTTGAAGCGGTTGTTAAACACGCTTGCCTTGCCGAAGATGAGATATTTCTTGCCCGGCTGGAAGCGGTTTTTTATCCATTTCAGACCTTTGAACCACACCAATTCGATGGAGCCGGTGTCGTCGGTGAAAGTCGCTGTAATCCTCGTAACTCTCGGACTGCCAAAGGCTTGCATGTTGCTCACCGTTCCCACGAGCTGGTAATAAACGGTGTCGTCGGTAATCTGCCTGACCTTATGAATCTGCGAGCGGTCGATATATCTGAAAGGGAAATAATCGAGCAGGTCCTGAAACGTGAAGATGCCGAGCTCCTTGTTCAGAAGCTCCGCCCGTTTCGGCCCGACACCCTTGAGGTATTCTATTTTCGTCTGCAGAAGGTCAACCATCAGAATTGTTTTTGCAAAGATAGTAATATTTTAAAAAGTAAGTATTTTTTTCATATTTTTGCATCATGATTTATCTCAACGATCATACGGAATTGCTTGATATTGATGCTGCTTTGTCGAAGGTGTCGGAGCAACGTCGTGAGCAGGCGCTGAAGTTCGCGCACGAGAGCGGCCGGCGGCTGTCGCTGGCGGTGTACTTGCTCCTCATGGAAGGCCTCCAAAATGAATACGGCATCACCGAGCCACCGGTGTTCGAATATCTTGACGGCGGAAAACCCATTATAAAAGGTCATCCGGAAATACATTTCAACTTCAGTCATTCGGGTGACGTTGCTTTATGCGCTATTGATAACCAACCAGTTGGCGCAGATATTGAAATGCCGCGTAAAATCACATCTTCGCTGATAGCTTATACCATGAACGAAGAGGAGCGGGCGATAATAGAATCGGCATCTGATCAAGTGATGACTTTTTTGTCATTTTGGACGAAGAAAGAAGCAGTGCTGAAACTAACGGGAGAAGGAATCCGCAGCGACCTGAAGACGGTGCTTGAAAACCACGAATTATACCATATTGAAACCATCACAACAGACCATTACGTCTATTCTATCGCAAAATTTAAATAAAATCAGTAAAAAAAGTGTACTTACTGAAAAAATGCTTATTTTTGCAAGTTTATTATACATATTTGAAAAATAAAAAATTAATATATATCATGTTAAGCGAACAAGAACAAATCAGGAGAAATTCTTTACAGGAACTTTATAAACTCGGTATTAACCCTTATCCGCAGGCAGCGTTCGAAGTGAACGTGAAAACCACACAGATCAAAGAACAGTTTGACGACAACGACCTCTCAAAGTTTGAGAATATCAGCATCGGCGGCCGTATCATGAGCCGTCGTATCATGGGCGCCGCGTCATTCTGCGAGCTGCAGGACGCCTACGGCCGTATCCAGCTTTATCTTAACCGCGACGAGATCTGCCCAGGCGAAGATAAGACCTTGTACAACGTGGTGTTCAAACGTCTTCTCGACATCGGCGACTTCATCGGAGTGAAAGGCTTCGTGTTCCGTACACAGATGGGCGAGATTTCAATTCACGTCAAGGAACTGACAGTGCTCAGCAAGAGCTTGCGCCCACTGCCTATCGTGAAAGAGAAAGACGGCGTGAAATACGACGAGTTCAACGACCCTGAGCTGCGATACCGTATGCGTTACGTCGACCTCGTGGTCAACGATAAGGTTAAAGATATCTTTATCAAACGTACACGTATCATCGACAGCATCCGTCGTTTCTTCAACGAGAGCGGCTATCTTGAGGTTGAAACTCCTGTGTTGCAGGCTATCCCTGGCGGCGCAACGGCACGTCCGTTCATCACACATCACAACGCCTTGGACATCCCGATGTACCTGCGTATCGCCGATGAGCTTTACCTGAAACGTCTTATCGTGGGCGGCTTCGAGGGCGTTTATGAGTTCTCGCGTAACTTCCGCAACGAAGGTATGGACCGCACTCATAACCCTGAGTTTACAGGACTTGAGATATATGTCGCTTACAAAGACTATCTTTGGATGATGGACTACACCGAGGCGATGATTGAACGCGCCGTGAAAGAGGTGTTAGGCACTGATACCGTTAAAGTCGGCGAAAACGAGATTTGCTTCAAACGCCCGTTCAAGCGTATCACAATGATCGACTCCATCAAGGAGAAGACCGGAATCGACATCACTGGCATGGACGAGGATCAGCTGCGCGATGTCTGCAAGAAACTCGAGATTGAAGTCGATGCTTCGATGGGTAAAGGCAAGCTCATTGACGAGATCTTCGGTGCAAAATGCGAAGGCACGTACATCCAGCCGACATTCATCACCGATTATCCTGTCGAGATGTCGCCACTGTGCAAACGTCATCGTAACAATCCTGAGCTCACCGAACGTTTTGAATTGATGGTCAACGGAAAAGAGCTCGCTAACGCATATACCGAGCTCAACGATCCTATCGACCAGCGTGCCCGTTTCGAGGAACAGATGAAGCTGGCAGGTCGCGGTGACGACGAGGCTATGCTCATCGACCAGGACTTCCTCCGCGCTCTCGAATACGGTATGCCTCCTACATCAGGTATGGGCATCGGCATCGACCGTCTGGTGATGCTGCTCACAGGCCAGACACAGATCCAAGAAGTGCTTCTCTTCCCTATGATGCGTCCTGAAGTGCATAAGAAAGTCGCTACAAAAGAAGACTTCATGGCAGTCGGCGTGCCTGAGGTATGGGCAGAAGTGCTTGTGAAACAAAACTATACAACCGTTGAGCAGATGCAGTCGGAGAAGCCTTCGGCACTGCGCGAGAAACTCAACGGTATCCGTAAAAAGACAAAGATGGACGTCCCGGCATTGCAGCTCGAGGAAGTCGAAAAATGGATAAACGCATAAAGTAAGGACACACCGCGTGTGTCCATCAAATAAAATAAACAACCATGAAAAAACTATTATTGACAACATTGTTTACTCTCATCTTGAGCGCACTCTCATTCGCTCAGACAGTGCAGAAAACTTATTATTTCGGTACACCGATGGTCAGCGAGGTGAATGGCTACGATGTCATCAGCTTCGCCGGCACCAGAAACATGGGTGAGACAGGCAAAGCCACTCTGCCATGCCAGCAGGTGTCGCTGCTGCTGCCTCCTAACACTCAGGCACAGAACATCAGCGTCAGCTACGACGACATAGTGGAGCTGGAAGGCACTTACAACCTGTTGCCGAGCCAGCAGGTCCGCCCGCTTTCGTCTACCGAGCCTATAGTGTTCGAGAAGGATGAGGATTTCTACAGATCAGGCGAGACTTATCCTCTGGAGGCTGCCTCTAAGGTCAGCAGCCAGTATCTGAACGGATGCTCTTTCGCCATGGCTACCTTCACTCCTGTGCAATACGTCCCTGCCACAGGCAAGGTGTCGTACGCACGCACAGTGACCGTCACTGTGGAGTATGCTGCCTCAAGAGCCGACAAGGGCAATCTGCTTTGGATGACCCCTGAGGTGAAGGCTAAGGTGGAGCGTATGGCTCAGAACCCTGAGGCTGTTGCCGACTACAAGACCCGCGGCCGTTCTATCAGCGGCTACGAGCTGTTGGTCATCACCCCTGAGGCATGGGTGTCGCATTTCGATGAATATGTGGCATTTTACGAGGCACGCGGCCTCCGCACACATGTCACAGCATTGGAAGACATCCTCGCCAACTTCGACGGACGCGACAACGCCGAGAAGGTGTTCAACTATACCAAACAGGAATACGAGAACAACGGCCTTATGCTGATATTGCTGGGCGGTGACGCCGGCCTGGTGCCATGGCGCGCCCTCTACTGCTACGTCTCTGACGAATATGTCGACAACCTGCCAGCCGATATGTACTACGGCTGCTTCGACACCAACTGGGACGAGAATAACAACGGCCTGTGGGGCGAGATAGGCGAGGACGACATGCTTCCTGAAGTGGGCGTGGGCCGTATGCCTTTCAACAACGAGACACAGTTCCGCAATATGATGCACAAAACTCTGGAATATCAGTCAAATCCTGTGCTTGGCGAGTTCAATACAGTGATTCTCGGAGCTGAGCATATGGGCGACGGATACTACGGCAGCACCGATCTGGAAAGACTTATCGGAGGCAGCAGCGAATATGGCTACACCACAGTGGGTATTCCTGAGGAATATACTTTCGTGAAGATTTACGAAGGCAGCCCTTCTGGTTGGAGCGGCAACATCTTCAAGAACGCCATCAACGCAAACGGCGGACAGTATGTGTTCCACTGCGGTCACGCCAACACCGACTACGTGGCAGGCTGGTATGTGAATACTACCGACGACAGCTCGTTCGCAAAACTGGACGGTGTTACACATAACTACGGATTATTCAACTCCCACGGCTGCATCTGCGGTGACTTCACCCACACCTGCATGCTGGAGCGTCTGGTCAACATCTCGACAGGATTCGTTGCAACAACAGGCAATTCACGTTATGGATGGTATGCACCTTGGGGCGACGGCATGGCTGCCCACCTCAACCGCGAGTTTGTGGACGCTTACTACAACGACCGCCTACCTTACATAGGAACAGCTTTCGTGGAGATGAAGATAATGACAGCACCTTACGTCGCAACACCTTGGGGCGATGACGGCGCGATGCGTTGGAACCTTTACGACATCAATATCTTAGGTGACGTGGCTGTTTGCCCATGGCTCGACGAGCCTTTCCGTCCGGAAGTGAGCTATGCTTCAGCATTGCCAATGGGAGCTACCACAACACCTGTCACCATCACCTATAGAGGCGAGGCACAAAGCAACTTCCGCTGCAGCATCTTCCATAACGGCGAACTGCTCGCTTTCGGCATGACAGATGATAACGGAAACGCCAATATCGACTTTGCAGATGCTCTCGATGTCGCTGATACTCTGCAACTTATCATCACCGGACCTAACGCATGGCCACAGACAATAGATATTATCGGAATCAACGCCAATACAGCATTCGTTTATCCGCAAGATATTGATATTCATGGTGATTTCCTCTTCGGAAGAAATATCTCAATGGATGTCGACTTCAAGAATGTAGGTACAGTCGATGCTAACAACGTGGTTGCAACATTGTCGTCAAGCTCCAACTATGTGACAATGTCGAAGTCAACGGTTAACGTTGGAACCATCAACGCAGGCTCATCAGTGGTGGTCGCTGACGCTTTCGACATCGAAGTCGCCAATAACATCCCTGATGGCACTTACGTCGATTTCGTTATGACATGCACCGATGGCACCAACGTCTGGAACCGTGATGTCTTCTTCCAGGCAGTGGCTCCAGTCATGACAATCAACGAGTTGACATACGAAGAAGTCTCTGGCAACATGAACGGCTTCCTCGATCCGGGTGAGACATTCAGACTTACTGCAACAGGTAAGAATATAGGCCATTATTTAGCCGATAATCCTTATATCCACGGAAGTTTGAACTCAGAATATCTGACATTTGTCAGCAACGACACTCATTTCGCCAATGTGGCAGCCGGTGCAGGATTTGCGGAAAGCATAGAAATTAGAATCGCAGACGATGCACCTAACGGCACCACTATTAACATCAATGTAAGCGCTATTACAGGTCAGTATTCATCTGAAAAGAACATTGTCTTGACAGTCGGAACAGTGCAGGAAGGCTTTGAGTCAGGCGACTTCTCACATCTCAACTGGATGCTTGAAGGCGATGATAATTGGTTTATCACCGATGCCGAGGCACATACAGGTACCTTCAGCGCTCAGTCACCAGAGCTTTCGAAACATCAGTCAGCTACATTGATGGTCGATATGGAGAACACTACCGACGGCGAGCTCTCATTCTATTATAAAATGCATATCAAACATAATAGAGCAGCGCTCATTATCTATCTTGATAATGTTGTCAAAGATATGCTTTATGGAGATCTCGACTGGACATTGTATAGATTGGATCTGCCTGCCGGACAGCATAACATAAAATGGTGTTATTATACAGCTCAAAGCGGCAACGTTGAAGAATATGTTTGCTGGGTCGACGATATTACTTTCCCGGGTAACACTATGATTCTCGGCGTGGAATCAGTGGAAGACGATAGCAATATGGAGGTCTATCCTAACCCTGCAAACGATATCATCTACGTGAAAGGCGATAACATCCAATATGTTGAGATTTACAATACTGTTGGATCAAGAGTCATCTCAAAGAATGTAATCGACTCAGAATCAATAAATATTGCTGATCTTACAAGCGGAATCTATTTCGTAAGAATCGTCGATAAACAAGGTAATACCACAACGACAAAAATCGTTAAGAGATAATGCTTTTTGCTGACATCATAGGACACGAAGACTTGAAAAAACGCTTGATTCAGAGCGTCAAGGATAGTCGTGTGTCGCATGCTCAGCTGTTTTTAGGTCCGGAAGGTAGCGGCAAGATGCCTCTTGCATTGGCATACGCTCAATATATCAACTGCACAAATCGTTCAGAATCAGATAGTTGTGGCGTATGCCCATCATGCAAGAAGTTTATGTCGCTAACCCATCCCGACCTTCATTTTGTCTTCCCGACAGCCACCAACAAGGATGTCAAAAAAGACCCTGAATCGGATTTGTTTTTAAACGACTGGAGAGAGTATCTCACTGATTGTCAAGGATATGCAGACCTTTCGGATTGGTTTAACAAACTCGATATTGAAAACAAACAGGGTATCATCAATGTGCGCGACGCCGCCACGATAATGCGCAAACTCAGCTTTAAAGCTTATGAAAGTGAGTTTAAAATTGCTATTATCTGGATGGCCGAGAAGCTTAACGTGCAGAGCGCCAATAAGTTACTGAAGCTTATCGAGGAGCCGCCAGGGAAGACACTGTTTATTCTCATTGCAGAACATCAGGAGGAGCTGCTCACCACCATACGCTCGCGTTGTGTGATGGTCAAAGTGCCGAAATTGGGACTTCAAGAGACGCAAAATGCTCTGATTCAACGCTTTGGCTGTACTGAACAAGAGGCTTACGATGCCGCCGCCCTTTCCAACGGCAATTGGATCCTGGCTCAGCATTATGCGCAAGATCATGAAGATGAGAAGCTTTACGCCAACATCTTCCAAAAATGGATGCGTTACTGCTTCAAAGGAGCACTGCCCGAGCTTATCGACTTGGTGGCAAACGATATCAAACCTTTAGGCCGCGAGAAACAAAAAGAGTTTTTGGAATATGGCTTGAATATCTTCCATAACTCGTTGTTATTCAATAACAACATGCCCGACGACGTGATGCTCCCGACCGATGAGAAGAACTTCACCAAAAACTTCGCACCTTTTATTAATATAAAGAATGTGGCGCAGATCTGCGAGTTGTTCGAGGAAAGCATCAACCAGATTGAGCGCAACGCCAACGCCTCCATTGTCTTCATGGATGACAGTTGTAAGATGTCTAAACTATTGAGGGTCAAGTGATGAAGACGATTACAAAAGTTGGATTGGCAGTGCTTAGCGGTCTCTTGATAGCCGCAGCATGGCCGGTTAGAGGTCTTGTGCCCCTCGCTTTTGTGGCTTTCGTACCCTTGCTCTATCTCGAAGACAAAGACTATTCATTTGGAATATCTTCCATCACTTTTCTGATTTGGAATGCTCTCACCACATGGTGGGTCTGGAAGACAACAGCTGTCGGCACTATCGGCATGATTGTGCTTAACACCCTCTTCATGACCACTGTTTTCTGGGCTTATCACTTCGTGAAATCACGTCTTTACGACAATAAAAAAGGCTATTACATATTAATAATCTTTGTGTTAGCCTTTGAATACCTGCATCTCAACTGGCAAATCAACTGGCCCTGGCTCAACCTCGGCAATGTCTTTTCGCACTATCATACTTGGATTCAATGGTACTCAATCACCGGCATCGCCGGAGGCACTCTTTGGGTTCTCGCCGCTAATATATTGATTTACAAATTTTTGCTGGCGTCATTTCAACCGCAGCGAAGCGGAGCGGAGAAATCTCCGTTATTTTATTCGATTATAATAATTTGTATCTTATTTATTCCATTGATTATCAGCAAAATCCAGTATCATTGTTATACCGAGCAAGGTTCCGATGTCGAAATCATCGTGGTCCAGCCGAACCTCGACCCTTACATCGAAGAGTTCACCTTGAATCCTCGACAAATAATGGACAGAAACCTCTCGGTGGCAGCGCCTCTGATGACCGAAAACACCCGTTTTGTGGTGAGCCCTGAGTCGGCAATACAGGAGAATATCTGGCTTGAGAAGATTGATAAATATTACTCTATCAATGAGTTGAGACGTTTTATCGATAGATATCCGCAGACTTGTTATGTGATTGGCATCAGTGCTTACGGCATTGCTCCAGAAGGCTCGGAAAACGACTTTGCGGCACGCAGGTTTATGGATGTCGACAAGTATTTCTATGCTTACAACACAGCTACTCTTATCACAAAAGACACAATCCAGCTCTATCATAAGTCGAAATTGACCCCGGGGGCAGAGGCAATGCCTTCTTGGTGGTTTATGCGGATGCTCAAAGACAGCGCCCTCGACCTTGGCGGCACCGTCGGAACGTTGAAAAAAGACGACGAAGCACGTACATTATCGTTTGATAATCATAAAGTTGGAACCTTGATTTGCTATGAATCGGTGTTCGGCGGGTATGTCACGGAGTTTGTGAAAAAAGGCGTCGACATGCTCTTCGTCATCACCAACGACGGCTGGTGGGGCAACTCACCCGGACATAAACAACATCTCGAGTTCTCGAAGCTGCGTGCCATCGAGACGCGCAGAAGCGTGGCTCGCTCAGCAAACACTGGCATCTCAGGATTCATCAACCAACGTGGAGATATCATCGAACAAAGCAAGTACTGGGAACAGACAGCTTTGCGAAATACCTTAAAAACTAACGACAGACTCACATTTTACGTCCGTTACGGCGATTATATCTACAAAATCGCGGTCTTCCTGACAGCCTTGCTCGTCGCAATGACTATTGTTAAACTAATCCTTGGAAAACAATGGAAACACTAAGTCTTGCGCCGTTTCAGGGGATCACAGATGTGGTCTACCGCAATGTTTTTAAGAAACATTTTGGCGGTATCGACAAGTATTATACGCCGTTTTTTACAGGTATTCAGAAAGACAACTCGAAAAGTCTGCGAGGGGAGGAGATAAGTCCTGAGTTCAACGACGTGAACACCGTTGTCCCTCAGATTTTAAGCAATACCGCCGAGGAGATCATCAGGTTTGCAAATCAATGTAAATCAATGGGATATCCTGAGTTTAACCTCAATATGGGATGCCCGTTCCCACGTGTCGCCAACAAAACCCGTGGCTGCGGTCTCATGGCAGACCCCGCCCGCACCATCAAGATGCTGAACGATGTCTTCGAGCAAATCGATGGCATCAAATTCAGCATAAAATGCCGCCTCGGATATTATGACGATGAAGAGATTATGGCATTCGTAGACACCTTTAACACATTGAATTTCAGCGAGATAATAATCCATCCGCGCATCGGGAAACAGATGTACACCGGCGAGGCATCACTTGAAAAGTTTCTGGAATTGGTGCCTTTAATCAACAAACCATTGGTTTACAACGGTGACATTTTTACAACGGATCGTTATAACACCATCTTATCCTCCTTATCCTCTTTATCCTTCTTATCCTCTTCTATTATGCTCGGTCGCGGTCTCTTGACAAATCCTTTCCTTGCTGAAGAGATAAAAAGCATTGATAATCAACAAGATAAAAAACAACGATTGCATAATTTCGTTGTCGATTTATACATCAATCGTTTGCGTCATGCAGGCGGAAGTCCGAAAATAATCGGCAGCATGAAAGAGCTGTGGAAATATATGATGAACATCTTCGACGACCCGCAGAATGTATGGCGTAAAGTAAAGAAAGTCAATCATTTAGATGAATACGAAATAGCAGTGGAAGACATTTTTAATCAGCATAATTTATTATGAAAAGATTATTTTATTCATTGATAATCAGTGTATTACTGATTTCTTGCACTTCGAAGCCACAAGAGGTGGTGTTTTTGTCGGTCAACGATATGCATGGCCACATTGAAAATATGCCGAAACTGGCATATATTGCTGACAGTTTACGCAATCTTTATCCGCAGCTGCTGGTTGTGAGCGCTGGCGACAACCGCACCGGTAACGCATATAACGACAAATATCCGGTTCACCCGAACCTTCCGATGATTTCGCTGATGAACGAAATCGGTTTCGAGGCATCGGCACTCGGCAACCATGAATTCGACGGAAACATCCAAGGAATCAAGTATTTCGTGAAGACTGCACATTTCCCGCTGATATGCGCTAACGTGTTTTTCACCGGATATCCTGATCTCAAACTGCCTGCCTATGCTACAATTACAAAAAAAATCAACGGAAAAGATGTGAAAATAATATTGCTCAGCATGATTGAGACCAGCAACTTCGGTCGTCCGAGCGCACATATCAGAAACATGCAAAACGTTGATTTTGTTGACGCTAAGGATAAAATCAAAGAGTATCTTTATCTAAAAGACAGCTGCGATGTGTTTGTGCTTCTGTCACATCTTGGCAAAGATGAAGAGCTTGAATTAGCTGCAGAATATCCTCAGTTTGACCTCATCATAGGCGGTCATTCGCATGATTTGTACACCGAACAGCTCGACAATGGCGTGCTTTACACCCAATCTAAGTATTATTTGAAAGACGCAACCGTTACAAAGATAAAACTCGTCGATGGAAAAATCGTTGAGAAAGAGGCGCAAGTCATTGATTTAAGCAAAGTTAACAAGGTTAATGATAACATAAAGAAACAGGTTGAAAATTATTATGCCGAGCCGGAGTTTCATATTGTCGTCGGACATGCTAAGACGCCGTTTAATGACAAAAACGCCCTCGGCACCTTCATGGCCGACGCTCAACGTTATATCACAAAAGCAGACATTTCAATGCAAAACCCGGGTGGCGTGCGCTTTGATAACATGCATGGCGGCGATATCACAAAAGCCGACATCTATGACCTTGATCCGTTTGATAACTCATTGGTAATCTGTGAGATGACGGGTAAACAGGTGGAAGATTATCTGGTGCTTGCTTCGAATAATGACCACAACTGCACCCATGTCTCGGGTATGACATATCAGATTGAATATCAGAATTCCGAAGAGGGGAGCGGGCTATTTACAACCGCGAAGGCGTTCATCAATGGCAAACGCATCAAATCGGGAAAGGTATATAAAGTGGCAATCAATAGCTATATGGCGCTTTGGGCAAATGGTAATTGCTTGAAAATGTACGAAAGCGGAAAGACCTCCAACGAAGGAGAGATGTTATATCTTAAAGACCATAAAGACGTTGATTATCAAGGCGCTAAAAGCTATGAATTAAAGATTATTGAAGAATAATTTGTAAATATGAAGATATTACTTATCCGTTTCAGTTCAATTGGCGACATCGTCCTGACCACGCCGGTAATCCGTTGCATCAAGCGGATGGACGATGATGTTGAGCTTCACGTACTTACGAAAGACAAATTCGCGAGCCTGTCGCATAACAACCCCTATGTTGACAAGACTATTGAATATACAAATTCGCTTCGTGAGACTATCAAGGAGTTGAAGAAGGAGGAATACGACTATATCGTTGATTTACAAAAGAATAGACGTTCAAGACGGGTCTGTTGGGCCTTGGGTTGCGAGCATCATTCGTTCCATAAGCTGGATTTCCAGAAAATGCTACTTACCACATTTAAAATCAACAAGTTACCTGATTGCCATATAGTCGACAGATATTTTGAGGCAGTGGAGCCACTTGGCGTGAAAAACGACGGCCGCGGACTTGATTTTTACATTTCTGAGACCAACATGATGCAGGAACCCGACATCCCTGAGGAGTTCAGAAATGGGTTTTACGCCATCGTGGTCGGTGGCAGCTACAACACCAAGGTTATGCCTGCCGAGAAGGTCATCGAAATCATCGAAAAACTTGATGAACCTGTGATTTTGCTCGGTGGCCCCGGTGACATGCAGCGCGCCAAAGTCATCGCCGACGCGGTAGGGGAGAACGTCTGGAATCCTGTGGGAATGCTGAATCTCGAGCAGTCGGCTTCCATCATCAAGATGTCGAAGGCAGTGCTCACCGGCGACACCGGAATGATGCACATCGCCGCAGCATTGCACAAACCTATGGTCTCTGTCTGGGGTAACACCGTCCCTGAATTCGGAATGTATCAGTATTATCCCGAAAAGCTTGATGTTCAATCACATATCATCGAAGTGAAAGACCTGAGATGCCGTCCATGCTCCAAACTCGGCTACAAAAAATGCCCGAAAGGACACTTCAAATGCATGCAGCTGATCGATACCGACGAAGTTGTTTCATTATTAAGACAAAACGTCATTTCGACCGAAGTGGAGAAATCTCCTGTAAATCAAAACTAATAATCATGTTACTAGTCAAGACATTCATTTTCAACCAGATACAAGTCAATACTTACATTGTTTACAACGAAAACAAAGAATGCGTCATCATCGATGCGGGCAATATGGAGCCCTTTGAAGACGAGCAAATTCTGAATTATATCGACAAAAACGGATTGAAACCGCTGATGCTCCTCAACACGCACTCGCATATCGACCATGTGATGGGCAACAAGATTATTGCCGACAAATATCATGTCGAACTGGCTGCTCATCCTATCGAAAAACCGCTTTACGACAAGGTTTGGGCTTATGCAGCGGCTTTCGGCATCAATTTCACACAAGACAGATGCCTGAATCCGACAAAAGACCTTAACGATGGCGATATCATTAAGATTGGCGATGACGAATTGAAGGTTTTATTCACGCCGGGGCACGCTCCGGGACATATTTGTTTTTATGATGAGAAAGACGGCATCGTGTTCACTGGCGACACCTTGTTTTATCGTGGAATCGGGCGTTGCGACCTTCCCGGAGGCAACTATTCGACAATAGAAAAAAGTCTTCGTGAGGTGCTTTACAAACTGCCAGATGACACGATTGCATACTGTGGACACGGTCCGCAGACGAGAATAGGCGATGAAAAACGAAATAATCCTTACGTGACGGAGTAATCCCGTTATTCATCTTTGATTATAAACACCTTAGCCCAATCGGTTTCGTTGTAAGCCTTCGCCATACCCGAAGGAACCCAAATATAATATGTGGGAACATAGTCTCCTTCCTCGTCTTCATATGGGTAACCCCATACTTTAGTCACAATCTCAAATGTGCCTTTTTCTAATTTTACCGGTGTTGTTGATAATGACAGTGTAACTAAGGGACAATATGCTATTGCTCCTAACATAAAGGATCCACCGTCACCATACATTTTTGTTGTAGGGCTTTCTATGGTTACTGATGTGATGCTGTCGCAATACCAAAATGCACCACCGGCAACACATTCCACCGTTTTAGGTATTACAATTGATTTCAAACCACTTTCACTAAATGCAAGTACTCCGATATATGTTACAGAACTTGGTATGTTAAAAGATGTCAATGACTTAATGAATCTGAATGCGCACATGCCAATGGCTTTTATGTCGTTCGGCACAACTGTATTAGGGGTTGCAAGCACCAGCGTATCTCCCCGACTATCAATAATTGCATTGCAATCATTTCTTGAATCATAAAAAGGATTATCAGGGCTGACTGTTATTTTATCAAATTGTCCAATACTATAACCAATATTTTTGACCGACCTTGGTATATAAATCTCGTTTATTTTGGTACTACTAAAAGCTAAAGGTCCTATATTTTCAACACTTTCCGGTATATTTACCGATGTTAGATTTAAACAACAATTAAAAGCCGACTCGCCAATATATGTAATGGTATTAGGAATAACTACTGAAGTTAATCCTTCACAATCATAGTAAGCCCTCGAACCAATACCTTTTACAGTATAAACCGTGCCATTGTATGTGACTTCACCAGGTATTATTATATCGCCCGAAAATAACTGATAACCCTCTCTTCGCAATTCCACATAATGATTCTCTTCATCAATAATATTATAATACAAAGTTTGTCCGCTTTCGCAAACAGCCGAAAATCTTTGCGATATGGCTGTAAATGCCGTCATCAACAAAGCTAAAACCAATAAAATTTTTCTCATATTATTCTTTTTTTTCATTACAATCCTCATCAAAATTGAAAAACTTACTCCAATCAGAGTTTTCATATGTGTCTTTCATTCCGCAAGGCACAATACAAACACCATAAGCAAAGCCGTCTTCATCATAATAGTAGTCAAAACGATACTTGCCAGCTTCAAGTTTAAGTGGGGTAGTAGTTAACGAAGCTGTTACTCTGTCGCTGTCGAAAGGCTCGTTGTCCATACCTATAACAGTGCTCGGAATGGTGATGGCAGTAAGCTCTTTGCAATTATAAAAAGCGCTTGAGCCAATAAACTCTACTGAACTTGGAAAGCTTATTTCCTTTATTCCGCTTCCGCGAAAAGCTTGCATTGCGATAGTAACCACGGTATTAGGGATTACAGTGCCGTTGCATCCGCGAACCAATTCATTTTTGGGGGTGTCAATGATGGCGTTGCAGTTATCCCTTGAATCAAACACCGGATTCTCAGGACTGACTCGTATCTCAGCAAGCTTTATGCAGCCATCGAAGTTATATGTGTCTATTTTTGTGACAGTACTCGGAATGTAAATCGATGTCATCTCTTTACAATAATTGAAAGCGCTCCTGTATATTCCAACGACAGTATATGTGATGCCTTTATTTTCAACGGTTTGAGGAATAATGACATCGCCTGCAGGTGTTGTAAAGCCATCCCAGGCATATTGCGGACGATAGCCAGGAAAAGCGTAAAAATCATACCCTGGATAAACAATTGCCACGTAATTGTTTGTTTTGTCAATAATTTTATAATACAAGGTCTGACCACTTTCGCATTTTGTCCAGAAATCCTGTGCTTTTACTGTAACAGCCAGCATCAACACGACAAATATTAAAATAGATCTTTTCATTAACAATCTTCTTTGATATTAAGGAAATAATAGCTCCATTCAGACTCTTCATAAGCCTTTTTACAGCCACAAGGGACGATGAGACTATATTCATTTCGCTTTTCGTCGCTAACCCACTCTCCAAAAGGAGAAACAGCCTCATAGAAAACATTCATTTCTAACTCTGGCGGGGTGGTGGCATGCACTGTAACGGTTTTCACACACTCCCAAAATGCGAGGTTTTTTATCGTTTTTACTGAAGCTGGAATTGTTATTTGACCAAACTCGCCGCTGAAAGCCTCCTCGCCAATGCTTGTGACATCGTTAGGAATTTTAGTATTACGGCAGCCTAAAATCAATTCGTTGTTTTCTTTGTCAATTATGGCGTTGCAGTTGTTTCTTGAGTCGTATTTCTGATTTTCCGGGTCGACGACAATCTTCTCCAAGCCAGAGCATCCGTTGAAAGCTCCATATTCAATTTTTGTCACAGAGCCTGGAATCGTTAGTGTTTTCAGGCTGCTGCAGCCACTGAAGGCACCGCTTTTTATGCTAATCACCGAATTTGGGAGTATTAATGTTTCCAAACCGCTGCATCCGCTGAAACTGTTATTGATATATTTTATGCTTTCAGGAATCACTATTGATTTCAGCCCAATACAGTCTTTGAAAGCATAGCCCTCAATATAAGTTACAGAATTCGGTATAACTAACTCTGTCAGACCGGAACATCCGTTGAAAGCGTTGTGGTTAATATATTTTACGGTGTTTGGAATGGTTATATGTGTCAGTCCGCTGCATCCATTGAAAGCGTGGTCTAAAATACAAATCACACCTTCCGGTATTACCGAATTTTTACATCCCAAAACAAAATAGCCGTTGTTTGTGACCACAGCGTTGCAATTGTTGTTTGAATTATATTTTGTGTTTCCAGGAGCAACAGTTATTTCTTCCAAGTTATTACATCCTGCGAACGACCTGCCCGAGATGGAGGTGACCGATTCAGGAATTGTCAGTGATTTCAGGCTGGTGCATCCTTCAAAAGCGTTATTATCAATTGCAGTTACAGAATTTGGAATTATAACTGCTTCCAAGGCGGCACAATCTTTAAAAGTCCATCCTTCTATTCTTTTCAAAGAGTTTGACAAGGTCAATGATTTTAAACTCTTGCATCCGCTGAAAGCGTTTCCGCCTATTTCTTTGACAGAATTAGGTATTACTATTTCAGTCAGGTTTTCGCAGCCGGCAAAAGCCCAATCATTGATGACTTTCAACGAATTAGAAAGTGTTACTGTTTTAAGGTCTTTGCAATAATCGAAAGCCGAGCTGCCTATTTTAGTCACTGAATTTGGAATGTCAATAGAGGTTATCCCATCACAAAAATAGAAAGCCCATTGGAAGATTTCTGTTACTGTGTTTGGAATAACAGTGTTTTTGCATCCACAAATCAAGGTGTTGGTTTCTGTTTTAATGATGGCGTTGCAACTGTTTCTTGAGTCGTAGAACTGGTTTTTAGGGTCAATTTTTATTTTTTCGAGACTATCGCATCTGCTGAAGGCCCTGTCGCCTATCTCTGTCACTGAGCTCGGGAGGAATAGTTCTTTCAATCTGTAACATTCCTCAAAAGCATAGTAGTCGATTATTGTCACTGTGTTAGGAATGGTCAATTCGGTTATATCGCAGCCTCTGAACGCATCGTAACCAATTTTTGTGACGACATAATCTACACCATTGTATGTCACTGTATTAGGGATTATGATTTTCCCCGAAGGTGATGTATATCCGCTCCAAGGATAGTCCGGATCATCGGCGGGAGCATAGACCGATACCAGATGGTTTTCAGTGTCAGAAACAGTGTAATAAAGAGTCTGTCCTGTTGCGCAAACTGCCGAAAAATCTTGTGACTTGGCAGATAATGCCACTATTGCAAAAACGAGAATTAATACTATTTTTTTCATGATTTAAACGATTTTTCGGGTACAAAGATAGAAAAAAGTTTCATAAAAACAAAGAAAGCACCGAAACTTCGGTGCTTTTTTCGTATCGGGTAAGGGAATCGAACCCTTATTTCGACAGTGAGAGTGTCGTTACCTAACCGTTAGTAGAACCCGACCTCAATTGCGCTGCAAAAATACAACAATTTTTGATACGCACAACAAATTTTTTTCAAAAATTTAGACTTTAGTCGTTAGACCTTAGACCTTAGCAAAATAACTAAAGTCTAAGGTCTAAAATCTAAGGTCTATTTTTTCACAATCTTCTTCACCATGCTGTTTCCGTTCTTGTCGCTGATTCTTACGAAGTACAAGCCCTCGCTCAAATCTTCAACATTGATTTCATTTGCGTTTTCAACAAACAAAACCTGCTGACCGACAGCGTTGAAAATTGTAACATCCTGAACGTTACCGTTAATATATAAGGTATTGTTCATCGGGTTAGGATAAACCTCGAAGCTTGCCACATTGTTCTCGTCAACACTGGTATAAATGCTCTCGTTGATTTTAACAGGAATTGTTTGTGTAGCAATATCAGTAACTATCTCAATAGATGTTTCATAATAACCCTTAGCTACTGGTAAATACGGATAAACAGTGACTTCCCAGCTTTCACCAACAGCAAGTGTTGCAGGAAGTGTGCCTGCATATGAGTAATCAACAACAATAAGATAGTCATCAAGAGCTTCTATGCTGTTGATGGTAAATGGGTTAGCTGTATTGTTTGTGATGGTGAATGTCACATTTGTAATCTCGTCAAAGACAATCTCGTTAACGCTGATCGTGGGCTCGGTTGGAGTATATGCCTCCATTGTGAAATGATGTGGATCCAACTCTGCAAACACCGGTTGTGTGTATCTGCGTCCTGACTCGTCAGCACCAAACACATAGTAGTTAATCTCCGATTCGCCCTGATAACCTTTGATATAGCCGACATATTCATCTGGCTCGCCAGTTGCTGTCATGTGTGCTACCTGATATTCACCACCGTCGATGCTATAATAAACAAGGAGTGAATCCTGCTTCAAATCCTGACCGCTGTAGGCGATGAATTTGCTTGTGATTGCTATTGAATCCTGCCATTCCTGCACACCGAACTTGACGTCTCTGTGGTCGACGAAGAGCATGCCGAAGTCCATCACGCCACGTGTGCGGCAGTGCAGAGCGTCGGTGTTTTCCCAAGAAATATAGTAGTCGTTATTGGTAACGCCAATGATTTCATAACCTGGCATTGCTTCTTGGTAAACTTGGATGGCCTGATTGTTATATGTGGTGTTGCTGCCCATTGGTACATACACTGTCTTGTTAAGAATCAATGAGTTAGTGTATGGTGCGAGAGTGCTTCCGCCTGGTTCCTGCACGCGGTAAACGTGGTAAGGATAGCCCCAGCAGCAATTTGTTGTCTCGAAATACTCAGCAACCTGCTCGTAATACTGGTAACGTGGGTTGCTTTGCGGCAGCTGTGCAATCAAAATCTTGTCAGGTGCGAGGTATTTGCCCCAGCAGTCGACATGCGCGATGTAGTCGCCCTGTGGGTCGATGGTGACATGATAAGGGTCAATGCCGAGATAGTCACGCATCTTGTTGCGCACGTTGGTCTCGTTGTTGCCGTTTTCGTTGAAAACAAGATCATCGCTAACACCATGGCCGCGGCCGTCTTCCATCATGTTGCCGCCTGTGTGCTGGAGGTTCATGCCATACATCGGGATGTTCCAGAAGTTGGCAAACACGCCCGACATGTTGTCGTCGTTAGGACGCGGACGGTTGTAGATGTTGTCGACGATGGCAGGATGTCTGTCCTCGAAGATGTACCACGGACCGTAGTCGCGAACCCAGTATGAATCAGATGCAGCGTTAACGAAAGTCACATTGTCCATGTTGACGCCTGCACTCTGGAATGAGTTCTGTGCCTGGCTTTGATATGATGTCGAAACAATGCAATAAACATGGCAGTTGTTCGACAACTGTGCTACCAAACTTGTAGGAATTCCAAGAGGGTAACGGATCATCACACCCTGCATAGGCTCGAACTCAGCCACAAAACGTGGTGTGCCTGTAGGCGGGTCGGTCTCAACAAAATTCTCGTTTCTGACAGGCGTACGCATCTCTTCTTCTGAGAGATAATGCCATCTTTTCCAATCCGGAGTCTTCTGCTCCTGAGCGTTGACCTTAATGCTTAATACTAAAGCAAAAGCAACTAAACTAAGTAATATTTTCTTCATTTTTTTAATGATTAATTCCAATTTTTTTTTAGGCTGCAAAGATACTTATTTGTTGAATATATGCGTTATTTTTATTGAAATTTTTTGTAATTTTGCACAGTAAAAAATTTTGAAAATGAACTGCATATTATTGATTTTTTTGACATTTGCCCAGATTAGCGATACCATTAGCGATACAATTGTTGCTAATCAGCGTATTATGAACGACTCCATCGACATGTCCATCCTTGATGACCCTCTTGAGTTGGATTCTATAAATCCTAATCTTCCTGACAGTATCCAGGAACAGATTCAGAAAATGTTTGATGACGAGAATTCAGGTAAAGGCATTGTCGATGAATCAGTTGATATGTTGGAAATGATTGATACTCTTAAAGTTATCCCATATTTCGACAATAGTTTGGTAAATACTTGCAACTATCCTCCAGGATATATTCCGGTATATCCCGACAGCATTTATGCACAGCGTATCGAAGAGCTGAACCGAAATACCACCATTGAGCTGGTTTATAATAAACATGTGAAGTCGTTTATCGATGTCTATGCAGTTCAAAAACGTGATAAAACCGAGCGAATTCTGGGATTGGCAGATGTCTATTTCCCGTTGTTTGAAGCCACTCTCGACAAATATAACATGCCTCTTGAGTTGAAATACCTGGCTGTTGTGGAGTCGGCTTTGAACCCGCGCGCTGGCTCATGGGCAGGTGCAAAAGGTCTTTGGCAGTTCATGTATGCCACCGGAAAGGTCTATAAACTCAACGTCACCACCCTCGTGGATGACCGCTATGACCCTCTGAAATCAACGGAAGCGGCATGTCAGCACCTCAACGACCTTTACACCATGTTCGGCGACTGGTTCCTTGCCCTCGCAGCATATAACTCGGGAGCCGGCAACGTGAAAAAAGCTATCAGAAGAGCCGGAGGTATCAAGAATTACTGGGCAATATGGCCATATCTGCCTCGTGAGACTCGTGGTTACGTGCCTGCTTTCATCGCTGTAAACTATGTGATGAACTATCCTGCCGAACATAATATCTGTCCGCTCGACCCGGGTATCATCAAGTCTGGCATCGACACTGTGATGGTGCACGACGCCCTTCATTTTGACCAGCTTAACGAGATGTTGGGCATCCCTATGGAAGACATCAAGTTCTTTAACCCACAATATACGAAATCTATAATCCCGGCAACGGATAAGAAGCCTCTCGTGCTCCAGATTCCTGAAAAATATGTCAACGATTATATTGATAAGGAGAAGGAACTTTACACATTTAAGACTAAGAGCGGCATTGATAAGGAGAAACTGCAGGAACAGATGAAACAAATCTCCGACCGCAGCGTCCATATCGTGAAAAAAGGCGAGACGTTGAGTGGTATAGCGAAAAAGTATCACGTTGGCGTTAAACAACTTAGGTCGTGGAATAACCTTAAATCCGACAACCTCAGGATAGGACAGAAACTCATAGTGTACAGCTCTGGCGCCCCAATGGCTCAGGCCGGCAACGCCAAACCTGTCGAACGCTCAACGACACAGACCACTCACGTGGTGAAATCTGGCGAGACACTGGGAAAAATAGCCGCAAAATATAAATGCACCGTCACCGATCTGAAAAAATGGAATAATCTGACATCCAACACCATCAAAGTGGGACAGAAACTGAAAGTGTACCCGCCAGAGAGACAGTCGAGTGCATCAGGCCAGAAAACCTCAGGTAACACTGTCTATACAGTGAAATCGGGCGATAACCTCACGAAAATTGCCAAGAAATACAACGTCACAGTTGACTACATCAAGAAGAAAAACAACTTGAAGAGCAACGATTTGAAAGTTGGTCAGAAGTTAAAACTTTAAGCTCCAGATGATGGTCTCGAGCTGCCTCAACAAATCGCGTTTCGGCTTGTTGGGATAATAAATGTAGCCTTCAACAGTGGTGATTCTGTTGCTCTGCGGGTTGACAAAAGTGTAGGCGACGTACGGCCCCGCCATGAATTCGTTTTCCATCTTCCAAAGCCCGCGCATCTCAACGGCATAGGTGGCCGGAAATTCAGGAACAACAGTGAATACAGGCTTTATATACTCCTTGTCAAGTGTCATGTAGCTGCCGTCAGTAGGACCCGGAATGTATTTCTTAGTTATCGAATCACTTCTTTTCATAAGCGTCTCTTCGCTGAAATCGTCAGTGCTTTTGTATGGCAACTGATAGATTATCAAGCCCAAACTCTTGTCAAGCTCTTCTTTTCTCAGCCAAGTGCAATAGTCGTTGTTTGAAGCGATATAATAGCCTTCCGGAATCGTCATGGTGCAACCGTATATGTTTTTCAACGTCTCCATGATCTGGGCGTTGTTCATCGGACGGAAGAAGTCCATGAAACGTGCACGTTCGTTTTTGTCAAAAATCTTTTTTAACTCATCTTTCTGATTATCAAACACTTTAACCCACGTGTCAGAGTCTTTCGCCTTGATTTTTAAGGCATATTGCGGTGACGACATCCAGTCGGTTTGCGACTCGATAATCGGGTTGGGCAAATCTGGCACTATCTCGGCTATGATGAGGTTGCGGTGCTTTTTGAACATATCGTTGAGCGCAGGGGCGTTGATATGTGCCACTCTAAAGTTCTTCTCAGGCTGAGGAAGTCCATATTGTAAGGCCTCGAAAAAGTCGCGAACAGCCTGTCCCATCTGACCATTCCATTGCTCGTCGTTCTGGGTCACAAACAACACCTCAGAGGTTCCGCCTACCGAACGATCTTTGCGCGGCTCCACGTTTTTATTGATACATGAGGTCAAAATTGCTGCAAACGCAACCATCAAAGTGAAAATATGTAGCTTTTTCATAAGATTTTTTTATTTTTAACGGCACAAAAATAATATTATTTTTGCATTCAACAGATTTATATCAAAAAAATTGTTACCTTTGCACCATAAACAAAGACTTGAGAATATGAATGAAATTTCGACAGTTTTCGCGCAATCTCCTTCAAATATCGCAATAGTGAAATATTGGGGTAAACACGGCAATCAGCTGCCCAACAACCCTTCGATAAGCTTCACTTTGAGTCGTTGTCATACCGATACGAGTATAAAATTCAGAAGAAATGATTCTGATAAATATACGATGCGATTCCTTTTTGAAGGTAAAGAATCACCGAAATTTCAAGAGAAAATAGAGAAGTATCTTATTGATAATCAACAGTATTTTGGTTTTTTAAAAGGTCTTGACCTTGAGGTGGAGAGCAGCAATTCGTTCCCTCATTCGTCGGGCATCGCTTCAAGTGCTGCCTCGATGAGCGCCCTTGTTTTATGTCTGCTTCAAATCGAAAAGGCTGTAAATCAGGATGTTACGCCGCTTGACATGCGAAAGGCTTCGTTCTTGTCAAGATTGGCATCGGGAAGTGCGGCACGTTCAGTGTTTCCGGTGATGTCTCTCTGGGGCGCAACACCTTCAATATCAGATAGTTCCGACGATTATGCAGTGCCGTTGGCTGACATGGTGAACCCTGTCTTCAAAACATATCACGACAGCATTCTGATAGTGTCGAACAAAGAGAAAAGCGTGTCGTCACGCATCGGGCACTCGCTCATGAACGGGCACCCGCTGGCCGAAAAACGTTACCAAACAGCACGCGAAAACACCGAAAAACTGCTGAAAGTGCTGAAAGATGGCGACATTGCGACATTTATCGAGATCGCCGAGGCAGAGGCGTTGCAGCTTCATGAGATGATGGCGACATCGACGCCGCCGTATAAGCTGATGGAGCCTAACACGTTGTATATCATCGAAGCTGTGCGTAATTTCAGGCAAGAGACGAAGATTCCGGCATGCTTCACCCTTGACGCAGGCCCTAACGTGCATCTTCTTTATCCTGACGCCTACGATAGTCAGGTGAAAAGCTTCATAAAAGATAATTTGTTGCAGTATTGTCATGATAATCAATGCATTGACGATATTGTTAAAAAGGAAAATATTATTTGAGATGGAAATAAGAAAATACTACGGTAAGGTCATTCTTTTTGGCGAATATTCAATGATTTTCGGTTCACCGGCATTGCTGATGCCTCTTTACACCGGCGAGTCGCATTGGGACTATATCTGGCGCAACCACGGCAAGAAAAACTACTCGTCGAACCGCAGTCTGCATGCGTTTGCCAACTATCTGGAAAAAAATGAATATTTCACGGAATATATTGACGTTCAGAAGTTTAGGGCAGAGCTGAAGAAAGGCATGTTCCTCGATTCTTGCATCCCTTCCGGCTATGGCGTAGGCAGTTCAGGCGCTCTGACAGCAGCTGTTTACGACCGCTTCAAATCCAAGGAGATTGAGGACCTGATAGTGTTAAAAAAGTTCCTCGGCGACATGGAGAACTGTTTCCACGGCAGCAGCTCCGGCCTCGACCCTCTGCAATGTTATCTCGGCAAGCCTTTCATCCTCACTGAAGATAAGCAAATAAAGATTCTGGATAAGGATTTTCTGCCTGAAGGCATACATATCTTCCTGATAGACAGTAAGTTAAAGAGCGAGACGAAGGCTCTTGTGAATTATTTTAAGGAACAGCGCGAGAACCCTCGCTATCTGAAAGCTTTCAACGAGTTATACTATCCTTTCGTCGGCCGCTGCATCGACTCATTGGTCTCTGGTGATGTCGACACATTCTTCGATGACTTGGCGCATCTCTCTTATTATCAGACAGTTATGCTGCGCCCGATGATTACCGACAATATGCTGCCACTCTTCTCGTTGAAACAAAAAGATGTGCATTTCCAGATAAAAATATGTGGCTCAGGCGGTGGCGGTTACTTCCTCGGTTTTGCCGATGATGTGGATGCCACAAACGAGTTTATGGAAGAAAATGAATTCCCAATCACTTGGGTTATCTAATTGATAATCTTAGTGATAGATAATATTAAGCTCAGGTCTCTTCTTTCTCAAAGAGTCGATTTCTTTGGTCTTCACCTTCGTGCTGATCGCCTTGATATATCTCAGCGAGCTGAGGTTTGCAACAGGTGACAGCGACTTGATGTTCGTGTTGGCGATATTCAACTCCTCAAGCGATGTGCATTTTGATAACACCTTGATATTCTTGATGCTTGTGTTTGAAATGTTGAGCACTCGCAGATTCTCCATTTTCTCAAGAGGGTTGAGGTCAACGACGTTGGTGTTCTCAATCGACAGAACTTCAAGAGTCGTCAGGTTTGACAAGGCATGGAGGTCGTTGATGGCGTTGCCGTCAATGTAAAGCTCTTTAAGAACTCTCATCTCGCTCAATGGACTTAAATCTGTGATATGATTATCCTTGATACTCAATTTATTAAGGAACATCAGCTTTGTAAGAGGCTCGAGGCTCCAAATGATAGTCTTAGTGTCAATGGTGATATCTTCGATATTGGCGACGGCTTGCAGCTGCTCAGCGGTTGGATTGCTGTTCATCTCAATGATGCCTCTGAAGACCTCTCTCCAGTTATTGTCGAGGGTGCTCCACCAGTTTCTTAACTCCGTCGACTGATAGATAACTGTGGCATTAGGCTGTGCTGACCTGAGTTTAAAGGCGCTTTCGGAGTTCACCTTGCTGCCTTCTGCATTGACCATGATGAGATTCTTCATATTGCAAAGTGGCTCCAGATCCGACACATTGGTGTTTTCTATGTTGATTTCCACCAAGTTACTAAGATTTTCAAGTGGTTTTAAATCTTTGACCTTGGTGTTTTTCATATTCAGATATTTCAAGTTATGCAAACCGTGAAGCGGCGTCAAATCAACGATTTTCGTGTTCTCGATATCGAGTCGCTCGAGGTTTGTAAGTCTTTCAATCGGCATCGCATCCATGAAAAATGGATCCAAAGTGAGCGATTTCATGCTGATAATGGTATGAAGCTCCTCCGGACTTGGATTGATGTCGGTGTTGTTTTGCATCGCAAACGCCTTTTTCCATGAGATATGAAGCCCGTCCCACCATTCCTGAAGCGCTTTCGTCTCATAAATGACCATCACATTATGGTTCTCTTTCGTGAATTCGTTGGCTTTCTCAGAGTCGATCTGAGTGTTGTCACAATAAATCCTGACGAGATGCTCCATGTCTTTCAATGGCATGATATTGTCGACGTTAGTATTTCTGCATTGTAACTCATTGAGTCTGCTTAAATTAGCAACCGGACTCAGGTCTGTCACAAGAGTGTTGTCGATGATGAGCAACTGCAGGTTTTCGAGGTTCGAGATTGGACTCAAATCTGAAATCTCAGTGTTGCTGATGTTGAGATAATGCAGCGATTGCGGCAGTTCGACAGAGTCGAGGCTTGACACCTTCGAGTTGGATATGTTCAGGATGTTAAGCATCTCGCAAGTGCTTAATGCACGGAGGTCTTCGACGTTTGTACCAACCAGCGAGAGGTTTGTCATCTGATGATACAGTCCAATGATCTCGATGTCGCTGAGCTGCACGTTGTCAGCCTTGAAATTCTTGATTTCGTTGGTATATCTCAGGTCAGAAATATCTTTTATTGCGGTGTTGCTGATATCTAACCTGTTGATTTTATTGAGGTTTCTGATGGGGGAGATGTCTTCGATGTCGGTGCCTGAGCAATCGAGGTTCTTAAGGTCAGAAAGCTCATAAAGTGGTTCGAGGGTGTGAATGTTCGGGTCATTACTGACGTCGATGTCAGTGAATTTTGTATATCCGATCAGTTTCTCATATAAAGCCGGCATATCGCAGTTGATGGTGCTTTCAACCAGGCTGTCGTCAACCACGACGATGTTTTCGCGATAGATGTGGATGATATTCATCATCTCGATGGTGTCGTCGATGTACTGGTCGTCACCAAAATATGCTTTCCATGCTGCCGGCATTCTGTTCCACCATAACCTAAGTTCTTCAGTTTCATTAGGTTTGGTGGTATACATGCTAACTATCTTGAGGTCTTTTTTCGATTTGTCGATGTTGATTTCCATGAAGCGTTTGCAGGTGTTGTTCACCGTGTCGCCCACAATATTGTGTCCTGCAATGGTTCTCATCATCGTCACTTTGAAGTAGGTCTCGCCATTTTCATTGACTTGAGGCTTGATATCATCGATTTTGAAGGTAAAAGTTATGTCTTTGAAGAAGAAATCGATGTCTTTCAGATAAGCCTGGACGTCTTTATTAATGTATGTGCTACGGCTGTCGTCAAGGTCGTCTTCGATTTGAACCTCATCGTCTTTGAAGATTTTCGCATAGCTTTCCTTGAAGATGATATCTTTCTCTTGGGCAGTGGCTTCAGGGTCTCCGATAAACGAGAATGTCTCTTCGAGATAATTCACCATCATTCGGATTTGTGCCGAATATTCTTCAATTTCACTCTTGCTAAGGTTTGGTTTCTGCGCAAAAACACCTTGGCAAGACAATAACAAAATCGCAAAAAAGACTAATTTTTTCATTTGTTTGGTTGATATATCTTTATAAGTGCCTCTTTTTCATTTTCTTTGAGATAAATCAGGTTGGAGATGAGCCATCCTGAGTTGTAGCCGCTGCGGTTAAACCACGACACTTCAAAATACCAGTTTTTAATCTGGAAGACGTGGAATTTGACGCTTTCTACATGGTCGAACTTGAGGTTGCCTTGTTTTATCTCATAGAAAAACAACGTCAAATAATCTGGATGATAGTCTGTAGAAGCATAATACTCAACGGTTTGCGGGTCGTTGAATATCTTGTAAATGTTCATGAAGTCGAGTTCGTGGCTCATCGGATGCAGGAAATGTTTCTCGCGTTCAGCCAGCTCGCCTTGTGGAAAATATTTTTGAAATTCGGAGAAAAAGACATTGGTAATCACCCACTTAGAGCCCAGTCCGTCTTTTTCGAGCGCCATTATCATGCTGATGTCCACCATCTGACCTTTCCATTTGAATTTTGCTGAGATCTCCGAGTACCAGTCGCCTCCGAGAAACTCCATAAACTGGTTGTTGTTTTTGGTGAGGTCTTCGATGAAATAATTGCGGAGCGTGCCTGATGTTCTCGGGTTTTCGAGGTCGAACAGCAGGGCGATGGCGTCCTTACGTTTGGCGGCGTTTCGATAGTCTTTGTCGCCTGGATACAGTCGATTGCCATATTGGTCTTCTTCATAGTTAAACCTATGGATAAACTGCCCCATCTGCTTTGTCATGGTATAGAACTCACGTTCGTCCACCTGGACATCGCCGAGGTTGCCTATCACTTGGGCATCGACTTTAAAACATAGTGCCAGCATTAACACTGGCACCATAATTCTCAAAAATTTACTCATTATTTATGTGTAGTTTCTTTCACTCGCATGTCGCCAAGCAACACGTCCCAGAAGCCGATGAGGCGACCGCCGATCTGTGTCTCTTTGCGTTTCACATAAACTGTAATATCTTTCTTTGTTGTGTCCTGATAAACGAGTCTGCCTTCAGCGTCATAGCCTTTGAATGTCTGGAAAATAGTGATGACACCGACGTATGTTCCGTCAGGTTGACGTTGTAAATCAGAGACATACTGAATCTTGTACCAGTCTATTTCGACGCGGTCGTAGTTGAGGCGCATCAATCTTTCGAGGTATTTACGCACTTTGTAGTACTCGACTTTTGTCTTTGAGAGTGATGACACACCGATTTCTGCGTCAGGTGCGAAGAGCTCTTCAGCACGGTCGATGACTCTGTTAGCCTCGCTCCAAGGAGTGTTCTTCGAGCCGATCAATTTAACATATTTCGACAAGTCACGAACTTTTTCAAGTGCAAGACTGTCAATGGCTTGCTTGCGTTCTGGACTGAGTTCCGGCTCCTGTGCGAATGCCTGATAGCCTGTTAATGCGAAAAACGCGAATGCTATTGCAAATAATACCTTTTTCATCTTATTTCTTAATTAATTCGAGTTCAGTAATCTTGTTTGCTGCGTTGTATTTGATGTTGTCAACATTCACTGTGACTTTTTTCTGGTCTTTCAGGTAGTTCAGGTAGTTGACAGCTGTCGTCGGGCGGTCGTAGTCGCCGTAGTTATTGAGGCGGATGAGGACCACTGCGTCAGGTGACTCAAACAATTTGAGGGCTTCCTTGATGTAGTTGTTTGCAGTGTTGACGTCCTTGGCGTTTGCAATCAAGTTGAATAAGTCGGCAATGCCTTTATTTGCTTGATTTTGCTCTGCCAATTCGCGAAGACGCTGCTCTTCCTCGAGACGCTGAATCTCTGCTAATCTGTCTCTTTCCTCCATTTCTCTGGCGATTTTTGCCTCTGCGCGCTCAATCATCTCGACGATTTCAGGGTTCTTTTTCGAGAAATCGACTTGTTTGATTTCGTTAACGCGATCCATTTGTTCTTCCAATGACCAACTTGTCTCATTGTTCAAAATCGCATTTAAATCTTTGGTGGCTTGTTCGACCTTGGCTTTGTATTCCTTCTTGGTCATTTTGCCAGATGACTTGCAACTTGTTGCGCCACTGATAGTTACGAGCGCAATCATTGCAATAATGATGATGCTTTTTAAGTTCTTTACCATATTACAATAATTTTGTTTGTCTTGTTTTTACCTTATTAAATAACTCGCAAATTTAAGAAATATTTTAATAGGATGCTCGATTATTAAAGATTTTTTAGCAATTTTGAAGTCGAAATGAAACATTATAACATACCGGTCTTTCTTCCCGAACTCGCATGTCCTTTCCGATGCGTTTATTGCAATCAGTTTAGCATTACTGGAAAACAGAAAATGCCTGATATTCAAGAAGTTAAAAGCACGATTGACAGGTATCTCGAGTCGTTTAAAGAGAAAGACAGGTTTGTTGAAGTGGCGTTTTTTGGCGGGAATTTCACTGGTCTTCCCGAAAAAATGCAGGATGATTTCCTGAAAATCGTGCAACCTTATCTTGAAAAAGGTGTCGTAAATGGCATCAGATGCTCCACTCGTCCCGATTATATCGACGAAAAACGTGTGAAGACGCTGAAATCTTTGGGGATGCTTAACATTGAACTCGGGGCGCAGACGACAAACGATGGGGTTTTGCAGCGATGTGGGCGCGGGCATACTTATAAAGATATTGAAAAAGCATCGCAAATCATTGTCGGTGAAGGCATTACACTTGGGCTCCAAATGATGCTCGGCCTGCCGTTCGACAACTTTGACCACGACATGCAGACAGCACGCGACATAGTACGGCTGGGAGCTCACGAGACCCGAATATATCCATGTATCGTGGTGAAAGACACTGAGTTAGAGCGACTTTACAAAAATGGTGAATACTCCCCGTTGGCACTGGACGAGGCTGTTGAACAGTCGGCGACACTTTATGAATATTTCACCGAAAACGATGTCAAGGTGCTGCGCATCGGACTTCACACCTCCGACGATTTGAACGGCGATGCCTTGGTGGCAGGACCTTACCATAAAAACTTAGCCGAGATGGTTTTCAGTCGCCTCTGGGGTAGAAAACTCGATAAAATAGACGAAAAATCCGATAAAATCGTCATCGAAGTGCCTGAAAATCAACTGAATCACGCCATCGGCTACAAAGGTGAGAACAAAAAGAAACTGGAAGAACGATATAAAAAGGTCGTCATTAGAAGTGGTCCGTCATTTCGAGTGCAGCGAAGCGGAATCGAGAAATCTCCAGCAAATATGATGGAGATTTCTCCACTACGCTACTCTTCGATACGCTTCGGTCGAAATGACATGTGTGTCATCGCCAGCGCCACAATGCCAGCCGAAGCCCGTGAGAATCTCTCAAAACTTGGCTCCGTCACCTGGCTCGAGCCTTCCGACCTCGCTTATCCTTCCATCTCGTCGCATCCCGACATTTTCTTCTTTTGCCATAATGAAAGGCACTGTGAATCAGTGATTTATGCCCCAAATATCGGCAAAAGGATAACGCATGCGTTATCCCAACTGGATATCAAAGAAGGTAATGCTTCCGTTGGTCACAAATATCCTGATACTTGTCATTACAATGCTGTTGGAATTGGTAATACATTGATACACAATTTATTACATACTGATTTGTCCATATTGGATTTGTATGGAAAAATGTGGACAAAATCCGTGCAACACAATGTTAATCAAGGATATACGCGATGCAATCTGTTGGCTTTGAATGAGAACAACTATATCACCTCTGATTTTGGCATAAAAAAGGTGCTCGAGGAGAATGGTTTCAATGTTTTTTATGTCGACCCGCATCAGATTGTGCTTCCCGGTCATGACCACGGCTTCTTCCCGGGCTGCTGCGGACTCGTCGACGATTACGTCGTGGTATGTGGCTCATTGAAACATCTTAGGGAATGTAAGGAACTGAAAAAGTTTATCCGTCGCAACGGCATGAGAATCATTGAGTTATACGATGGTGAACTAATTGATGTCGGAAGCATTTTCTTTGTGCGACCGAAAGCATAATTTCTTATATTTGCAAAAATTATTCACGTGAAAAAAATAGAACTTCTTTCTCCTGCGAAAAACCTCGAGGTTGGGCTTGCTGCCATCAACCATGGCGCTGATGCGGTGTATATTGGCGGTCCGAGCTTCGGCGCACGTGAGAAGGTGGGCAATAGCATTGAGGACATCGAAAGACTGTGCAATCACGCTGCGATTTTTGGCGCGAAGGTATATGTCACTCTCAACACTTTGTTGTTTGACAATGAGTTAGAGCAGGCTCGCAAGCTCGCCTGGGACTGCTATAACGCTGGCGTTGATGCTCTCATAGTGCAGGACATGGCGCTCCTGATGATGGACATGCCTCCGATTGCGCTGCATGCCTCGACACAATGCAACAACACCACCGCTGAGAAAGTGAAGTTTCTTGAAGATGTCGGTTTTAAGCAGGTGGTTCTGGCAAGAGAACTGAGTATCAATGAGATAAAGGAGATTCGCTCGAAGACGACGGTGCCGTTGGAGTTTTTCGTCCATGGCGCTTTGTGCGTCTCATACAGCGGACAGTGCTATCTGAGTCATGTCATCGGACATCGTTCAGCGAACCGTGGAGCGTGCGCACAGCCTTGCCGTTTGAAATGGGATCTTGAAGACGTAAACGGTAACGTGTTGATAGCCAACCGACATCTGCTTTCATTGCGCGACATGAACAACTCCAAGAATCTCGAAGAGTTGATCGATGCCGGCATCACCTCGTTCAAAATCGAGGGTCGCTTGAAAGACGCTGACTATGTGAAGAATACGACAGCTTATTACCGTCGAGCCATCGATGAAATCATCGAACGCCGTCCGGATTTGGAACGTGCCTCACGCGGAGTGTCAGCACCATCGTTCGAACCTAACCTTGAAAAGTCGTTTTCACGTGGTTTCACTGACTATTTCGCACACGGCCGTCAAAAGAATATCGATGCTCCGTTTACCCCGAAATCGATGGGAGAACACATCGGCGAAATCATAAAAATAGACGGCAAACGCTTGACTGTCAAGCTTAAAGACGGCATTACCCTCCATAACGGCGACGGTCTCTGTTTCCTGGATGATGACAAACAACTGCAGGGCTTCAACGTCAACGGCGTCGACGGAAACGTAGTCTTGGCATCGTCCGTCATTTCGACTGAAGCGAAGCGGAATGGAGAAATCCTCTTTGATACAAAGCATCCGAAAAAAAAGGATTTATTCACCAAAGGTGAATGCTTTCGCAAAGCTCAGGTCTCGACTTCACTCCGTTCCGCTCGAAATGACGAACTATATAGAAACTACGACATCCTCTGGCAACGTTCCGTCGACAACTCCACCGGCAACCGCAAACTCCCAATCAAATTAGAGTTTTCCGAGACCTCCGACGGTTTCAAATTAACTTCAGTTAATGAAAATACCAGCGTTTGCTTGCAGTGCCAGAAAGACGTCGCAAAGAATCCTGAGAAGGCTCTCGAGACAATCCGCACGAAACTGTCACAATGGGGTGATACGAAATTTGTTGTTGAAAATATTGATATTCAATTAGATACAGTCTATTTTATCCCAGCATCGGTTCTTGGGGAGATGAAACGTCAGCTGGTGACGGAATTGGAGTTGTCATTTCGACTGAAGCGTAACGAAGTGAAGCGAAATGGAGAAATCCTCTTTGATACGATGCATCCGAATACTAAGGATTTCTCGACTACGCTCGAAATGACAAGACTGTCATATCTCGCCAACGTCACCAATACCTTGGCTCGTCAATTCTATGAGAATCATGGCGTTGCGCATATCGATGATGGTCTCGAAAAAACCATGCCTGAAGGCGAAATCGTGGTGATGACGACCAAACATTGCATCCGTTATGCCAACGGCATGTGCTCAAAAGAGATAGGAAAACCTGCCACTCCGTTGTTCATCAGCAACGTTCATGGTCGTTTCCGCCTTGACTTCGACTGCAAAAAATGTTGCATGAAAGTGGTCAACATTTAAAATTTTTGTAAATTTGCAACCTTATTGAAAATAATAGTTAAACGATATGTTTAGAACTCATACATGTGGTGAACTTCGCATGGCCAACGTGGGTCAGGAAGTCACTTTGAGCGGCTGGGTGCAGCGCGTTCGCGACAAAGGCGCCCTGCTTTGGATTGATTTACGTGATAGATATGGTATTACGCAACTCTTTATGCAAGAAGGAGTTAGCTCGGATGAGACGATGAAGACCGCCCGCGAGATCGGACGTGAGTTCGTCATCCAGGCAAAAGGCGTCGTGGTGGAACGCGAGTCAAAGAACCCGAAAAACCCGACAGGCGACATCGAGCTGAAAGTCGAAAGCCTTAAGATTTTAACCACCTCGAAAGTGCCTCCGTTCACTATCGAAGACGTCAGCGACGGCGGTGACGACATCCGCATGAAGTACCGTTACCTCGACTTGCGCCGTAACCCAATCAAGAACAACATTATCTTACGCCATAAAATGGCTCAGGAAGTGCGTAAATACTTGTCAGGCAATGACTTCCTTGAGATTGAGACACCTTGCTTGATCAAGTCGACTCCTGAAGGTGCCCGCGACTTCGTGGTGCCGTCACGTATGAACCCGGGCGAGTTCTACGCTCTTCCACAGTCACCACAGCAGTTCAAGCAGCTCCTCATGGTTGCTGGCTTCGACCGTTACTTCCAGATCGTACGCTGCTTCCGCGATGAGGACCTCCGCGCTGACCGTCAGCCTGAGTTCACACAGATCGACTGCGAGATGTCGTTCGTGGAACAGGAAGACGTCATCAATATGTTTGAGGGCTTGGCAAAACATCTGTTTAAGACCATCAAAGGCATCGAATTTGGCGATTTCCCAAGAATTACTTGGCATGACGCAATGAAATATTACGGTTCCGACAAGCCGGATATCCGTTTTGGAATGAAGTTTGTCGAACTCAATGACGTGGCTAAAGGTCACGGCTTCTCGGTGTTCGATGAGGCTGAACTCGTTGTCGCCATCAACGCTGAAGGCTGCGCCAACTACACCCGCAAACAGACCGACGCACTCACTGACTTCGTGAAACGTCCGCAAGTTGGTGCTAAAGGCCTTGTTTACGTGAAATACAACGAAGACGGCACAATCAAGTCGTCAGTCGATAAGTTCTATACACCTGAGATTTTGAAGACATGGCTCGACAAATGCAATGCCAAACCAGGTGATATGCTGTTGATTCTCAGTGGTAAAGCCATGCCGACGAGAGTGCAGATGAACGCATTGCGTCTCGAGATGGGCAACCAGCTCGGCTTACGTGATCCTAACGTGTATAAACCATTGTGGGTCATTGACTTCCCGCTTCTCGAATGGGATGAAGAGACACAGCGTTTCTATGCAATGCACCATCCGTTCACAGCACCTAAGCCTGAGGATGAATACCTCCTCGAGCAGCCTGATAAATGGGGCGAGATCCGTGCTAACGCTTACGATATCGTGCTCAACGGCACTGAAGTCGGCGGCGGTTCAGTCCGTATCCACGACAAGAACCTCCAGAAGAAGATGTTCCACACCCTCGGCTTCACCGATGAGAAGGCTCAGGAGCAGTTCGGCTTCCTGATGAACGCTTTCGAATACGGAGCACCACCTCACGCAGGATTGGCATTCGGCTTCGACCGCCTCTGCTCACTCTTCGGAGGTCAGGACTCAATCCGCGACTTCATCGCATTCCCGAAGAACAACCAGGGACGCGATGTGATGGCAGAGAGCCCGTCAGCGATTGCTCAGGAGCAGTTGGATGAGCTGCAAATTGCTTTGAATTTGAAACAATAATGTCATTTCGACCGAAGTGGAGAAATCCTTTGTTAACGTAAATATTCAAATGATTTTGCAAACAAAGGATTTCTCGATTCCGCTTCGCTGCACTCGAAATGACAACAAATAATATGTTATGAAAAGAGTTCTTATAACAACCGGTGGTGGCGACTGTCCAGGTCTTAATGCGGTGATTCGCGCTATTGTGAAGCGTGCGTCGCAGGAGAAAGACTGGGAAGTCCTCGGCAGCATCCAGGCATTTAACGGAGTGCTTTGGGAGCCGCAGGAGATAGTGCGCCTCACACCTGAAGTCGTGCGCGGAATACATTTTCGTGGCGGCACCATAATCGAGACAACCAACAAAGGCGGCCCGTTCAGCTGGCCAGTGAAGAAAAACGATGGCACATGGGAGACTGTTGACCGCTCCGACGAGATGATTCACCGCCTGGAATATATGGGCGTCGACTGCGTCATCAATATCGGTGGCGACGGCTCGCAGAGGATATCTCAGAAGCTTTATGAAAAGGGCTTGAACATCATCGGAGTGCCGAAGACTATCGACAACGACCTCTCGATGACCGACTGCACCTTCGGTTTCCAGACAGCAGTGCAGATTGCCACTGAAGCCGTCGACAAGCTCGTGACGACAGCTGCTTCTCACAACCGTGTCTTCGTGCTCGAAGTCATGGGACGTGACGCTGGCTGGATCGCGCTGAACGCAGCAATAGCTGGCGGCGCTGAGGTCTGTCTGTTGCCGGAGTTCCCTTACGACATCAACATCGTGAAGGAACGTCTTGAAGAGCGTTTCCATAACGACCGTGGTCATGCCATCGTGGTCATCAGCGAGGGAGCGAAGCCGAAAGACGGCACACAGATTTTCACCAAGAGCAACGAGCCTGGCTATGAGAACGTGAAGCTTGGCGGCATCGGCGTGAAGTTTATCGATCAGATGAAAGCCGCTGGCTTTGAACACGATATGCGCGAGACCACACTTGGTCACCTGCAGCGCGGCGGCGTGCCGATAGCTTACGACAGAGTGCTCGCGGCACAGTTCGGCGTGAAGGCATTCGAGATGGTTCTGAACAAGGAATACGGTCACATGGTGGCTTACCGTCACCCGCATGTGATAAGCGTGCCTATCAAAGACGCAGTGGCGAAGATGAACTTCGTGGATCCTGATTGCGACCTTATCCGCACCGCAAAAGGACTGAATATTTCGTTAGGAATCTAAAGGATATTCATACGGTTCGCGTCCTGTTTCAGGAAGACGAACAACATCATTGAAAACATCAAGAGGCTTGAGCCTCCGTAACTTAGGAATGGCAATGGGATACCGATGACAGGCACTAATCCGATTGTCATTCCTATATTTATGGCAAAATGGAAGAAGAAAATACACGCTATTCCATATCCATAAATACGACTGAATGCGGATCGTTGTCGCTCAGCTAAGTGAATGATTCTCAATACTAAAGCAAGATAAAGCGCTATCAAGAAGAAACTTCCCATAAATCCTAACTCCTCTCCGACAGTGCAGAAAATGAAGTCGGTGTGCTGCTCTGGCACGAAGTTGTATTTCGTCATGGTGCCGTTGAGGTATCCCTTGCCGGAAAAACCGCCGGAACCTATAGCAATCATTGACTGATTGAGGTTATAACCAACTCCTTTGATATCGTGTTCTTTACCTAAAATGATGTTGATACGAGTCCGTTGATGCTGCTTTAATACGTGATTGAAGGCAAAGTCAACGGAGAAGACGAAGGCACATGCAACAATGAATATGCCGATCAGTAATAAGATGTTTTTCTTTGTGCGATTTATCAACAAAAGGAAAAAGGCAAAAACGATGACAAGACTAAGCATGATGTACCACTTTGATACACAAAGAGATACGATGAAAAGTGTCGCTGCCGACAGCCCGATTATCAGAAGTTTGCCTCCCATGCCTTCACGGTAAATGACAAGCAGGAAGATGATGAAAACGGATGCCGAGCCGGCGTCGCCCTGCGCTAAGATGAGCAGCATCGGCAAAAGAACGATGCCGAAAGTCGTGAGTTTCGTCCTTAGTTTAGTGATATCTGTGTCGAGCTTGCCAAGATAGTGGGCGAGAGCCAAAGCAGTGCCGAATTTCGCCAATTCTGAAGGCTGGAACGATATTGGACCGAACTGAATCCAAGAGGTCGAACCTGAGATTTTGGAGCCGACGACCAGAACCAATAGCAGAGATAATATCGACAAGCCATAAATGACGTATGCGAAAGCGTTGAAAAACTTGGCATCTATCAGCAAGATAGCGAATCCAAAGACGAGGCTTACCCCGATGAAAAGAAGCTGTTTGCCATAGTTTTGCGACAGGTCGTAGATATGCGGATGTGCCTCGTTGTAAGCTGCCGCATAAATGCTCAAGAGCCCTATTGTCGCTAAGGCTAAGTATATGATTAACAACCATATATCTATTCTTCCAACTATGTTTTTGCTTCTCATTCTTCAGTTTGGTTAAGTGTTAGAACTCGTTTTTCAATATTCGGGCGCATCACTTCGCCTTTGATGTATTTTTCAATCATCAGGGATGCGATAGGAGCGGCCCATGTCGAGCCAAAGCCTGCGTTTTCAACCACAACGGCGATGGCGATCTTCGGGTTATCCACAGGTGCAAACCCCATGAAGATAGAGTGGTCGGGACCGTGCGGGTTTTCGGCAGTGCCCGTCTTGCCTCCAACAGTGATGTCGGAAATCTTTGACATTCTCGCGGTTCCGTGCTCGCCCTCGAAGACGCTCTGCATGCCTTTCTTCACATCTTGGAAATGCTTTTTCTTAATGTCGATGACATGTTTCTCAAAAGAGACGCTGTCGTTGGGGTCACCGAAGCTTTTGATATAATGCGGCTCGTAGAAATAGCCTTCGTTGCCTATGGCTGCCGCCACGTTGGCAAGCTGCAGCGGCGTCACCAAAATCTCACCCTGACCGATGCTGAGCGAGCGGACCGTCATGGCATTCCATACTCCGCGATACACCTTGTCATAGTATTCCATCTTCGGGATGTTGCCTGACACCGTGAACGGGATGTCGGAGTTGAACGCCCTGCCCAAACCGAAGCTGGTGACGTTGTCGTACCAGAATTTGAACCCTTCGCGTGGACTACCGAAGCGTCTTGAGTTCAACATATCTTGAAAAGCCTGCCAGAAATAGGGGTTGCACGAGTTTTCAATGGCATCGTACAGCCTCACTGGCGAGCTGTGGTAGTGCGTGCATTTGATTGGGACGCTGTTCGGACCGTTACAAGGATATGCCGTGCTGGCAGTAATAACGCCGCTTTGCAGAGATATCAAGCCGTTTATCATCTTGAAGGTCGAACCGGGAGGGTATGTGCCGCTTATCGCCCTGTTAATCAACGGTTTATCCGGATCGTTGAGCAGTTCGCTGTACCGTAATCCACGGGTGCGTCCCACAAGTTCGTTAGGATCATAGGTAGGACTCGACACCATCGCAAGAATCTGGCCTGTGGTAGGCTCGATGGCGACGATGGAGCCTGTTTTTCCTGCCATGAGATACTCGCCGTAAGCCTGGAGGTCGGCGTCGAGACCGAGGATGATGTCTTTTCCCGGCACAGGCAAGGTGTCGTACTCACCGTTCATGAAACGCTCTTTCTCGCGGTTGTGCACGTCGACGACAGTGATTTTTATACCTTTCTTACCACGAAGCTCCGTCTCATAATATTTCTCAATGCCTGATTTCCCTATATAATCACCGAGGTTGTAATATGAGTCGCGCTCCATCTCAGGCTTTGTAACCTCACCGATGCTGCCTAAGGTGTGAGCCGCAATAGGCTTCGGATACTGGCGAATAGCGCGGGTCTGAAAATAAAAACCCGGATAATGGTACAAAACCTCTGCAATACGCCCATATTCCTCCTTTGTGATCTGTGAAATGAAAATCGAAGGAGTGATATTTGAATACCTTTTTGCTTTTTTGAGGTTGTTATTATAAGTTTCATTGCTGATATTCAATAACTTACAAAAAGCGGCAGTGTCAATGTTACGCGCTTGCGAAGGAATTATCATTAGGTCGTAAACGGCTTCATTATACACGAGCAGCTTGCCGTTGCGGTCGTAAATCTTACCTCTTGATGGATATTGAGTGATATATCGTAAAGTGTTGTTGTCCGACGACTGCTTGTACGAGTCATCGACAATCTGAATCATGAAAAGCTTTATTAAAAGGATGACAGCGACCAATATGAATATCGAGCCGATGACATATTTGCGATGCGAATAGTTTATCTTGTTCTTAATCATATGGTTACGTTTTTTTTAGTTGAAAAATTCCCATTTACAAATATATTAAAAGTTTGTGAAAGTTATGCCTTTTTAAAAGAAAATATTGTATCTTTGTAAACAGAAAAATTTTAATGAAAATTGCATGATGAAAATAAGATCAAACTTTTTTATATCATTGATAATCATAGTGTTAACTTTTGCGTCTTGCGGCAAGAAGCAGGAAAGCACTGTGATTTCGAGGAATTTTGAAGGCGAGACCTGGGGCCGGTTCGATTATTTGGAGGCAGATTTTAATGTGGTGAAAGCTCCAATGACCGCCGATTTGGTTATGGATATTGATATTTCTGAGGTGTTTCCGAATATCTATCCGTATCATGATGCCGATGACGGACTTTTTGTCATCACATTGATTATCAAATCACCTGATGGCGGACGACGTGCCCGTGAGTTCAAATTCAGATTGAAAGACAGCTACGGGAATTTTAAATCAGAAAGAATCGACGGATATTATCATTATGAATTGCCTCTGATAAATGAGATGAGTTTCAATGAAAACGGGGTGTATAAATTCAAAATTGAGAATAAATATACAAAAGATCCTTTGTACGGAATTAAATGTCTGAATATAAAATGTCTACAAATCAAAAGCAAATAGAGCAAAAGTGGTATGCCGTATATGTGAAGTCCCGATATGAGAAGAAGACGTGTAAGTTATTGGAAGACAGACATATAGAGACATATTTGCCACTTGTCGGCAGGCTTAAACAATGGAGTGACCGGAAAAAGATGGTCGAGGAGCCTTTGTTTAAGTCGTATCTTTTTGTGCGTACTGATTTGAAGAATTATTTTGACATACTCAACACTCCCGGTATTGTACGTTTCGTTTGTTTTGAAGGAAAACCCGTGCCGGTGCCTGATAATCAATTAGTTGCAGTGAAGTCGTTTATTGGTGATTTTGATGGGGAAGAGGATGTGGCACCTATGGCGGAGTTACATGAGGGACAAATGGTTGAAATTGCACACGGGCCTATGCAGGGTCTTGTCGGAAGACTCGTCGAGATAAGAGGCAAACAACGGTTGATAGTGAATATCGAAGCGGTGGGGCAGAGTCTGCCAATCAGCGTCTCACGTTTTCAGATTGAAGCACTGTCTTGAGAATATCCGTGGAATTCATGTCATTAAACCCGCTCACATGCAGTTTGTAATAAGTGATGACGGCTTCAAGCAGCTGTCGCCGTTCCGCGTTTGTGAAATTCAGGCAGACGTCGTCGAAAATATTGGTTTCTGCGAGTTTATAATACAACGCACTTGATTGATTATCAATAAAATAAATGATACTGCCTGCGTCGTGGCGGAAGCATCCTTCCTCCAAATCGAAGATGAACCCCGGCTGGTAGCCGCTTATATTTGGTGAGAAACCAAGATATCGGCTTAACTCCATAGCAAACTTCAAAGGGAAATCAGCGATATTGCCTTCCATCTCGTCAAGATAAGTGAGCGCTCGATGAATAAAATCGAAGAGCTCGAGGTCGGTCTCCGTCTCTTGTATCGTTTTCGACAGTAACTCGCAGATAAACAGTATGATAGCGTTTTTGTTGATATTATTAGGTATGTCCTGATAAGAGTATTCGATGCCTGCTTCCCTCAGATATCCGAGGTCTCCGCGTGATTTTGCGCTTACGATGTCGAGAAGGGTGAGGGGCTGGAATAATGCCGCGCGTATCTTGGCATTTTTGTTGAAAGCTCCTTTTATCATAAACGACCGCAGCCCGTTTTGCTCGGTTAAAAGTTTGACAATCAGACTGTTATCTCCATATCTGATTGCTTTGAGGACTATGGCGCGTGTCTTGTCGGAGCTGTCCATATTATTTCATGATAAGGACTTTGGTGGCGTATGTCTCTTTACCTGTCTCGTCGCTCACGAAAATGAGGTAGATGCCCGGCTGCACTTTGCTTCCGTTGATGTCGGTGCAGTCCCAGATGGCTTGTCCGCCTTCAGCCTGCAGATGTGTGACGAAGGCTCCGCTGGTGGTGGTGATCTTCACCAAGGCGTCGGTCACCAAGCCTTTGATGCCGACTAAGTCGCTGTTTTCCGGTCTGACAGGATTCGGGTAAACGATCACGTTGGAGTTCGTTTCGCCGCCTGTGGTGGCAGTGCCTTTGTAGGAAATGATGCCTTTGTCGGTGGCGAAATACACGTTGCCGTCGTCATCTATCGCTATGTCAGTCACTGTGTTAGACAGCAGAGGGCTGTTTTCCATGGTGAAATGATGGTATGTCGTCTGGCCGTCGTTGGATGTGTGTATCACGCCGTCGTTGGTCCCGAACCAGAGGTTGTTGGCGCCGTCCACCGCGATGGAAATCACCGATTGTCCCGAAAGCAGGTAATCGGCCTGACCCGAGCCGTCGTTGCGAGGTATAAGGATGCGCGAGCAGGCGTAGTTGTTATTGTTGAAGATTTTCTTGGAGTCGTAGAAAAGTCCTACGCCATCGGTGGTTCCTACCCACACCGTGCCTTTGTTGTCGGTGACGAAGCAGTTGGCATCGCCTGGCAGTGCGCCTGTGTTAGCTCCTTTGTTGACGGTTTTTCTGGTGTTTCCGCTAAACAAGGTGATCTCGCCGCCACGTAACGCTATCCACTTGATGTCGTTGTCGTCGACCATGATACGTCCGATATCGTTGTTTCCGATGTTGTATGCCTGCCATGTGCCGTCTCTTCTCCATACCGAAAGCATCTTTTCAGCGCCGGCGTTGGCAATCCACATGTTGTTGTTGCTGTCAAAGTCGAAGCCTGTCACGAAAGTGTAATCTGTAAAATAGAAATAATGCTTGCCCAGACTGCTGTTATACTGGCTGTAAACGGTTTTGATATCGTTTCCTTCAAACACGACAAGTCCTTTGGAATATGATGCCGCATAGAAGATGTTGCTGTTCACCGGGTCGCTTTTTACCCAGGTAATATCGGTGATGGTGTCCCATGCATGATAGTTTTTCTGGTTGAATTGCGACCAGTTGTCACCGTCATATCTTGAAAAGCCGATATGGCTCCAGGTAGGACCCCAAGTGCTGGTGTAACCTCCCGCGGCTACCCAAATAATATTGCCAGAAGCGTTGAGACTGAAGGCTCTATCAGAATATGGACCGTTGAACTGAATCGCTTCGTAATTGCCGTCAGTATGTACTTTTACCAGAGAATTTATGTTGGAGCCAGTCCAATAGCAGCTTCTTTTCTTGTCAAAAACTGTTGAAAGAGGCTCGTTGTCGCTTGAGGTGATAATAAGGTTCTTTTCTGTGTCGTAAACCCTGAATTTCTTGGCTTTTTCAGTAAGAATGATTCTGTCGTCGCACACGCGCACTTCGCTGAGAAGTCTTTGAGCTCCATCAAGGAAATATCCAACCGAGGTGGTGTCGGCGATTGCATAAAGAACATCGTTATTATGCTCATTGTCAGAGTTATTTGCCACTACATAACCGTTAAAAGTCTCAATCTGTGAGAAATTGGTTATCTCAGGAGTCAACGCTGTGATGCGTTTCCATTGCGAGAAATCGGCAAGGAAAGGGTTGTCGGCAGTGGCATAGTAAACGCCGTTTGTCGTGGCAGCGTAAAAAATGTTGTCGCAGATAGTTAAGTCATTGACGCCCAAGTAACTACCGTTAGGACCAATGATATATGTGTCCTTCACCTCGTAACGGTTCAAATCGATGACGACGATGCCAAAACCGCAGCATACGTACGCGAAATTGCTGTTGAAAAACACATTGTTGATGGTCTTGTCGCCCAAGATATATTTGTTGTAAATATCAGGGATATTTATCACATCTCCTTGATTATCAATGATATCGATATTCGTGTTGGTGTAGCCGACAAACATAACTCCGGCAGACTCGCTATATCTTATGACGCTGATTCCAATATCTGAAAGTCCGTTGATTTTTGATAGATGATTGATACTGTTGTCGTTAGTGTTGTAATAATAAATGTCGTAAGGTGTCGCGGCAAACACGTTGTTGCCCATCAAATCAACGCTGATGACTTTAAAACATGGAGTATGCGTGGTCCACTCGCCGATTTTTTGCGCATTGACGATGATAGTTGATGATAATATAGCTAAAAACAGTAAAATCCTTTTCATAAAGACTATTTTTCTCGTTAAAAGAACGCAATTAAGTTAATAATATTATAAAAAAAGTACCCCGGCTGGGAATCGAACCCAAATCTCAGGTTTAGGAAACCTCTGTTCTATCCGTTGAACTACCAGGGCATTTCTGCGTGCAAAATTACGAATTTTTTAAATTATTTGCACATTATATTTCCGAATTGTTTAATTTTGCATGATTTTTAAAATTAAAATTGAAGTTATGATTCAAGTTTTTAATTATATCACTGATCTTCAATCGTATTTGAAGGCAAAACGTGACTCTGGCATGTCTGTGGGTCTCGTTCCAACAATGGGTGCATTGCATGAAGGACATCTCTCATTGATGCGTCGTGCTAAAAAAGAAAATGACATTGCTGTGGCAAGCGTTTTTGTTAACCCAGTGCAGTTTAACAACCCTACTGATTTGGAGAAATATCCGCGTACTCCTGAGAGAGACGTGGCATTGCTTGAAAGCGCAGGCTGCGATGCGGTGTTCATGCCGTCGGTGGAGGAGATGTATCCTACAAAAGTTGAAGATCACTACGATTTCGGTGCCATCGAGCATGTGATGGAAGGCGCCTGCCGCCCCGGACACTTCAACGGAGTGGCTATCGTGGTGCGCAAACTGTTCGAAATCGTGGAGCCAAACAGAGCTTATTTCGGCGAGAAGGACTTCCAGCAGCTGGCTATCATCAGAAAATTGGTGAAAGATTACAACATAAACCTCGAAGTGGTGCCTTGCGACATCGTCCGCGAGAAAGACGGACTCGCCATGAGCTCGCGCAATATGCGCCTCAACGCTGACGAACGTGCCATCTCACCTATGATTTACAAGGTTTTGAAAGAGACTGTCGCAAATTATGACACTATGAGCCCTGCCGAGATGAAGGCTCTGGCATTAAAAAAATACTCCGAGATAAAACAATTTGACGTCGAATACGTTGAAATAGCTGACGAGACCACACTGCAGACCGTCACCGACTGGAAAGACAGCGAACATGCCAGAATTTTCGTGGCTCTGCAGCTCGGACCAGTCCGTTTGATTGATAACTTGAGAATCTATTAAGATGAATATTGAAGTCCTGAAATCGAAAATACATCGTGCCACAGTGACGCAGGCCGACCTTGACTACATCGGCAGCATCACCATCGACGAAGATCTGATGGATGCCGTCAATCTCATTGAGAATGAAAAAGTTGACATCTACGACGTCACCAATGGCAACCGCCTGCATACCTACGTCATCAAAGGAAAACGCGGCAGCGGCGTCATCGGAATCAACGGCGCAGCGGCACATCTCGTGAAAAAAGGCGACCTCGTGATCATCGCTTCTTATTGCTCAATGGACTTTGAAGAGGCGAAGAAACACAAGCCGATGATTGTTTTCCCAGACAAAAACAACAAAATTTGAATAAAAAAACGTCCAAAACACTGTGGTATGTAGTCTTCCTCACATTGGGAGTTGCTTTGTTATGGTTCAGTTTCCGTAACATCGACCTGTCGCAGCTTTGGACGGATATCAAATCAGCGAAATACTCGTGGATGCTTCTGAGTTTGGCATGTCTTGCCATCTCATTGTTTTTCAGAGCTTTACGATGGAATATCCAGATTGAGGCGCTCGGCTACAAAACGAGAGCCTCATCTACTTATGGAGCCGTTTTAATCGCTTATCTCGCAAACTGCATCTTCCCGCGACTCGGTGAAGTGGTGCGCTGCAGCGTGCTGAAACGCAAAGAAAACATCCCGTTCGACAAGACCTTGGGTTCAGTGATTTCTGAGAGAATCATCGACCTTTTGGTGTTGTTCGGATTGGCATTTCTGGTCATAGTATTCCAATGGAAACTCCTCGGAAGCTTGGTGACATCTTGGATGGTGCCGCTTCTTAATAAGCTGATAAACAATGTGTTACTTGGAATTGTAGTGATTCTGGCAGGCATTGCTGGTATCGTTTTATTGATAAAAATCATCAAAAGAAACAAAAAAATAGCGTCACTTTGGCATGGCTTTCTCGATGGCATCCAGTCGGTGGTAACGATGAAGAAGAAATGGCGTTTTGTCCTTTACACACTGGGTGTTTGGGGCTTCTACGTCGTCATGACATGGCTGCCGTTCTACATGCTGCCTGAAACGAGCCACCTTGGTTTGGTCGAGTCAATAACACTGCTTGGCATCGCCACTTTGGGCGTGGTGGCGCCTGTCCCAGGCGGCATAGGCACATATCATTTCATCGCCATCACCTTGCTGAGCGGATTCTACGGCATTTCGGAGCAGGTCGCTGGCTCATTTGCCGCCATCAACCACGGCTCACAAATGATATTTTACCTAATTACAGGTATTGTTGCATATATCGTGATGTTCTTTTTTGATTCTCATTCTGTCAAATAAACGTATGAATAAGAATCAAAATATGTGTCTTTATAGATGCCATCTGAGGATGTGTATGTATATTCTGAATATGATGACATCTGCATAGGATAATCTTCATAATAATTATACGAGTAGGTATAATGCTCTGTTTCGTCGTTTTCCGTCAAAGTGCTATTAGTGACGTTGTTTTCCGAAAGTATTGAAAAATCAGCATCAATAAAAAGAGTTGCCATCAGTGAGTTTCCGCCGTAATATGGGTTTTTCTTATTGTCGTATACATAGCTTTCAACCATAGGGTGGTCAGAAGCGTTAAGTTCCACTTTGCGAACATTGTTGCCACTCCATGTAAGATCAATATATGGAAGTTGGTCTTTTGAATTAAAATTGTCAGCAAAATTTTTAACATCAATATTTAGCAATTTGCTCAATATGTTGTCCTGCGATTTTGCTAAAATATTGTCAGGATTCCAATATTCGCATTTGATTCTGGAGATTTTTCCATTGGAATACTCTAATTTCCAAGCCGACTGCATGATGCCATCCCAGTATTGTTCAAATTTGCTTATTGTTTGGTTATTGTAGGATATTACAGTTTTTTCCACACCTTCCCAATCTCTGACAATTTGTGATACCAAGCCGTCGCTGTTATATGAAAAATCGTATGTGTATTCGTATTGGCCACTATGATAATAATCTATTGAAGTGATTTTGTCGTTATTCCAATGCCAGCGTTCCTTTAACTGATTATCTGATTCATAATGACCAATCTGTGTCCAAGTTATTCCGTTGTCATAAGATACATAAGCGTAATTTTCTTCAGAATGGTATAATTCACTGATTTTCTTCCCGACAGTTGTGTTGCCGCCACCGCCGCCGCCATTGTTGCCGGTTGATGACGAGTCTTTTGAGCATGATGCAAATAATGCCATGCAGATTACTAATGAGCAAAACAATAATTTTTTCATGATGAAGAGATATTAGTTAATAATCAATTATGTCGCTACAAAAATAATCATTTTATCAGATAATTTTATATTTTTGCAAAAAAATTATGAATTACTTCGAAAAGATAAACAATAAGCTCCTTGACGGAGACGGTCTCGCGGCGTGGCTTAACGATTGCAGGAAAAGCGGCAAGAAAATCGTGTTTTCGAACGGCTGTTTTGACATTTTGCATCGCGGACACGTTGAATATCTCGCAAAAGCAGCCTCTTTCGGCGATGTGATGGTAATCGGACTGAACACAGACGCTTCTGTCAGGCGTTTGAAAGGTCCTTCGCGCCCGGTTAATGACGAGAACGCTCGTGCTTTTGTGCTAGCTGGCCTCGAGTTTGTGAGCGCCGTCGTGCTTTTTGACGAAGACACTCCTTATAATCTGATAAAAACCGTCCAGCCTGATGTTTTGGTCAAGGGCAGTGACTACAAGCCTGAAAACATCGTGGGATACGACATTGTGACCGCTAAAGGCGGAAAAGTTGTCACTGTCGATTTGGTTGAGGGGTTTTCGACGACAAAGACCATTGAAAAGATGTCTGCGGTCCAGCATTAATGGCCTTAGGGGCTTTAATGGCATTAATGCCTTTAAGGTGGGACCGCCATAGCTCTAGTCAATTTCCAGCACTAACCCCTTCAGATAAGCTCCCTCTGGATGATAGATATTAATCGGATGGTCCTCGGGCTGCGATAGCTGATACAAAATCTTCGCTTTTCTTCCCGTTTCTATGGCGGCGGCCATCACGATGCTCTGGAACTGCGCCTTGTCGACGGCTTGCGAGCAGCTGAAGGTGAAAAGCAGACCTCCACTTTGAATCTTCTTAATCGCTTCCTTGTTGATGAATTTGTAACCCTGCAGTCCGCGGTGCAGCGATTTGTGGTTTTTCGCGAACGCCGGAGGGTCGAGGATTATCATATCGTATTGATTTTCAGGCATGTTTTGTAAGTAAAGCTTAGCGTCTTCCACTAGGCTCGGGTTGGCTTCTTTAGAGAATCCGTTAAGCTCGATATTGTTTTCGCAAATCGTTATCGCTTTCTTTGAGCAGTCAACGGAAACCACTTGTTTTGCGCCGCCTTGGAGTGCCGTGACCGAGAATCCTCCGGTGTAGCAGAAGGTGTTAAGGACGGTGCGGTCTTTGGCAAGTTGGCGTACTAGGTCGCGATTGAAACGCTGGTCGAGGAAAAATCCTGTTTTTTGGCCTTCCTCCCAGTCAATAAGGAACTTGGAGTCGTTTTCGAGCACGAAGTCTTCGCATTTTCCGCCGAGGAGATAGCCGTCGTCGACGGCGTCTTTGCCCATGCGTTGCATCGCTTCGGAGCTCTTGTTGTAGATGGCTTCGATTTTGAGCTCTGGTATGGCTTCGATGGCCTTTGCTATCGCATTGACATTCAATGCCATGCCTTCCGTTTGTGCTTGTATGACGGCGGTCTTCCCATAAACATCCACTATCAGTCCCGGGAGGTTGTCGCCTTCGGAGTGGACCAATCTGAAGCAGTTGGTATGCGGGTTGCCGATAAATCCGAGGGCTTTACGGGTCTCGAAGGCTGCGTTGAGGCGTTCCTGCCAAAACATGGCGCCTATTTTGGTGTTCTCGAATGAGAGCAGCTTCACGGCGATGTTGCCGGCTTCACAGAAACCAGTGCCGAGGATTTCATCATGAGAGTTTGTAACTGTCACAATATCACCGGCTTGCAGTCCGGGAGCCGCTTTGGCGATGGCACCCGAGAAAATCCACGGATGGAAACGTTTTACGGCATCGTCTTTGCCTTCACGAAGCTTGATAACAGGATATAATGGATTCATTTTCAATTAGTTTTCAATTACCCAAGGCTCGTCCATGTCGATGTCCCAGTTGGCGCGCACCTCGAGTGTGCCTTTGTAGAACACTATCTTCTCGGGCTGCAGTTTCTTGTTGAAGTTACCAGGACTCCATTCGCCGTTGGCGTCGAGGTCGAGGGTGGCTTTGAGTTTGTATTTTCCAGGATCGAGATATAGAAAAACAATCTCTTCTGTATGCTTAATTATTTGTTTTTCAACGACTTTGCCTTGTTCTGTCGTCAGTTCAATAATAACTTGAGGCACGTTGTCGGGGACGGTTGCGGTGAAAAAGATGTTTCCGAACGCCGACTCTTCCTGCACCGAGAAACTCAGTTTGTTGATGTCGTGGGTATATCCTCTGAAGCCATAGAAAATGGAGTCGGGGAGGATGAGCTGATATTTCGTTTCAGGCTCAAATGTCTTGTCGAGCTGGTAACGGAAACCGTATTCGTCGGCTTGTGAGAAATGCACGTCATTGATTATGGTGTCTTGGTCGGCGATAAACAAGATGGTGTCGTGCATGTCGACATGTGCCACCGGCTCGTTGAAGATGAGTGTCAGAGGCTGTTCGGGCTTGAGTTTGTTTGCTTTCAGGTTGTTTTTAACGGCCAGTCTTTTGATGGTTTTTTCTTCTTGTACGCGTCGTCTTCTTGATACTGACTGGCGTGGCTTGAGGCTGTAATGTGTTGTGTCACTGATGTTTACGCCATCGTTGATGCTGATCCAGAGGCTGTCTTTGCAAGGGGTGTAATACCAAAGTAAGGTGTCCTTGCGGGTTGAATACACGGGCATGATGTTGAACGTGTCCGGCAGTTCCTCCAGGGCGTTGACAGCAACATTGGGGGCTGGGTAACGAAACACGAAGCGTAGCAGACCCTCCTCGACGAGCTCTTTCTTGAAAATCTTCTGAACAGAGTCTTCCTGAACGAAAGAAAACAGCTCAAATACCGGATATTCGGGCTTTGCCGGTTCAATGACACTGTCTTTTTTTGCATTTAAATCAATGATAAGAGAATCACCGACAATTGAGTCATTGACGATGGAATCATTGGCAAAAGTGTTTTTAATCGCTTTATAATCAATAAAATACGGTTTGACTAAATCGGTGTTAAAAGCGATTTCCTCGTTTGGAAGGTCGTAGATGAAGTTGGAATTATTGTCTTTGAATGCAAAAAGCAGATATTCTTTGTCGGCGAGTCCTGAAAACTCGAAGCTGCCGTCTTTGTTGGTCATGGTGACATAATTCGGCTTGATGCGATAAGGCATGGAATCGAGTGTAAGTGTATCATTATCATTGGAATACAAGCCTACGACGAAGCCTTCCATCGGTGATATCGTTGATGCTGATGTGACCTTGCCTTTCAATGAGAGCGAGTCGATTTTGTCGCCTGTGGAGAAATTGTAGTTATAGCCTGTAAACAAGTTTCCTTCATGTAAATCCTTGATGGCGTCGCCGAAGCTGATGGAATATGTGGTGTTTTCTTTTAAAGGCTCTTCAAACTTGATAATCAATGTCTTACCACTCGTTCTGAACGTCGGCTTTTTGTTCATCGGAGGCGAAATAAGCACATTGTTTGACGGGTTGTTGAGCGTGACAAACTCATCAAAGGTGAGGTGGATAGTCTTGCCCGTGAAGCCTGTTGAGTTGTTTGCAGGCGAGGCATTCAGCACCACTGGCGCCTTCTCGTCTTTCGGACCACCGGTTGGCGTCACGATATTGGCACAGCGGCATAGCACCAACAGCGTGACTATTATCGCAATATTTCTGACAATATTTTTCATGATGCAAAAATAATAAAAATTCATAATCAATCATATCTGAAAAATTAGTATCTTTGACACCTATTAAAAAATCATTAAAAGTTAGAAAATCATGAAAAACATCCTATTGTCATTCTTATTGTTTTGTTCTTTATGCTTGACAGCTCAGACAACACAAGTGTCTGGTAATCAGTCGGGTACGTGGGAAGGAGAGATACATCTCGTTGATGATGTCGTTGTTCCCAGTGGCCAGACTTTGACCATCAACGCCGGCACGAATGTCATTTCTGACGGATATTTTGGTATAACAGTGCGAGGAAATTTGTATGCGTTAGGTGCGGAAGATGCCGAAATCACATTCACTGTGGCTGATACCACCGGTTATTCAAACTATGAAGATCCTGAAGCCGGTGCATGGAAGGGCTTTCTCATTGCAAAGCCTGGAGAGGTTAAGTTTAGCTATTGCGATTTCTCTTATGGAAAGACAGAGCTGGATGGCGATGGTGGCATGATGAAGATTTTTATGGCAAATGATATGGAGATTGACAATTGCCGTTTTCATCATAACACTACACGAAAAAGAGGCGGCGCCATTTATGCTGAGAATTCGACCCTTAACATCCACGATTGCGAGGTTGACAATAACATGGGCACGGGATTTCAGGGTAGTTACTGCTGGGGCGTCGGTTTCCAGTTCCTTAAATGCGATATCGAGATGCACGATATGTCGTTCCACGACAACTACAGTGATGTGGCATACGGCGGCGGCATGAATATCGACAGCTGCAATATGGATCTGTATAATGCGGTGTTTTATAATAACATAGCAGTAAATGCTGGCGGTTTGGGTATCCAACGTTGCAAAGATTATTCTGTGAGAGTGTCGAATATGCTGGCTTACAACAATTATGTGGTGCATTATGGCGGCGGTTTGGCTATGGCTACTTCCGATCCGGAATTGAACAACCTCACTATCGTGAATAATTATTGCGGCGGTGGCGGCGGTGCCGGAATGCAGACCGCCTTTGAAGCTGCTCCTACGCTTAACAACTGTATTTTCTGGGGAAACCACGCTATTTATACCTTGAATAGTGGAGATACTTCCGAGTATTATTACGGCTCACAAATATGGCTCTGGGGTAGCGACAACACGCCTGTTTTCAACAATGGCGACATCCAATACGGATTGGATTCCATCTATGGCCATGAATATATGAAACCCGACCAATACAATGACATGATTAATGCCGATCCTTTGTTTGTTGATGCAGAAAACCGTGATTATCAATTACTTGAAAACAGTCCGTGCGTGAATACAGGTGTGGCTGATGTGAGCGGACTTTACATACCGTATGTCGATTTGGCAGGCAATCCGAGGATTTGCGGAGGCAGAATCGATATGGGATGCTATGAATTCGGATATGAAGGCTTAGATGATGTCGCCGAAAGTGAAAAAACAATATCTGTATATCCTAATCCATTGAATGACAATGCTTTCTGTGTTGTCAATTTAAGTAAAAAATGTGATGTGGTGCTGAGACTCATCTCGCTTGACGGGAAGGAAATCTGTCGTGAAGCTTGCGGAACGTTTGATGCCGGACAACACCGTATCCCGCTTGACGGCATGATGAAAAATCTTGAAAAAGCAAATAAAGTTTATTTGTTAAATATTGATAATCAATATGTTAAAGTAATATACTAACAAAATATGAATCAGTTTTTTAAAAATAAGAATGTCATTTGGATTGCACTTTGCATCGTTGTTTTCGCGTTAATTACGCTTGTTTATTTTTCACCTGTGATGCAGGGCAAACGCTTGAAGCAGCACGACATCGAGATGTACAAGGGCATGTCGCAGGAAATCGTTGATTATAAAGCGCAAACGGGTGAGCAGAGCCTTTGGACGAACTCCATGTTTGGCGGAATGCCGGCTTGGAACATTGGCGTGCCGCAAAACAGCAACATGATGACGTATGTCGGACGAGTGCTGTCGGTGGGTTTCCCGCATCCTATCGGGGCTGTCTTTATTAGCATGCTGGGCTTTTTCATACTACTTTTGGTGCTCGACTGCAAGATTTGGATTAGTTTCATTGGCGCGTTGGCATACGGATTCACTTCATATCTCTTCATAGTGATTGGCGCAGGGCATAACTCCAAAGCCGTCGCCATGGCATATATGGCTCCTGTGATAGCGGGTATCTTATTGACATACAAGGGAAAATACCTTTGGGGCGCTGTCTTGACCGCCATCGCTCTGGCATTGGAGATAAGGGCGGGGCATCTTCAGATAACGTATTATCTGCTTCTCATCGTGATATGTATTGTGATTGGCGAGCTCGTTGAGACAGTGAGGGAGAAGAAATACATGCATTTCCTCAAAGCAAGCGGAATCCTTGCAGCTGTCGCAGTAATCGCCATATTGACTTGTACTACAACGCTTTACGCGAATTATGAGTTCGGAAAAGAGACGATGCGCGGCAAACCTGTGTTGTCGAAAGGCGTTGACAATCAGACAAAAGGACTCGACAAAGATTATATCACGCAGTGGAGCTATGGGATAGGTGAGACCTGGAGCCTGATGATTCCGAATACTAAAGGCGGCGCGTCGGCATATATCGGCAACGACAACCCTGCCTTGGAAAAATGCGACCCGCGTTTCCGCTCGACTATAGCTCAGCAGAACTCATACTGGGGCGACCAGCCTATCACCAGCGGACCGGTTTATGTGGGCGCAATAGTATGTTTCCTCTTTGTGTTGGGACTTTTCGTAGTGAAAGGCAAATACAAATGGGTACTTCTTGCTGCAACATTGCTGTCGATACTACTCAGCTGGGGCAAGAACTTTATGGGATTCACCGATTTCTTCATCGATTATTTCCCGGGTTACAACAAATTCCGCGCTGTCTCGATGACGCTGGTGATTGCGGAGGTCTGCATGCCGTTGCTGGCATTCCTCACCTTGGCGGAAATCTTCAAAAACCCTGATGTGATTAAGAAAAACATGAAGTATCTGTATATCTCGTTCGCTCTCACTGGCGGAATATGCCTGTTGTTCTACATCATGCCTCAGACGTTCTTCAGTTTCCTGAGCCAGGAAGAAGCCGTTCAGTTTCAGAAACTTCAGGCTGGTAGCGATGGCGCGATATATAAGACTTTTGCCGATGAGCTTCAGAATGTGCGTGTCGCCATTTTCCGTGCCGATGCTATTAGAAGCTTCGCCTTTATTTTGATATCAGCGTTGGTTATCTTGTTTACTATCAATGGTAAATTGAAGGTGAATTACATGTTTGCAGGCTTGGCTTTGCTCGTCCTGATTGACATGTATACTGTCGACAGACGTTATCTCAACAACAGCAATTTCATCGACAAACGCAAAGCCGACAAGCCTTTCGTGATGAGCGAGGTCGACAAGCAGATTTTGCAGGACAAAGACCTTGATTATCGTGTGATAAACCTCACTGTGAGCACTTTCAACGATGCAAGCACGTCATATTTCCACAAATCGGTAGGTGGCTATCACGGTGCAAAACTCCGCCGTTATCAGGATATCATCAATCAGTATCTGAGCAAACGTGATTTGAACTATTGGAAAGTTCTTAACATGTTGAATACCAAATACATAATCTATCCTAAGGATAGCCAGAAGATAGCTTCAAAGAACTATGAGGCCTTCGGAAACGCTTGGATTGCCTCGGATATCAAGTGGGTGGGCACTCCAAATGAAGAGATTGACGCCATCGCTGACACCGACGTGCAAAACGTGGCGATTGTCAACGAGGAGTTTAGAAATATTGTCGGTGATTTCCATGCCTCACCTTCTGAAGGAACGATCCAACTCGTTGATTATAAGCCAAATCAATTGAAATATAGCTTCGATTCATCGAAAGATGAGCTGGTCGTCTTCTCTGAAATATGGACAAGCAAAGGCTGGACGATGTGGATTGACGGCGTTGAGAGTCCGTTGTTCCGTGCCGATTACATTCTGCGTTCGGCAATCATCCCGGCAGGTCAGCATGAGATAGTAATGCGTTATGAGCCAAGGATTTGGCGCGTTGGCAACACCATCCAGCTTATCACTTCGTTGCTGATTTTGATTGGTTTCGTCGTGGCTTGCTATTACACATTCAAAAAGCGTGAAGTGACGTTATGAGACGTGTTCTGATAATCACATATTACTGGCCGCCGTCGGGAGGTTCGGGCGTTCAGCGTTGGCTGAAGATGTCGAAATATCTGCCCGAAAACGGTTGGCAGCCGGTGATTTACACTGCCAAAGACGCAGAATATCCTGTCGAAGACCCGTCGTTGGAGCAGGATGTGGCACTAGAGGCGGAGGTTATCAGACGCCCGATTGTGGAGCCATACAGCTTCTATAAGCAGTTCCTTGGCATGAAGAAAGGGGAGAAGGTGAAGGCCGGTTTCATCAACGAAGGCGTAAAGAAAAGCGGTTGGAAAGAAAACCTAAGTGTTTGGCTACGAGGCAATTTGTTCATCCCTGATGCCCGTTGCTGGTGGGTGAAACCTTCGGTGCGCTTTTTGAAAAGCTATTTGAAGGAACATCCTGTCGATGCTATGATATCGACGGGGCCACCACATTCAATGCATCTGATTGCCAAGGCTTTACATAAGAAATTCAACATCCCGTGGGTCGCCGATTTCCGTGACCCGTGGACAGATATCGACTTTTACAAAGATCTGAAGCTTACACGATGCGCCGACAAGAAGCATCATCGCCTTGAAAATCAAGTGCTTACGGAGGCGACGAAGGTCGTCACCATCGGCTGGGACTGCGCCAAGGGTTTGGAGAGCCATGGCGCAAAAGACGTCGTCGTGATTACCAACGGCTATGATGATTTGGGAAAGATATGTGTAAAGACGGATGAAAATCCGTCTCAACGCAACCACCAATCATTGCCGTTTACAATGTCTCACATCGGAATCATCGGTGAAAACCGTAATCCGGAGACATTATGGCAGGCGATTTCTGAATTGGCCGATAAAGATTTAAAAATCAGGTTGATAGGTCAGGTCGACAATTCTGTCATCGAGTCGATAAAGCGCAACAATATTGAAAAACTTGTGGAGATTGTTCCGTATATCCCTCATAATCAAGTGATTGAGGAGCAGGCAAAATCGGATGTGCTGCTTTTGTTTGTGAACAACACGCCGAATGCCAAAGGTATTTTGACAGGAAAAATCTTCGAGTATATGGCTTCGGGTCGGCCGATTTTGTGCATCGGACCTGAAGACGGAGACTCAGCACGCATTTTGAGCGAGACACAAACCGGCATAACCGTCGATTTCAATGATAAGGAAAAGATGAAATCAATAATCTTGGATTATATTTCAAAATTCCAAGCAAATCAATTGATTACGGAGCGTAAAGAGGCTGTTGAGAAATACTCCAGACGCAATCTGACAAAGGAATTTGTGAAAATTTTGAACGGGATAATATGAAAGTGTTCGTGATATCAAAAGGGATGCCGACGGAGAAATATCCGCTCAATGGCATTTTCGAGTTCGACCAGGCGAAGGCTCTCGCAAAGGTCGGCAATGATGTCGCGATGCTCGTAATTGATTTTCGTTCAAGGAGTTACAAAAGAAAATACGGCTGGTTTTCATACGAAAAAGAGGGCGTAAAGGTTTTTGAGCTTTCACTACCGCTTGGCATCTATCGTCGCGCACTGCCAATTTTGCAACGTTTTTTGGTGAAGCTTTACAAGAAAGCGGTGAAATCCGTTGGAAAACCTGACGTCATCCATGCTCATTTCTATTCTATCGCTGCGATTGCCTCTGTCTTGAAACAAAAGTTTGATGTGCCGTTTGTTGTTACTGAACATAGCAGCAAGCTTAATAGAAACATTAAGGAAATCAGCAAGTTAGACGTGAAACTGGCTAAAAAAGCTTATAAAAATGCCGATAGGGTAGTCACAGTGTCCAATGCGCTTGCACAAAACCTGAAAGAAAACTTTGGTGTAGACGCCGTAGTGATTAACAACATAGTGGATGTCGCTAAGTTTCAATATGTTAAGCGCGAGCCAAAGGACGTTTTTACCTTTATTTCGGTTGGAAATCTTATCCAAATTAAAGGTTTTGACCTTCTGATTGAGGCATTTGCTGATGCTTTTAATGATGACAAATCTGTTTCTTTGAAAATTGTCGGTGCCGGCCCTGAAAGAGAAAGATTGCAAGCTATTGTTAATCAATATGATATGAGTGATAGAATCATTCTTTTGAACGAGGTCGGTCGTGATAAACTGAAGGATATCTATCAGGATGGTGACGCTTTTGTCCTTGCATCGAGGAGCGAGACATTTGGGGTCGTGTTTATTGAGGCTATGGCGACGGGATTGCCAGTGATTGCTACCGATTGCGGCGGTCCGAGTGACTTCGTGAACGAGAAAAACGGCTATCTCATTCCTGTTGATGACAAGAAATCTCTTGTTGATGCATTAGTTAAGATGCGTAACAATGCATACAGCTTTAACACATTGGAAGTCAGCGAATTAACAGTGAAACAATTCTCGCCCGAGAATATTGGAAACGCGTTGACGAACCTTTTCAGAGGGATTATTCGTTGAAATAGATGAATTTCGAGTGAATCCAGCGGTCTTCCTCTTTCGGAAGCTTCATATAATCTTTGTAATAACTCTTCAAAACAGCATCGTAATCGTTTGGCGCTGAGAACTTTATGCCTTCAAACTCAATCTCAGAGAGTGGGAAGATCTTATCTTTCGCAATGAATGAATTATAGGGGTTATGCTCAAGTCTAAAACCAAGATTATCTGATTTTTTAAGCTTTAAAACTCCCCATATCATATTGATAAACAATCTGATAACAGGGAAAGTGATGCCTGCAATGATGTTTTTGAAGTTGATATATTGCGGCACGTTGAAGAACTGGTCGGTCTTCTTTGCCCATTTCGAAAGGCGTTTTACAGTCTTTCTTGACACTTTCGGATAGTCGATGACCTCGAAAATATCAATGAAAATACCTTTTTTATATGGTGACGTGAAGTCCTCGTGACGTTCGATGAACAGCGAATTCAGGTCACGGACTTTGCAGATTGTGCGTCGGTAAGATGGTTCAGTCTGTTTGTTTTGCAGGAAAAGCCAATCAGGAAGTTCTTGTGGTGCGACTTCCATAAACTTCTGATAGTCAGAGCTTAACATGGAGATATCGAGGTCGTCATCCCATGGTATGAAGCCTCCATGGCGGACGGCGCCGAGCAAAGTGCCGAAGTCAATCCAGTATTTGATGTCGTGTTTGCGGCAGATCTTATCGACTTCCTGCAAAATCGCGACTTCGCGCATCTGCGCTCTCCTCAAGACTGTGCCTTCGCCGTTAAACTTTGAGAAATCGTCCATTATTTTCTTGCAATTACCCTGATATATGTCTCATTTTGACCGTTGAAAGGCGCAAAATCCTTTTCCTCGGCTGCAAAATCCAGTGAAAAACCTAATTTTTTCAACTCTTCGCAGAGATTGTCGAAATTCAGAAAACGACGGTAATGGTTGTCATAGATGTACGCATCCGGTTCATTTTCAACGGCTTCGCCCATCTTATAAATCTCGTTTTTCTGACCACGAACCTCGATGCAGAGCAAACCGTCTTTTTTCAAGTTGCGGTAAGCCCATTCCAAGGTGCGAGTTTCCTGCTCTTTTGAAACAGAATGCAAAGTGAATCTCGAATACACCACATCATAAGGCTCGTCGTCAACCAGATCGGTGAAGTCATCGCATCTAAAATCAAGATTATCAATGTATTGGTATTGATTAATCAGAAAAACGATTTCGTTGTAGCATTGGTCGATGGCATCGACAGAATGACCTTGCTTTGCGAAAAAGATGGAGTCTCTGCCATTGCCGCAGCCCAGCTCGACAATCTCCGACTGCTTGTCTTTAAGCAAATCGGCGACATAATGGGCAAACAGCGACGGCATCAGCTCGGCGTTCTGTTTCAGATAATATTGCTCCCAATAATTGAAATCCATTTTTTAACTTTATAATGCGTTGGCACCGCTAACAATATCAATGAGTTCGTTAGTGATAGAGTTCTGACGGGCTTTGTTATATGACAGATTAAGGTCTTTCAGCAACTCGCTGGCGTTGTCGGTGGCTTTCGTCATTGCGACCATGCGCGCGCCGTGTTCAGAGGTGAAGCTGTCAAGCAAAATCTTATAAACCTGAAGCTTCAACGATTTGGGTATCAACGAGTTAAGAATCTCTTCCTTGGAAGGCTGGAAGATGTATTCGATCTCTTCGGCAGGATTTTTCTCATTCTCAACCTGTTCTTCGCTTGCTATTGGCAGGAACTGTTCTTTTGTCAGAATCTGACTGCCTGCGCTCTTAAACTGATTGTAAATGAATACGATACGGTCATATTTCTCGTCAGCAAAGTCTTGCATCAGCCTTTCGGCAAACGAGATAGTGTTCTCGTATGAGAGGTTGTCGAGCAGAGCGTTTTCGTTGCCTGCAATTTTGAATTTTTTGAATAGCAGTGTCTCTTCGATCTTTTTGCTGATGCATAAGATGTCGACGTTGCCTTTCTCGTATTGAACCTTGAAATCCTCGTTTAAGACCACGAATGTCTCACGTAACACGTTGACGTTGAACACTCCGCACAGTCCTTTGTTTGATGCCACCGGGATGAGGAGAATCTTCTCGTCTTCCGGATTTTCTTTGTGAATCTTGGAATAGATACCTTCTGTCGAGGTCTGTAGCGAAGATGAAAGACGTTGCATTATCTCTTGAAGTTTGGAAGCATACGGGCGCAGTGCCACAATGGTCGATTGCGACTTGCGGAGCTTCGATGCCGACACCATCTTCATTGCAGCGGTGATCTGCATCGTCGAGTTTATCGAGTTGATCTGTGTTCTTACTTCCTTGAGATTTGCCATGATTTATCAGTCTTTCTTGGTCATCGCAATGATTATATCTTCAGCTGTCTTGTTCAGGATAGCTTTCTCCTCGTCGCCGTAGTTACCTGTGCGCAATGCCTCCATCGTAGCTTTTTCTGTGCTGTTGAGTCTGTCGAGGAAGCGTTTTTCGAACTCTGCCACCAGGTTCGGCTGGATCTTTCTCAGAAGGTTGTTGACGCCGCAGTATATGATTGCCACCTCTTCTTCGACGCGCAATGGCGACGACTGAGGTTGTATCAGTATCTGCACGTTACGACGGCCTTTGTCGAGCACTGCCTGTGTGGCTGAGTCGAGGTCTGAGCCGAACTTCGAGAACGCCTCGAGCTCGCGGAACTGTGCCTGGTCGAGCTTCAAGGTGCCAGCGACCTTCTTCATGGACTTGATCTGAGCCTTGCCGCCGACACGCGACACGGAGATACCCACGTTGATAGCCGGACGGATACCTGAGTTGAACAGGTTCGTCTCGAGGAATATCTGGCCGTCGGTGATGGAGATGACGTTGGTCGGGATGTATGCCGACACGTCGCCAGCCTGTGTCTCGATGATTGGCAGTGCTGTCAATGATCCGCCGCCCTTGACTTTGCCTTTGAGGCACTCAGGGAGGTCGTTCATCTTAGCGGCGATCTCGTCGTTATTGATGATTTTCGCAGCTCTTTCGAGGAGTCTTGAATGCAGGTAGAACACATCACCTGGATATGCTTCACGTCCTGGTGGGCGGCGGAGAAGCAACGAGACCTCGCGGTATGCCACAGCTTGTTTCGAGAGGTCATCGTAGATGATGAGTGCTGCGCGACCCGTGTCACGGAAATACTCGCCGATGGCAGCGCCTGCAAACGGTGCATAATACTGCATTGCGGCTGAGTTGGATGCTGTAGCAGCCACCACAATGGTATATGCCATAGCTCCGTGATCTTCAAGGGTTTGCACTATATTGGCGACGGTTGAGCCTTTCTGTCCTATTGCCACATAGATACAATAGACAGGCTCTCCCTTGTCGTAAAACTCTTTCTGGTTGATGATGGTATCGATAGCAATTGCTGTCTTTCCCGTCTGACGGTCGCCGATGATGAGCTCACGCTGACCGCGTCCGATAGGAATCATGGCGTCGATAGCCTTGATGCCGGTCTGCAGAGGCTCGTCGACAGGCTTACGGTAGATGACGCCCGGTGCCTTACGTTCGATAGGCATCTCCACTGTCTCTCCTTTGATCTCGCCCTTGCCGTCGATAGGCTCTCCCAAGGTGTTGATGACGCGTCCGAGCAGGCCTTCGCCTACTTTTACGGAGGCGATGCGACGTGTGCACACCACAGTGTCGCCTTCGTTGATATCGCTTGCCTCGTCAAGAAGCACCACGCCGACATTGTCTTCCTCGAGGTTGAGCGCTATGCCCATGGCGCCGTTTTTCTCGAACTCCACGAGCTCGCCGGCTTCCACGTCACGCATGCCGTAGACACGCGCCACGCCGTCACCGATATTGAGCACAGTGCCTTTAACGTCGAGCGTAGCCCTGTTATCAAAGTTTGTCAACTCATCAAGCAAGATTGCTGATACCTCAGCGGGTTTTATTGTTGCCATAATTTATGTTTTAATATCCTTTAACGTATAGATTATCAGTAAACAGAGCCTCCAGATTCCTCAACTTGGTGTAAACGCTCGCATCGTATTGATAATCGAGATGGTTGATGATGAATCCTCCGATGATACTCTTGTCTATCTTATTGATAACCTTGATGTTACCATTAACTTTATGTTTGATGAAACGGAGCAGATTCTGCTGTGTCTGCTCGTCGATTTTCACTACCGTCGTTATCGTCACTATGGCGATGTTTTTGTATCTGTTGTACATATCGCGGTAGATGACGATGATATCGGGAAGTATCTCGGCATGGTTTTTCTCGAGTATCAAGTCGATGAATGTCAATGTCTTGTCGGAAATGATTCCCTGAAAAACCCTCTTTATGATATTTTCCTTTCTCGATTTCGTGACGAACGGCTGTGATAGTATGATACGCAGCTCGCGATGCTCGTTGAGCGTCTCGGTCATCAACTCGAGGTCGGCAAGACCCTGATCCACCATATCGTTTTCGATGGTGTAATCGAGAAATGCCTTGGCATAGCGACGTATCAATAAAACGTTTTTCATACTATCTTACTTTTTCATCACCCATTTTTTCTTCAGTCTCTTTGATGATCTTGTCGATATATTCCATCTGAGCCTCGTCTTTTGAGAGCTCTTTTTCGAGTATCTTCTCCGCGACTTTTATCGAGATGTTGGCGATTTGGTTTTTGATGTCGGTCATCGCCGCCTTATATTCGTTTCCGATGGTCTCTTTTGCCGACTCCACTATGCGGTTAGCCTCTTGTTTGGCTTTTTCCTTAGCCTCTTCGATGATCTGGTCGCTTGATATCTTGGCTTCATTGAGCATCTCTTCACGTTCTTCTTTGGCTTTTTTGAGAAGTTCCTCGTTCTTAGCCTGAAGATTCTTCATCTCCTCATGTGTGCGCTCAGCTTGTTCGAGTGCCTCTGTGATCTTCTGCTCACGGTTTTTCAATGCCTTTCCAATAACCGGGAAGGCGAACTTCGCGATGAAGAAGAACACGATGGCAAACGCCAGCGTCATCCAAAAGATATACCCAAAATCAGGACTTATTAATTCCATACTTTAAAAATTTAAAATTCAAAATTTCAGATTGCGACCAATCGTCGCAATCTGAAATACTTTCTCAACCAACAGCGACGAGCAAGCAGACGACCACTGCGAAAAGTGAAACACCTTCCACGAATGCTGCTGCCAAAATCATGCTTGTCTGAATGTTACCAGCTGCTTCAGGCTGACGAGCCATTGACTCCAATGCGCTGCTGCCAATCTTGCTGATACCCATTGCTGCACCGATAGTTGCGATACCTGCTGCGAGAGCTGCGCCCAACTTGGCCAATGGTGCCAGGTCTGTTGCTGCTCTTGCCACTTCTTGTAACATGACTAATAATGACATAATTTTAAATATTTAAAATTGTTATTTTTCCTCTTTACTTGCCATTCCGAAATACAAGGCTGACAACAAGGTGAACACATACGCCTGGATGTACGCCACCAACAGCTCGATGCAGTCGACGAAGATGGCGAGAATCAGCGAGAACAATGACATTCCGACGCCTCCCGCCACGCTGATCTGCGCCACGATAAAGATGCTGCTGATGAAGCCAAGCACCACGATGTGTCCCGCCGTGATGTTGGCAAACAGACGCACTGCCAGCACAAAAGGCTTGGTAAAACAGCCCACCGTCTCGATGAGTGGCATGAGAGGCAGAGGATACTTCAAAAACCACGGCACTCCCGGCGTGTTGAAGATGTCCTTGTAATATTCCTTGTTTCCGAAAAGATTCGTAATGAAAAAGGTAAACAATGCCAAAGTGGCAGTTGTCGCTATGTTTCCCGTAATATTAGCTCCGAATGGGAAAATAGGAATCAACCCCAACAGGTTGTTGATGAAGATGAAGAAAAACACTGTGATGAGGTAGGGCAGGTATTTGTCGACGCTCTTCTCGTTGATGGCTTTGCGTGCGATGTCGTCGCGCACATACACTATGAGCATCTCAAACAGCGACTGCAGCCCTTTCGGAGCTTTCTCTCCACGTTTCTGATAGGCTTTGGTGACAAGATAAAAAAGTATGATGATGAGCGCGCATGAGATGAACAGCGCCAGCACATTCTTTGTGATTGAGATGTCAAACGGACGTTTTTGTGTGCCATCGGCATTGACAATCACTATCTTACCTTTGTAGTCGCCTTCGTTAGGAATAGTGAAAACAAGCTCTTCGGAATTGGTCTTGTTAACCGTTTTATAAAACTCATTTTCATGGAAATTTCTTGATGAAAAAGTGTAACATTTGCCCTCGTTGAAGACAATGCATGGCAGGTAAATGCTCACTTCGTGGCCTTTCCAAGTGAAAATATGCCACTCGTACGAGTCGAGGATGTGTTCGAGAATCACCTCGCCTGCGTTAAACTTCTCTTTCTGCTCGTCTTCAGCTTTAGCAAAATTTGGTAAAGTGAAAATCAAACATATTAAGAATGAGAGACTTACGATATATTTCCAATTTTTCATCAAAAAAATTCTTCCAAAAATTCAAATTGCAATTATACGAAATAATTTTGATATGAAGGATGTTTTTTTGGAGAAAAAAAGTTGCTTTTCGTCCTTTCGGTTTAGGAAGGGAAATCTATTACTTTAAAATGATGTCGTTGTATTTAATAATGGTGTTTAGTCCCTTATTTTGGAAATAATTTTTCACATCTTTTTCCGGAAGCTCCGTCGCTGCTAAGAAGAAGTCGCCGCCCCATGCGCCGAGTGATTTCATAACACCTTGAAAATCAGGATAATACGACTTCAATGAAGGCTGCTCAAGACAGTGGTTCATGATGTCTTCGTGACGAGTCAGGAGATTGCAGAAATCGTTGAAAGATGTGGTTTTAACGAGTGTATCGGAAATCTCAGAGATCTCAGAAACCTCAGATGAAAAATCCATTGTTTTTGCTCTTTCTTTAAACGATTTCACTTCTTTGCCAGAGCTCTGCTTATGTCCTTGATAGACGAAATAAAGCTTATCAGCAAATGCTGGCTTGAAATCGGCTTTCTCGACGATAGGGGAGCCGTTTTCGAGACGGTAAATTATTGGTTGTGAGGCTGTTGCGCAGGCGATATCGTAGCCTGAGCCGCCCATCGTCATCTTTAGAAGCTCATAAGGGTTGACGTTTGCCCATTGTGCGAGGAGCGATATCAAAGTGGAGCTGCTGCCGAGACCCCAGTCTTTGTCGAATTCGAGACGAGTGGTGAAGAAATAATCGTTCTCCTCTTGTAAGATGTTGGGATTCAGCGTTTTAATAGCTTTGAATATTCGGCTGAGGTTGTCGGCTTTATCCATGTCGTCGGAGGCGTGGACGGTGAAGTCGTGCTTGCTGAAGATGGAGGCGAACCAGAAGCCTTTAGGGGTGTAGGCGTCCCAATGAATCATGCCGTTGCGGTCGTTGATGGTGGTGACCTCGAGCGACTGTCCCAGATTCAACGGCAATGCCAGCGCACGAGCGCCCTGCAGGACGAGGTATTCGCCTGAAAGAAGGAATTTGCCGTTGGAATGATATCTATTCATGACGGAGGAATTCCTCGACACCGGCATACGTTACGGTTTTATCTTTAAAATACACAAGCGCTGCTGCTTTCTGTTCGTCGGTGGCGCCGAGCTGGTTGAGGATGTTGGCAAGGTGCATCTTCATGTGACCTTGCTGTATTCCTTTGGTAGTCAATGACTTGACGGCAGCGTAGTTGTTGGCGAGTCCCATGGTGGCGGCTATCGTCATCAATTCGGGTGCTGATGGATGTCCTAACAACTCCAAGGACTCTTTTGCGAGAGGGTGGAGGCTTGTCAAGCCACCGATGGTGCCGAGCGCGATTGGCACTTCAAGCCAGAACTTGAATATACCGTCTTTGATTTCACACGAACTCAGCGACTCGTAATGTCCGTTGCGCGAGGCGTAGGCGTGACCTGCTGCCTCTGTCGCGCGGAAGTCGTTGCCGGTGGCGATGACCACTGCGTCGATGCCGTTGTATATACCTTTATTATGTGTGGTGGCACGATATTCGTCGATGTGCGCGATGTCGACCGCCTTTTTGAATTTCTCTGCAAAGCCTTGACCGTCAAGGTGTTCATCGACGCTGTCGAGGTCGTAGACAGGGCATTCGACCCACACTTTGACACGGCAGTTGGGGGTGTAGTTCGACAAAATCGCCATCACTATCTCAACATTTTCGCCACGACGGAGGAAATAATCCTGCAAGGTGTGACCGAAGGTCTCGAGGCATGAGTTGATGAAGTTGGCGCCCATCGAGTCGCAGGTGTTGAATGTGACGCGCAGCTGATAGTAGTTTTCGAGTTTGTCGGTGAAGTCAACTAATTGAATGTCAAGGATTCCGCCGCCGCGTTTCTCCATCTTGGCGGTGATGTCTTTGGTTGAGTTACGCAGCTCAATTTCTATCTCAGGCATGAGGTTTTTGAGTGTCTCTTTTTTGCCTTTATAGCAGAAATGCAGCTGTCCAACCTTTTGAACGTCAATCACTTCGGCATGGAATCCGCCACGGTCGCCCCAGAACTTGGCTGCTGCTGACGCTGCCGCCACCACGCTGCTCTCCTCGATGACCATCGGCACCACGTAAATCTTGCCGTTGATAACCACATTAGGCGACACGCCGTACGGGATGTGGAAGTTGGAGATGGTGTTCTCGCTGAACTCGTCGAACTGCTTCTGCTTCTCGGAATCCGAATACCAGAAACCTTTCAAAAGGGCAATAAACTCCCCAGGATTCTCAATATACTCTGAAACAGCCTTTAACTTATCCTCTTTCAGAAGCTTAGAAAATCCTTTGATAATACGGTCGCGCTTTCTCGGTCTTTCCTCTTCCATAACAAAATGCAAAATTATAAAAAAACTAAAGACTAACACTAAAGTCTCAAAACTTTTTGTATCTTTGCTCCGAAATCAAATTTAAAATTATCAATTATGAAAAAATTATTTACTCTTTTTTTGCTATGTTATTGAGCGTTAATGTGTTTGCTCAATGTCCTTACACTACGGCATTCGATTTTCAAGCTACCGATTGCCATGGCACACAGGTTAATTTATTTGAAATTCTTGACGGTGGACAGTATGTCTTGATTGACTTCTTCTTCACCACTTGTGGTCCTTGCCAGCAGGCGACGCCAAAGATTGTTGAGTCATATTATGCTTTCGGCTGCAATATGCATGATGTTTATTACATGGAGATTTCAGTCTCTGACGGTAATGCGGCTTGTCAAAACTGGGCTAACAATTATGGCGTGGAATATCCGACCATCGGCACTGACGGTGGTGGCGCTACAATATGCAGCACCTACGGAATTCAACAATATCCGACGGTTATTCTCATCGCTCCCGACCGTTCTATCGTGATTCAGGACCTCTGGCCAATCGGCAGCGCACAGACAGTCATCTCGGCTTTGGAAAACCACGGCATCCAGCAGCATGACTGCGAGCCGGCTCCAGTAGGAGAGGTTGAAATCAGTAAAGACACGTTATATGTTTACCAAGGATGTGTACTAGAGCCTGATTATTTTATCATAACAAATAACACATTAGAAAATGTTGAGATTCTTGGCTATTCTTCCGAAGAGTTTGATGTTGATTGTTATTCTGATGCTGTTAATATCGTAGGAATGACAATTGAACCGTCAGAAAGCCTTAATGTTGAAGTGTGGGCATATCCTATCAGAGATTCTATAATTGAAGGAACTCTAAAATTAAATACATCATATGGCGACTTTGAATTGACAGTGATGTGGGAGGATGTTGGCGCCTCTGTTGATGAATTTGGAGCTAAGATGTTCACCTTGTATCCAAATCCAGCCAAGGATTATCTGAAGATCAACGGCGAAAACCTTGGAAATGTCAGTATTTATAATGCTTTTGGTCAGAAGATAGCAGAATATGTCGCCAGCGATGAATTGAATATCGCCACTTCAGATTATGAAAACGGCGTTTATTTCGTGAAGATTGGCGGTAAGACACAGAGATTTGTGGTGACACATTAATGAATGGTAGAGACGTCATATTATGGCGTCTTTACAACAAACATTTTAAAATGAAGATTTTAGTATTAAGATCATCATTCCAATCCGACGTTTTTGTAAAGACGGAATATGCCGAATTGATGGATTTTTTAAAGGCAAGATGTGATGCCGAATTCATTGTTCTTGGCGATGAGAATTTAAAGACGTTTCCCGAAATGTCTTTGAAATCAATTGATTATGTGATGATTGCCACTGGCGGTGTTGAAAGCCTTTTCAAAACCATCTGGTCAAAGGGCTTGTTGAAAACGACAACATTGATTGCCGACGGACGCAACAACTCGCTGGCGGCATCGCTGGAAATCCTGACATATCTCGGTCAGCAGGGTGTAGACGGAAGGATAATCCACGGTACAAATGATGAAATTATCAATGATATTGTAGAGACATCTCAGGAAACGTCTCATCATGGCTATATAAATCCGGATTTATTCAACGGCACCCGCATAGGTGTTTTCGGACAGCCTTCCGACTGGCTGATAGCCTCTGGCGTCGACTACGATTATATCAAGGAACGCTACGGAATAGAGACTGTTTTCATTGATTTGCAACGTTTGGTTGACGAAGTGGGCTCATCAGCAAAATCAGACATGTTGGCAGCAGATAAAACGTATTCAGCCATCAAAAAGATTTGTCAGGATGAGCGTCTGGATGCCATGACGATACGTTGCTTCGACATCGTTAAGGCTTGTAACACAACGAGTTGCTTGGCTTTGGCGAAGCTTAACGACGAAGGCATAGTGGCGGGCTGCGAAGGTGACATGCAGACCTTGATGACCATGCTTCTTGCCAAGAAACTGTGCAACGAGCCTGCTTTCATGGCGAATCCCTCTATTTTGACCGAGAAAACCACCATGTTCGCGCATTGCACCGTACCATTGTCGATGTGCTACAGAACGACCATGCGCACTCATTTCGAGTCGGGAATAGGGGTGGCAGTGCAAGGTGACATGCCACTGACAGATTACACCATCATGAAATGGGGTGGGAGGAGACTTGACAAGTTCTTTGTGACTGAGGCTAAAGCCATTGAAAACCAATATAGTGAGCATTTCTGTCGCACGCAGATAATGCTTGATGTCAACTTGAAGCCATATCTGTTGCACCGCACCATCGGGAACCATCACGTCATCATCCGAGGGCGGCATGCTGCGGAGATCAGAAATTTCATGAAAGGAAATGGAATAAGTTCTATTTAGATAATAGATAATAGATAAAAGAGAAGAGCGCGGAGTGACTTTTTGGTCGCTCCGCGCTCTCTTTTATCTGTAATCTATTATCTTTTATCTAATAAAGGATTACATCATTCCTGGCATTCCGCCGCCCATAGGTGGCATCTGTGGTGCCGGGTTCTCCTCTTTGTGGTTGGAGATGACGCATTCTGTTGTGAGGAGCATGCCTGCGATTGATGCTGCGTTCTCGAGTGCCACTCTTGAAACCTTAACTGGGTCGATGACACCTGTCTTGAGCATGTTCTCGTAAGTCTCGGTGCGTGCGTTGAAGCCGAAGTCACCCTTGCCCATAGCCACTTTGTTGACGACCACTGAGCCTTCGAGGCCGGCGTTCTCGACGATCTGACGGAGAGGTTCCTCCAAAGCGCGTTTGATGATGCAGATACCTGTTGTCTCATCGTCGTTGTCGCCTTTCATCTTCTCCAAAGCCTTGATAGCTCTGATGAATCCAACGCCACCGCCTGGGATGATACCTTCTTCGATAGCTGCACGTGTTGCGTTCAAAGCGTCTTCAACACGGTCTTTCTTCTCTTTCATCTCGACTTCTGATGCTGCGCCGACGTGGATGACTGCTACGCCACCAGCGATCTTTGCCAGTCTCTCCTGGAGTTTCTCGCGGTCATAGTCAGATGTTGTGGTAGCGATTTGTGATCTGATTTGTGCTGCACGACCCTGGATGTTTTCTTTCTCACCGTGACCGTTGACGATTGTGGTGTTGTCTTTTGTGACAGTGATCTTGTCGCATGAGCCGAGTTCTGCCAATGTGGCATCTTCAAGACGGTAGCCTTTTTCTTCGCTGATGACTGTGCCGCCTGTGAGGATAGCGATGTCTTCGAGCATCTCTTTACGTCTGTCACCGAAGCCAGGAGCTTTCACTGCCACGACCTTCAATGAGCCACGTAATCTGTTGACAACCAATGTTGCGAGAGCTTCGCTGTCGATATCTTCAGCGATGATCAACAATGCGCGACCTGTCTGTAATGTCTTTTCCAAAACTGGGAGGAGGTCTTTCATCACGCTGACTTTCTTGTCATAGATGAGGATATATGGGTTGTCGTAGACAGCTTCCATTTTTTCTGTGTCAGTGACGAAGTAGGGTGAGATGTAGCCGCGGTCGAATTGCATACCTTCGACGACGTCGACGTATGTCTCGATACCTTTTGAGTCTTCCACTGTGATGACGCCTTCTTTCTTCACTTTGCCCATTGCCTCGGCGATGAGTGAGCCGATTGCTGAGTCGTTGTTAGCTGAGATAGTAGCGACCTGCTGGATCTTCTCGTTGTTGTCGCCAATGATTTCTGACTGTTCTTTCAATGAAGCGACGACTTTAGCGACTGCCTTGTCGATACCGCGTTTGAGGTCCATCGGGTTTGCGCCAGCGATGACGTTTTTGAGACCTGTTGCCACGATTGACTGTGCCAACACTGTAGCTGTTGTGGTACCGTCACCGGCGAGGTCGTTGGTCTTCGAAGCGACTTCTTTCACGAGCTGAGCACCCATGTTTTCAATCGGGTCGGCGAGTTCGATTTCCTTTGCCACTGTCACGCCGTCCTTTGTGATATGAGGAGCGCCGTATGATTTCTCGATAATGACGTTACGACCTTTAGGTCCGAGGGTCACTTTCACTGCGTTTGCCAATGCGTCGACGCCTTTTTTAAGACCGTCGCGTGCATCAAGATTGAACATTATATCTTTTGCCATGTCTTTGATTTTTAATTATTTACAAATTAGATGATTGCTATAATATCGTTTTCACGCATAATCATGTAGTCTTTTCCGTCGAGGTGGAACTCAGTGCCTGCGTATTTGCCGTAGATGACGGTGTCGCCGACTTTCACTGTGACAGGATTGTCTTTTGTGCCAGGGCCGACAGCCACTACTGTGCCTTGCTGAGGTTTTTCTTTTGCTGTGTCAGGGATGATGATTCCGCTTGCTGTTTTCTGTTCTGCGACAGCCGGCTCAATAACGACGCGGTCTGCCAACGGTTTGATATTCAATTTTGCCATGATATTATATTTTTATTAATTGTATTTTCTTGTGAAATTTATTCATCAAAAATCATTCCAAGGTGGTTATGACTGCCAAAAAACAAAAAAAATGTCAGAACGGGTGACATTCTGACATTCTTTTGTCTTGCTTATCTGATTATTCAGCAGCTTCTGTATCCTGAATCGGAAGAGGATTCTGGACTGGAACCTCAATCTGAGTGCTTCTTCCAGCGCCGTTAGCGCTTCTGTGAGAAACAGCAACACTTGAAGCGAGGCATAAAACAACCAAAAGGACTGCGAGGGTCCATGTTGTCTTTTCCAGGAAGTCGGTAGTCTTGCGAACGCCAAGAATCTGATTGTGTGACGAGAAGTTTGATGCCAATCCGCCACCTTTTGAATTCTGAACCAACACGACCAACATCATCAAGAAACTGACGATAAGGATTAATACTGAAATTGTTACGTACATCGTCTTAAATATTAATTGTTTAACTTATCTTTTAACGTTTTAATTTGACCTGCAAAAATAATACTTTTTTCTGGATATTTTAATTTTAATTTTTCATAAATCGAAATTGCTTTTTCGTAATATCCTTGTTTTTCGTAAATCATTGCTAATGTTTCACTTACGATATTTTCTTGGTCGATGACAGATTCCTGAGCAGCGGAAATAGGGTTGAAAAATTCCTGTTTCGGACGTGAAATCGACGGGTTTTCGGCGATGAATTTGTCGATAATTTCCGCTTTTGACAGTTTTTTTTCTGTTTTTTTTGTCGTTTTTTTCTGTTTCTCGAGTTCCGCTATTTTATTTTCGATGATAGCCTTCAGTTCGTCGAGAGATTTCTTTTTCTCTTCGAGCAGTGCCATCTCTCTGTTGAGGTCTTCCGGCGTGCCGCCGAGGTCGATTTCAGGGATGAGGATGGTCTTCTCCGGAATCACTTCATTTTCAACAGGTTGCGGCACATATTCGTCAGGGAGCTGGGTGCAAAGCTTGCGGAGGACGTTTCTATTGGGTGCCATGGCGGCTGCTTTCTGCAGCTGTTGCTGGGCTTTCTCGTGGTTCTCACGCATCATGCCTACGGCAAGCAACACCTGAGCCACCGAGAAGTACGGATACTCCTTCACAAGCGTCTCGAGCATGCTAACATCCTGAATGTCAATTGATTCCGGATGCTCCAATAACCGTGTCAGTGTGTTTGCGCTCAATGTCTACCAGTTTACTACCGCTTTGTTGAAAATATCTTGGCATAGCTTGTCGCAGATATTCGCCACGAGTGTCTCCTGAACCATGTTTAAGTCCTGGGTGCTCGGGTAATCATCGTATTGTGTAAACTTCTGTTCGAAGTTTTTCGACTCGTCGTATCTGTTGTAAAACCTGACGTTAACGGTGATTGATAGTCGGTTCAAGGCAGCGACCTGGTCGCCGGTGATGGCGGTAGGAGCCGTCTTGTAGTCAATGATCTCACCTTCAATGGCGAGGTCGCCGTTGTCGGAAACCTCATCGAGTGTCGTCTGGTTCATGAAATAGTCACGCAAAGTGTTGGTAATCATATCGCTAAGCAACGGATTGACCAAGTTGGCGTTGTTCGGGAAATGCTGAATCGACACGGTTTTTGCCTCCGCAGGGATGCTCGCTCCGGTGAAAGAGTAGATTCCGCAGCCTGTCAGCACGAAAACCGCGACTAATATTAATAAGGTATTAACTTTCTTCAGCATTTTTTTACATTTTAATATCGTATTCTTTAATCTTTCTGTACAACGTCCGTTCGCTGATGCCGAGTTCCTTGGCAGCGTCTTTTCTCTTGCCGTTATATTTGCGTAAAGCTTTGATAATCACTTCGTTTTCCTTATCTTGCAGCGATAGGTTGTCGGAGGTCTGTTTCTCTTGAAGATATTCGACTTCAGCATCCTGGGTGTTATCGTAGTCGATGACGGTTGTCGCCTTGATAGGTGTGATGTGTTGCTGTGTGGCAGGTGCCGCCATCGGAATCTGTCCTGACGTGAGCTCATCGACGGTCTTGCGCAACTCGGTGATGTCTTTCTTCATGTCGAACAACACCTTGTAAAGGATGTCGCGTTCGGATATGGTGTCGGCTTTGCTGTCGTCTTTGATGATGACAGGCAATGCTGTCTGCGTCGGCAGGTAGTTTCTCAATATCTCCGGAGTGATAACTCGTTCAGTCTCAATGATAGAGATCTGTTCGGTGACGTTTTTCAGCTGTCGGATGTTGCCGTCCCAGCGGTAGCTTTCGAGCATTGTGAGGGCTTCAGGCGTGAGCTGTACAGCCGGGATGTGGTATTTCTCGGCGAAATCCGAAGCGAATTTACGGAACAACAGTCTGATGTCGTCTTTTCTCTCGCGCAGTGCCGGGATATGAATCGGGACGGTGTTGAGGCGGTAATACAAATCCTCGCGGAAGCGTCCTTTTTCGATGGCTGTCGGGATGTTGACATTGGTGGCTGCCACCACGCGCACGTTGGTTTTCTGGATCTTCGATGACCCGACCTTGATAAACTCGCCGTTTTCGAGCACTCTCAGCAGTCGTGCCTGTGTTGCGAGAGGCAATTCCGCGACTTCATCGAGGAACAGTGTGCCGCCGTCGGCCACCTCGAAGTAGCCTTTGCGGGTGTCGTAAGCGCCTGTGAATGAGCCTTTTTCGTGACCGAACAGCTCCGAGTCGATGGTGCCTTCCGGAATGGCGCCGCAGTTGATGGCGAAGTAAGGACCATGTTTGCGGGCGCTATTCTGGTGTATTATCTGCGGAAACACGTCCTTGCCGGTGCCGCTCTCTCCGTTGATGAACACGGTGAGGTCAGTAGCCGCCACCTGCACCGCCACCTCGATGGCGCGGTTCAGGTTCGGGTCGTTGCCGATAATGCCGAATCGTTGCTTAATCGATTGAATGTCAATCATCTCAATGTTGCGTTAAGTTGTTGCTCGATAGCCTGCTGAATCCTTGCCATGGTCTTCTCGATGACCTTGTCGGTCAAAGTCTTCTGCTTATCTTGGATCGTGAAGCTGACAGCATACTGTTTCTTGCCTGCAGGAATCTTGTCACCTTCATAGATATCAAACAAATTCACTGATTTCAAGATGTTTCTCTCTGTCGCGAATGCCACATTTTTGATTTGCTCGAATGTCACGTTCTTATCCAGAACGAGGGCAAGGTCGCGGCGCACGCTCGGGAACTTCGGCAGTGCCTCGAAGCTGATGGTCTTCAAGCCTTTGATGACTTTCAAGACAGCATCCCAATCGAAGGTGGCGTGGAAGACCTCTTTCTTCACGTCGAACATCTTCAAGGTCTTGGCGTTGATCTTGCCGATGGTTGCCAACTCGTTGTTATTCAATGAATAAACTATTGAATAATCGTAATGTGACACTGTGCCTTCGTTCATCTGGAGCTCGTCGACGTTGATGCCGATTTTGTGGAAGATGCCGAGGACGTATTTCTTCAAATCGTAGAATGAGAGGCTCATCGGCTTGCCATTCCATGACTCTTCTCTGTCGTTGCCGGTGATGAGCAAATCGAGGCGGAAGTTCTCGTTATAAGGGTTGAGAGGTTTCTGCTCGGTTGCTTTGTTGGCGGCGTTGAAGCTATAGACGTTGCCGAACTCGAAGAATTTCATGTCGAAGTTCTTGAAGCTCTGGTTGCGAGCGATGCTCTCGAGTCCGCCGAACAGCAGTGACTGGCGCATCACGTCGAGGTCGGAGCTCAACGGGTTGAGGATCTTCACGTTGTTAGCCTCGTCGAAGCTGTCGAGGTCTCTTGTATATGCCGATTTCGTGAGAGAGTTGTTCATTATCTCATAGAAACCGTTGGATGCCAGCATGATAGAGACTTCTTTCTGGATCTTCTCTTTGTCAGGTTTGTTGTTGACGTTGATGCTGGCGTTGATTTTTGTAGGGATGGCGATGTTATCGTAGCCGTAGATGCGGAGGATTTCCTCTACGAGGTCGGCTGGACGATACACATCGACTTTGCATGTAGGCACATCGACGGTGACATATGCGTCGGTGAGTTCAATCACTTGACAATCAAGGTCTTTGAGGATGTTGACCGCCACGTCTTTCTCGATATTCTGACCAGCGATTTTGTTGAGATAATCGAACTTAAGCTGCACGCGGACAGGTGTGAAGTCGCCGTTTTTGACGTCTTTCACTTCTGATGAGACGGTGCCGCCTGCGAGTTCTTTCACCAGCAATGCTGCGCGTTTGAGGGCGTAGATGGTGATGTTAGGGTCGCAGCCGCGCTCGAAGCGGAAGCTGGCGTCGGTCTGAAGTCCGTGGAAACGCGCTGTCTTACGGATGGAAGTGGGGTTGAAGTAGGCGCTCTCGATGAAGACGTTCTTGGTCTCTTCTGTCACGCCTGAGTCGAGGCCGCCGAACACGCCGGCGATGCACATAGGCTCTTCGGCGTTGCAAATCATGAGGTTGGTGTTGCTGAGCTTGCGCTGCACGCCGTCAAGAGTGGTGAACGGGGTGTCTTTTGCCAAGCATTTGACAATCACCTTCTTACCTTTTATCTTATCTGCGTCGAAGATGTGAAGAGGCTGTCCGACCTCCATTAAGACGTAGTTGGAGATATCGACGATGTTGTTGATTGAGCGGAGGCCGACTGCTTCGAGGCGGTTTTTGAGCCATGCCGGTGAAGGACCGACTTTCACGCCGCTGACGGTGCCGCCGCTATAGCGTGGGCATGCCTTGGTGTCTTCCACTATGACTTCGATGTCGTTGCTGGTGTTTTCCACCTTGAAAGCGTCGACAGAAGGACGTTCAATCTTATATTGACGAGTGTTGTTTTTATGGTTGAGGGCAGCCACGAGGTCGCGGTCGCATCCGATGTGTGATGTGGCGTCGGAGCGGTTGGCGGTGAGGCCTATCTCGTAGGTGTAGTCTTCTTCCACAGGGAAGTAAAACGAGGCAGGCTTGCCCACTTCGTAGTTGTCGGGAAGCACCATGATGCCTTCGTGAGAAGCGCCGAGTTGAAGCTCGTCTTCGGCGCATATCATGCCTTCCGACACCTCGCCGCGGATCTTGCCTTTCTTGATGGTGATATGTTCGTCGCCTATCCAGAGCTCGGTACCTGTTGTTGCCACGAGGACTTTTTGTCCGGCTGCCACGTTAGGAGCGCCGCACACGATATGCAGAGGCTCAGCCTGACCGACGTCGACGGTGGTGATGTGAAGATGGTCGGAGTTAGGGTGGTCGATGCATGTGAGCACTTTTCCGACGACGACGCCTTTCAAGCCGCCTTTCACCGACTCATAACGAGTCATGTCTTCAACTTCGAGACCTGTTCCGGTCAATGTTTTTCCCAATTCCTCCGCCGGGAGGTCGCATTTGATGTACTGCTTAAGCCAATTATATGATATTTTCATTTTATAAATGTTTATTATTCTTTTCTATTGAGATTTATTAACCTGCGGTTAATGCTTTCGCTTCGCTCAGGTCTCGACTTCACTTCGTTTCGCTCGAAATGACAGTCGTGTGTTCGTCATTTCGACTGGAGCGGAGCGGAATGGAGAAATCTCATTCTAAAACTGCAAAAATACAAAATTCTGACAAAATGTCAGTTTATTATTTAAAAATTTTTTAGAAAAAAGTAATCCTTTGCTTTCGATTTCGACAAAGTTTGAAGCACTACCGATATGATGATGAGTGCGATGCCGAGGATAAACGAGAAATTCAGCTCCTGGTATTCATTGAACATCAGCATTGCGATAATGATGCTGTAAACAGGTTCCAAGTTGTAGGTGAGGTTGGCAGTGAAGGCGTCAATCTTCTGTAACACAATGATTTGCAGCAGACAGAGGCCGATGGTGCAGACGACAACCATAAATGCCAAGTAAGGATAATCAAGACCTGTAGGAAGCAGCTTATCGACTGGCAGGAAGTAGTTGTAAATCGGGAAGATGGCAATGAGGACAACCAGACCGCCGACCATTTCCCAGAAGAGCATATTCTTGGCTTCATAACGTTTTCCAACATGTTGATTGGCAATGGCGAACAAGGCGTACAATGCTGAAGATATGATTCCGAAAGCGATTCCCAAACGATAGCGAGTGTCAAAATGGAAGATGAGATAAACACCGAGAACCGTTAAAATGCTGAAAAGGAACTCGACAAAGGAGAAACGATGCTTGTTGATGACTGGCTCGAATAATGCCGTGAAGAACCCGACCAACGAAAAGCAGACCACACCGATCGACACGTTGGATGCTTTGATGCTGGCGTAGAAAAAAATCCAATGAAGGCACAGCAGCACTCCGACGCCTCCCATCTGGCATATATCTTGGAATCTGTAACGTTTAAGATCTTTTCGGAATATAAGAAACAGAGCCATCAGTGCCGCAGCCCATGCCATCCGATGCCACACCAGAACGGCGGAATCCAGTTCGATGAGCCGACCCAGCACCCCGGTAAACCCTGCAATGAATACCGACAGATGCAGAAGCAGGAAGCCTTTGTTGTCTTTTTTAGTCACTGATAGTAAATTTTGGGGCAAAGATATTTAGATTTTTTTGAGCGACCAATTTTTTTGTTAAAAAATTGTTAAAATTTTGGTGGATAAAAACATAGAGACGCACGACCGTGCGTCTCTATAATTATCAATTGTCAATTATCAAATGTCAATTTAAAAAATCCCTGGAATACGGATCCACTCACGTGGCTCAGCACATGTCCTCTCAACGTCCTCGATGGTCTTCGGTATCGGTTTGCCGAGGATTCTGTTGCCGGTCTCAGTGATGAGGAGGTCGTCTTCGATGCGGATGCCGCCGAAGTCCTTGAATGACTCGAGCTTGTCGTAGTTGATGAAGTCTTTATGTTTGCCTTCGGCTTTCCAGATGTCGATGAGGGTAGGGATGAAGTAGCATCCTGGCTCGTCGGTGACCACGAAGCCTGGTTTCAGCACCTTGCCGCAGCGGAGGCAGCTGAAGCCCTGCTGTGTCGAGCGCGGGGTCTCTTTGTTGTAGCCCACGTTAATCTCGCCGAGACCTTCCATGTCGTGCACGTCCATGCCGAGCATGTGGCCGAGGCCGTGAGGCTGGAACAGGTAATGTGCGCCTGCCGCCAGCGCGTCGTCGACGTTGCCTTTCATGAGCCCGATGCCCTGCAAGCCTTCGATGAGGGTGCGAGCAGCGAGCTTATGCATCTCCATATAACGTATGCCCGGTTTGGTGTTCTTCGCTACTTCCATGTTAGCCTTCAGCACGATTTCATAGACGTCGCGCTGGCGGCTGTTGAACTTACCGCCTACAGGTGTGGTGCGTGTGAAGTCGCTGTCAAGGTAGTTGAACGTCTCTGCGCCGCAGTCGCACACCATCATACGGCCTTCCTTAAGCACGTTGCCGTGATAGTGGTTGTGCAGGGTCTGTCCGTCCATGCTGACGATGTTAGGGAACGAGATGCTGCTGCCTCTTGCGATGGCGATGCCTTCGATGGTGCCGCTGATCTCCTGTTCGATGACGCCCGGCTTACACATCTTCATGGCTGTAGTCTGCATGTAATAGGCAGTGTCTGCTGCATAATCCATCTCCTTGATCTCGATGTCGCTCTTGATTTCGCGCAAACTCACGATGGCTTCGATGAGCAGCTGGCTGACGTAGTTTTCCACCTCATGAATGTTGATGTCCATGTAGTTGGCGATTTTGATGGTGGTGTCGCCGCGGTAAGGCGGAGTGACGTGTATCATCCGGCCTTTTTCCATCTGTTCGCGGATATATTCCGGGAAACGGTTGATGTCGCGGCAGTCTTTAATGCCAATCATCTCGCCTTGCTCGTGCAACGACGGCAGCGGACCGCACCAAATCACGTCGTCGATGGTGACTTCCTTGCCGAAGAGTATCTCCTCACCGCTCTCGAAGTCGATTACGCCGACCAGATCAGGATGGTTTAGTCCGAAGAAATATGCGAAGTTGCTGTCCTGACGGTAATGATAAGTGTTATCAGGATAGTTCATCGATGCCTCGTCGTTGGCGACGAAGAACGCGATGCCCTTATTCATCAGTTTTTTCAGGGCTGCTCTGTGATTGATATAGAATTCTTTGTTGAACATGATATTTTATTTTAAATGAAAATATATCTCAAAATGAACATAATCGCCAAAACCCACATTGTAGTGCTGATTCTCTTGATGTATTCTCTCTTGAAGATGCCGCAGATGGCGTTGAGTATCACGTAAGTGATTGCGCCGAGCATGATGCCGTCGGAGATGCTGTATGACAGTGGTATGAGCAGGGCTGTGATGAATGCCGGAATGGCTTCAGAGAAGTCGTCCCAGTTGATGTCTCTCAGCGGTGCTGCCATTATGACGCCCACTATGCAGAGTACCGGACCGGTGGCTGCGGCAGGGATGGAGAGGAACAATGGAGAGAGGAAGGTGGCGAGGATGAAACATACGGCGATGACGAAGGCTGTGAGACCTGAGCGGCCGCCTTCAGCAATGCCTGCTGCACTCTCGATGTACGTCGTGGTGGTTGAGGTGCCGAGACATGCGCCCACTGTGGTGGCGATAGCATCGGACATCAAAATCTTGTTCACCCCGTCGACTTTACCGTCTTTGTCTATCATCTTGGCTTTCACCGCCACTCCGACGACAGTTCCGATAGTATCGAACATATCGCAGAAGAGGAATGTGAACACCACTATCAGCATATTCCACGACAACACATGGCTCCACTCGAACTGGCAGAAGATAGGCGCGACTGAAGGCACATTCGACATGATGCCGTTGTATTGTGTCACACCCATCGGGATGCCTATCGCTGTGGTGGCGAGGATGCCGATGAGCAAGCCGCCTCTCACTTTGAGGATGATGAGCACGCCAGTAAGGAAAAAGCCGATGATGGTAAGTATCGACGTCGCGGAACTGAGGTCACCGAGTGCCACGTCGGTGGCTGGGTCGTTGACGATGATGCCAGAGCCACGTAAGCCGATAAATGCTATGTAAAGACCGATACCCGCACCTATGGCATACTTAATGGATTTCGGAATCTCATTGACAATAAGCTGACGTATGTTGGTGACTGTCAAGATTATAAAGATGATACCCTCGAGGAGTATCGCCGTCAAGGCGAACTGCCATGTGTAGCCCATGCCTAAGCACACGGTGAATACAAAGAAAGCGTTCAGACCCATGCCCGGGGCGAGTCCGAAAGGCTTCTTGGCGTAAAACGCCATCACAAGAGTGCCGATAATGGCGGCCGCAGCGGTGGCAGTGAACACCGCGTCGTTGGGCATCGGGTTTGGACCGTCAGCTAAAACACTGAATATACTGGGATTGACAGCCAGGATATACGCCATCGTCAAAAACGTGGTAATACCCGCCAGAATCTCAGTCCTGATGGTCATAGTTTTAGGATCGAATCCAAAGAGTCTTTGTAACATGATATAAAATTAGAAAATCCATTTCAAGCCAAGGCAAGGCGACACGTTGAAACCTTTGTTGTCAACGTATTCTTTACGCCATGCGCCTGCGAAGTTGTATGCCAACTCCACCTCACCGCCGATATGCAAGTTAGGACATTTGAAGAATTGGCCGATTTGGTACCAGAGCTGTGGCTCGCTGATGAAGACACAGGTGGTTGTTTCGTACATAGGATTGCCGTTGGCATCTATCTGCGGTATTCCGTTGGCATCGAGGATGGCGCCCCACTCCAAGGTCTCCCACCAGAAATCGGCAAAGCCGCTGAACATCAAGCCTTTCACGCCGAACAAATCGTCAATGCCCCATACAATTGTGAACTGTAACGGCACATCCTGATCTGCCTTGGCGATAGTCTTGTATAACACCTCAAGTGTCAATCTGTACTTGAAATCTTTTGAATGCAAGAACCACTCGGCACCGAAGAGCCAGGCGTTGTTGGCAAACTGACCGCCATTCCACTCGACGTGGGCACTGAAAGGACTCATCTTGGTGTTCTGCCAGAAGTTCAAGCCACGGGCGATCTCGGTGTAATAACCTGTAGGACCGTTGGTGTTGTTCGGGTGATAGATATCTGTGAAGAAGAACGTGCTTCCCCAGTTATCCGGCTGGAACATTTCCAAGGTTGTGGTGAGGTGTTCACGGTTAAAATCGTACTGTTCCTGAATGTTTGTCTGCGCCTGAGCGCTGAAGGCCATTAAGATGATGGCAGTCAATGTGATAAATAACTTTTTCATGATTATAATTTTTTTTGAATTTGTTTACTTTTTTGTTTGAGATTTCTCCGTTTCGCTACGCTTCAGTCGAAATGACGTCTGGTTCGATTGCTAAATCTCCGAAAAGGTTAACCGGTTCACCGTCGGTAATCAGGATGTCGTCTTCGAGCCTGATGCCGATGCCTTCCTCGCGGATGTAAAGCCCCGGCTCGCACGTGAGAACCATATTAGGTGCAAACGGTTCGTACTTGTCGAGGTTGTCGTGGCAGTCGAGACCGACATGGTGCGACACGCCGTGCATCAGATATTTTCTGTACAGCGGATTCGCAGGGTCTTGATTGTCAACGTCTTGCTGCGTGAAGAGACCGAGTTTTATCATCTCTTTCTCCATCAGCTGATAGGTTGTCTGGTTGATTTTGTCGATGGTGCCGCCGACCTTATATAGTTTCGTAATCTCTTTTTTCACTCTCAAAACGGCTTCGTAGCACTCTCTCTGACGAGGGGTGAACTTGCCGTTAATAGGTATCGTCCTGCTCAGATCCGAGGCGTAGTTTTGATACTCGCAGCCCATGTCGAAGAGCAGTAACTCGTTGTCGTTCAATATGCTGTCGTTCTTTGAATAATGCAGACAGCAGGCGTTTTTGCCTCCTGCGATGATAGGGTGGAAGGCATGACCCGAGGCGTTATTCATCTTGAAGATGTATTCCATCTCGGCCTGCATCTCGTACTCGTAACGTCCGGGTTTCACCGTCTTCATGCAATGCAGAAATGCCTTTCCGGTGATGTCGCAGGCGTGTTTTATAACCTCGATCTCCTCAGGAGATTTGATTTTGCGGAGCTTATTCAAGATCGGTGCCGAGCGGTCGAAGGTATGGAGCGGATATTGCTCTTTAATCTCCTTCACGAAACGGTCTTGGATTGTGACCACTTTAGTCTCAAAACGCGCGTATTCGTAGAGGTTGAGATAAACCTTCACGCTACTGAGTATCAGTTCTTTAAGCACTTCGTTGAAGCAGTCGGCGTACATCACAGTGGTGCATCCCGAAATCTCTTTTGCCTGTTTTGCGTTGAGCATCTCGCCTCGCCAGATGGCTTTCATCTCGCTGTAAGGCTCGATGAACAATATCTCACGCATCTCAGGTTTCGGATGGTCGGGATATAATATAAGGTAAGCCCCTTCACGGTCGATTCCGGTGAGGTAGAAGAAGTCGGAATTCTGACGGAAAGGGTAGCACTGGTCGCCATTGCGAGGCATCTCCTCGTTTGCTGTGAATACAGCAAGAGCGCCTTTTGTCATCATCGAAGCGAAATTCTTGCGATTTCTTACAAAAAGCGCACTTGGCAATTTGTTAACTGGCATCTTATAACAGTTTGAGACCTAATGTGATGGTAAACACGTTCTGTTTTGTCTTGTCAAGATGGATGGTGCCACTCGATTGACCGAAGCTCCAGTTTACGTCGTCTGATTTAAAGAAACTTGAGAGACCGAAACTGTAGTTGACATCGAGAGTGAGTTTCCAAACATCGAGACCGACGTTGAGTGCTGCGCCCCATGTCATGCCTTTTGCGTCAAGATTGTCGAAATTAACACTTTGAGTGTTGCCTTCATTATCAACTTCCTGTTTCTGGCTCAGAGTGAAATACATCACAGGACCAACATTGGCTCTCAGTTTGAGAAGACCACCGTCAATCTGGTAACCCAAGAAAATTGGGAGTGCCAGGTTCTGCTGGGTCATGGTGAGTGATGGGTTAAGGTCAACATTGATATTCTGGTTTACATTGACCGATGGATCGATGTTGAAATTAAACACTTGGCCGCTCTTGAACCACATCAATTCAGGCTGAATGATGAAGTTGTGGATAGTGATTCTTCCGAAAACACCAGCTGTGAAGTGCTCTGAAAAACCTTTCTTGATTTCAGCTTTTTCCAAAGAAAGTTTTGTTGTCTGATAACCGATCTTCGGTCCGATGCAGAAACCGAAACCTTCTGCTCTCGCTACGTTAGCGAAAAGAACGACTGCTAAAACGAGTAATAATTTCTTCATAAATGTAATTTTTTTTGTTTGTTCAAGATTTTTATTTATTTTTGCAAAGATATTTAAAAATTTTAAATCAGCAACAAAAATATGAAAAAGAAATTTTACCTATTGCTTTTCGCAATGCTTTTTTCGTTTGTCGCATCGGCGCAACGCTTTGAGTATCAACTGGGTTTGAAAGGCGGCCTCGGATTCGACTGGGTGGGTAACGTTGGCGAAAATGTGTACAGCACCGAAAAGGGTTTCTGCTATAAATACGGCTTCACGGGTATTTATTATTTCGGTGAAAACTATGGCGTGACTTCGGGATTCAACATCGTGGGCACACAGTTCGCATATAAATATAACACTGAAATGCCTGCCACCACACGCGAAATGGTAGAATTTAAAGCTGATTATAAGACGACATATTGCCAGATACCAATCCTTCTGAAGATGCGTACCGACTCTTTCGCCGATAAATTCAGATTCATGGGCGAGATAGGCTATGGCTTGAATATCCTCGCAAGCGGAGAGTATAAGATCAATGGCGACAAGCAGCCAAGTCCTTATCGCGACGTGTGCAGCTCGTTCATCGTGCATCTCGGCGTCGACATGGAGGTGATGAGCCGTAGCACCCTTCAGTTTATGATAGCTTACGACACGTTTTTCTCAAGCATACAGTCGAAGAGAAACGATAAGCTTACAATGAGCAATTTGTGTTTTGAACTTGGATTTTTATTCTGATGAAGATAACTTTAGCACAGATAAAATGTGTCGCCGGCGATGTTGACGGCAACGTGAAAAAGATAGTAGAGGCGGCTCATAAGGCAAAAGCCTCTACTTTAGTAATATTTCCTGAACTTTCCGTGAGCGGCCGTGACTGCGGTGATATGTTCGGAGACGCCGTTTTCATTAAGAAATGTGAAGATGCCCTCGACACAATAGCTGCCGAGTGCGAAAACATAGGAGTGCTCGTGGGCTGCCCCGTTGGGAAATTCAACGCGGCGGTGTATATGTTCCAAGGACAACGTAAAGTGTTCAAAAAGAAATACTTGGAAGATTTTGAGAAACGCTTTTTCGAGCCCTCCGACTCAGACGAGTTGCTTCAAATAGGATGCCATAAATATGCAGTCACCATCGGCAAAGACCTTGCAAACACTAATGACGACGAGTTTCTGCTGGTAAATCGTGTGGATGAGCTCATGCCGCTCGCTCCCGATGTCATTATTAATATAGGTGCCGACAAATGTGGCGTAAACCGCTCGAAAACGCGTCGCAACGAGCTTCGCCAGAATGTGCTGAAAACCGAGCGTCCGCTGGTGTTCGTGAATAATGTGGCATCAAAAAAAGAAGCCACCTACGACGGCGGCTCCATGATTTTCGGCTACGAAAGCTATGTGGTGGCATCGGCCCCATTCTTCGAAGAGGCAGTGGTCGACGTCAACCTCGAGTGCCTCATCTCGATGAAACATGAAGACGAGCAGCAAGACTACGTCTTATAACCTGTCGAGAGTCGTTTTTATCAATTCTTCAACGTATTGATGATAGTCGGAGACGAACTTCTCCGTGACGCGGTTTGCTAATACCACGCAAATCGTTAAACAGTTGTGTCCCAACATCTTACCGAGGCTGAACAGCATCGATGACTCCATCTCGAAGTTGCAAACTTTCCATCCTTGATAATCAAATTTCTCGATGTCCGGAATGATCTGCGGATACGCCAGCTCCAAGCGAAGTGAGCGCCCCTGAGGTCCGTAGAAACCTGGAGACGTGGCAGTGATACCTTGATAAAAACCTTCGGAAAGACGGTCGAAGAGCTCTTTGGAACTCTCAATAATATACGGTTTCGGAAGGTCGACAGGATATTTCATGTCGCGGATGAAAGCATCAGTCATCTCCTTGTCAATAAAATCCTCATGTCCCTTATAAAAATATGCGAGGCCGTCGAGACCGATGGCATAACGTGATGCGACAAAGCTTCCAGGGTCAACATCTGCCTGCAGCGAGCCGCAAGTGCCGATACGCACCATGTTGAGCGTGCGATGCCCGGCTCTCGGAGTGCGTGTCTTGAAATCAATGTTCGCCACAGCATCTATCTCGTTGACAATGATGTCGATGTTGTCAACACCCATGCCAGTGGAGATAACACTGATGCGCTTGCCATTGTATGTACCAGTGTGCGTTATAAGCTCACGGTTCTGACGCTTGTATTCAATGGTGTCAAAAAACTGCGATACCATCGACACACGATTAGGGTCACCGACCAAAATAACGTTGTCGGCAAGCATCTCAGGGAAGAGATTCAAGTGATAGATGGCTCCTTCGTTGTTTAATAAGAGCTGTGATCCAGGGATGGGTTTGGTGTTCATTTTCGTAGAATTGTTAAAAATTTTTTACAAAATTAATCAAAATTTTGCAAGTTATGTTAAAAATTGTTAAAAATGAAAAACATAAAATATTAATGTTTAATTTTGTGACGTTAAAATAAAAAAAATGAAGAGAGACAACGATTTTGTAAAGGCTAAAATCATCTCAATAGGCGATGAGTTGCTGATAGGACAGGTGGTGAACACCAATGCCTCTTGGCTTGGTAATATATTGACAACCAATGGAATAGAAGTCGTTTCAACATTGACGATAGGCGATGGTGAGCGTGACATAGTCGAGGCTTTGGATGCCTGCTCCGACGTGGAAATCATAGTGATGACTGGGGGTTTGGGACCTACTGCTGACGATATCACCAAACCGACACTGTGCAAATATTTTGGCACCGAGCTTGAGTTTTGCCAGGATGCTTTTGATAACGTTATGAGTATCTTCAAGTTACGTGGTTATCAGATGACTGAGCGCAACCGCGGACAGGCTTATATCCCTAAATCGTGCAAATATATTCCAAACCGTTATGGCACAGCACCTTGCATGTGGTTCGAGAAGGGTAAATCGGTGTATATCTCGATGCCGGGTGTGCCTTTCGAGATGAAAAACGTGTTCGAACAGGAGATCCTGCCGAAGCTGTTGGAGCATTTCAAGGTGACGCCATACATTAATAAGGTGGTGATGACGACGGGAGTGGGCGAGTCGTTCCTTGCCGACAAAATCAAGGATTGGGAAGATGCCTTGCCTGATTTCTTGTCGCTGGCATATCTGCCGCAATACGGCATGGTGCGTCTGCGTCTCGAAGGCCGTCATCCTGACCGTGAGTTCTTGCAGAAAACTATTGATAATGAGATAGATAAGTTGAATAAACTCATCGGCGAGTATGTCTTTGGATACGACGACACGCCTATTGCTGTGGCTGTCTTGGATAAACTCGGGGCGGCAGGCATGACATTGGCGAGTGCCGAGAGTTGTACGGGCGGGACGATAGCGAAGATGATAACAGCCATCCCGGGCAGCTCGGAGGTGTTCAAAGGCACTGTGGTGTCGTACGCCACATCAGTGAAAGAAGAGGTTCTTGGCGTGAGACATGAAGACGTGGAGAAGTATACCGTGGTAAGCCAACAAGTTGCGGAGCAGATGGCCACAGGCGTGAGAGCGTTGCTGAAGGCTGATTATGCAGTAGCGACAACAGGCGTGGCAGGACCTGGCGGAGGCACCGATGAAAACCCCGTCGGCACAGTGTGGATCGCGGTGGCGGGACCTCACGGCGTAGTATCGAAAAGATGTAATTTTGGTAAAGATAGAGGAAATAACATCGAACGTGCTTCAATAACAGCACTTGAAATGGTAAGAAAATACTGATGGTCCCAGTCATTTCGACTGAAGCGTGACGGAATGGAGAAATCCTTTTGGTGTAGAGTTGAGAGTGTAGAGTTTAGAGTAGTTTAAAAAGTTTAAAAGTTTAAAGTTTATAGTTTAAAGAATAGATGAGAAAGATGACAAATTGGGTAAATAGAATTGTGGTATTGTTGTTGTTGATTTTGTTTGTATCTTGTTCAAAAACAGCAGGTTACAAAAAGAATCTGAACGTCGACTGCAGGAATCTGGAGCCGCAGAAGGTGGAGGTTCTTGAGTACAACAAGGCGCTTTTTGCTATCGACACCGCTGATTTTGAAGCTGGTATTCGGGCTATACAACCGCAATTTCAGGCTCTTTTGGGCGACACCCTCGAACCGTATGAGATGGTGTTTCTAAAAGAATTTGTCACTGACACTTTTATAATGAGAATCAATGAGTTAGTGGAAGAGACTTTCCCTAATTCCGATGCCATTTCCGACAAGGTGAAAGGCGTTTATCAGCATTTCAAATACTATTATCCTGAAGTGACGATGCCTCCGACTTTCACCTATGTCTCAGGTATCAATTTTGATAACGGTCCAGTGATGATTTCACCCGAAGCAGTCATGATAAGTCTTGATTTCTATTTGAGTAACAAGGACTTAGTGTATGACAAGGTCGGCATGCCACGTTATGTCTCTCGCCGTTGCCAGCCTGCTTCTTTGACCAAAGACTTGGCTGAAGCGATGTATTATTCCTATGTTTTCATGGATGTCAAGGCGAAAAATGTGCTGAAAGAAATGATTGACAGAGGTAAGAAATATTATTTCATCGAGGCTATGGACCCGACCTTGAACGACTCGGTTTTATTGGGATATTCGTCGCAGCAGATGGAATGGGCGCAGGATAACGAAGGTCAGATCTGGGCGACTATCGTTGGTAATAACATGTTGTATGCCAATGGCTTCGAGCAGTATCGGGTGCTGTTCAACGATGGCCCGTTCACTGCGGCTTTCTCTGAAAACGCACCGGCCCGCTTGGGAGATTTCGTCGGCTTGCAGATTGTCCGCGCATTCATGTCGAACAACGACGAATCGCTTCAATCTCTGCTGCAAATGACTGATTATCAGGATATTCTGCAGCGTTCGCAGTACAAACCGCGAAAATAACCTTTAGGGAGCAACGCTAGCGTTGCTCCCTAAAGGAACATTAACAATTATTATTAACTAAAAACCAAAATTATGTTAGTCAAAACATTTGGTAGTGCCTTAAATGGCATTGATGCAATTACAGTTACTATTGAGGTCAACATTGACCGTGGCGTGCAGTTTTTCCTTGTCGGACTGCCCGACAGTGCCGTGAAGGAAAGTCAGCAGAGAATCGAATCTGCGTTGAATAACAATGGGTTAAAGTATCCGAAACGGAAAATCACAATCAACATGGCGCCTGCCGACATCCGGAAGGAAGGCTCAAGCTATGACCTGCCACTCGCGATAGCGATTCTCGCTGCATCGGAACAGGTGAGCCTCGATTTGCTCGATAAATATGTCATCATGGGCGAACTCTCTCTTGATGGCAGCATCAACCCTATAAAAGGAGCGTTGCCCATTGCTATCAAAGCTTCGGAGGAGGGTTTCAAAGGCGTGATAGTGCCCAAAGCCAACGCCAACGAGGCGGCAGTGGTGGAGGACATCGAAGTGTATGGCGTCGAGACCATCATGGATGTCATCAATTTTTTCAATGGCTTCCATCATATTGAACCAACAAAACTGAATCTTGAAGATGAGGAAAATATTGATGTTTACGACTTCGATTTCTCTGATGTCAAAGGTCAGGAAAACATAAAACGTGCCCTTGAAGTGGCGGCGGCTGGCTCGCATAATGTCATCCTCATCGGCCCTCCAGGCAGCGGTAAGACCATGTTAGCCAAGCGTTTGCCGACGATTTTGCCCCCGATGACGCTGAAAGAGGCTCTTGAGACGACGAAGATACATTCGGTGGTCGGCATGCTGGGTCATGGCGTCTCGCTCATGCATACGCGACCGTTCAGAAGCCCGCATCACACTACGTCGTACGTCGGCTTGGTAGGTGGCGGCACATATCCGCAGCCAGGAGAGATATCGCTGGCTCACAACGGAGTGCTGTTCTTGGACGAGCTGCCGGAGTTCAAACGTCAGGTGCTTGAGGTGCTTCGACAGCCGATGGAAGACCGTATGGTGACTATCGCCCGAGCCAAGCAGACAGTGGAGTTTCCGGCGAATTTCATGCTGGTGGCGGCGATGAACCCGTGCCCTTGCGGCTACTATAACCACCCAACAAAAGAATGTACCTGCAAGCCCGGACAGGTGGAGACATATCTCTCACGCATCTCAGGCCCACTGCTTGACCGCATCGACCTGCACATCGAGACGTTCCCATTGTCGTACGAGGAACTCGCCGCCAAGAAACCAGGCGAGAAGAGCGCCACCGTGCGCGAACGTGTCGTAAAAGCCCGTATGATTCAAGTGCAACGCTTCGCCGATGTGCCAGGCATCCATTGCAACGCACAGATGACAGCCAAGATGATTCAGAAATACTGCGAGCTCGATGAACAATGCGGACTGCTTCTGAAAAACGCCATGGAACGCCTCGGACTATCCGCACGCGCCCGCGACAGAATACTCAAAGTGTCTCGTACCATCGCCGACTTGGCAGAATCCGAGAAGATACAGCCTGAACATCTCGCCGAAGCGATACAGTATAGAAGCTTGGATAGAGATAACTGGGGAAAATAGAGTTTAAAACTCAAGAATCAACTTGAGATTCAACTGTCTGTTAGTCAGATAGTTAGGCACAGCATACTGTATGTTGTAGACATCAGTAATCCACATGTATGAACTCACGTTGTTCACGCCGAGAAGGTTGAAAATCTCAAGGCTGAGCCAGCAGTTTCTGATATAATTCAAAGGATTTCTTGGGTTTCTGAATGATGTGGCATCGCCAATGAGTTGCTTGCTAAACCCTATATCCACACGGCGATATGGCGGCATCCTGTATTTCTGCTGATAACGCTCGCCATCCGACGGCCCGAAAGGCAACCCTGTTCCGAAAATGAGTTTCAGGTTGACCTTAAACGACGGGATAATCGGCAGATAATCTTGGAAGAAAATAGCAAGGTTGATGCGCTGGTCGGAAGGGCGGGGGATACCTGAAATTAAAGTGTCACTAACGTATTCCGCGCCGTTGTTGACATCGGTCTGTGAGATGATATTGCCGTTGGCATCGATGAAATACTGAATGTTTTCAGCGGTTTTCATAAACGATAACGAAGCCCAGCTGTCGATGCCTTTCACAAACTCTCCGTTGATTTTCATGTCGAAACCCGTGGCATACCCCGTCGCCTTTTGGTCGGCATAATACCTTATTCTAATATTATCGACCTCGTAAGGGATGATGTCTTTCAGATATTTGTAATACAACTCGGTGGTGAGCACAAACGGACGATCCCATGCTTTGAAACGGTATTCATGTCCCAAAACCACCTGATACGATTTCTGCACCGAAGCTTTGTCTTTGTCAACCAGACTCCCGTCAAACATTCGCAACTCCCTGTAAAATGGCGGCTGCACATACACTCCGCCCGAGAGCCTGAACGTCATGTTGGTGAGGTTATGTGGCTGCATGGCGATGCCTGCACGCGGACTCACGTTGAAGGAACCGTTGTAACCCCAGTAGTTGGCACGTAATCCCGCCGTCAACACCCAGATGTCGCCTTTCTTACTCTCCAACTGCCACGAATTCTGAAGATATCCGTCTAAACAATTGACCTGCAATTCATTATGTCCGTTAGCCGCGTTTTTAAGCTCAAGCGGCGTCTGCATCGGGTTGTTAGGGTTGATAATCGAATCGACGACGTGAGGCTGTGTGTAGCCTGCCGAATCGGTCATCTCCCATTCGTTAATGATGTCGTCAAAATACTGATGCTGATAGCGCAGACCCCATTTCAAGATGTTTTCGCGATACTTGTAAGCCCCCTTGTGATCGAGGTTGAAGACTCTCGAATAAAACGAGTTTCTTGCATGCTCGATATATGTTCCAACTCCTTGATTGGAGATGACGTCGCCCTGTTCCTCGCTGCCTGGATTTGTCTCCAAAAGTCCAATCCAATACTGTCCTTGAATGTCGTAAGTCTCAGATTCTACAGTAGAAAACGCAGAACCGATGAGTTTGAGGTTCAAATCTTCATATGGACTGAAATTAAATGTGATAGCGCCTAAGCCGGTGGTGTATTTACTGAGTTCCTGGCCGTCGAAATATATCTTCAAACGATATGATGCCTGCAGGTTGCCGAAGTCGGTCTGACGTGTCGTCGGGGTCATGAGATAGCTGTTGCGGGAATAATATCCGAGAGCTGAAATCTCTAAACGAGGCGAGACGTTATATGTTATAAGTCCTTGAACATCAGCGAAATTAGGCTTGTAGTCGCCTTGGGTGTCCATATTGCCAAGCAGATACTTGGTGTTCTTGTAACGTGCTCCGATGATGTAGCTTACTTTGTTTTTAAATGCCATGCCTTCAGCGTGTGCTTCGGCGCCTAACAGACTGAGTGTCAACGAACCGGCTGGCAAAAGAGGCTTTTTGTAAGTGATGTCGAGCACTGATGAGAGCTTGTCGCCGTATTCCGATGAGAATCCGCCTGCCGAGAAGTCGATGTTCGACACAAGGCGTGAGTTGATGAAGCTGAGACCTTCCTGTTGGCCTGAGCCCACCAAAAACGGTCTGTAAATCTCTATTCCGTTGACGTAAATGAGGTTTTCGTCGAAGTTACCGCCACGCACATTGTACTGCGAGCTGAGCTCATTGGTCGAGCTGACGCCTGGGAGGGTCTTCACCATGTCTTCCACGCCGCCGGCTCCCGCTGATGGCAGCAGCACCGTCTCGCGTGCGTCAAGCCTTGTGATGGATGACGATTTGATGGACTGGTCATGCACCGTCATCTCCGGCAGCATGGTCGAGCCGACCCTCATCTTCACGTCGTGCTTGCGTCGCTCATCCGCCTTGAGCCTGACCTCCATCTTTATTTCCTCGTATCCGACAAACGAAAACACCACGTTTATCAAGGTGTCGGCGGGCAGTTTCAGGCTGTAGTTGCCTCGCGAGTCAGAGACCACACCGTACGGTGTGTTTTGCACCGCCACGTTGACCAGCTCCACGGCTTTTCCGTCCTCATCGGTGATTCTTCCATACAAAACACCCTCAATCTTCTGCCCGAAGACAAAAGAGGGAAGGAGGATTAATATGAAAAGAATCAACTTTTTAAACATGAGATTTCTCCGCTCCGGTCGAAATGACGACTAATAAAACTAGAAATGACGACTTATATAACGCTGATTTTGCTTTTTTATTACATAAAAAAAGCCGCCTTGATGCAGACGGCTTCTTTTTAAATAGTCATATCTTACCAGCGGTTGAGGTTACCATCCTTTGCTGCGTCAACCATTGCCTGATAAACGCCCTTCTTGTCGATGGTACGCAGACCTGCTGCAGAAACTTTCAAAACTACCCATTCATCCCATTCTGGAACATAGAATCTCTTGATCTTCAAGTTAGGTTTGAATGTTCTCTTGGTCTTTCTGTTTGAGTGTGAAACGTTGTTTCCACTGATGACCTTCTTACCTGTAATCTGACAAACTCTTGACATTTTTCTAATATTTTATTGTTCTTATTTCCTTTTACAAAACGGAGTGCAAAAATACAACTTTTTTTGAAACGAAAAACATTTTTTTTGAAAAATTATTTTTTTATGGTCGCCTGCGGCTCAAAATCTAAAAAAATCCTTATAAAAATCTTTAAAAATTCTCTTTTAAAATTTTTGTTGGGTTTTTTATTAGATTTTTGTGAGATTTTGAGCCGCAGGCGACCAACGAAGCAAAAAAACCGTGAAAGTCTGTACAATTTTTAAGAGATTTTTTTTATTTTTGCGCTTTAAAAATTTAAAACCATGAAAATTCCAATGGTTGACCTCGTAGGTCAATACAACAAAATCAAGCCTGAGGTGGATGCAGCCATCCAGCAGATTTTATCGACGGGCGGCTTTATCGGCGGTCCTTTTGTCCAGAAATTTCAAGAAGATTTACAGGAATATCTCAATGTGAAACACGTGATTCCTTGCGCCAACGGCACCGACGCTTTGCAGGTTGCAATGATGGGTCTCGGCCTGAAGCCAGGCGACGAGGTCATCACCACTTCGTTCACTTTCATCGCGACAGCTGAGGTGGTCGCCTTACTGCGTCTCACTCCAGTGGTGGTTGATGTCGACATGGAGACCTACTGCATTGATCCTGAAGCTGTTGAGCGTGCCATTACTCCTCGCACAAAGGCTATCGTGCCGGTGCATCTGTTCGGCCAATGCGCCAATATGGACGCCATTATGGACATCGCAAAACGCCATCACCTCTATGTCGTTGAGGACAATGCACAGGCTATCGGTGCTCATTACACCTTCAAAGACGGCACAGTGAAGAAGTCAGGAACAATCGGCAACATCGGTTGCACCTCATTCTTCCCATCAAAGAACCTCGGCTGCTACGGCGACGGTGGTGCTATCTTCACCAACGACGACGCTCTCGCCGACATGATGCGTGTGGTTGTCAATCATGGTATGAAAGTGCGCTATTATCACGACTATGTGGGCGTTAACTCACGTCTCGACGCTATCCAGGCGGCAGTTCTCGACATCAAGTTGAAGCATCTCGACGAATATATCAAGGCACGCCAGTATGCGGCGGCATATTACGAGAAGGCTTTTGCACAGACCGACAAGATTATCACACCTAAGACGGCTCCGTTTACCGACCACGTCTATCATCAGTATGTGGTGGTGTTGAAGGACCTCGACCGCGCCAAGGTGATGGAGCATTTGCAGTCGAAAGGCATCGCCTGCGCCATCTATTATCCTGTAGCGCTTCATATGCAGAAAGCTTACGCCGACCCGCGCTACAAGAAAGGCGACTTCCCGGTCTGCGAATACCTCTGCGACCACGTGATGGCATTGCCAATCCACACCGAGTTCACCGACGAGCAACTGGAGTATGTCACTGACGCAGTGTTGGAGATGTGCTAAAACTCATATTTGAACAAAACTAAATGCGAAGTGGTTTATGACTGCTTCGCATTTTTTATGGCCACTGAAAAAATATAGAGACGCCAACTGTGACGTCTCTACAAATCCTGTTAATCTTGTTAATCCTGTCTGATAGAATAATCCTGTCAATCCAGTCTTAGAAGAACAAAATTCCGTTGTTCTCAACCTTGGCATTCTCAAACAATGCGTTGTAAGCACCGTTGACGATGCTGTTGGTGAACTGTGACTTCTTCTCACGCTGGAGTGATGCGTAGTCTGTCTCACCGGCTGGAGTGGTCTTTGTAGCCTTCACGACTGCAAATGCATTGCCACCCTCGATAGGTGCTGAATAAACGCCTTCCTTGATGCCGAGTGTTGTACCACCGATCTTCTCCTCAACGCCTAAGCTACCGAAACCACGGCCGTCGTATGAGATGTTGTCAACGGTGAGGAACTCGCCGCCGAGATCGTCAATCATCTTCTGGTAGTCTGTGCCGTATGCCTTAGCTCTCTCAGCAATCATCTTGCCTTTCTTCTCCTTCATGATCTGTGTTGCATGGCTGCTGACAAGCTCATCGTATGGAGCATAACCCTCAGGAACGCTCTTTGTCAAAACTGCAACCACGTACATGTTCTCGTATGCGAACACCTTTGACATGTCACCGACTTTCACGCCGTCTGTGAATGTCCAGCGGACGAGGTCACGTGCACTGCCGATACCAGGGATGGTGTTTGTGGTCTTTCTGATTGACTGGTTGGTGCGTTTGTTGAGACCTAATGTCTCGATAGCGCTGTTGAACTGTTCCTCTGTCTTGTTCTCAGTGACGAATTTGTTCACCTCTGCGAAGACTGCTCTGTCGGTGTCGGTGCTGGCTGTGATTTCACGTTTCACAACTGCTACCTGTGCCCACAATGTGTCGTTGCGTGTCTCTTTGCCGAGGATTCTTGCAGCGTTGTATGCGCCTTCATATTCGTATGGTCCGTAAACGAAACCTACATTGTTCTTTGCAACTGCTTCTTCAAGTTCTACAGGAAGATCTGAAGCTTTCATCCATGTGTCGTCAAATGGAGCGTCTGTGTCTGAGTTATAGTTGACAAAACCTGCAACGTTATCTGTTGTTTTGAACTCAGCTGTGAGGTCCTCGATGAACTTCTTGGCTGCCTGTTTGTCGGCTGCTGATGGCTTCACCTCGAAAATCACATAGTCGATACCGCGTGTTGCGTCGGTTGGATATTTCTTGTAATAAGTGTCATAATACTCTCTCTTGTCGCTTTCTGTAACAACCACTGTTGAATCAGGGATAGAGACGTAACGCACTGCGTAAACATCTGCTGATCTCTTGAGGTTCTTGTTGTCGTTGTAACGGTCAGCCAACTTCTTTGGAAGATAGAAACCGTGCTTCAGAAGGCTCTGATATTTATCGCTGATTCTGTCTTCAATGATGAAGTTCTCAAAGTTGAGCCACATATCCTGAGCCTCAGGAGTCATGTCGTTGAAACTTGCGATAGTCTGGGCGACTTCGTCTTTGTGAAAGTTACCTTCGGCATCGCTGAAGTTCTGAATAACATACTGGCTTGGGTTTTCACCAAGGAAAAGGTCTGTCACCTCGTCTTTTGCAACTGTGAGGCCGAGGTTTTTATACTCTTCCTCCATGATGATTTTTCTAATCATATCATCAAGAACCTGTTTGCGGATGCTGAATTCCTCGTCACGTGTGAGACCGCCGCGCATGTTCTTCTGATAAGTGATGACCTGCTGTGCTCTGTTTTCAAAGTCCTTGTAGGTGATTTTATCACCGTTAACAACTGCCACCTCATTGCTCCTGTTTCTGGTTGGTGTCTTCATCAAATCACCTAAAACAAATGCCAAAAGAGCTAAACCAATGATAATCACTAAGATACCATAGTGCTGTCTGATTTTTCCAATTGCTGCCATAGTTTTATTTTATTTTTATTTATTTTTCTGTATTAATTTTAAGCCTGCAAATTTACGAAAAAAGTCAATACAATGAACATTTTTGTTAAAATAATGCTAACTCATTGATTGCTTTTGATTTCCACTTCTTCCAACTTGGTTTCTGATGCTTTGATAATCTTGAAAAGATAGTCCCCGATGGCGATTTCTTCGCCTGTTTGTGGAATACTTTCGTGATAATGAATGATATAACCCGCCAAAGTCTCATAATCGTCCGACTCCGGGAAGTTGTATTTGTAAGTCTTGTTGAGATAGTCGATTTCAAGTCGTGCCGAGAAGATTCTGTCGTTCTCGTCGATGGTCTTTTCGATGTCGTCTTCCTCGTCGTATTCGTCTTCAATCTCTCCGAAAATCTCCTCTACAAGGTCTTCCGTCGTGATGATACCCGCCGTGCCACCGAATTCGTCAACGACAACAGCTATGCTCTGGCGTTTCTTCGACAGTCGTTGCAGCAAGTCCTGCGCTCCGTAAGTCTCAGGATAGAATTCAATCTGACGCACTTTTTTCTTGATGCTTCCGCCAACGTGCAACAGGTCGTTGATATGGATATATCCTACAATATTGTCGATATTGTCTTCATACACAATGATTTTCGAGTGTTTGGTCTCTTCAAAAACCCTCTTCACCTCGTCCATGCTGTCGTTAATCTCCACTGCCTGGATCTCGTTTCTTGGCTGCATGCATTCGCGAAGCTTAACTGTCTGAAAATCAATGGCATTTTGAACTAATTCGATACCTTGCTGGATGTCGTCGTTCTCCTCGTTAGGGTCGGCGTATTCTTTAAGATAATCGTTCAAATCGACGGTGCTCAACTTGTAATCCTCAGGCGCGATTTCCATCCTGAAGATATATTTTATAATGAGCTCTGATATTCCTATGTATATGAAAATCAATGGGTAAAGGATGACGTAAAGTATCATCATCGGGATTGCCATGGCTCTCATCAGACCGTTCGGGTTGATGCGGCAAAGTGTCTTCGGGATGAATTCCGCCGCGAAAAGCACCAATAAAGTCGAAATCACTGTCTGGCATATCAAAATGGTGAACTCGTTGGTGATGGCGTCAGGTAAAACCCTGATAATCAATGGCTCAAGAAGCCTTGCCATCGCAATGCCATAAACCACGTTGGCGATGTTGTTGCCAAGCAAAATGCAGCCTATAAACTGTGACTGATGCTTCACAAAATGGTTGATGAGCTTGGCGGAGAACCTCTTTTTCTTAAGGTCGAGCTCAAGTTTCAGCCTGTTGGAGCTGATAAAAGAGATCTCGACACCCGAAAAGAGCGCCGACGCAAAAAGTGATATTATGACAATAATCCAATTACTCATCTTCGTTTATCTCAAGGGTAGCTCTGATGCCGAAGATCTCGCGTTTACTGAAGTTCTCGTTGGCAGTCAGACTGTCGCCGAAAATCAACTTGTCGGGGCCGGAGATCTTCACTAAGCCACCTGTATAAATCTTCTTTTTCTTCTGGTTCCAAAACAGTGTCTCTGTCTCCAAAACCTCTTCTGTCCTTACGTTTTTCACCACTACATTATGTTTCGCGATAATGAGTTCCTTTTTCTGGTAATTCACGCCATAGTCACCGCGTATCATTGATGATGGTGCTGTATCGCCTTCATACATGTAAGCGACGAATCCCTTGGGAAATTCAAGCATTGCGCTGTCGGGGTCGTCGATGGTGCGCATGACAGGAGCGATAAGCTTCGCCACCATCATTCCCGAATCGCTTCTCTCGATGACGACATCATAAGCCATAAGCCCGACAATAGTGTCGTTGTCGATGAACTGCTTGACCTTTTCCATCGAGTTTTCACAAGAAAACAACATCATAACAAGATGTGCTATGATGTTGATTTCCAATAATATATAGGCTAATTTTTTCAATTATTCGAAAATCTTGCCTTTGTGGTTTCGTTAATCCAGCAGCCCACTTCATAGGTGTCGCCTTCAAACACATTGTAGAAGAATGCGTCTTCACTTGTTGGGAACATCTTTGAGTAGTCTCTGATCATTTCGTTAGCCTTTGCTGCCATTGAAGGGTCGACTTCCTTAGCTTTCTGGAACTTGTCGACTGCTGCCCACAACACTGCTTTTGCATGCAATGGGTTCTCGTTGCATTCCTTGCCTGCTGAGGCGTAGAGGTAGCCGATAATCATGTAAGGCTCGCCGTCGGTCTTGTCGAGTTCGATAGCTTTTCTTGCATAAGCGCGACCCTGTTCGCCTTTGCCTTCCTTAAGCATAATCTGAGCGAGATATTTGTAAGCCTGCTCAGCTGACTTGGTGTCTGATGATTTTGTAGCTTCGAGGAGGTAGCTGACAGCTTTGCTGTATTCCTGGTCGACGAGATATCTCTTGCCGATGAAGTATGCTGACTCAGGTGATGGGTTGAGTTTGTGCAACTTGATAGCCACAGCGAGGTAGAGGTCGCTCTTGTCGCAGTTTCTTGCTGCGAGCACTGTAGCGATTTTGTTGAGAAGCTCCACATTGTCTGGTTCTGCGTCAAACTTCTTCTGATAGATGCGGACGAGGTCTTCGCAGTTTGCATATGGCTGCACCATGCCTTCGAGGTTGGCTTTTGTCTGGGTGTAGTTGTTCAATGCTTTTTCGTTGCCTTCCTCTGTATATTTCTTGATGTTGAATTCGGCGATGTCCATGAGATGGCTGTATTCGTCGAGAATAGCTGACTCATCAAGTTTTCCGGCTTTAACCATATTGATAATGGTTGTGAAATAAGCGTCGATGAATGCGTAGTTGCTGTTGTTGCCCTCAATTGAGATGGCTTCTTGTAATGCGTTGTAAGCCTGTTCCATACGTGATGGGAATGCCATGAGGTCGACACCCATACGTCCTTTGATGTTACCTACCTGGTCGCCGGCTTTTGTCTTCGGGAAATACTGGATACGTGTCTCGTAAACCATCACGAGAGTGTCGATGTATTTCTCTTTAAGAGCTTCGTCTTTAGTGCCTCTGATGAGAGCGTTGTTCACGATTTTCGTTCCGTCAGTGAGTGTTCTCTCTTTGTAGCTTGGGCATTTGAGGAAAACTCTTCTCCATGCTGAAATCATTACTGGATTGGCGCTTGATGCCTTTCCGTCCCATTGTTTGAATGCCTCTCTATAGACAGAGATGTCGGCATCGCATTCTGAGTTTTGTGCAAAAGCGATTGATGACATGCATAAAACTGCTCCGAGGAATAAAATCTTTCTAAATTTCATCTTTTTAAATTATTTAAATTACTTATATCTTCGTTTTACAAACCATCGGTCGTGCAATGACAATCCCAACGAAATGTTGAAATACGACTCTTCGACGAGATTGTTTTTTGTGGTGCCCATCTTACCGAATTCAAGTGCTACATTGACCATTGTCATGGCTCTTGGAACCGGCAATCCAACGCCCAATGTAAAACCATATTTATTGATTGAAGTTCCGTAAATGTTGAAATATGTCTGGTCATAATGGAATCCGGCGCGGTATGTCAGCTTTGTGAAATAGCTGGAAACGCTGGTGCTATAAGGTGTATAGCTGCCTCCAATCGCGATGTTCCATGAGTCCTGAAGCGAGTCGCTCACATGGTTGATGCGGAATGCCGACCAGTTGCTCCAGTTGAAGTCGATACCTACAAGCCAGCGCTCGCCTTTCTGCAAAGTGATACCTGTGCCAAAGCCTTGCGGATATTTTACAGGAGTGCTTGCGTTTGTCTTGTATAAAATGGTGTCGACAGGATTCTCTGTAGAAGTGCCGTAGCCTTTGAACATTGTGCGGATATACACGTCGCGATGCGCTGTCATGTCGGTCGGCAATGAATAAACCGCACCGAAAGTAAGTTTATAGTCGCCTTTAAACTCATGCTTTAGGATGAGACCCAAGTCAAAGGTTAAGCTGCTGAATCTCAAGTTGTTAGTGCGTCTCTCGTTAAAGAAATAAGTGTGATTCGGGAAATACAAAGTCGTTTTATCGATGATATTTCCAAAGATATAATTCATCTTGAAACCGAGAGAGATGCTTTTGCTGATCTTGAAACCGTTAGCCCAATAAATCTTGTTAAGACCTCCAGCGCCTTCATAGTCAATGCTATAAGGATAATCCCAATCGTAATCTGCTCTTGAGGTGTAGGCGCGGCTACTGTATGGCGCAATGCCGAGACCCATCTTCAACCATTTTGTCACACCAAAGCCGATGTCAAAGTAGTCGAACGATCCGTTAGAACCCTTTTCTGAGGCGTCGTCGGTTCGGTATGTCACGTATTTCATGAAGAAACCGGCGTCGAAGAGGAAGGTCAGGGAGTCGATTTCGGCATACGATGCCGGGTTCGAGTTGTTCAGTAAGTGCTTGCCCTCCATTGCGTTACAAATGCCGCCCATGCCTTGCATGATGGTGTTGTTCTTGGTCTGGTCGATCGTGCCCAAGCCGAATCTCGAATAAGGTGAGTAGATGTCGGATTGCGCAAAAACACCACAAGTTGTCATGAAAACCATGACAACTAAAAACAGCATTTTTTGTAACTTATTGATTTTCATTATATTCCAAAATCAATCTCAAGCCGTTAAACATAAAGTTTGAACTTGCAAAACTACAAAAATCTAACTTATTTTGCAAGAAAATATTGTCACCTCCCGTGATAAAAACGTTTAAGTCATTGAATTTCAACGAATAAAGCTTGATAAATTCTTTTATTTCATATAAAACTCCGAGTTGCACGCCACTTTGGAGGCATTCGACGGTGTCGTCGCAAACGATTTTCAGTTCGTCGTGAGTCGGTTCGCAGAGGGGTAGGAGGGCGGTATGCTCGTGCATCGTCTTGAAACGCAGCTGCAAGCCAGGGCTTATCGGCCCGCCGAGATGACGGTCGTCGGCAGTCAGGATGTCGTAAGTGATGCACGTCCCGATGTCTATGACGAGGCTGTTTTGATGCGGCTTCTCGGCGTAGGCTGCTGCCACCAGTGCCAACCGGTCGGCTCCTATCTGCGTTTTCTCCCTGTAAGTCAATGCGAAAGGCAGTTTGGTCTTGCTCGAGAGCACTATCATCTCGATGTTTTTAAGCTGAGCGAGGCATTCGTCAACTTTTCCGCCGACGGATGAGATGATACCTTTATTAATATAAGGATGCTGCTTTAACACTTTCCCCAAATCGTCAGCCAATGGGTCAAAAACGTTGGTCTCGACGATGCTTTTGTCGTTAAAGACGGCATATTTTGCCTTGGTGTTGCCGATATCGATGGTTAAAAATTCATTCATTTCTTACAAAATGGGATGCAAAAATATTGAAAATGAGCGAATTATTTGATATTTTTTAAAAAAAATCAAAAAAAATATTTTTTCTTGTTGGGGTAATGAAAAATGTTGTATCTTTGCAGCGCAAAAAAGGGGTACCATAGCTCAGTTGGTAGAGCAACGGACTGAAAATCCGTGTGTCGCTGGTTCAACTCCCGCTGGTACCACGCAAAACGCTGACTCTCAATGAGTCGGCGTTTTTTTTGTTTGTTATTTGCAAAGATATGAAAAAACAAGTAAATTTGCATCAAAAAAACATACAATATGGCACATCCTTGCGAAAACTGTAAAATCCGTGCTCATTATGACGCTAAACCCAAATCACTGATGGGGCGTTTCTGGCGTTGGCACATCAATTTCTGTCCCGGATGGAAATCATACTTCAAATCATTGCCACCAGAGAAAAAGGCTGAATTGAGAGAAAAATATCAATTTAAAAAGTATCAGTAAGGATAACCCTTGATACCCCTTTTTATCTGAAAAAGAAAGACAAGTCGTGAGTAAGAAGAGGCTGATCTGGAAAATACCATGCATCGTCGTGGGTGTCATCATAGGAATAGTGCTGTTACTGCTGGTTGCAGTGACGGTCATTCTGGTGACTCCCGGAGCACGCACGGCTGTTTTGCAAAAATGCGTGGCGGAAATCAACGAGCGAACCGACTTCGATGTGAATTTGGGACGGCTGTATCTTTCTCCTTTCCACCATTCTCCTATGGTTCTCTATCGCGCCTACAAAGGCAAGGAAGATCTGCCAATACACATAGAAATAGACAGTCTTTATATCGGTCATCACGGTCAAGACACATTGTTATATGTACATGGCTTGCGTCTGCAAGGTTGTATGGATTATTTGGCCCGTACTATGGTGGTGGACCAACTGCTGCTGGAACAAGCGACAGTTCACTCCGACACGCTGATAGACGGAGTAGGCATCGACGCCATATTGGGGCATCTGGATGTAAAGAGTCCAGGACTCAACATAACGGAAGGACAGTACCCGCTGCACGGCTTGAAGTTGACGGATGCGTTTGTGAGTGTTGAGCTGCGCGACACCGGGACCGACATCGAGGACACAATCTCCACGTCTGCCCCAATGGTCATCGAGGTGCCGGACGGTGAAATGAAAAATATACGGTTTGTGCTTGACCCGATGGGACTGGATTTACGTGTTGGCTCTTTGTCCACGAATGTGTTGGCAGACCTTGATAACGACCTTTATGATGCACGACACCTGAATCTCGGCAATGCCTCGCTTACGCTTGAATCGCTGTACTTGCCTTTTGACACGATCTATGGAGATGCGATGGTTGAATTGAGTAACAATTTGATTAATTCTAACGGATTACACGTGCGCTCCGACTCATTAGGGGCAAAAGCGGATCTGATGGCCACGACGCTAAATATGGAGACGATGCGAGTGGACTTGGCAGGCAATGCGGAATATCGCGGTAGTAAAACAAGCTTGAGAGGATTCTATGATATTGATGATGAGGTGTATGACATGCTGGTGGATGTTGAGCAAGTTGACATAAGTCCATACCTCAAAGACCGTCACCGCGTGAAATTGGCAGGCAAAATACATGCGCAAGGCAAAGGAATAGACCCTTATTCCCCTGCGATGAAGTGCAAACTGGCCATGAATTTGACCGATTGTATCTATGACAGCATCAATGTATCCGGCCTTATTCTTGATGCTGAAATGGCCAATAATACAGTGGTCGGCGCCCTGTATCTGCCAGTTACGATGACAGACAGCGTCATGCGGATTAAGGCGGAGACGGAGCATCATTTCCTGGTATCTGATTTCTTTACACCGGAACAGATGAACGTTGACTACCATACGCAGATGAAGAATATGGTTGCACACGTGGCAGGCGAGGATTTTGATGTTGACTATCTGAACTTTGACTTCACCACAGATACCGCCACATCATTGAATGTTGTCACCCAAGGACTTACCATAGAGACACGAAGTCCGATGCATCTGCTCAGGCTGGTGGACGATGTGCAACCTCTGTTGGGTGTCGTCACAGACTCGACCTTTGTGCAGTCCATCGTCTCGTTACAAGATTTGACAATGCTTGACACGCTCCGACAGCTTATACCAGCCATACAAGCGAAAATAGATCTGGCGAAAGGCAGCCCCGTCCAGAATATCATAGAGCGAATAGGGATGGATATCGAAGATGTTAGGCTGTTGCTGAAGTCCGATTCCATCCAATCCGACCTGGCCTTGGATGCTTCCATTCCGTATATTGACCATTTGGACGAAGACAGTACGGGACTGCACCTGCCAGCGGTTACGGCAACGTTGCAGATAAATATGACGGAAGGCAGGACCGCCGTCTCGCTCACGACCAACACCAGCATTAACGATGGCGTGATGGATGTTTATAGCCTCAGCACTGATGCCGCACTGCAGCTTGACCTGGAACGGAACGGGCGCGAGCTGAGCGGCACCGGACATCTTGTGTTGGACAGCCTCGTGTACGATGGAATGCAACTCGGAAACCGAACGGCAGACATCCTGGTTTCACCATCGAAGCAGTATGAGAATGCCTTCCAGGCAGATGTGCGGTTGAACGACATCCCACTTGATCTGATAAGCAGCATTATTCAGATGGATGACATCGACTTGGATGGTTTCGTTCAAGCTAAGGCTGCCGTAGATGGCATGCCTGCACAGTTTGACATCTCCGCCGAAGTGCTGCCTATAAATGTAAGTGCCACATACAAACCATACAATGTGAAATTGAATTTGGGGGAAACGCCTATCGTAATGGAACATAATAATGTGATCTTAAACGATGTACGCATCTATAGTGTCGATAGTTCCTATCTGGCTATGAATGGTGGAATGGACCTCAATTTGATGCGTCTGGATGTCGATTTGGCTGCCGATAATTTTTCTCCGACAAAACTGGAGCCTAATGGACCTATCCCTGTCTATGGTGACTTGGCAACCGATATCCGCGGACGGGTGACCGGACCGCTGGATAGTATCCATGCCGCTGTGGATGTTATAATACTACCCACCACCGATTTGACCTATCCGATAGATGCGAAGAATATGGCGGAAGTCAAACCACAGGGCACGGTCAACATACAATATAACACCGCCGATGGGGAACTGAACTTAGGCGGAAGGATAGATGTGGACGAAGGATTGGTTCGCTATTCGCCCAAGTTATATCCCATGATACCTTTCAAAGTGGATACTGGAAGCTATGTTGCCTTCAACGGTCCAATAGACCAGACATTTATTAAACTCTCTGCTTCGCAACAGGTGAAAGCGGATGTGCAATCGGAGGGCGAAGAAATGCGCCGTGTGGTCTTCAACACAGGCGTGCGTGTGGAGGGTGTGCTCGATTCGATAGGCATTGGCACCGTAGGTTTTTATATCGAAGCACCAAATGACGAGACCATAACACGCGAACTCGCCTCTATGGATGAAGACACCCGCGAAGGTATAGCGGCAGCATTGCTGGCTACCGGTATGTATGTTGGCGAAAGCAATGTGGCTGCACAAAAAGATGGATATGCACTGTCCAGCATCTTCAACAGCCGTATCAATGCAGCTATGGCAAATTCCAAGATAGGGAATATCGTAGATGTGGATATCAGTAGCGGAGAAACAGTGCATGAGTCCGGCAAAACCAGTGACATGAACATCACCATCAGCAAAGCTCTGTTCAGTGAAAAACTGACCGTCACTGTCGGCTCCACCATCACCGACAACCCCGAGGTTAACAAAGCCAACGGTTTGCTCAGCCTTATATCCGCTGACTATAAACTGACCGAATCGGGGAATGTCTTTTTACGTGCGTTCTCAATGCGCGATTATGAAAACATCTTAGAAGGCGAACTAAACAAGTCAGGCATCGGTGTGGGGTCTAAAAAACAATGGAAGCGTAAAAAATACATGCCTTCCTTGGGTGATACCATCACGCGTACATACAAATTACTGGCGGATGCGGACATCACCTATCGTTCCAATCACAGTCTCGGCCCGAACCTCACCCTCGGCCATTTGACAAATAATCTCTTGGGACACGGAGAGACATTCTCTATCAAAGGCTATGGAGCATACTATTGGGCGCTGCGCGACCGTCAGCCGGGAGACCCGAGAATAACCGACACCTATAAATTCGGTATTGATGCCGCACTTATTTTCCCATATCTGCACTTTGGGAGTGGCAAAAACCTTGAAGGTGACACCCGTTACCGAATTGGATACAAGTACGAGAACATCGCTGGAGGATATGGCGTTAACAAGTTCTATGGATCTTTCTCGTATTTTATCCGCACGTCTCCTTATTTTACACATATAATAACACCTTTCTCGCTTTCTGTGATCAGAGTGAAAGCCGAATCGCAAAAGTTGATCGAAGCTGTGACTGACCATCCTGAAATCCTAAAAGTGCTTGCCGGAAACGAGTTTGTACCTTCTATAGGCTACGGAATCACCTATAGCGACTACCGCTTCAAACGGGCGGTCAACACCATGATTGAATTTGATATTAAGGAAGCGGGCAATCTGATAGACGCCACCTATTGCCTCTTCGGATATTCGTGGGATGAGTTGGACAAACCACTCGTCGGTGTCCCTTTCAACCAGTTTGTCAGGTTGTCGGTCGAACTGTGGAATAAGTTCAACTTTACGGAACGGACATGTATCGCAACGCGACTTTTTGCAGGCTCAAACATACCGCTGGGCAACTCCGAGTATGCACCGCTTTCCGAATCCTTCTATACTGGTGGTCCCAACAGCCTGCGAGCAGCCGAACCATACGCCTATGGACCTGGAAATTTCCATAGCCTCAAATTCAACCAGAATTTCTTCCATGCCGGTGATATCAAACTCGAAGCCAACTTAGAAGTGCGTTTCCCTCTCGTTTGGAAACTCAATGGTGCCGTTTTCCTCGATGCCGGCAACGTATGGAACTGGCGTAACACTTCCGATTATCTCAGTGACGAAGATAATGAGTCATATTGCGAGATTATGGAGTTCACTGAGGATATATATGACGGAATTATTGATAATCCGTATATCGCTAAGCAGATAGCCTTGGGTACTGGTTTCGGGCTCCGTCTCGACATCGACGGACTCGTTGTCCGCCTGGACTTAGGTGTTGCTATCCACGCACCTTACCAAACATACAAATACACCAAGGAATATACGCCTGATCTCACACGACCGATCACCACTTATTACAATATACCTTCTGTCCTTGATGGCCTGCGTCTCAACTTCAGCATAGGCTATCCGTTCTAACTAACTGGCTTGATCCACACGTCACACTGCGGGAATGGAATCTCGATATTGTTCTCGTTAAGCGTGTTGTAGACGAGTTCTTGAGCACGTGCGATATACGGGGCACGTTCTTCCACCAAGACGTATTGCTTGAGGCAGATGTTGACGCTGCTGTCGCCAAAGCTCTCGAAGAACACATTGATGCCGCGTTTCGGGTCGACTATCGGACGGTTGTATTTGTCTTTCGTCATAAGCTTTTTCGTGGCTTCATTAAGCAGGCCGCGTACCATCTCGACATCGGTGCCGTATTTTACACCAACCACAATCTTCAAGAACTCGTAGTCGCCGTTACGGGTGAGATTTTTGAAGTTCTTGTTGAACAAAGTAGTGTTGGTGAACGCGATGACAGTGTCTTCCAGCGTCTGAATCTGTGTGGTTTGATAGCTGATGGCCGTCACCTTGCCGCGGACGCCGTCGCACTCGATGTAGTCGCCCACACGCAGACGCCCGCCCATGAGCTGGATGCCGTAAATGAAGTTGTTGAGGATATCTTTCATAGCCAAACCGAGACCGGTAGCCAGACCGGCTGCCACGATGGATAACGCCCCAACAGGTATCTTCAGCACCACCACCGTGATTATGATGAAACTGCCCCACACCATGATGCCTATAACATTGTCGGCTAAGGTGAAGTTGATTTCGTTGGCCTGGAAATGTGTCTTGCCTTGCTTGTGCGCCAGATTGTCAAACTTGATTTTGCGGTACAAAGCTTTCGTAATATAGCTGAGATAACGGAAAAAGAACACCATGACAGACACAAGCGTTATGTTGTACAGCGAGAAATTCAAGATGGCATTTCCTTCGTCGTCGGCAAGGTTGAAGAACGATCTTGTGAAAATTTCCTTGCTGATTTCTCCCAAATCAAACACATCGCCGGCGTAGAACAAGCAAATCGGGATGGTGATTATAGCGAGTACCGGTAGCGCCACCTGTTTGATAAAATCGAAGCACCAGGTGACAGCGATGTAGGCGTCTTTGCGTTCCGGCTCGTAGATGGTGTGGTCTTTCTGGTATTCCAACTTGTATTGTTTCATCTTCTTCTCGTCATAACGGTCGAGCATGACGTACAATGCCGTTATCGTCTCGATGGCGGCGAGCTGGAAGAGCCACCAGATGAATATCTGAATGCCGAGCAACACATAGCCCGACCAGATGATTATCGTACCGATAACCATGATGCCGAGTGTTATCCAGCTGTATGTCATGTCGTGTCGCGCCTCCTTGATATGGCTGACCTTTCGGCATAACAAGAGCTGCCAGATGGTGCATATCAGAACGATTGGCGGAAATATCAGGTTGACGAGCTTGTTCGGGATGAAGATGATGCGGAAGGTGATTACTATCAAGCTTAGCACAATCATCGGGAGGTAGAGCTGCCACACCTTTCTGAGTGTCGCCGAAGGTATGCGTATGAGCAACGACAACAGAATGGAAGCCACCAGCCATGCGTATGTCAACAGCAGCCCCGACGCGACGTTGAAGAAGTTCGACGAATATAAAGCCGATGCAATCATCACTGACAATATGAAGATGATAACGCCGCCGAACAGGCTGACAAGATGGTTGCGTTCCTGCGATGCGACGGTCTTGAACCGAGACACCCTCTTCTTCAGAACACGCATTATGATACTGCTCAACAAAGTTGCAATGCCTATATAAACCAAGATTATCACTATGAATCCCGACACCTTGGCACCACGCCAGTCGCTATTCCGTAAGGCTTCCGAGTCGGTGGTGGTATCGCCAATGCCGTATTTCATGGCTGCATCGTAGACGGCTCTCTTCTTATAACGCGTGAACGACTTTAAAACCTTGAAATAGTTGTCCTGACCGTCGATGAAGATGTGTTTCTGTATGAGACGATAGCGTTTCACGGCGTAGTTGTAGCTCTCGTCAAGACGTATGCTCATCAGTTTGTAGTGCTCGCCGTCTTGTGTCACATTTTCACGCGCGTCTTTGTACATGTCAAGAAGCGTAAGGGTGTAGTAAAGACATGAGTCACGGTCTATCTGTCCCTGTTCGTCGAGGAAGAAAGGGGAGTCCTCGTCGTAATGCAAGATGTTTCCGCTCAACAACAGAGCGTCCATCACCGACGACAGACTGTCGGGAAGGCCTTCGATCTTGTCGAGGATAGGCGGCAGTCGGCGGAGAGACTCAGCCAAATGCTCACAGCGTTCAATCTCCATGTTGAGATTCGCCAAAATCTCGTCGAACGGACGACGTTGGTTGTGGTAGTTGTCGTACTCGCGCGTCACTTCGTCGAGGGCGTAGGTCATGTCGAAAGTGTAGTCCTGGCTTTGCGAATATAGCATCAAAGCGAGCTCGTTGCAGCGTTTCGTCATGTCGACAAGCTCCCGGTGCTGCATCTCGTTGCGCTGTTTTATCCAGTTCTGCCTGCTCTCCAGCTTGACATATTCCTGATGCAGCTCCGAACGGAGGATAGTCAGCGTCTTCGCGATATCACTTTCGTTGAACACAGCCCATGCCGGGATAGCCAAAGCTACGACCAGCATGAAAGACATAAACTGTCTTATAATCTTTTTCATAAAAATTATTTTTGATGAATCTCACCGTAAGTTGCCTCAAATTATTTTAAAAAGCTTAGAATCCTGTCCAGAATCTCTCCCAGAAGGTGTGTTCCATCTCTTTCCAAGTCTCGGCTGTCGCAGCCTCGAAGTCGGCGGTGTAACGGTTAAGCATCTTGGTAGCTTCTTCTTTCTCGCCTTTCTTGAGGAGTTTCTCAACTTTCTTTTCCAGTTCAGGCATCTCTTCCATTGCTTTATCTTCGTAACGGAGGATGTTGGCGTACATCACGTCTTTGCATAATCCCCAGTTGACTTGGGCGAGTTTGTTGGCTTTTCTGTAGCGCCACAGTGCTGTCTGCTCGTCGAAATGACTGTGGCCGCATCTGTCGAAGCATGATGGCATTCTTGTGCAGCCGCTGTACACTGGGATTCTCGGGCTCTGACCAGGGTTCTCGACGCCGATCCAGCAGATGCCGCCGATCTCGTCAGGCATCCAGTCACGGAGCTGAGCCACGAATGAATATGAGCACCATGACATTGCCACGCCGCGTTTGAACTCGATGGTTCCTGGCTTCAGCATGTTGTAGACCTTCTGCTCGTTGCCGCCCATCCATGGGTTGGCGGTAGGGGATACGATGGTGTCGCCGTCGCGTGTCACTATCTTGAGGTTGCGTGTGATGTCCATGTCGGTGCCTTCGTAATAGCTGCGGAGCAGACGCATCACGTCGCGTACGTCGACTTTCTTTTCAGGCTTCACTGAGAATGGGATGTCCTCAGCATTTCTGTCGAGGTTCAATGATGGTGCTAACTCGTTGAAGATGAACCACTCACGTTCGCGGAAGTTCTTTCCGTTGGAGTAGCTGCTGCCAAAGGCTTTATACCAAATGAGTTCGCCTTCACCGTCCCAGAGGCCGTATTTCTTTGCCACCTCTTCGACGTTGTCGGAACACATGAAGTTTTTCTCGTCTTTTCTGTTTAAGTATTTGATTCTTGGGATGTTAGCCGACACGCTGACCTCGCCGTCAGGCACACGCTGTGCTGCCCATATGCCTCCGATTTTGTCGGGACCTTCGCCCATGATTTCCATGAGCCACACCTCTTTGGTGTCAGCAATGGTGATAGCTTCGCCGCCGTCGCCGTAACCGTATTCTTTGATTAATTCAGCAATGGTTTTGATGGCGTCGCGTGCGTTGTCGCAACGTTGCAGTGCGATGCGCTCGAGTTCCTCAATCTGGAATGCGCCTTTGCTGTTTACCAAGGTGTCGGGACCTGAGAATGTGGTCTCGCCTATGGCGAGCTGTTTCTCGTTGAAGCATGGATATGCCGTGTTGAGGTAGGCGTATGTGTGGCTCGCCTGCGGAATCTCAGCGGCGACAGGAAGACCTTGGGTCTCGCTTGGACTCATGGTGTGCATGGTGCCTTTGTAAACCTTAGTTGTTGCGCCATCTTTGTAATCGGCTGCTTTTTCCCAGCGCATCCAGGTGCGATACCAGCTGTCGCAGGTGTGCGACGTCATCACCGAACCGTCAGTAGAGGCTTTCTTGCCAACCATGATACTGGTGCAGTTGGCACCGTCAAATTCGTATTCGTCAACGTTGACCTGAGCTACCAAACCCATCGTCATCGCGATTCCCAATAATGTGATTAAAGTTTTAATGGTCGTTTTCATATTATTTATGTTTAATTTTATTTATATTATTATCGTCATTTCGAGCGGAACGAAGTGAAGTCGAGAAATCTCATTGATTATTTGAGATTTCTCCATTCCGCTCCGCTTCAGTCGAAATGACGGGCACAGCGGAAAAGAAAGTAAAGTTCACTTTTCCATATTTCCTATGGTCGTAACAATGTGGATGCTCCGAGAAATCTATTGTTCTGTCGTGTTCGAGGACGAAGATGCCGTCTTCTTTTAATAATTCATTTTGGAATATCAAATCGACGAGGAGCTCGTAATGTTTGCAGTCGTACGGCGGGTCAGCGAAAATCAGATCATATTTAACCTTATGCATAGGCAAGAACCTGAAGACATCTGATTTTACCACCGATAACTCGTTCATATTCAGCTTGTTGGCTGTCTCTCTGATAAACCTGACGCAGTTTTGGTTCTCATCGACGGCAGTCACGTGTGGGCAGCCTCTTGAAACGAGCTCGTAAGAGATGTTGCCTGTGCCGGCGAAAAGGTCGAGTGCCGTCGTCTCCTCCAGATCTATCTGATTTTCAAGGATGTTGAACAGGCTCTCCTTCGCCATGTCGGTAGTGGGGCGCGTTGGAAGATTGTCGGGCGCCACGATCTGTCGTCTCTGATGTCTTCCTCTTATTATTCGCATGTCGTTGAGTTATTTAAATCTTTGTTCTTGAAACGTATGTCGCGGAAATATCTTGACACGATTTCCGTGATAGCTGATTTGTCTTCAATCATGCCAAGGAAATACACTGGGATGGAGCCAGCGTCGAGATGCAGCTGCTCAACGGAGAAGAGCAGGAAATACAGGAAATCTTCTTTTGTCTTAAAACGGAAGTAGTTGTAAAACAACAGCTTAGCTTCTTTTAAGACAATCATCTCGAAGCATTGGTTTTTGACGTTAAGATAGATTCTGGCGTCGTCGGTGCGCTCGAGGTTGTCTTTGATAAGAGATTCCAGGAGCACGCTTGTCGGATGGCGGAAATCTTTGTCTACTGGTTTTGGCATGCAATAAACGTTGTATGCGTCAGCCAGTTCGATATAATCGACGCAAACAACGCTGTTTTCCTCTTTAATTCCTAGGAAATCGAGATATTTCTCTTTGTTTTTCTCCTGATATAATGCTGCTGGCACTAAAACATACGAAAAACCATCCGTTAAATGCCGGATGGTTAATTCGTTATTGTTCAGATTGTCGGTAGGAGGGACCATGATTATAATGATTCCCAGTTACCGCTTGTTGAAGGCTCGTCCATTGAACCGACTTTCAGACCTGCATATTTGTCCAAGTCTTCCTGTTCAGCTCTCAAGTTGTTGACTCTTTGAGGATCGAGGTCCCAAAGATATGAGCTGTAAGGGGTCTTTGCCTCGAACACAGCCACTCTCAAACCACCGCGGCGGATTGAGCCGGCCTGCATCTCGAACTGTGCGCCCTGTGAGAAAGGAACGATGCGAAGTGTGTTGATGTCGAAGTTCTCTCTTCTTCCGAACAATGAATCGATAACCTTGATGTAACCAACGGTATCGTTGATTGTCTTGGTGAATGTGGTATCGTTCGGGTCAGCAACGATGTTCACAACAGGAAGCTCGCCAGTCTTGATGTATTCGATGAGTGAATCGAAATTGGCAGTGTATCTGTTGTATGTCTGCTTGAACAAAACCTGTGTGCTTCTGATGTCTTTCAGGCTCTGAACGACTTGGATTTCTCTTTCTCTACGAGTGTTTTCAAAGACAACAGGCTGTCTGATGCTGTCGTATACTAAGTAAGCCAAAAACAAAGCAACAATTGCTAATCCGATGTTGATAAATGTTAGATTCTTATTCTTCATGATTTTAAATTTTGTATGCTTTTTTTGCGTTGCAAATTTACTGATTTTTTTTAATAAGGACGAAAAATTTTAAAAAATTTTAAGAATAATATTCCACGTTGAGACCCAATGCTTTAACTTTATCAGCGATTTTTGACATCTCATCCGATGAAAGCTTTTCGAGATTTTTTTCCGGTGTCTCTCTATCGATGACGTAAATCATTGTCTTTCTTGGTTTTATCTTCTTCAGATGCTCAAGCCAGAGGTTGATTTCATCCTCGGTAGTGTTGTCGATAGTATCATTATGATGCTTGCCGCGAAGGAATAAAGTCTGTATAATCACTTGACCCTCAAAGCGTTGCAGGCATTGGATGTATTTCTCGATGTCGATTTTTACGTTCGGCAGATTTATCTTATTAATGACATCTAAAGTGCCTCCGTCGAGCTTGCAGATGTTGTTGTCGACTTTCAGCAAAGCCTTGAAAATCCTGTCGTCATGAATCCTGGTGCCGTTGGTGAGTACGCTTATGACGGCTTTCGGGACATATTTGTCTCTTAGTTTTATAGTGATGTCAATGATTTCCGGGAAATCAGGATGCAGCGTCGGCTCGCCGTTACCCGAAAACGTGATGCTATTGGGCTCTTTCGGCGTTCCAACCAGTTCTTTCAACGCATTCTCCAGTGTTTGCTCGTATTCCTGAGGTGTTACGAAACGTGCTTTCTCGTCGCAAATCTCCGGATTCCATCCGCATTCACAATAAACGCAGTTGAAGGTACAGATCTTTCTGAATTTTGGCAACAAATTGACTCCCAATGAGTTGCCAAGTCTTCTACTTTTTATCGGTCCGAAAACCAAATCTTCAGTTAAAAATGCCATTTTCAAAATTTTTGCAAAATTAATAAAAATCTGTGGAATCTGCGTCTCGCTTGCGAGATAATCTTTTTTGAGGAAGAAAAATAAGAAAAAATCTGTGTATATCTGTGTAATCTGCGAGAGATTTATTATTTTTGCAAAAAATTACTATTATGAAAACTAAACAGGAAATCACGGAAAACTGGCTGCCGCGCTACACCGGACAGGAACTTGACAAGTTCGGGGAATACATTCTTCTGACGAATTTCTCGCATTATCTTGAGTTGTTCGCTTTTTGGAACAACGTCTCGATAGTGAGCCGCGACCGTTCCATGCCTTGCGCCACTGCCGGTGACATCACGATGATTAACTTCGGAATGGGAAGTGCCAACGCCGCCACCATCATGGACCTGCTGAGCGCCATCCATCCGAAAGCCGTGCTTTTCCTGGGCAAATGCGGAGGTGTGAAGAAGAAAAACCAGGTTGGTGACTTCATCCTTCCTATCGCCGCCATCCGTGGCGAAGGAACGTCGAATAACTATATCTTGCCTGAAGTGCCGGCTTTACCTGCATTCTCAATGCAGAAAGCTATCTCGACAACCATCCGCGACCACGGTCACGACTACTGGACAGGCACCGTCTACACCACCAACCGTCGCGTGTGGGAATACGACGAGGATTTCAAGGAATATCTGCATAAGACACGTTGCATGGCGGTTGATATGGAGACTGCTACCATCTTCGCCGCCGGTTTCGCCAACGAGATACCGACAGGTGCACTGCTGCTCGTTTCCGACCAGCCGATGATTCCTGATGGAGTGAAGACAGCTGAGAGTGACAAAAGAGTGAGCAATATGTTCGTCGACGAACATATCAAAATAGGCATTGACGCCCTACATCAGATTATTGATAACAGATTGACTGTCAAACACTTGCGCTTCTGATGACATACGAGCAGATTCTATCGGAAATCAAAAATAAGATTTACCATCCGGTGTATTTCCTGATGGGCGAGGAGCCGTATTTTATCGATTCCATCAGCGACGCCATCGAGAGCACCGTGCTGGATGAGGCCGACAAGGCTTTCAACCAGATTATCCTTTACGGAAAGGACGTCAACGTGCACGACATCGTGACGCAGGCACGTAACTTCCCGATGATGGGTAATTACTTGGTAATCATCGTGAAAGAAGCCCAAGACGTGAAAAATATCGAGTCGATGGAGCCATTCCTGGAGATGATTCCTGAGACAACGATTCTGGTTTTAAACTACAAATACAAGAAACTCGACAAACGTCTGAAGTTCACTAAAACTCTCGACAAAGACTATGTTCTGTTCGAGTCGAAGAAGCTGTACGACAGAGATATCCCGAAGTGGATTGTCAATTTCCTTGGCAATAATAAATACAAGATTTCGCAGAAAGCCTGTCAGATGCTCGCCGATTATCTTGGCACAGATTTGTTAAAAGTGCGCAATGAGCTTGAAAAGCTTATGGTGGCTGTGCCTAACAATAAGGAAATCAGCGACTTCGACGTGGAATATAACATCGGAATCTCCAAGGATTTCAATATTTTTGAATTACAAAAAGCCATCAGCTATGGCGACTTCCCGAAGGCGGTGCAAATCATCAATTATTTCGGCGATAACACCAAAGATAACCCGCTAATCGCTACAGTGATAATGCTTTACGCCTATTATTGCAAGCTCTTGAAGCTGCATTACGCAACAGACAAATCGAAAAACAATATCGCCGCTGTCCTGGGTGTGAGCCCGTTCTTTGTGGAAGACTACTTCGAGGCCGCACGCCGCTACAACATCAAAAAATGCGTCGACAACATCGCTGTCTTACGTGATTTTGACCTAAAATCAAAGGGTTACAATATAGGTGATGTTGATCAAAAAGATTTGTATCGGGAGATGATTTACAAACTCATGAAATAAAAACTTGACAATATCAAAAGTTTGTCGTAGTTTTGCAAGGATTCAAAAAACATTATTATATATCTTTAAAAATAATGCTATGAAATGGAATCCCATATTGGATATAGATAGGATACTTGCTGGTAAGTCTTTGAAGCAATTATTGGGTGCAATGATTCCTTTTGCACTTGTTTTGGCTATTGTTTTTATATTCTATGTGTTTGAAAGAAATGGTTCATGGCCTGAAAAACTAGGTCAGGCTTTTGTTGATACAACAGTTCCAAGTACTATTTACAACGAAGTTTATGATACGGTCCAACCTTTGAATAATGATATAGGACAAAGCAATGCAAAAACAAGTCTTGGTGATATAATATGGTTTACTGTTATTTACATATTTGGTACGATTGCTTTCACTGGTTTGTTGATATCTGCCATCACTAATATCTGGCGTACTCGTTCAGAAAAATTTCGCCGAGGAGCGGTTTCGTATAACTTTAAAAATCATATTGTTTTTATAGGTTATAACAATTTGGTGCCAGGAATGATTCAGAAAATATGTGAAGCAGATGAAGATACTAGAGTTGTTGTTGGCGTGGAAGATCAAGCTTCCACTGTTAGCGACAAAATAAAGAATAGACTTTGGAATGATTATCGAAATCATGTTGTGGTTTTAAAAGCTGATAGTTGCAACATGGAAGACCTAGAGCGTTTGAGAGTATCAAACGCAAAAGAAGTATATATTATAGGTGAGCACGATGATGCGTATAATCTTAAGTGTTATCGTAAAATCTACGAATCGTCATTAGATAAGTCTGCTTCTGAAAACAGAATGCCTCGATGCTATGTGAATCTACAGTCGCAATCTACGCTAAAACTATTTAGAACATATGCCAGCACAGGAGAAATTGGTGTAGATTTTACATATTTTCATGCGTTCAATTTTCAGGATGAATGGGCTTCAATATTATTACTTAAGGAAAGTACCCGATTTAATGATATTAGAGATTGCCATAACCATATTGTAATTGCTGGAATGACCGAAATGGGAGTTTTCATTGCCCAGGAAGCGGTGATGCTATGCCATTATCCGAATACACGCACAACAATTACATTCATAGATGATTCGGCTGAATTACGAAAAAAGTTTTTTATTGCACAACACCAAAACCTTTTCGACCACAGTGAATTGTTGGATTTGGATTTTGAGTTTGTTGAAAGTAATCTTTCTGACGAAAATGTAAGGTCGAATCTTGCACATTATGTTGGCAATTTGAGTAAAGTTTTGACAATTGCGATATGTTACGATGACCCTCAACAAAACATTTCTTTGGGATTGAATTTACCGGAAACATTATATGGAGATAAAAACAATGTGCGTGTGTGGATTTATCAGCCGACATCGGGAGACCTTGGCATGTATCTTAAAAATTCGGAAAATAAAAGGTATAAAAACATCGTCACGTTTGGAATGTCAGGTGATTTGTTAGACATTAGGAATATTAAAAACACACAGATAGCTAAAAGGATAAACCATTGTTTCCGCCGTTGTAATGAAGACAAGATAGACTATTCGAATCAACATTTGATTGAGATGGAATGGGAGGAGTTGAGCATTTATGACCGCTGGTCATATCTTCGTCGTGCGGTTTTTGCCCATGTTTTATCGAAATATGCGAATGATTTACCAGTGATGACGGATCTGGAGCGTAGAAGAAGTATTGCTGAGAATTTGTTATTCCCATTTGAAACCAAGGCATCAATGGATTATTATAAATATATTAAATCCCTTAAAAAGGATATTTGCCCAGAGATTTTTGATAATGAAAAACTTTAAACAAATGGAAACAAAAATAATAAATCTATTTATTGCTTGTTCTGCAACATCAGAACTTCTAAATGCCCAGAAAGAAGCTTTGTTAAAAAAATGTAAAGAATTGAATACAAAATTAGCAGAGGAAGGTCAAATCTATAAAATAAACCCAATAGCTTACGAGGATTTAGAACGTAGGGTGAAGGTGTTCAAGAAACATATCAAAAATGACGATATTGTCGTGTTTTTAATTGATGATACAAAAGATAATTCTTTGGAACAAAAACTAAAAGTGGCATCAAAAAGCTATGACTCGGGTTCTAAACCGGAACTGTTGGTGTTTATGTCGGACGATATTGATGAAATCACCGAAAAAAGAATTAAAGATATTCTTAAAACAAATGATTGGTTATATGAGAATCTTGATAATAATTTTTTGACTAATGTGGAAAAGAGAATAAGAGGATATATTGGACAATGCGAAATACTAAAAAAGAAAAAAAGAAAACAATGGAAAAGAGTAATTATTGTTGTTAGTATAATTTTCCTCATAGCTGTTTTCTTTGCAATTAAATGGTATAAAGAGGCAGAAACGCGACGTCTGCTCATAGTTGGTGGCGGTTCAGCTAGAGCTTATATTGAAGAATCTATTTTGCATCAAAAACGAGGGTTGAGTACTAAATATTGGTTATATGCTCCTATGCCAAGTGGAGACGCATATAGAATGATGGCAGAAGAAGTAATAAATATAGACACTAATTACAGAACTAATCATTACTATCCTATAATTATATCGGCGGGACGAGCAAAAGGAGAAGCTGACTTTAGGAGAACTATTAGTAAGAATAGATTTATAAAAAAAGGGGTTGTAATAGGGATTAAATTGGGGGATGATTATTTAACTATTTATAGCAGTCAGAATGAGATAAAGCATGATACTGTTCTTGTTATCAATGATACGATGCAAAGATATGCTTTAAAAGCGGAGACATTAAATCGAATGATTGCAAAACAGAATTCGTTATTAAGACAAATAGATACATCAAAAATAAAACAGAATTCGTTATCAGCACAAATAGATACAACAATTTTTATCTATACAACAAGTGCTAATAGCGGAACATTAAACACCTATATAAATCATGGTTGTGATAGCTTAAATACATATATTAGTTTGTGTAGAAGTAAAGAACTGGAGCGTTTTTTCTCTGACATAGATATAATCTCACAACAAAAAAACAAATGGATTGCTTTGGGAAGTGAATACTATTATCCTTACGATAAAAAAAATGACGAGGGAATAAATACCGCTATAGTAATAGATGATAAAGTTAGCATAAAAAAGCCAGTTTTTATTTACTTTATGTTATATAAAGACAAGGATGCAAAAAAATATAAACTGCCAAATGCTACGGAAAAGTTTCTTAGGGAGATACACATTAATACTAACACAATCGATTCAATTAAAGAAAACATAGGTATAAATGACACAATTATACTATATGATAATTATAAATTATATTATGATAAGGGTAATAAGTTATATTAAGAATCCTCGCATTTTGTTTTTTTTGCTGCTTTTGTTATTTTGCAGCTTAGCTCATGCCCAGCAAAACCTCACTTTGGACAAAGTTACAGTGGTGAGTCGACACAGTGTGAGGGCGCCATTGGAACAATATCTGAACACTCTCGACGAGATTACTGGTGACGGATACCAATGGACTCGTTGGTCTGTGCCGGGCAGTAATCTTACGCTAAGAGGCGGTGCTTTAGAGACTCTGTTTGGTGAGTATTTCAGGTTATGGCTCGATGATGAGGATTTCAAGTTGAATAGTTCCGATGTTTATTTCGGTGCAAGCTCAAAACAGCGTACTATCGCGACAGCCAGAGCATTTGCTGCCGGTATGCTTCCGCTGATGACGGTGCCGGTCGACTATAAAGTCAAAGCAGACGGAAGCGTTGGATATCTTGATCAAGATTACCTTCCATTGCTGAATGATCGTTGTGCAGTTGATGGAAAATTTGACACTGTGGCGTTTAAGACAGAGGCTTATCGTGAGTTGGGAGAGTTGCAGGTGCCTTCTTACGAATATTTGGAGAAAGTTTTGAGAATGAAACATTCCAACTATGCCAAGAATAATGAAAACGGGCATTTTGACAACACTGTGGGCGTAAATCTTTATTTCTATAAAGGTGATGAGAAACAAGAACCCAAAATGCAGGGTGGTTTGAATGACGCAAATATGGCAAGTGACGCGTTCATCCTTCAATACTATGAAATGGGAAATGCACGAGCTGCGGCATTCGGACGCAAACTCAGTTTCGATTATTGGAAAAAACTTGCCGGTATCAAAGACTGTTATGGCGAGATACTTTTTACACAGGCGCCAATTATTGCGGTGAATATTAGTCACTGCATGCTGCTAAGGGTTCAAACCGAAATGTCGCAGGAAGGTCACAAATTCGCATTTTTATGCAGTCACGATTCGATGATTGCCGCAGTGCTAGCTGCATTAAGAACAGAAAATTATGAACTGCCAAACACAATAGAAGTTAAGACCCCAATTGGGTTTAAATTGGTTCTTGAACAATGGGTTGAAACAGATGGTGACAATCCTCAAAAATATGTGCGTGCTCGCTTGGTGTATCAGAGTACAGAACAGATCCGAGGAATGCAGCAGATGGATTTGTCAAATCCGCCAATGTCGTATGAATTGAGTTTCATTGGTTTGGAAAAAGCTCCGAATGGCATGTATCGTTACGATGACTTTATGAATCATTTGCAAAAGAGCATTGAAGCATACAATGCGACGGCACGAGGCCAGCATCCTTGGGAATAAAAAAAGGTGGTCAACTGACCACCTTTTTCGTTATTTACTTCTTATTCTTTTTAATCCATTCTTTTGCATTCACAAACGCCTCGATCCACGGTGCGATTTCATCGTCTTTGCGGTTCTGCGGATAGAATGCCCATTGCCATGGCAAGAAGGCTCTTTCGAGGTGCGGCATCATTGCGAGATGACGGCCGTCGGCGGAGCAGATACCAGCCACTGACCATGGTGAACCGTTAGGATTTGCCGGGTAACCGTCGTAGCTGTATGTCAACGCGATGTTGTATTTCTCCTTGCCGTAAGGGAAGTTGAACTTGCCCTCGCCGTGAGCGATCCACACGCCGAGACGACGTCCTTTGAGGCTCTTGAGCATGATGCTGTTGGTGTCCTCGATGTTCACGTTCACGAAGCCTGACTCGAACTTATGCGAGTCATTATGAATCATGCGCGGATGCTTGTCGTGGTCAGGGTAGATGAGGTTGAGCTCGGTCATGAGCTGGCAGCCGTTGCAGACACCGAGACTCATGGTGTCAGGACGTTTGTAGAAGTTCGCGAGAGAAGTGCGTGCCTTCTCGTTGAAGAGGAACGCTCCAGCCCAGCCTTTAGCTGAACCGAGAACGTCGGAGTTGCTGAAACCGCCAACAAACACTATCATATTCACGTCGCTGAGGTCTTCGCGACCGCTTACGAGGTCGGTCATGTGTACATCCTTGACATCGAATCCGGCAGTGTAGAGAGCGTAAGCCATTTCACGGTCACATTGGCAACCTTTCTCACGGATGATAGCTGCCTTAATGCCTGAAGGAGTGCGACGGTGCATGTCGATGCCCAGATCCTTGGCCTTGCCTGTGAAGCTGCCGAAGTCAAACTTAAGTGCTTGATTCTTATAGTTTTCGAAACGTTCTTTAGCTTTCGCTTCGCCACTTTGTTTTCTGTCGAGGAGATATGAGCTCTTGTACCAGAGGTCGCGTAAAGCGTTGATATCCAATTCGTAAGCTTCCTGACCTTTCTTAAGGTTGATGCTGCGCTTGCCGTTTGGCTTGCCGATGACAGCATATTTGATGCCTTCTTTGTCAAGTAACTCTTTGACTTTCTTATCTTTAGCTTGGATAACAACTGCTGGCTGCTCGCTGAACGCCACGCTGATAAGGTCGTTGTCGAATGCGCTGAGGTCGATGTCCATGCCGCCTTCGTTGTTGGCGAATGTCATCTCAAGCAAGGTGGTGATCAAACCGCCTGCCGAGACGTCGTGACCTGCGAGGACGAGCTTCTGCTCGATGAGTTTCTGCAAAGTGTTGAAGCACTTCTTAAAGTATTCAGTATCAATGACATCCGGTGTGTTGTCACCGACTCTGTTGATGATTTGTGCGAAGCTGCTGCCTCCGAGTTTGAAGGCGTCTTTCGAGAAGTCGATGTACAGAATCGCAGTGTCTTTGTCGTTGACAACCACTGGCTTAACGGCTTTTCTGATGTCGGTGACTTCGCCTGCTGCTGTCACGATGACGGTGCCAGGAGCAAGGACTTTCTGGCCGTTCTTGTATTTCTGTGTCATCGACAATGAGTCTTTACCTGTCGGGACGTTGATGCCGAGTGCTAACACGAAGTCGCTCAACGCTTTGACGGCGCGGTAGAGGCGTGCGTTCTCGCCAGGGTTCTTGGCTGGCCACATCCAGTTGGCGCTCAATGACACGCCTTTAAGGTTTTCCTCGATAGGAGCCCAAACCAAGTTGGTAAGTGACTCAGCCACTGACAGTCTCGAGCCTGCTTCCGGGCTTACCAATGCTGCTGCAGGAGCGTGACCGAGGGCTGTTCCGATGCCTCTGACACCTTGATAGTCAAGAGCCATGATGCCGAGGTCGGTGAGTGGGAGCTGCACCTCGCCGGCGCACTGCTGCAAGGCGACGCGACCCGTCACAGAACGGTCGACCTTGTTGGTGAGCCAGTCTTTACATGCCACGCCTTCGAGCTGAAGCACCTTCTTGAGGTAATCCTCAAATTTATTATTTTGATATTCGACTTTCTTGAATTTGTAATCGACGTCGTTGTCGGTCAAGACGGTCTTTGGAGCGCTTCCGAAGAAGTCGGAGAGGCTCAAATCTATAGGATTCACGCCGTTTTTACGGACGAAGCGCAGACGCTGGTCGTCGGTCGATTCTCCAACCATATAATAAGGTGCGCGTTCACGTTCGGCTGTCTGGCGGATAATCTCAGTATCTTGTTTGTTTACAAGGAGTCCCATACGTTCCTGCGACTCGTTTCCAATGATTTCCTTATCGGAAAGGGTAGGGTCGCCGACTGGGAGGTTGTCGACATACACTGTGCCGCCGCTCTTGTCGATGAGCTCGCTGAGGCAGTTGAGGTGACCGCCGGCGCCGTGGTCGTGGATTGAACGCACCGGGTTGCTGTCGTTCTCCACCATGGCGCGGATGACGTTAGCGACACGTTTCTGCATCTCAGGGTTGGCACGCTGCACGGCGTTGAGCTCGATAGCGTTGGAATATTGTCCTGTTCCCACGCTCGAGACCGCGGCGCCGCCCATACCGATGCGGTAGTTATCGCCGCCGAGCACAATGATGAGGTCGCCCGGCTCCGGGTCTTCCTTCATGCTGTCGTCAGCAGGAGCAAATCCGATGCCGCCTGCGAGCATGATGACCTTGTCGTAGCCGTAGTCGTTGGTTTTATTGTCGTTTTCGCTATGTTCGAATGTCAGGAGCGAGCCGTTGATGAGCGGCTGTCCGAACTTGTTTCCGAAGTCTGAGGCGCCGTTCGATGCCTTGATGAGCAGCTCTTCAGGGGTCTGATAGAGCCACGGACGCGCCTTGAAGTTGTCTTCCCATTCGCGGCTCTCGTCGTTACGAGGGTAGCATGTCATGTAGACTGCCGTTCCTGCCAACGGGATAGAACCTCTACCGCCAGCGAGACGGTCGCGGATCTCACCGCCGGTGCCTGTTGCAGCACCATTGAACGGCTCGACAGTAGTCGGGAAGTTATGTGTCTCTGCCTTGACGGAGATGACGGTGTCTATGTCTTTGATTTTGAAGAAATCGGCCTTGTGCTGTGTCGCCGGCGCAAACTGTTCGACCTTCGGTCCGAGGATGAAGGCGACGTTGTCTTTGTAAGCCGAAACCAAGCGGTTGGTGTTGGTTTTCGAGGTCTTCTTGATGAGTGCGAACAGCGTGTCAGGCATCTCCTTGCCATTAATAATAAAGGTGCCGTTGAAGATTTTGTGGCGACAGTGCTCCGAGTTGACCTGTGCGAAGCCGTAGACCTCCGAGTCGGTGAGGGCGCGGCCTATCTTCTTGCTTATACCTTTAAGATAATCAATCTCTTCCTGGCTGAGCGCGAGGCCTTCTTCGTTGTTGTAGGCGTCGATGTCGGTGATATATTTCAGCGGCTCAGGCTTACGGTCGACGAAGAACACGTTCTGGTCGAGGTCGTGGTATTTGTTTTGCAGCATCGGGTCGAAGCTGTTGTCGTTTTCCTCGACGGGATGGAACTCCTCGATACGTGAGACACCGCGGATGCCCATGTTTTGGGTTATTTCGACGGCGTTGGTGCTCCAAGGTGTTATCATCTCGCGGCGCGGTCCGAAAAAGAATCCTTTCACGGTTTTTTCTTCAATTTTTGTGGCGTCGCCGAAGAGCCAGTTAAACTTCTTAATGTCGTTATCTGAATGATTCTCAACGCTTTCTACAGCGATGACGGTGTTCTGACGGGTTTTGAAAAAGATTATCATGGTATGAAATTTTCAAGTCGCAAAATTAATATTTTTTACATCTAAAAACACGAAAAACACGAAAAAATTCTTCATGTCGATAGCGCCTATGTAATGTTATTGGTTTTACTCCCCTTTACTAAACTTTTAATCAACTTTTATGAAGCAAGGGCGATCCTCTAATGATTCACTGATGATCAGAGGGTGATGTATTATGTAAACAAGCATTAAATGCTATCAAATGAAGCAGCGTCATAAGATTAAAAATTAAGAGGAATCTTAACCCGTAAACGGTAAACCGTAGACTTTTTTCAAAAAACTGGCTGCGTGATAAAAATTTGTATCTTTGCACAGATTTAATTTAACTAAACTTTATAACAATGAAAACTCTAGTATCATGGGCGCTTGTCGCCACAATCGTTTTCGGCGTCGCGACACTCGCCGGCTGCAAGAAAGAGAACATTACAAGCAACAGTCAGTGTGACGCAGAGACGCTAATCTTCAAGGTGAACAACTCTTCTTACGAGTTCATTATGAAAAAGGTGGACGGTGGTGATTACTCGATGGTGTATATGTACGATGACCAGATGAAGACCGTCACAGGAACGCTTTCCGACTTCTACATCTGTCCTGTCGAGGTGACCAACAAGCTTTGGTATGATGTTTTGGGTTGGAGACCAGAAGGTCAGACAAACAATGGCGACTTATATCCAGTCAGCAATGTGAATTACTACGACATCGTCAAGAGAGGCGGCTTCATTGACAAGCTGAATACGTTATGCGCCGGCCAGCTGCCATCTGGCAAGCGTTTCGCGCTGCCGACTGAAGCCCAGTGGGAGTATGCTGCCCGCGGTGGGCAAAAGTCGATGGGCTACACTTATTCAGGCTCCAACACGATAGACGTGGTGGCCTGGTATGCCGGCAACTCGGACGGCTCTACGCATCCTGTCGGCCTGAAGCAACCCAATGAGCTCGGCCTCTACGACATGACTGGCAACGTCTGGGAATGGACTCGCGACAACTTCGTATATTTCGACCAACTCCCAATCAACCAAGGACTTGATTACGTCTGCACCGCCGAAAACAACTACCGCGTCAACCGTGGTGGCAGCTACGGCACCAGAGAGATGGGTCTCGAAACCGCCTACCACACATGGCTGGGAATGCACCAGTCCTATCCGAACCGCGGCTTACGTCTTGTCCTAGTAAATGACTTCAACGAAGAGGAACTCGTGGAACCTACTCGGCCCGACAACCTCCTTACCATCGCCGTGAACAACGGCACCGTCGGCTACTACCTCCCGATGGTTGAGGTGAAGGGCGGCGACTATGAGCTGGTCTACGAGCGCGTCGGCGAACAGAAAACCTTCACTGGAACGCTTTCCGATTTCTATATATGCCAAACCGAAACGATGAACTACATCTGGGAAACCGTCATGGGCTCGATACCCCAAGGCCAAACAGGGAGCGATGGTCTCTATCCTGTTACGATGGTTAACTATGACGACATCACCGGGAGCGGCGGCTTCCTCGACAAGTTAAACACGATGTGCGCCGACCAGTTGCCAGCAGGTATGCATTTTGCCCTCGCCACAGAGGCCGAATGGCACTACGCCGCTAACGGCGGACGCAAGTCGCAGGGGCACATCTACGCCGGTTCAAACACAATAAACGACGTGGCCTGGTATGCCGACAACGCCGGACAAACCTCCCACTTCGTGGCCTCCAAGCAGCCCAACGAGCTGGGTCTCTACGACCTGAGCGGTAACGTCTGGGAATACTGCAACGACTGGTATGCCGATCTGGCCGACCTCCCCGCCGAACAGGGTCTCGACTATACCGGTCCCGAGTCAGGTGAAGTTATTGTAGGCTGCGGCGGCTGCTACGAAAGCGCACCTAACACCTGCACATCTGCCTACCACGGCCGCGAGATTGAACACAACGGCCGCAACGCCACTGTAGGCTTCCGCATCGTTTTGAGATGAAAATTAATTTTTTCAAAAAAATGTCGTGCGTATTAATAAAAGTTGTATTTTTGCAGTCCGAAAAATTTTAAAAAGTATAATTATAAATTAATGTACGCAATCGTAGAAATAGCAGGGCAGCAGTTCAAGGTGAGCAAGGGAGATGAGATCTTCTGCAACCGCTTGAATGGCGATGTCGACAGCGCTATCAGCTTCGACAAGGTGTTGTTGATCGACAATGACGGCAACACAAGGGTAGGCACCCCCGTCCTCGAAGGTGCTAAAGTAGATGCCAAGATTATCAAGCATCTCAGAGCAGACAAGGTTCTGGTTTTCAAAAAGAAAAGAAGAAAAGGTTATCAGACCCTCAACGGCCACCGTCAGGATTTAAGCAAGGTGCGCATTGAAAACATCACTGAATAATAAACCGAAAAAATTAAAGAATTATGGCACACAAGAAAGGCGTTGGTAGTTCCGAAAACGGTCGTGAATCACATAGCAAACGACTCGGAGTGAAAGTTTTCGGTGGACAGGCAGTCATCGCAGGCAACATCATCGTTCGTCAGCGTGGTACACAACATTATCCTGGTGACAATGTCGGAATGGGCAAGGACCACACTTTGTTCGCTTTGACAGACGGCATCGTGGAATTCCAGAGAAAAAGAGAAGATCGTTCGTACGTGAATGTCATCCCTGTTAAAGGTGAAGTGACAGAGTAACGTAATTGAAAACGAACAGAAAATAACGTTGAGACGCAAAATATTTTGCGTCTCAACGTTTTTTTTGTATTTTTGTGGCGATAATTAAAATTATATGAAAAGATTTTTTCTATTCTTAGTCATAATATTTTTATCAATATCAGCATTTGCCCAGCTCGAAGTAAAAAAAGATTCGTTTAAGGAGGTGCCTGGATTTGTGAATATAAATATTGACAAGATGTATGACGATAACGATAAGCCGTATGCAGTGGTGAAAGTCAAAACTGAGAATATTAACGACAGACAGAGACGTGAACTGTTGTTTCAAGGTGATGCGGCTACATTTTTCGAGATAGAGTACAAAGTTGGTGAGGTATGGGTATATCTCAGTTATTACGCATCTTTTCTTAAAATATCGCATCCCGACTTCAGCTCGACGGAGTTTTATTTTCCGTTTGACCTGGAACCGAAAAAAGGCTATGAGCTGATACTTGTCAATAAGTCGCTACTGGCTGTGACACCTGTGAAAGATCAATATAATTATCTTATTATCAATACTGACAGACCGGAGGCAATGATATATGTAGATAATGTGTACGAAGGTGACGGACAGTTTTCGAGATCATATAAGGTTGGCGACATCCATACATGGCGCATAGACTGCGATTTTTATCATTCGGAGAGTGGTCAGGTGACAATTGAGGCTGGTGAACCGATAAAAATTGAAAAGACACTTCGTCCCGATTTTGGATATGTGTACGTGACGACAGATCCAGAGATAAACGCAATAGTTTTCATTGATGGAGCCAAGGTGGGCGTAACTCCTTATAAATCAGAGATATTGAGATGTGGAGATCATAGCGTGAGGACTGTGAAGGAGATGTACAAAACTGTTGAGGAAACCGTTTATATAGAGAATGGAGAAACTTATAGCGTCAAAGCACGAATGTTGGCGAACTTTGTTAATGTGAGCGTTAAGTCAGACTCACAATCAGATATATATATTGACAATGTGTTGAAGGGGAAAGGTAGTTGGAAAGGAGTCATGCCGACCGGACTGCATGTTTTTGAGGCACGGAAAGACTTACATACTACATCGACAGAGACAAAAGAACTTGTTCCAGGCAATGACAGGAGTATCATCATACCTAATCCTGAGCCGATTTGCGGTGCTGTCGATGTCAACTCTAACCCAATTGGCGCTAATATAATAATTGACGGGAAGAACTATGGCACTACGCCACGTGTTATATCGAATCTGATAATAGGAACGCATGAACTGAAACTTGAGATGAAAGGATATAACACAATCAAAACCACGATTGTAGTGGAAGAAAACGACCTTTTGAAAATCAATGAAACATTGCAAAGCACCAAGCCGGTAAAAGAAAAGCCGGTTAAGGAGCAGTCAGAGAAAGTCAAACCGGAGATGGCGAAGAAAGTCGATGATTTCAGCAGATGGAGATTTGGAACACTTAATGTGGCGATAAACAATTACGGTGACCTGTCATACGGTTTGACTTTTGGAAGTGTCAAGAAAATAGGGTGGTTCGCCAGTGTGATGTCGAATTTTAACTTCGGCGGGATGAGCAGCGACTATGAGTGCGGTAACGACTATCTCGTCAACGGTGAATATATCGAGTTTACAGGAACAGAGATTTTTACGGCTTTGTCGGTGACGGCTGGCATGATATATAGGCTATCAGAGCCTATGGCTGTTAGAATCGGTGCCGGATATGGCATTAGAAATGTAGTATATGAGCTTAACGACAATAAAAAAGCTAAGAATACTGACTTGAGCGCAGCAGGACTTGATGTCACTGCTGGTGTTCAGATGAAATTTGGCAAATGGATGGTCTCAGTTGACGCTGTTTCCACAAACTTTAAATATTTTGATGCAAAACTTGGACTTGGCATAATGTTTTAATATGAAAAAATTATACTACATATTAATTATCGGGATCATTGCATTATTGGTGATAACATGTACTAAAAGGCCTTTGCCTGATGTATATCAGCAATCAGACACACCTGTTAATCCTGTGACACCCAATGACACGATAACAAAAGCGACTGTGGTTACGGGAGATGTAACTGATATCACCATGACGAGTGTATTGGTCAGTGGCACTGTCACTGATGATGGAGGTGACACATTGACAGAGCGTGGTGTGTGTTGGAGTCTGAGCCAGAATCCAAATATTGACGGCAACCATGCAAGCAATGGCACCGGTGTCGGTAATTATACAGTAAATATCACTGAACTTTCCTCAGATACCATGTATTATGTAAGAGCGTATGCTACAAATACTGCAGGAACAAGTTATGGTGAAGAAGTAAGTTTTAGGACATTGAACGAACCGACAAAACCAGTTGTAACTACTGGTGAGGTGACAGATATTACCACGACAACGGTTAAGATAAGTGGTTCTGTTGTGAGTGACGGTGGTGCAACGGTGACAGAATTTGGCGTATGCTGGAGTCATATGGCCAATCCTTCTATATCGTCAAGCCACATACAGTCTTCAGGAAACAATATGAGCGATTTTACTGTTAATGTCTCGGGATTGACAGCAAACGTTAAATATTACGCGAGAGCATATGCTAAAAACAGCGTCGGTGTCGGTTATGGTAATATTGTCACTTTTGTGACCAACACGGAGGTGTCAGTCCCAACAGTCACAACCAACGATGTTACGGGCATTACGCAGACTACTGCTGTCTGTGGCGGTACGGTGGTTTCAAACGGAGGTGCGGACATTACTGCGAAAGGAGTATGCTGGAGCACAGACCAAAATCCGACAATCAGCGATGAGCATACTTCAAACGGAGAAGGGAATGGCGCATTTACAAGTAGTTTGACGAATCTGTCACCGAATACAACATATTACGTGAGGGCTTATGCTACCAATAGTGAAGGAACGGCTTATGGGTCGCAAGTATCATTTGTGACTAAAAGCTATAGCGTTCCTACAGTTATCACCCATTCGATATCAAACATAACAGAAACCTCAGCTTTATGTGGCGGCAATGTCACCGACAACGGTGGAATGACAGTCACAAGTAGAGGAGTTTGTTGGAGTACAAGCCAAAACCCGACTATAAACGATAGCCACACATCTGATGGAAGCGGACTGGGAACATTCACAAGTGATTTAACCGGTTTGAGCCCTAATACCACATATTATGTTAGAGCATACGCCACAAATAGTGCCGGCACCGGATATGGAACACAGAAAACATTTACAACATCAGGAGGTGGAACTGTCCCAACTGGTGCTATTGACGGCCAGTTCTCGGTAAGTGCAACGCAACAAGTGTATTTTTCTAAGGGTAATCTTAGATATCAGGCTTCAACAGATACTTGGAAATTCGCTGATAATCAATATGATATTGTCGGAGAAAGCAATTCTTATATGTCTTCATCATATAGTGGATGGATCGACCTGTTCGGATGTGGTACAAGTGGATATAATCACGGGGCTGTTTGCTATCAACCATGGTCAACATCAACCAACAATAGCGACTATTATGCTTATGGATCGCCAACATACAACTTATATGACCAGACGGGAAAAGCTGATTGGGGATATAATCAGATTAGCAATGGCGGCAACACAGAAAACCAATGGCGTACATTGAAAAATGCCGAGTGGATATATGTGTTTAATACAAGAAACACAAATTCAGGAATAAGATTTGCTAAAGCAGTTGTTAATGGAATCAATGGTGTGATATTGCTTCCGGATGATTGGAATAGTTCCTATTATGGACTGAACAATACAAATAGTGGCGACTCAAGTTTCAATAGCAATGTTATTAGTTCATCGCAGTGGACATCTAACCTGGAAGCTCATGGAGCCGTTTTCCTGCCTGCAGGCGGATGGCGTGGTGGTAGCTCTGCATATGATAACGGTGTTTGTTATTATTGGTCTTCATCGCGGAGCAATAATGATTGTTTGTATGGTGTATATATTCCTGACGATCAATTCTATCCCAGTGATTCTGGTTGTGACAGAATGGATGGCAGATCTGTACGACTTGTTAAAGATGCAAATTAAAGATTAAATTATGAAGAGATTGTTTTTTATATTGATAATCACGCTGTTAGCTAATATTTGCTGTGCGCAGATGAAACAGAAAGATGTGGAGGCGATAAAATGCGACACCACCCTGTTTTATGGCTTGAGCAACGTATGCAACTCATCAGACGAGGCATCAGAAGCGGCCATGACGGAACTGTATGAGAATATCGCCAAAAACTGCAACTCCAGCGCTATCTATATCCCGGGAAACGGCGACAAACAACTTGAGAACATCATCAAGACGTTTAAAGAACAAATCGACGAGAAAGCCACGGAGAGAGCAGTGGTGGAGGACGACGATGACGAAGAGTATCAATATATTATATGTTTAAAACGCAGCGATTTCAGGGCGATGTGCGATGAGCGCCGCAACGACATACAGCGGTATATTTCGAAAGGTATAAAAATGGAAAGCAACGCTTGTCTGGAAGACGCCCTGAAGTCGTATTATTGGGCTCTGATGCTGACATACGCACATCCGCAAGGCAAAAAGCTGCTATTCCATGGCGATGGCGGAACCGTTGATTATGAATGGATTATAGATAGGATAAGTGGAACTGACGGCATTTTGAAGTCGTTTAACTTTATCGTTCCGAAAGAAAACGGCATTGAAGAGAACGACGAGGGGCTGCTCGTTAAACTTAAGGTGAAGACAGTGAATGGCGACGATGTGGCGAATCTTCGCTGCGAGTGCCACGACGGACGCAAATTCATGCCAAACACTGTGCGCGACGGCAAACTCATAGTGCAGCTGCACGACAAAACCATCAAGAGTTTCAAAATCAAGGTGAATTATGACTTTAAAGACGATGCCAAGAAGATGAACTCCTCAGTATCGAACGCCATTGAACTCATCAAAGTGCCACGTTTTTCTAATAATATCTACACTGTCGACCTTGAAAAGACAATGAATGTGAAGAAAGAAGAGGAAGCGAAGGACTGGAACAAGGTGGAGCGTAACCGCGCAGTGGAAGAAGACGTGTATCTAAGTAAAATGGCATTGATAGAGAATGCGTTACGTTGCGGAAACATAGCCGTGGCACGCGACTGCTTCTCGGTGGAAGGCTACAACATGCTCGACACGCTCTCGCATTATGGCAAGATGACGGTGGTTGGCAAGCCTGAATATAAATTTTTGAAATACAAAGACGAGGTTCTTTGCCGTAGTATCTTGCTGCAGTTCGACTTTAGAAACACTCCGGGCTTTTCGCAGGAGGTGGTGTTCCGTTTCGACACTATTAATAAGGTGGTGACGTCGTTGGCGTTCCGTCTTTCTGATCAGGCGGAATTCGACATAATTTCTAAGACTAAATGGCCTGAAGAATCAAGGCTTATTTTGGTGAATTTCCTTGAGGATTATCAGACGGCATACGCTTTGAAACGCCACAGATATCTCGAAAGCATCTATTCCGACGACGCTTTAATTATCGTGGGAAGATTGGTGAAGAAGACTGAGATTCCTGACCGTATGACGTTGAAACTCACCGCAGAAGAGGCTGAGTTGAAGAAATACGACAAGGACACTTACATGAAAAACCTCTCGATGTGCTTCAAAAACAACGAGTATATTAGGCTTCGCTTCACCGAGACGGAGTTCACGAGAGCCAACAACACCAAGGATGTCTACGGCGTGCGAGTGCGTCAGGAGTATTTCTCATCGTCGTATGGCGACGTGGGCTACCTGTTCCTCCTTGTCGACCTGCGTGGCGCCCAGCCGCTGATTCATGTGCGCGCTTGGCAACCGGATAAGGTCGATTTGGAGAAACTCATGAATATGAGCGATGTGAGATTTAATTAGTTTAGAGTTTAAAGTATAATATGAGACGTTTATATGTTTTATTGTTGATATTGTTTGCATCGTTGTGTGTGAGAGCGCAGATTTCCGTAAAAGAAGGCTCGTTCAAGCAAGTCGGACAGTTTTTCACGATGAAGGAAGACATGACCGACGACAACTACACTCCGTTTGCAGTCATCAAGGTGAAGACAGAGAACATGACGGCGACGCAGGTGGAACAGCTGGGTTTCAGCGGCAACGCCCTGACCTATATCGACGCTGAGTTTCACGACACCGAGGTGTGGGTTTATCTCACGTATCTCGCGCCATATCTGAAGATAACACATCCCGACCTGAGTTCGACAGAGTTCACCATTCCGTACGACATGAAGCCTTTGCAAGGATATGAGCTCGTGCTTGTGAACGGTGCCGTGGCAAGAACAGGGGGCGGAAACGGCATGTTGACGATAACGACTAATGTTCCTGGTGCTGAGGTGTATCTGGACGGTGCGAAAATGCTTGAAATTACGCCATATTCCAACGATATGGTGGCAGCAGGTCATCACGAACTGAAAATCGTGAAGAAAAACTATCAGACAGTGGTTCGTCAGATTGATGTTTTGGAAGGAAAAGAGATAAAAATCGATGTCAATCTGGAGCTCTCACTCGGAAAAATCAATGTCGACACAAATCCTACTGGCGCGACAGTTTATATCGATAATGTTAAAAGAGGTGTTACACCGTTGATTATCAACGATATAAGAGTTGGAAGCCACACCTTGAAACTCGAAAAAGACGAATACGACACCGTCGAATGGACTCTGAATGTTGAGGAAGATAAAGACTGCGTTGTTGTCCAGCCACTTACCGTCACCAAGATTATCAAGTCATATACTGTCAAAAATGTGTCGTTCGATATGATTTTGGTGAAAGGCGGCGCTTCGGGTGATTTTTATATCGGACGATGTGAGGTGACACAGGCGTTGTGGAAGGCTGTGATGGGCAAAAACCCGAGCAGAAACGGTGACAGTTCGAGGCCTGTCGAGTCGGTGACATACGATGATTGCCAAAAGTTTATCAAGAAGTTGAACAAGATGACGAAGGCTAAGTTCCGGTTGCCAACGAGGGCTGAATGGGAGTATGCGGCGAAAGGAGGCAAGTGGAGCAAAGGTTGTCAATACAGCGGCAGCAACGATATCGACCAAGTGGCATGGTACACCGGAAACAGCGGCAGTTATCTGCAAGGAAGATCTAGCCAAGAACGCCAGCAGGATTATTTCAACATGACACGCTGCACCCATCGGGTCGCCGAGAAGCAAGACAACGAGCTCGGGCTGTACGACATGAGCGGCAACGTTTATGAACTCTGCTCCGATGTCGACGCCAAAGGCTATCGCACAGCCATGGGAGGCAGCTTCACCTGCGAGGCCGACAGATGCAAAAACACGTCAAGTGTGCATATCAAGCCGGAGATTAAAACTAAGGATTTGGGCCTGCGCCTGGTTATACAGTAATTTTAGATTATGAGACGTTTTTTCATCCTTATTTTCAGCATTTTCCTGTTTTCGATTTTAGCGAATGCGCAAATATCAGTAAAACAAGGCTCTTTCAAGGAAGTTGAAGGATTTGTCAACATCGACGACAAGCAGCACGACGATAACGGCACCTCGTATGCGGTTATCAAAATCAGAACAGAAAACATCACCGACAGGGAACGTCGTGATTTGAGTTTTGACGGCGGGGCTGGCACTTCCTTTGAGATAGATTATAAAGACGGTGAGGTGTGGGTCTATATCACCTATCTGGCGTCGCAGCTGAAGATTACGCATCCTGAGTTCGGCTCGGTGAACTTTGAGATTCCTATCGAAATGAAACCAAAATGCGGTTATGAGCTGCTTCTGGTCAACAAGATAACGGCTGTAAGCACCGGATGGGGCTCCCTGACAGTGAACACTAAGCCCGAAAACGGCGCCACCATATCGCTGAATGGCAAGGTCTTAAAGGTGAAAACGCCATATTCAAACTACATGATTGCAGCCGGGAAATATGAGATAAAAGTTTCGCTTGAGAAATACCAGACGGTTACTAAAACCATAGAAATTGCTGATGGTTCCAACGAAATCGTCGAGATAGAGATGCCGTTTGCACACGGGAGTCTGAAGGTGACATCGGAGCCTTCGGGAGCTACGGTTTATGTCGACAGCGTCAGTCGCGGTAAGACGCCTTTGGTTATGAATGATGTGATAACTGGAAATCATATTGTAACTGTAAAGAAATCAGGCAGTTATACTGAAAAATCAGATCTTTACGTCGAAGAAGGCAAAAGCTATGAGATAAACAAGACATTGGATGTGCTTCCTGTGGGTGCTTTGAACGGACTTTTTACCGTTAATGCAAATGGTGATCAGGTGGTTTTTTCGAAAGGAAATCTTCAATATAACCCGAAAGGGAAAATATGGCAATTCGCTGAGCGCCAATGGAATATCATCGGTGCCGGGAATGCCAATATCTCAAAGAAATACGACGGATGGATAGACCTTTACGGATGGGGCACCGGCAATCGTCCGACAGCTACGACCACCAGTCTTCCGTATTATTTCGAATCGCCTTTTTATGACTGGTGCGACAACAAAGTCATCAACGGAGGCGACCAGAAACACCTTTGGCGCACCTTGACCACCGACGAATGGGACTATATCCTGAACAAACGCAACACCTCATCCGGATTGAGATATGTAAAGGCGCAGGTCAACGGCGTTAACGGCGTGATTTTGCTCCCCGATGACTGGCCGTCAGCAGTTTATAAGTTCAAGAAAGCAAAAGACAGATACGACAGCGCGCCAAACAAGATTTCCTCGTCGGAATGGGAGTCGTTTGAAACGGCGGGAGCGGTGTTTTTGCCTATGGCAGGCTCGCGTTATGAACAAAAATATTACAAAGACGGCGGTTATTACTGGACAAGCACTGGCATGAACCATGTTAAGTTCGACGCTAACACATTCGATTCAAGGACTAATAATTACGATTTGATAACAGTGGAGTATGATATTCCGTATTACGGAGGTGCAATACGTGCGGCAAGAGACGTTAAAAAATAAAAAACTTAAAACTTCACACTTCAAACTAAAAACTTTTTATTATCTTTGCAAGTTAAATTTTTTAGATATGTTAACGATTCCTTATATTAGAGAACATAAAGAAGAATGTATCAACCGTCTGAGTATCAAGAATTTCACTCGGTTTGAACTTCTTGATGAGATTTTAGCGCTCGACGATGAACGCCGTAAGACACAACAGGAAAACGACGAGGCTCTGGCTGAAGCCAACAATATAGCACGTCAGGTGGGCGACCTCTGCAAGCAGGGAAAGGCAGCCGAGGCAGCACCTCTGAAGGCTCGCGTCGCTGAGCTGAAAGAGTTTACCAAGGTGAAGAGTGAACGTCTTGAAGAGCTTAAAGACCTGATTCAGAAGAAGTTAGTGGAGATTCCTAATACTCCTCATCCGATGGTGCCGAGAGGCAAGACAGCCGCCGACAACCTCGTGGTGAGCGAGGAAGGCACTATGCCTAACCTCCCGAAGAACGCACTGCCACATTGGGAGCTTCTCAACAAATATAAACTCGCCGACTTCGAACTCGGTAACAAGGTGACAGGTGCAGGATTCCCATTCTACACTGGCAAAGGCGCAAGATTACAGCGCGCTCTCATCAACTTCTTCCTCGATGAGGCTGTGAAAGACGGCTACTACGAGGTGCAGCCACCTATCGTGGTCAACGAGGCCTCAGCTTATGCAACAGGTCAGTTGCCGGATAAGGAAGCCCAGATGTATGCGGTGCCGCTCGATAAGATGTACATGATCCCTACCGCTGAGGTGCCGGTGACCAACATCTTCCGCGATGTCATCGTTCAGGAAAACGAGCTCCCTATCAAGCGCGTGGCTTACTCCAACTGCTTCCGTCGTGAGGCTGGCTCATGGGGCAAGAACGTGCGCGGACTGAACCGTCTGCACCAGTTCGATAAGGTGGAAATCGTTGAGATAGCACATCCTGACAACTCATACGAACGCCTTGAGGCAATGAAGGAACATGTGGCCGGTCTGCTCCGTAAGCTCGAGCTGCCATTCCATGTGTTGCGTCTCTGCGGCGGCGACATGAGCTGGACATCAGCAATGACTTACGATTACGAGGTGTGGTCAGCAGCACAGCAGCTGTGGCTCGAGGTGAGCTCGGTGTCATGCTTCGAGACATTCCAGTCGAACCGTATGAAGCTGAGATTCAAAGATAAAGACGGTAACATCAAGCTGGCTCATACTTTGAACGGCAGCGCCCTCGCACTCCCGAGAATCGTGGCAGCATTGCTCGAAAACAACCAGACAGAAGACGGTATTTTGATTCCAAAAGCATTACAACCATATACAGGCTTTGAAATTATTAAGTAAAATATTGATAATCAGTAGTTTAATCCTGATGGTGGCTTGCAAAAACGAGTCACCGTCAGGACAAATCGACGTCATGCAAAAACGTGTGGATGCGGTGGAGCGTGACGTGGATGTGCTTTATGATCAAGACTTTACATATCTTGTGAATGAATATAGAGCACTCGACACCACTGTGGCATTGACCAAAGACATACAATATGAAATGGAGCTTTTGCAGGCTTATCTGCAACAATTTGAAAATCAAAGAGTTGTGATAAAAGAAGCAGCTGAGTATTCAAGAAAACAGCTCTCCGACCTGCAAGATGACGTGAAAAAACATCTTTATGATGAGGAAACCACGGCAAAATACATTCAAGACGAGGAAGCGGAGCTTCGTATGATGGAGGCTCAAATCAAGTATTTTCAGGAAAAATTCGACGAGCAGAAGGAAGTCGTGAAACAACTGAGAAAGGAGTGACGCCATGAAGTCGCCGCGTTTTTTCAGGTTTTTTGCAATGATTCTCATGTGCTTTGTTATTTCTTTGCAAAGCATTGACGCTCAAAATGTTGGCAACCAACGTCAGATTGACGAGAAGCTGGCACGCGAGCTTTATTACAAAAAAGACTACGAGAAGGCTCGCGATATCTACAAAAACCTTTACGACAACTACGGTCAGGTGCAGTATTTTAACCAATACGCTGACTGTCTTATACTTACAGGCGATTACGACGGCGCCGAAAAAGCCTTTAAGTCGTTTTTGAAGAAAAATCCCCAAAACTGGAAGTCGCATATCGATCTGGCTTATGTTTATATGCAGCAAGGCGAAAACGACAAGGCGAGAAAATATCTGAACAAAGTTTTAAAAGACGTCCCTGAGACGAAAAACGCCATTTTTGAAGTTGCTAATCTATTGAGAAACAAGAACTTCAACGAGCAGGCGCTGGATTTATTCAACAAAGGGGCGAAAAATCCGAATATCAACTACAGTTTTAACCTCGAGAAGGCCTATACCTACAACTCGATGCTCGATTTTGAGAACGCCACCGAGTGTTATCTCTTGTATTTAAAGGAAAATCCGGACCAATATGAGATGGTGAAAAACCGTTTTCGGGTGATGATGATGTACGACATCAACGGCAATGTCGACGATGTGATTCGCATGGCGTTGCTGAGAAAAACACAGGAAGACCCTGAAAATGAGGAGTATTCATCGCTTCTGATGTGGTATTCGCTGCAGCAACAGGATTACGAGTTGGCTCTGATGCAGCTCAAGGCTCTCGACCGACGCGGCGATGGCGACTATGAGCGTGATTTGATTTACATTGCGCAGATTGCCAGCGATAACAGGCAATACGACATAGCTGTAGATGCTTACGACTATATCTTGAAAAAGTCGGATGAGGGCGTTTATTATGTGCAGGCAACCGTCGGATTTATCAAGAATAGCTATGAGAAAGCGGTGACGGAAGGCAATCATGACAAGAAGTTTTATGAGAATCTTTCGAAGAAAATCGACGACGCTCTCGAGAAAATAGGTTTTTCGAGCGATATGATACCGCTGGTGTTGGTGCAAGCCGATATCATGGCATTTGAGATGCAATATTATGATGAGGCTAAAGCGTTGCTTAACAATGTGTTAGAGATGAATCTGTCGCCAAAGACCAAGGCTGAGGTGAAGATGAAACTCGCTGACATCTATCTGTTGACCGACGAGGTGTGGGAAGCGACGTTGCTGTATTCGCAGATTGAGAAATCTCTGAAAAACGAGCCGATAGCGCACGAGGCGAGGTTTAAAAACGCGCAACTGCGTTATTTTATTGGCGAATTTGAATGGGCTAATGCCGCGTTGAACATCTTAAAATCTGCCACATCCAAACTCATCGCAAACGACGCGATGACGCTTTCGTTGACCATCAGCGATAATCTGGAATACGACACTATCGGGTTGAAACGCCTGGCAAAAGCTGATTATTATATCTATCAGCATCGCTATGAGCTTGCTAATCAGATGCTTGACTCGGTAGTGGCGTATAATCCTAATGAGGTGAGCCTGCCGAGCGCTTTCTATAGAAAGGCGAAAATTGCAGTGAATGCTGGAAATTATGAGCTTGCCGACAGTCTTTACAAGCGAGTTTACAATGGCTATGCCGACAGCTACATCGCCGACGAGGCTTTGATTGAAGATGCGTTATTGCTTGAAAATCAATTAAATAGAAAAGAAGACGCGATGGAGTGTTATTCGCGGCTCTTCGATTATTACACTGCCAGCGTTTATGTGGCGCAGGCTCGAAAGAGCTACCGCCGTTTGCGTGACGAATTAAAATGATGATTATGGAAAACTACTCAAATAACGGTTTGGTTAGACCCAAGAAGGCTTTGGGACAGCATTTCTTGGTCGATTTGAACATTGCGAGAAATATCGTCAACGCTTTGTCGACCGACCACGACGTGGTGATTGAGGTTGGAGCAGGTATGGGTGTGCTTACGCAGTATCTCATTGAAAATCAGCTTGATAAGCTTCAGGTGGTGGAAATCGACAAGGAATCAGTGGAGTTTCTGAAGAAAAAGTTCCCGCAGCTGGAAGGGCATTTAACTCTTGGCGATTTTTTGAAGCAGGACTTAACGTCATTTCGACCGGAGCCGATAGGCGGAGCGGAGAAATCTCCCGCTATTGAAGGAGATTCCTCGACTGCGCTCGGAATGACGGGTAATGATGTCGCTGTCATCGGCAACTTCCCTTACAACATCAGTTCCCAGATCTTTTTCCAAATCTTAAAATACCGCAACAACGTTTCAGAGTGCGTCGGCATGATTCAAAAAGAGGTTGCTGAGCGCATCGCAGCAGGTCCCGGAAGCAAAACCTACGGCATCTTGAGCGTGCTGTTGCAAGCTTGGTACGACATAGAATATCTGTTCACCGTTCATGAAAACGTCTTCAACCCGCCACCAAAGGTGAAGTCGGCGGTCATCCGTCTTAAGCGTAACAACGTGAAGGAGTTGGGATGTGATGAGAAACTGTTTGTGACCGTTGTCAAGCAAGCCTTCAACCAGCGCCGGAAGACTTTAAGAAACTCTTTGCGCCCGATGATTCCGGCAGAGATTATTGACAATGAGTTTTTTAACAAGAGACCGGAACAATTGTCGGTGACGGAATTTGTAGAATTAACGAAGATTCTTCATTGAAACTCTTACCGTCGTAAACGCTGCAATGCCACCGATAACAGTTATAGTGGCGAGGACGATGAGGACGTCCTGCAGCTGGAGCGCAACCGGATAATAATCAACGATATAGCTGCCAGAGCCGTCACCGAGGCGGATGATGCCGACATACTGCTGGAGAAGCACCGCAACGATGCCCAAAATCAGTCCGATGATGCCGCCCACGACAGCAATAATCGTTCCTTCGTTAAGAAAGATGCTGCGAATCAATGAGTTGTCACCACCTATGGCACGCAATGTGGCAGTATCTTTCTTCTTTTCAATGATGAGCATGCTGAGCGACCCGATGACGTTGAACGTCGCCATCACCAAGATGAACACAAGTATCAGATACACAGCGAGTTTCTCCGATTTCATCATCTTATACAAAGTCGACTGCTGCTCGTATTGGTCGTGGACGTTGTAGTCGGGACCGAGTATTTTCTTGATTTCCTTTTTAATCTTATTGACATTGGACGATTGGTTGACGAAAATCTCCACATCCGATGCAAGACTTTCATATTCAATCAGTTCTGATAGCCATTCATAAGGTGCGAGGATGGTGGTCTCGTCAATATCTTGGTTTGTTGCAAACGATTGGTTTACAAACAGTTGTCCTGTATTGAAGCTGTTTTCGAGGCTGAACGAAGATGCATTGCCGCGTCTCGGGACATACACCTGAATCATGGTGAAGGGATTGTTCGGGTTGATGCCCAGATAATATGCCATGCCGACGCCCGGAATCGCGAAATCGACATCGGCGTCAGTGCCGAAACGTCCTGATTTTACTATAGATTTGTCGATTCTCTCGACAGTGTAATACTCGGCTGGCACCCCTTTGATTTGCCCAATCTGTTGCTTGTCTTGGTTCCTGAAAAGAGCATCTTCAGTTATCGTTGGCAAAACAAGCTCCACATTTTTGATTTCTTTGATTTTGTTGAAAGGAAAATCATTGACATTCAATGTTTTACCTTTGACAGATGTGATTTGTAGATCAGCTGACATCTTATGGATGTTGTCGCTGATTACCACGTTGAAGCCGTTGAAAATCGACAAAACGAAAATCATGGCGAACGCCGCCACCGCCACGCTGACGATGGAAATCCACGTCACGATATTGATGAGATTGTGGCTTTTCTTCGCGAGAAGATAACGTTGCGCTATGAATAACGGCAGCTTCAAGATTTGAGCAGATTGTCGATGTTTTCAATATAATCGAGCGAGTCATCCTCGAAGAACTGCAGTTCCGGAATCACCCTGATTTGCAGGTGAATGCGGTCGCCGAGCATACGACGGATGTTCTTCGTCATAGCGTTCACTTCCTTCACCACGGCGGTTTTCGCCTCACGGTCAGGACCGAACACGCTGAGGTAGACGCGGGCATACGACAGATCGCTCGTCACATTGACCTTAGTCACGGTTATCATGATGTTTCCTTGGGTTTTAATCTCCCGCTGGAATATTTCGCTGAGTTCCTTCTGAATCAGCTTCGAAATCTTCTGTTGTCTTTTTGTTTCCATAGTGGCGCAAAATTACATATTTTTTTAATGCAAAAAATCCTTTTTATTGATAATATTTCATAATTTTGCCGATTGTAGAGATGTCATGATATGATGTCTCATTGTGATGCCCTTCGGGCAGAAATCTAAATAAAATCTAAAAAATGGTCTAAATAAGATTCCTCGACAAGCTCGGAATGACGGACGGAAAGTTTTTTAAGATTTTTAAAACGATTTTTTAGGATTTTGAGCCGTAGGCGACCGAAAAAAAAGAAAAATATATGAGAATAGTTGCACAAAGAGTCAGTCGAGCATCTGTCACTATCGACGGCGTTTTAAAATCGCAGATAGGGCTGGGGATGATGGTGCTTCTTGGCATCGAAGACGCTGATAATGAGGAAGATGTGGAATATCTTTGCCAGAAGCTGGCGAAGCTGAGGATTTTCGCCGATGACAATAATGCGATGAACCTCGACGTTAATCAGGTGGAAGGAGATTTCCTCGTGGTGAGTCAGTTTACGCTTCACGCGATGACGAAGAAAGGCAACCGTCCGAGCTTCATCAAGGCAGCGAGACCCGAAAAGGCGATACCGCTCTATGAGCTGTTTCTCAAGAGGTTGGCGGAGGTCTCGGGACGCAAAGTCGAATGCGGAGAGTTCGGCGCTGACATGAAGGTTGAGCTCATCAACGATGGACCGGTGACGATTATAATTGACACGAAAGAAAAGTAGGAAGTTAAAAGTTAAGAGTGGAGAGTTAAGAGTTAAAAGAGAGGTTTTAGGATTATTGGGGAAGAAAATTTTGAAAGATTTTTAATTAGATTTTGAAAGATTTTGAGCCGAAGGCGACCAATTAAGTTAAAAGAGATTAAGATTTTTAAAAAGATTTTGAGCCGTAAGGCGACCAAAAAAATTAAAAATATGAAAAACTACAAATTTGAAGCGTTCCTGGTGATGGTCGGATTGATCGTCATGGGAGTTTGTGTGATGCTCGGTTTGGGCAAAGTAAACCAAAGTGTTAGAACCGTCAACGTGAGAGGTCTTGCGGAGATGAATGTCGAAGCCAACAAGGTGACATGGCCTATTGCCGTCAAGGAAGTAGGTAACGACCTCAGCGCTGTCTATGCTCAGGTGAGCAAAAACGCCGATGCTGTTGTCAAGTTTTTGAAAGCAAACGGATTAAACGATGATGAAATCAGCGTGACAGCACCTAATGTCGTTGACCGCGCAGCAAATTATTACGACAACAGCTGGAAACAGCGCTACAACGTCACTTCGAACATCGTGGTGACATCCAACAAAGTGAAACTCGTGATGGAACTCATTTCCCGTCAGGGTGAGCTTATTGAGAAAGGCGTGGCGATTAACTCGAGCGAATACGGCAACTACACCATCTACGAGTACACTGAGCTTAACAGCATCAAGCCGCAGATGATTGAAGAGGCGACAAAGAACGCCCGCGCCGCCGCTGAGAAGTTCGCGAAAGACTCAGATAGCAAGCTCGGTAAAATCAAGACAGCCAACCAGGGCCTGTTCACTATCGAGAATGTCGATGAATACACTCCAAACGTCAAACACGTGAGAGTGGTTACCAACGTTACGTATTTCCTTGAAGACTAATGCTGCTCTTTTATAGAAAATACGGCAACCCGAAGAACAAGCCCATCGTGGTTCTGCACGGTGTGCTTGGTCTTTCCGACAACTGGGACTATTTCGGCAAACGTTTTGCTGAACTGGGTTTTTACGTGATTGTGCCCGACATGCGCAACCATGGGCAGTCGCCGCGCTATGAGACGTTTAACTACAAGGTTATGGCTCGTGACGTGAAGAAAGTGCTTGAATATGAACATATTAAGAAATGTTACGTCATCGGGCACAGCATGGGTGGCAAGATTGCAATGATGCTTGCCTTTGAGAATCCGCAACTCGTTGAGCGTCTGGAGGTTCTGGATATCAGCCCAAGGCGTTTCGAGCATCCGCTGGAGCATGTGGGCTTCATCGATGCCATGGGAAAAGTCGATTTGAAACATGTGAAACGCCGTGTCGATGTGGAGGAACAGCTCGCAAAATACAACTTCGAGAAGCGGGTGCTGCTCTTCCTGATGAAAAACCTGTCGTACAGCCACGAGCACGGATTCAGATGGAAGCCATATCTCAAAGCGATTTACAAAAACATCACTGAGATAGGCAAAGGTCTTGAAAACCAAGGAGTTTACAATGGTCCGACCTTGTTCATCAGAGGCGGTCAGTCGGATTATATCTTGGAGAAAGATATAGAACAGATTGAGAAGCAATTTACTAATTATCAATTAGTTACATTGGAAAATTCGGGGCATTGGATTCATGTGGATGACCCTAAGGGGTTCATGCAAGAAACAGAAAAGTTTTTACTTGGTAATTAAAAAATTTGTATTTTTGTAGTCTTATTTATAAATAAATTTTTTTTGAAATGATTCCGTCGAAACAGAAGGTTTTGGAAATTTTGAAGGACGTTGTTTATTTCCCAAAGGGAAGTAACATCGTTGACGCTGAGATGGTTAAGGACGTCGAAGTGGGAGAGAATTTGGTTCGTTTTAAGCTCGTTCTTGACGATGTCGATGACGAGAAAAACAACTTCGTTATTGAGAATGCGAAGAAGGTTTTGAACGATAATTTTGGAGATATTGATGTCGACATCATCCCGACGGCGCCGGTGACGATGCTCTCGAAGGTGAAACATATCATCGCGGTGGCATCAGGCAAAGGCGGCGTGGGTAAGTCGACAGTGGCTGTGAACCTCGCGGTGGCATTGGCAGTGCAGGGTTTCAAGGTCGGCATGCTCGATGCTGACATCTACGGTCCGTCGGTGCCGATTATGTTCGGAACAGAAGGCGAGCAGCCGGAGTGCTACGACAAAGACGGCAAGACATATATGGTGCCATTGCAGAAATACGGCATCAAGCTGATGAGTATCGGCATGATGGTCGACCCGAACACACCGTTGATCTGGCGTGGACCTATGGCGACAAGCGCTTTGACACAGCTCATGACCGAGACCGACTGGGGCGAGATCGACTTTTTGGTCGTCGATATGCCTCCGGGAACTGGCGACATCCAGCTCTGCCTGGCTCAGAACTTCAAGGTTGCAGGCTCTATCATAGTGACGACACCTCAGAAAGTGGCATTCGCCGATGTGCGTCGTGCAGCAAACATGTTCAAGCATAAAGGCGTGAGCATCCCGATCCTCGGTTTGGTCGAGAATATGGCTTATTTCACACCAAGTGACATGCCTGAGAAGAAATATTACATCTTCGGCCAGGGTCACGGCAAGGAATTCGCTGAAGAGCTCGGCATCCCGTTCTTAGGCGCCATCCCGATGGATGAAAACATCGCAAGCGCAGGCGACAAAGGCACACCTTACACCTTCGGCAACTTCGGTCCGGTGACAGCAGCATTCGAGAAAGTGGCAAGAAAAGTTATTGAATTGGTTTAAGATGGAAAAAGAAGCTATAGAAAAGAAAGTCAGGAATATTTTGACGCAGATTGAGCCTTATCTGAAGGCTGACGGCGGCGGCGTGGAGTTTGTGCGTTTGGACGACGACATGACAGTGTGGGTGCAGCTCACCGGTCATTGCGCCAACTGCCCGCACAGCACGCAGACGTTGAAAAACGGCATCGAAAAGACGATGAAAAGCGTGATACCTGAAATCAAGGCGGTGGAGAAAGTGTAGGGACAAGGCATGCTTTGTCCGTACCGGATGAGAAATTTTAAAATATTATGTCATATTAAAATTTAAAAAACATGAAAAAAGTTTTACTATTCTTAGCAGTAGTGCTAATCAGTTTAAGTGCGATGGCTCAGACCACCACTTATACAAGAGTTACATCAGTTTCACAGTTGAGCGCTGGTGACAAAGTCATTCTCGTTGGTATCAGAGAAGACGGTACAGGTCTCGTGATGTCATATCAGAAGTCAAACAACCGTCACGCTGTCGAAATCGGCGTTGTCGGTAATGAGATCACCCTTGCTCCAGCTTTCGATCCGAATAGCCAGGAAGACGCTTTTGAGATGACAATGGGTCAGAGCAATGGCGCTTGGACATTCTTCGATGAGTTGAAGAACGGTTACCTCTATGCACCAGGTGGTGGTAACTACCTCAAGACACAGACCAACCTCGATGTTAAAGGTGAGTGGACACTCAGCATGGACGGCGAAGGCTTTGTTCCTACATCAAACGGTGGTGTCGAGCAGTGCATCATGCGTTACAACAACACAAGCACCTTGTTCGGTTGCTACAAAGAGTCATCAAACATCAACGGTTTGATTTACATCTACAAAGGCGGTGAGGCTGTGATCGACCCAGAGCCGAGCAACTATCCTACAAACTTTTATGCAACATTGGACATCACAAAGGTGACACTCGCATGGACAGCTTCAACAGGCGCACAGCTCCCAAGAGGCTATGTGATTATCGGTTCAACAGGCGAAATCACTGTTCCTGTCGACGGCACACCAGTTGAAAATGACACCGACCCTTCAAACGGTCACGTGGCTTACAATGTGACAGACACTGACGTTTATTTTGAAGGTCTCACAGCAAACACAACATGGCATTTCGCTATCTTCCCTTACACCAACAGCGGTGACAATATCGATTACAAGACCGATGGTTCATACCCGACAACAAGTGTGACAACACAGGATGTGACATGCCTCTTCTCATCAGACTTCGGTAACGGTCTCGCTCCATTCTCAGCTGTCAATATTGAAGGTGAGCAGGAGTGGGGCACAGGCTCATACAATGGCATCCCATACGCAAAGATGACCGGCTATGCAAGCAGTGCAAATCATGTCAACGAAGACTGGCTCATCACACCAAATATCTTGACTGGCGCAACATACGAAACATATACTATCTGCTTCATGAACGCTTACAAGTATGATGGTGACCCTCTTAAGATTTACTATTCAGAGGATTATGACGGCATGAGCGATCCTAACGAATTCGATTGGGTTGACATCACATCACACTTCACATGGTCAGCAGGTGACTATGAGTGGGCTACAACAGACTACACCTTGACCAACATGCAAGATGTTCACAATCTGTATGTCGCATTCAAATACACCAGCACAGAAACAGCAGCTGCAACATGGGAAGTCGCTGATTTCCATATCTACACAGGCTATGACGCAGTCAACGAGAACGAGGCTGTTAAGTTCGACCTCTATCCAAATCCTGCAACAAGTGTTGTTATGATTAACGCTGAGCAGGCTGCTGAGGCACAGATTATGGACATGGCAGGCCGCATGGTTATGGTTGTCAACGTTAACGAGGGTGAGAATGCCATCAACGTGGCTGAACTCTCAAACGGCGTTTATTTCGTGAAGATGAACGGCGCAGTGGTGAAATTCATAAAGAGATAAAATGTGTAGAGACGGATGAAAATCCGTCTCAAACAATAATGTAGAGACGTCACATTGTGGCGTCTCTACAATTTAATCAATGATTATCAGTTATTTGAAATATCGAAGGAAGGCCCAAGGGAAATATCATCTGCATTCGCCGTTGGTTTTCGACCTTTATGAAAAGGTCCTCGAACCCTCCATGTCATTTAGAGCGAAACGAAACAGAGTGAAGTGTAGTCGAGAAATCCTCCACGAACGAAAACAACAGGTTAATGACGAGTTTTACGATGATTTGAATAACAGGATAAAAGATTTTGTTAATGATAATTCATTGATTTTCAAAGATAATGATGTTGTGATGATTGTTAAGGACATTCATCGCAACAGGCAGAACGAGGCGGACTGGGAGAGGCTGAAAGACGATGAAAAGGTGCGCTTGAGCATCGACTGTTGGCGTTTCGGCATGGTTTTCATAATGGATAGAATAAAAAAAGAACATTATATATTAAAGATATGAAAGTTTACACGAAGACAGGCGACAAAGGCACGACATCGTTGGTCAACGGCACGCGTGTCGGCAAGGACGATGTCCGTTTGGAGGCTTACGGCACCCTCGACGAGTTGAGCGCATTCATCGCGGTGCTGATGGACTCAACAGACAAGTATAACGACGTTTTCAAACGCATTCAGGAGCGCCTTCTGGTGGCGGAATGTCTGCTTGCCACCGACGAGAATTCCGATTTGAAGAAACAGCTTCCGCAGATGGAAGAGGCCGACGTGGAAGGCATAGAGAGATTCATTGATGAGATGAACGAAGGCCTGAGACCCCTCAACAGCCTCATCATTCCCGGAGGGAATCTGATGGCATCGAAGTGCCATGTGTGCAGGACGGTGTGCAGACGTGCTGAGAGAGCCGTAGTGCGCATGAGTAGACAACACGATGTTAACCCGGTGATAATGAGATACTTAAATCGTTTGTCGGACATGTTTTTCGTGATGTCGAGAGTGTTTTCCGAGGGCGATACCAAGTGGCAGCCGAAATAGCCATTAGCATTAATTTGAATGGATTGTTTTAATGGCTAAAAAAATTATAAAATTTTTCTTGACAAAATAAAAATTTGTAGTATTTTTGCACCGCAAAATAAAAAGGATATAATAATTATGTATTGGACATTAGAATTAGCGTCGAAAATGGAGGACGCTCCATGGCCGGCAACCAGAGACGAGCTTCTTGAGTGGGCAATGAGAACAGGCGCACCGCAGGAAGTCATAGAGAATCTTCAGGAGATTGAGGACGAGGGTGATGTTTACGAGCGTATTGAGGACCTTTGGCCAGATTATCCAACGAAGGATGATTTCTTTTTCCACGAAGATGAATACTAATTTGTAAATAACTGAAAATCAGTTAAATAAAGAAGATCCTTAGATTGACTAAGGGTCTTTTTTCTATGATGGAAATCAATCTGCTAAGTTAGAACTGTTTGGAAAAGATTATCGTATTTTTGCAGTCGCAAACAAGAAATAAACAAACAAAAGGCAGCCCTCAAACGAAGGCTGCCTTTCATATTAAGTCTCGACGATTGTTGTCGGGTTAGTATTCGTTCACCGTCCAGCCAGAGGGGATACCGCTGGGACCCGTGGTCCAACAGGATGCGCCCTTGGCCTTGGTGAATGTGCCAGGATTGTTCACTTCGTAGAGCCAGTTTGTGGTGCAGTCAGTGCCATTGATGGTGGTGGCTAAGCAGGTCACATTTTGGAGGGTACCGCATTGGTAAAACATAGAAGCATAGCACCTGTCGACTAATTCCGTGGCAGGCAGCAGCAGACCGCTTGCATTGATGATAAAGGTGCCTCCGGGAAAACCGTCTCCAGAAAAAAGACCTGCGAAAGAAGCACGTTCCATTGAGGTGGCCGTCGCAAAGTTATACTCGTCCACTAAACTCATGATGTTGCCATGCAATTCTGTATGGTTAGTGCTGACAATATGAGTATTACTATAGTCTGTGATACTGGTGCCGTCGCCGTAGAAAGACACCTTGTCGTCTTGGTTGACCTCGATGCGGAAGATATTGTTCTCCTCATCCGAGGGTATGGCTTGCTTGCCATAGCTGTTATAATTATTGTCGCCGATGTACTCGAATTTCTCGTACTGCATTCCCTCCGGCGGATTTATCACACAGATTGTACCCTCAGGGGCCATCATCATCATCGTCAGCGGGGTGTCGGCATCCATAGCCGTCAACTCAAAACTGACAGCATTCTCGCCATGCAGATAATCATTTTTCTTGACAGGAGGAATGGTAATATTTTTTTCAATGTAACCTACGGCATAAACGTTGACGGTCACTGGTTCTTCATTGGGAAGCAGGATGGCCCAGCGGCTGGTGGGAGTTTCGGGGTACAGTGAGATGTTGCCCGTGGTGTTGGTCGTGGTAATGGTGTTGTTTTCAAAGTCAATAGCCACCTGGTTGTTTATTCCCTGGATATAAAAGTTCGTTTCCTTGAGAATCATGTTGGTGGTGAACTCCACCAAGGCGCATTGGTTCTCCAATGTGCTGGAATAAGTGGTGCTGCTTTCGGAATAGTTAGTCGTTGAAGTGCCGTAGGAAATCACGGGATAGGGATTGAATTGTTGTTCGTAGATGTCAACGATGTATTGCTGCGTTTCACCAACATGGGTAACCTCTCCTCCCAAGTAGTAGAAATGCAGCGGTTGGTCGCCGTTTTGCAAAAGACTGAGGTCGCCGCTGAATTTGTTCGTGCTGGCGCTATATTCCAGCGTGCCAACACAGGCATTGTTGTAGCCGACATAAAGTTTGTCGCTATCACTGAAAGAGACAATACCAGTTGAGGGGTCTACATCAACTTTTGAGCCGTTGCCCACTTTCACGGTGAGGTGAACAAGGTTGCCTTCTGTGTTTTGGGGCGTGGCGTGCGTTTCCTGTTTCTTGCATTGGGCCATGCCTAATATCAAGGATAGTGCAACAATGAATGTGCTAAGTTTCTTCATGATTGCAATGTGTTGTTTTAATATTTTCGTTTTTGATGCTTTTGTGCTGCTTTGAGGGCGCGAAATCACAAAAAAATATTTTTGCATGGAAATTGTTTTAAAATTTTCAGCAATCAATTTTCTCCACTTATCGGTTGTAGGCACACACCATCCGTTGCCCCAGTTGGTTGTGGAGCATCGCTTACTGTTGGATTGTACTCTGTGCTTTATCAAACGCCAGGTTTATCAAGTGTAAGTCCTTGAGTAACGGGCATGTCGCCGTCACATTTTTCATGGGTTGGGGCTATATCCTGTGGTGTATAGGTGATTGCTTTCGCATCACTATCAGTCTTTTTTATCTTGTTTTGAACCGATAACCAAGTTCTTTCCAGACGGGCATCTCTCTTGCCACGATAATGCTGTAGAACCTGTTGAAATCGCCTGGAGAGGTGGTGTTCCAGGCTCTTTCGGCGACGCCAAGTGACTTGGGTAACATCTGGAAGGTGACGTCATCGAAGTTGCGCAGTTGCTCCGACCACAGATGTGCCGACACTCCTACGATGTCGCCAGCATATTCTTTAGGGTTCATTGAGAAGGTCATGCGTTCGTCGACGTAGCCAGCCCAGAAGAGTCCGAGCTCCTCGGGGTCAGCGCTGTAGGCGAGGTCTACGTAGTTGTTGGTGGCAGGCGAGAGCACACAAGGTATGCCTTCCATGCCTTTGCCTGTCCAGATATTGACGAAATAAAGCGACTGCTTAAGACGTTCAAGCGTTTCCGGCTCGATGCCCTTGGCGATGTCTTCCCATCCGGCGAGACGTATGCCGCGTTGCTCGGCAAGCTGCAGCATGTTGTTGGTGAACAGGTCTTTCATTGCCTTGCGGTCGTGGTTTGCCCATGCGCCATCAGGCACCTCATCGCCTCCGATGTGAATCGCGAGAAGCGGCACTTCGGCTTCCTGATGAAGTTTTATCACCTCATCAAATACTTTGCCGTAGAAGGTGTAAACACTTGGGAGATAAACACTTAGCACGTTATCTGTAAAATCCTGTGCTGACCAGTAATGTGAGGTGTCGGCGGGGTCTTGCAGACGATAAGAAGCATCGCCGGTGCGCCGTTCGTAAGCTTGCATCGCCTTGATGGACGCCCTTGAATGACCTGGCGCGTCGAACTCTGGAATCACCGCGATGTGGCGTTCCCAGGCATATTTTAAAATCTGCTTGTATTCTTCGCCAGTGAAGTATGTCTTGTTTCCAACGCTACCGTTGGCTGTCGGCTTCAGAGCCTCGGTCTCCTGGAGGTTCCAATCGGGCAATGCATGATGCCCGCCGAAGTCGGTTAAGTCTGGTAAGTCTTTGATTTCCAAGCACCATGACTCGTCGTCACCGATATGGAAATGGAAGACGTTGAACTTGTATTGCGCCATAAGGTCGATGACGTTCAGTACCTCATCGACATTGCGGAAGTCGCGTGCCACGTCGAGCATGAAGCCTCGGTATTGGTTGTCGGGCCAGTCTTCGATGGTCATAGGCTGCAGTGGTCTTGGCAGCTTGTTGAGGGTTATCTGGGCATAAAAAGTGCCTTCTTCGTCGTCGGAATCGATAGTGGGAGTGCCGTTTTCATCGATGGTGATGCGATACCAGCCGTTGGGCAGGTTCTCTGTTGGCTCGAGAGGCTCGGTGCCATATTTTATGCGTTTCACCTGCGGGATGATGTCGCCGGGCTGCACCTCGTAACGGCAGATAAAATCGTCGTCGGCAGTGTTTTTAGGGTGTTGGATGAAATGATAATTCACCTGCACCGGCATATCGGCCGTGCCTTTACGTTGAATCACGAAGCCTTCGGGAGCCCACGATTGTTTCGGCAGCTGGCGGCCGTAGTATTTCAGCGTGACGGTGCCGTTTGACGGGATGTCGATATACCACGAAGTGCCCTGATAATGGTTGATGGCGGGTCCTTCGACTATTGTTTTTGAGTCGAAAAGTTCCTGAAACCACACTCTCGAGCCTTTTGTGACATGGTGAAGCACAAGGGTGTTGAGCGCGCGGCCGTCATCATCGGCGGGTCCTTCGGTCCATTCCGCCATCGGGGTGCGAGTGCAAGCGGCCAACAGCAGCAATGACGTTATCAATAAGCAAATTTTTTTCATAATTTATTTTTTTTGTGAATATCAATGTGCGGCGTTCATTGCCTTGGCGCGTCTTTTCGAGTCTTCGAGTACTTCGACGGCCTGCTGGTTGAGCCAGCGTTCCTCGTCGGTTTCAGGTGTTATGACCACGCCATGAGGCTTGGAATGGTGGTTTTCGTCGAGATACGAGAAGGTGGCGAATCCGTCGGCGGCGATTTTTTCAGGCTCGCGGCTGCGATACATCTTGGTGTAAACCGTCAATGTGGAACGTCCTACAGCGATGACTTTGCTCTCGAAGGTGACGATGTCGCCGGCAAAAATCGGGAACTTGAAGTCAATGCCATGAAGCACGAGAAGCACCGTGTCTTTGGTGTCAACATATTGAGCCACAGCAAAATATGAGCTTTCCAGAAAATATTCCGAGCAGCGGCCTGCGAAAAATGTCTGATGATGATTCAAATCTGCAAGTTTGATGAGTCGTTGTGAGTATGTCGCTTTCATATTTTTAAAAATTGTTGCACAAAAATACAAATTTTTCTTGTTTTTCTGGAAAATTAATTATTATTTTGCAAAGCTATTTATCAACTATCAATCATTCATTTTAATTGTAAAGAGTATGAGAAAATCCTTTATTAAAACGTTATTTCTGACTTTTGTTATCAGTTTTATGTGTCTGATGGCGTCGGCGCAATGTGAGTTTACTGTCACCAACAGCCAGCCTTTTATCGAAGATTTTGAGGGGACGACCTTCGAATGCTGGACTGTGGAGACTGTGGGCGCCGGCAACTGGACCACGATGGCGGGCTCAGGTACGACCTTGGCGGCGTTCTCGTTTACCAACGTGGGTGATGAGGCGCGACTTATCTCGCCGGTTTTGGACATCTCGGGTGTCGCAGGAGCCACTTTCAGCTTCTCGTATTCCATGATGGGCTTATACGACATGGACGAGCTCGTGGTGAGCTACCGTTCTTCGGAGACCGACAGCTGGCACACCTTGGGCACCTACAGCGTCAGCGACTACCAGAATTTCTTTGAGGAGACGTTCACTTTGACCGACCTCTCGGCGACATATCAGGTGTCGTTTTTAGGCCGCGGACTAGGCGGATATATGATTTTCGTCGATAATATCGAGATAGCAGGCGAGGGCGGCTGTGCTCGTCCGGTAAGCCTTAACGCCACTGATATTTCAGCGTCTTCAGCCCTTCTCGGATGGTCGACGACAGGCAACGAGGAGAGCTGGGTCATCGATCTAAACGGTCAGATGATAAACGCTGACACTCAACCGTTTGCGGTGAGTAACCTCGAGCCTCAGACCGACCACACCTTTACGGTGAAGGCGATCTGCGGTGGCGGCGATGAGTCGGGATGGGCCACGCCAGTGACATTCAAGACCTTGTGCGATGTCATCGTCGTGACTGACGACGAGCCGTATTTCGATGACTTTGAGTCATCCGACTATTTCGTTTGCTGGCAGACGGAGATCGTTTCGGGTATCGACAACTGGGTGATTGACCCGGGATATCTTATCGTGAATAACACCGCGTTTTTCATCTGGTTGGGCGGCGAGGCGATGCTCATCTCGACACCGTTGGATATCACGGCGGTGACCAACCCTGTCTTGAGGTTCAATCATAAGCAGCTGCTGGGTTTGAACTATGGCACCGTCGACCAGCTGATTGTAGGCTATCGCACCGATAAAAACGACAGCTGGCACACTCTGGTGAATTTCACCGAGGCTACCACTGACTGGGAAACCGTGACGATTCCGCTTCCGAATCCTTCGGCAACATATCAGATTGTGTTTGACGGCATCGGACACGACGCTGAGGGCGTTTACGTCGACGATGTGTGGGTCGGCAACAGCAATGATGCCGTTGTTGAAAAACAGGCAATAGAAGTGGCTGTGATGCCAAATCCTACAAGTGGCAAAATCACTGTAAACGCTAATATTTCAGAAGGAAACGTCGCTGTTTACGATATGTTGGGCAAACAAGTCATGACAGATAAAATCGTTGACGGAATAGCCGAGTTTGACCTTAGTGATCTCACTCAAGGCGTTTATTTCGTCAAGATTTCTGATGAAAATAGCGTTAAGACGGTGAAGGTGCTTCTCCACTAACGTTCTCTACGTTCAATCACATTATTTAATTTGTAGCGGTCGCCGGTGGCTGGTCCGATGGCATCGATGAACTGCTGGTCGTAGCCTGGTGTCTCGTGACCCCAACGTTGTAAGTTGCCGTTCTTGTCGACACGACGTTTGATCTGGTCGTTGTATCTGACAATCAGGAATTTAGCTAACTTATCCCAGCGTTGCATCATACGGTCGGCGTAGGCTATGCTTTTCTTGTTGAGATAGTCGCGTCGGTCGGCGGGTGTCATCGTCTCGATGGCTTTCAGCACTTCTTCTTGGTCGGCGAAATAATAGTCTTCGAGCTCGTTTTGGGCTATGCGGAGGTCGCCGATCATCATCGAATAGCGTGGATATATCATGTTTGCCACCCAGTTGTTCATCCAGAATGCCGATTCGTAGCTGAACTCGTTGCGCGGGTTGTTTTCCGGTCGGAAGCAGTCGGGCACTTGGGTGATGCAGCAGTAGAGTGGCACGTATGCAACCATGTCGGCATCGTCGCAGTTGAACCATGTGACGCCGCCCACGTCGTCAGGCAGCCATGAGCGCATCTGGCATGTCATCGTGAAGCCGCTTTGTTGTGTTGCTATTGGGCGTTCGCGGTAGTAGTCGGTGCTGTCTGATGAGCGGAAATGCATCGGCAGCGGACGTATCGGCATTCCCCATGGACCGGCAGTCATGTCGGCAGTCATGTCGAGAGGCGTGCCTTCGAAGTGGTCGCGCATGTCGTGTTGCAGGTCGCGCAAAGATAGCGGAGCGTCGGGTTTCACCCACAGAGGCATGCCGTCGCAGACGTCGAACTCACCGTTGATATAAGGCAGATACTGGTCCATATCCGAGCAGTGATGGCGGAAGAAGCTCCACACGCGGGCGTCGGCGTAGCGCACATTCTCGAAGTCGATAGGGCAGTAGGCGTCGCGGAAAGAGAAGTCTTTGTCGCTGCCTTCATAAAACCCTTTTTCACGGGCAAAACTGATGACATCGTGGGCGTAGACGCATTCGACTTCGGGTTTGTTGATCTTATTAAGTTGTTTGCTATTGATACTTTTCTTTTTATCTTGCGGGAACTGTCTTATTCTGCTGAGGTTGGCGTGTGCCGAGATGCAGTCGTCGGGGATGCGTAACGCCACCCACACGGCACCTTTGCGGCCTTCGCCTTTGCCTATTATCTCCATGATCCAAGCCTCGTTGGGGTCGCACACGGTGATGCTCTCGCCGCTGCTGTTGTAGCCGTATTCCTCGACGAGTTCCGCCATGCATTTTATGGCTTCGCGTGCTGTCGATGAGCGTTGCAAAGCGAGACGCATCAGACTGAAATAGTCGAGGAGTCCCTCGCGGTTTACGAGTTCCAGACGTCCGTCGAAGGTGGTCTCGACAATAGTCACCTGACGTTCGTTCATCAGTCCGACGACGTTATAGGTGTATTCCACTTGTTTCACATATTGTCCTTCGTGTGCCGGTCCCCATCCGTGGATGGCGATGAGTTCGTCTTTGTCGTGTCGTCCTGCAGGGCTGTAAAACAGCGATCCTGAGAATCCGAATCCGTCGCAGTTATAGGTGCACATCACGCTTCCATCGGCTGATGCTTTCTTGCCGACGATGAGGTTGGTGCAGGCGAAGGCGCCGTAAGTGAATGCGAGAAGTAGGGTGAGAAATATTTGTCTTTTCATATAGTTAATTAAATGTTTTTGCAAAAATAGCATTATTTTTTGAAATTTAATAAAAATACTTTATCTTTGCATTGTCAAATTTTTTAATTTTACTAACATGGAAAAGCGTAATTTTGTAATTGCAATCAACCGCGAGTTTGGATCGGGCGGTAGAGAGATAGCTTGTAAATTGGGCAATATCCTCGGTATTAATGTTTATGACAGGGATATTCTCGACAAACTGACGAAACAGTTTAACCTCACTGTGGAGGAGATTGAGAGCATCAAGGCTAAGAAGACAGGCTGGTGGGGCGACTTCTGCCAGTATTACAGACAGTTCAGCCTGAGCCGCGAGATGTGCAACACCGTCACAGAAGACCGTGAAGTCACCTCGAAACAGATATATTACGCTGAAGCTCAGATACTCCGCGAACTCGCCGAAAAAGAGTCTTGCGTCATCATCGGACGCTCGGGCTTCCATGTGTTTAAAGACAACCCGTCAGCATTGAAGATCTTCTTCATCGCCGACATCAACACACGCGTGCGCCACATCATGGACCAGTTCGCCCTCGATGAAGACGCCGCACGCAAACGCATCGAAGTGGTCGACAAAGCCCGCGAAAACTACACCAAGACCTTCGCAGGAGTGTCGCGCTACGACGCACGTAACTACGACTTAGTCATCAATGTGTCGCAACTCACAACCGACAGCGTCGCCGCCTTCCTTGCCGAAAACATCAGAAAACGTTATCCACATTTATAATAGCCATTAGCCATTAGCCATTAGTAAAAAAAATTCTAAAAACTAAAGACTAATGGCTAAAAACTAGTATATTTGCAGCGCAAAACACAGGGGTACTTGAAAACCCCCTTTAACAAAACAAGGACATGATAAAGAACACAGAACCGACAAAAGATTCGGTCATCATTTATTCCGGCGGACTCGATTCGACCACGCTTCTGTATGAGGAGCGCGAGCGTATCGCTTTAGCCGTCACCTTCGACTACGGCAGCAACCACGCTGCGCGTGAGATAGCCTGCGCCCGCTGGCACTGCGAGCATCTGGGCATAGAACATCTCGTCATCGACCTCGCCTTCATCGGGAAATACTTCGACTCCTCGCTGACAGCGGGCGCCGACGCCATCCCCGAAGGCAACTACGACGACGAGAACATGCGCTCCACAGTGGTGCCCTTCCGCAACGGCATCATGCTCTCTGTGGCTTGCGGACTCGCCGAGAGCCGCGGACTGAAACGCGTGCTCATCGCCAACCACGGCGGCGACCACGCCATCTACCCCGACTGCCGCCCCGAATTCGTCAAAGCAATGGATAACGCAATGACTACAGGCACCTACGAAGGCGTGAAGCTCGCGGCACCATACACCAACATCACCAAAGGCGACATAGTGAAAAAAGGCATCGCCTTAGGCATCGACTACAGCAAGACTTATTCGTGCTACCGCGGAAAAGAACACCATTGCGGACGCTGCGGCACATGCCAGGAAAGAAAAGAGGCTTTCAAAGAAGCCGGAATCATTGACCCAACAAACTACGAGGACTGAAAAATGTATTACATCAAGAAAACGATAGAAGTGGCAGGCGCTCATCAGCTGACGCTCGATTACCCCAGCAAATGCTGCTCACTGCACGGACATAACTGGATCATCACCATCTACTGCAAAGCCAAAGAACTCGACAAAAACGGCATGGTGGTCGATTTCTCGGAGATAAAAAACCGCATCGTAGAGTCTCTTGACCATAAAGTCGTCAACGAGGTGCTGAAATGCAACCCGACAGCGGAAAACATAGCTCATTGGTGCTGCGACCAGATCACCAACTGCTACCGCGTCGATGTGCAGGAAACTACTGGAAACATTGCCACTTACGAAAAAGACGAATGATGCGCGTCAACGAGATATTCTATTCGCTGCAGGGCGAGGGCTTCAACACCGGGACGCCAGCCGTGTTCATCCGTTTCAGCGGATGCAACCTCCAGTGCCCTTTCTGCGACACCAACCACGCCGACGGCAAGGAGATGACCGAAGGCGACATCATAGAAGAGGTGTCGAGATATAAGGCTAATCTGGTGGTAGTGACAGGAGGCGAGCCCGCGCTTCAACTCACCGAGTCATTGGTGGAGATGCTGCATCTCCTGGGTAAGACAGTGGCTGTCGAGACCAACGGCACCATAGAGCTGCCTGAAAACGTCGACTGGATCACGCTGTCGCCGAAAGACGCGATTTTAGGCGAGAAAGCGACGCCGGTTTTGCGCGAAGCCGATGAATTGAAGGTGGTTTTTGATGGTGAGAATGAACCGAAATTTTATGGAAATATAAATGTAAAACATCGTTTTTTGCAGCCTTGCGACACCGGCGACGCTGAAAAAAACAAAGAAATAATCAAGAAAACAATTGAATTTTGCAAAGAAAACCCTGAGTGGAGATTGTCTTTGCAGACACATAAAATATTAAATATCAGATAGTTATGAATAGAGAGAAAGATAATCTGCAGTCATTGGGCCACAAGGCCGAAATACCTGAGACCTACGCACCGGAGGTCCTCGAAGCCTTCGAAAACCGTCATCCTGAGCGCGACTACTGGGTGCAGTTCAACTGCCCGGAATTCACCACGCTTTGCCCAATCACCAGTCAGCCCGACTTTGGCGAAATCAAGATTTTGTATATCCCGGATGAGAAAATGGTGGAGAGCAAGAGCTTGAAGCTGTATCTCTTCTCCTTCAGAAATCACGGTGATTTCCATGAAGATGTGGTCAACATCATCCTCAACGACCTTGTTAAGCTGATGAATCCCCGTTACATCGAGGTAGTCGGACTGTTCGTCCCGCGTGGCGGCATCAGCATCCATCCGTACGTGAATTATGGCCGCAAAGGCACGAAATACGAGGCGATGGCGGAGGACAGAATGCGAAATTATCAGATACGATAAAATCTGTCTAAGATGAAGATATGAACAGGACCCAAGAGATATTCAAAGTTACCATCGTCGGCAGCGTGGTCAACGTGCTGCTGCTCGTGTTGAAGTTCGTGGCGGGCGTGCTGGGTCACAGCTCTGCCATGATAGCCGACGCAGTGCATTCGTCGTCTGATTTTCTGACGGATATCGTGGTTCTTGTTTTTGTGAAAATCAGCGGTAGGCCGAAGGATAAGTCGCATGAGTATGGTCACGGCAAATATGAGACTGTAGCGTTGACTATCATTGGGTTAATGCTCGTTGTGGTGGCTCTCGGCATCATCTGCGACGGCGTTCTGAAGATTGATGATTTCTTAGAAGGTAAGCCGTTGGAGGCACCGGGCATGCTCGCATTGTGGGCGGCGATTATTTCGATATTGCTGAAAGAAGCCGTTTACAGATATTCGATAATTAAAGCACGTAAGCTGCAGTCGCAGGCTCTGGAGGCCAACGCGTGGCACCATCGGAGCGACGCACTCTCGTCAATAGGCACTCTGATAGGCATCGGAGGCGCCATATTACTCGGTCATAAATGGGTCATCCTCGACCCGATAGCCTCAGTGGTGGTGGGCGTTTTCATCGGCAAGGTGGCATTCGATCTGCTTAAAGACGGCTTCGGCGACCTCACCGACAAGGCACTGCCCGAGAGTGTGGAACAGGAGATACTTCAGATTGTCTCGGAAGTGGATAATGTCGGCAACCCGCACAACCTCAAGACTCGACGCATCGGAAACCACTACGCCATCGAACTGCACATCAAGATGGACGGCGACATCACATTGCGCGAAGCACACGACAAAGCAACGGAAATAGAAAACCTTTTAAGAAGCAAATACGGCAAAGAGACGCACGTGGGAGTGCATGTCGAACCGTTTGAACAGATATGAACATCAAAATCACAGCCATACGAAAAGCAAACTATACGGATTTGCAAGAAAAATATGAGAATCCGATTGAGCACACTTGCGACGTGCACGAAGGCCAGACCTGGATTTCTGTCGATGGCGCTAAGCCTGAGGGAATGTGCGAGAGCGCTTGGGAGTCGATGCGTTGGTTTGTGCAGGAACTCGCTGCAGGCCGCGGCAATTTCTATGACGGATGGATGAAAAACCCTAACTCGGCAATGATAAGCTGCAACGACGGATTCCGTCCGGTAAGTTTTTACATAGAAACAATGTAAAAAAATTGTTTTTTTAAAAAAAGTATCCTACCTTTGCGGTCAGATTTAAATCTAAAAAGATATGAAGACAAGAACATTTAATTTTATGCTGGCAGTGGCGATGCTGCTTATGATGTGCTCAGGCTGCAAGAAAAACGATGGCGGCGACCACGGTCATGGTTTGAGCAGTATGACATTCAAAAAGATGGACCTTACCCATGCGCAAATGCTCGCTCTTGCTGACACTCCCGCGAAAGATGACCCACAATACTCACCGTTATATATCGTGAATGACCAAGGCATACTTGAGTCGGTGGAATACACCATCGAGGTGGAGGGCGACGAAGGCATCGCAAATCTCGTGAAAGCCAATCTGCAGCTGAAAATTCATTACATCTATCAGATTGGCGAAGACTGGCTGTGGCTTTTCGACTGCCGTCATTATTATCCTGATATTGAACAACTTAGCGAAGATGAACGTAATGCCATCAATGGGTTGATAAGTATGTATGATGGAATCCATTATCTCGTGAGAAAGAGCGATGGAGCCATCTTCAACTGGTCTTTGGAAGACGGCCGTCCGTGGAACGAAGTGAATTATGGTACCGAACGCCCAACGGATTATTACGGTCTTGTTGAGCAATATGGTGGCGATATTGTTAACGTGAAGCATGATTTCGATGGAAGTCAGATTTATTATCTGAAAGATAATGGCAACAGTATTCAGGTAAGCACAATGATTCCGGATGGCATTCAGCCGCATAGCGTTTATCCGGCGAAAAACGACGGCGTTGTTGGCGCTACGATAGCCTATAACATAAGTCAAGGTTATTTTAACTACCTGCCGTTTGTGATTTTCCCAGGATCATTGAAGATTGCGCAGGTGATAGTGCCTAATTTCAACAATGCGCTGGAGACAATCAGCAAGCTGTTTTCGGTAGATGAGCGCCTGTATGTCATGGTGACAAACATCTATGAGCAACATACGGTAACAGATTTCCGTAAGGTTGAAGTCGATTTGAACAATGAGACAGTCAGCGTGAGTGCCGCGATAGCAGATGTGGATTATTGGGTCAAACTTGAACCGAGCAGCATAGGCTATTATAATCCAGTGTTCCGTGACGATCACATGTTCTGGCTGCAAAACAGCAATATCAACACTTTGTATCCTGAGACGGGATATTTTACAACTCAGGCGTTGCCGACATATTATCCGAACGACGCTACGGAATATGTCGATGGCGTGGCTTATGTCCTTGATAACCAAATGAATCCTACGTTATTCAGAGTTTGTGACATGTCTGCCATGATGGCTGTAGATCATGAGATTGTCTGGGATGACATCAGTCAATATGAGGGACAGATTGTGGTTGGCTCTACTGCGGAATGGCAGTTTAACCGTAACTCATTGGCTTTCACGAGCTATTGCATGCTTCTTGACGGCCGCAAGCTGAATTTCTTCTTCAGTGTCATTGGCGATGATGCCGGTCAGGTTCATGTCATAACTGAAGGCGAGGGCGGTGGCGCAGGTCGTGTGATATCGACGCTCATCAGGTTAAATGGAGGAAATTAATACTATCATGCATATCTACAAGCACGAAATAAGATATTACGAGTGTGACCGCATGGGAATCACTCATCATTCCAACTATATCAGAATCATGGAGGAGGCTCGCATCGACTATCTCGACAAGCTGGGCTGGGGTTTTGACAAGATTGAGGCTGACGGCGTGGTGTCGCCTGTCGTTTCTGTCGAATGCAAATACAAGAGCCCGACGACGTTCAAGGATATCGTCGATGTGGAGGTGAGGATAGGAAGCATGAGCGAGCTGAAGTTCGAGTTTTTCTATACCATGCGAAAAGAAGGCAAGCTCGTTGCCGAAGGTCACAGCGTACACTGCTTCACTGAGAACGGGCGCCCGGTGATTATAGAAAGAAGGCTGCCGGAACTTTATAAAAGGATAAAAGCTAATTTAGGATAATAATTATAAAACGCCCTTAATGTCAGCGGCAAGACTATTTAATCATTTCTTACTATCCTATAATGTGGATTGTAATTGTTTCTGAATTCTTCGCTGTGGCGGACAGCATGGTCGCCTTTTGCGGCTTCCATCAGTTCTGCCTGTAATGGGGCGTCTGCCCAGTCGGGGTTGACTTTCAACGCGATTTTTTCTATTTGTTGCCATTCCGACGCCCAGTCGTCGCTGAAGGCGTTGTCATTGCCGGCGGCGCCGATGAACATCATAACGAGCTGTTCCTCTGTGAGCTCGCCCTCCACGATATTTGAAAAGTTGATTCTCACGAAGCGGTGACGGAATCCTGTCGGCTCGCGTTTCGGCATGAGGCTGAGGTCGGTGTCTTTGCACTGCTCCAGTTCATAGTTTATATAATAACGTGCTGCCGCGGTGTCGTTCATCAGGTGTTCGGCACCGAAGAAGTCCTGATAGCACGTCTTGTAGATGTCCTGCAATGTCGCCAAAGGATATTGACTATGAATGTATTGGCACATCTTACGGATGGCGCGGTCGTTAGAATCTCCGCATGAGAGCATAAATATCGAGATAATGCAGATTGATAATGCTTGGAATAGTTTTTTCATATCGACAGCTTTTTCTTGATTTCCGACATGTTGCTTCTCGATACCGGGATGGCGTCTTCGCAGTGTTTGATGACGAGGAGCATGCCGCCGGGCTTTGACACTATGCGTTCGACCTGCCGCATGTTGACGAGGAACGCTCTGTGGCAGCGCATTATCATCGGGTAGGCACTGAGGTCGTCCTCGAGCTGCTTGGAGGTGGCACGGAGCATGTCGGAACGCACTTTACCGTCGCGCAACTGATAGATTTTCACGTAGTTGCCGACGGTTTCGATATATAACAAATCTTTGATGTTGACTTTGACGGTGTCGCTGGTGGTTCCGGTGAGAGTTATGTCGTCGGACGGCGGCGTGACGGCTTTTATAACTTCTGAGTGCTGTGATTCCTGCAGCTTCTCGTTCATTTTTTTGGTTTCATTCAGTTCGGCTGTGAGAAAACGACTGCGGAACTGGAATCTCCAATAAATCCCTATAATAAATGAGCAAAATGCGATGATGACGAGTGTCTCGAGAAAGTTTCCCCATGAGAAGCTGTTGCCAGCAATCTGGCCATTCATCACAAAATGACGATAAAGGCACAAAAATAACGTCACCAGCGGAGTGTTGATGAGCTGAAACCGCATGTTGCGTTTGATGATGTAGTCGACGCCGTTGTCGAGGGATGACGGCATCTTGAAGATGTACCGAAGGATGCAGTCCGTCACAAGACAGGCGACAAAACCAATCACGAACATCGCGAGAAGATGCATATAGGCCTGCCATTGAGTCAAATCTAGGCCGAAAGGCTTGAATATGGCTATTGCCAGCACCGTGAAGCCTGAGCTGATGATCCTAATGCGTATCGTTTCTCTCTGTTCGTTTGTCATTGCGAATGCAAAAATAAATATTTTTTTGCCATTCGTCCCAAAATTTTACATTTCATCACAAAAACGTGCAGAATATCCCAAAAACTTGCGCCGTATTGAATGTCGCAATACTTTTGCAGAAAATTTCAAACGAAACAATAGGTTTTAAAATTTATAGAATTATGACAAAAAGAACACTTTGGGGAATCATTTTGATTGTGGCCGGTTTGTTGAAGCTGGCTGACATGTGGGACATCCTGCATTGGGAATGGCTGTGGAGCCAGCCTTGGACAGAGTACATCGCTCCAGCGCTCCTTATTTATCTTGGTGGCGACGTTATTATTAATGGTTTCAGGCACAGTCATGACCAGTGGCTCGACCGCCCGGTGCCGGTGGGAGAAGATGGCAAGCGCATCTGCTGCAACACCAAATACGGCGGCGACCAGTACATCTATCACGGAGAGACCTTCCATGGAGCTAAGCTCGATGCTACCTTCGGAGGCATAAAACTGGACCTTCGCGAGGCTGTGATAACAGAAGACGAGGAAATCGACATCCACACCTTCTTCGGTGGAGTTGAGATTTACGTGCCGGCTAATGTCGACGTGGTGGTCCAGAGCCGCAGCTTCATCGGCGGAGTAGGTGACGAGACAAATAAAGGAATAAAGAATGACGCTAAGACCTTGCACATCGTAGCAAGTAATTTCTTCGGCGGAGTTCATATTCTTAATTAACCCCCTCGGATCGTCATTTCGACCGACCGAAGGGAGCGGAGAAATCTCCGGCATTAAATGGCATGGATTTCTCGACTCCATTTTATTTCGCTAAAAATGACAAAAAATAAATTGAAAAAGATAACATTAAAGTTTAAAAAAATGAAAAAGATATTAGTAGTATTATTGGCGGTGTTCGCCATTGGGATGTTTACAGAGACATCATTGAATGCACAGGATCTGAAGCATTACAAAAAGATCGTGAAGGAACTGAGTTCCAAGAAATACCAGGGCAGGGGATATGCCAAAAACGGTGCCAACATGGCGGGAGATTATCTCGTGGAAGAGTTCAAGAAAGTAGGAGCCGACGAGGTGGTGCGCCAGCCTTTCAAAATCGATATCAACACATTCTGCGGAAAGATGGACATGTGGGCTGACGGCAAGAAACTCACTCCGGGCGTGGATTTCTCTATGAGAGAATATTCTCCTGGCGTACACGGCGAATTTCCTGTGTATCATGTGGATACGCTGAATTTCGATGCGGAGAAGATGTATGCCGATCTGGCAAAGCCTGAATATGCCAACTGCATGGTGGTTTGCGACTTCTGGTTTATGTATACTCACGAGGCATTCAAGCCATTGCATAAAAAGGATTCTTCTGTAGGAGGTTTTATCCAGACATGGACATCGCCTATCAAATTTTATAAGGCATACGGCAGCCGTGTGATGGGCAAGCCTGTCGTTTGGGTGACACCGGAAGCTATCGAAGGTGTGAAAAACGTGAAGTTTGATATCGACAACGAATGGCTGCAGGATTATGAGCTCTTCAACGTCATCGCGAAGGTGAACGGCAAGAAACACGACAGCTGTTATGTCTTCACTGCACATTACGACCACCTCGGAAACCTTGGCGAAAAGGTGTATTACGCCGGTGCCAACGACAACGCTTCAGGTACTGCCACCATCGTCACCTTGGCGGAATATTATGCACAAAACAAACCTGAATTTGACATGTATTTCATCGCTTTTTCTGGCGAAGACTCAGGTTTGAACGGCTCGGAGTTTTATGTCAAGAACCCGACGGTGTCGCTCAAGGAGATTAAATATCTATTTAACATCGATATGATTGGCGACAACAACCCTGTGCAGTACTGTGAGATCAGCGACGAGGGTGTCCGCGGATTCGCTTTGCTGGAGAAAATCAACGGTGAGAAGCATTATTTCGAGGCTTTGCATCGTGGCGAGTTGGCTGCCAACAGCGACCACTATCCGTTTGCTGAGCAGAAGGTGCCATGCATCCTGTTTGAGAACGAGAATGGCGACGCTTTCAAGTATTATCACACTATCTACGACACATACAAGAACGCTATCTTCGTGACTTACGAGCCTATTTTCAAGATCATCACTGATTTTGTTGAGAAATATTAATTTTTAAAAAATGAGAAGACATTGGATTGATAACTTACGTTGGGTGACGGTGCTTCTAGTGCTGCTTTACCACGTAGTTTATTTCTATAACAACAAAGGCGTTTTCGGCGGCGTGGGCGGCTTCGGCGACGGCCCGCAGTATCAGGACGTGCTGATGTATATCTTGTATCCTTGGTTCATGCCTCTGCTTTTCTTACTGGCGGGAATCGGCTCGAGATATTCGTTGGAGAAAGTCCAGGCTGGACAATGGTTTAAGTCGAGGACGAGGAAGCTTTTAGTGCCGAGCACCATCGGTCTGCTGGCGTTCCAGTGGATGGTGGGGTATTTCAACACCCATGTCGGTGGCACCGATGTTTTGGCAGCAGTGCCGCAGCCCGTCAAGTATCTCATCTGGTCGGTAAACGGCATCGGACCGCTGTGGTTCATACAGGATTTGTGGCTGTTCTCTTTGATTTTGCTCATCATAACTGCCATAGATAAAAACGGCCGTTTCCACAGCTGGTGCGGCAAAATGGCATCAGGCAAGTTGGGCATGGCGTTGATTGTCCTCCTTGTTTTCCTCTTCTGGCTTGGCGAGAAGACCCTCATCATGGAGCCACGCGCAGAGAGTGCCGACGGTCTCTACAACCTCTACAAGCCGGTGTTTTACTTCATCGTCTTCATGATGGGATACCTTGTGTTTTCTCACGATAAGGTGCAGGAAACATTAGGCAGTTTCTGGGCTCCGATGATGCTGTTCGCTGCTGTCACAGGCGCGGTTTTGGTCATCACCACCTTCGGTCAGAACAACACCTTGCCTCGTTATATGGCAAGTCCGCTCAACTGTCTCTACGGCTGGCTGATGTGCCTCGCGATGATGGGCTGGTTTAGGGCAAAATTCGACCGCACCGGAAAGTTTGCCGACTATATGACGAAATCAAGTTTTGGCATCTATGTCGTTCATTATCTCGTGATTGCGGGCGTTGGCTCATATATGTATTTCAACATGAGAGAGCAGCTGCCTCCGTTTGCGATGTATCTGATTCTGACGGTGGCGGTATTTGCGATTTCGCCGTTGCTTTATGAGGGATTACACAGAGTTCCGTTTATCAGATGGTGCGTTTTTGGAGAGAAGAAAAATAAATAAATTAAAATATGGAACAAGAAATGAAATTTTGTCAGAGCTGCGGAATGCCTCTAAGTGATGAGAATCGCGGCACCAATGCAGACGGAAGCAAAAATGAAGCTTACTGCATGTATTGCTATCAAAATGGCAAGTTTACTAACGAATGTACAATGGATGAGATGATTGAGTTCTGCGCCCAATTTGTTGACGAGGTGAACAAAAATATGCCGAAGCCGATGACCAAGGAGGAATACAAGGACATGATGCGGCAGTATTTCCCGATGCTTAAACGCTGGAAAAAATAATGCAGGCCAACATCATCACAAGTATCCGTATCCTGTGCGGCATCGCCATCGCCACTTTTGCAGCGGTTCAGGAAGGACACTTCATCAGAACAAAAAAATTATAGAATAAATATGCAAACAGATAGAATATTGCTTCGCCCTTGGCGGGAAAGTGATGCCGAGGCTTTATTTAAATACGCCAGTGACCCCGATGTGGGACCTCGCGCCGGTTGGCCGCCACATAAAAGCGTGGAGGAGAGCAGGGAGATTATTAAAAGCTTCTTCAGCAATGACGATACATGGGCAATTGAGTTAAGAGAGACCTCTGAGATAATTGGATGTATTGGAGTTCTCAGAGCTTCTGTTTCAAACTTGAAAATAGCTGAAAACGAATGTGAAATCGGCTATTGGGTCGCCAAGCCTTACTGGGGCAAAGGAATCTGCACTGAGGCATTGCGTTTGGTCATTGATTATTGTTTTAATGTAAATAAATTCAATGCAATTTGGGGCGATTATTTCCCTGAAAATCCAGCATCCGGCAATGTGATGGAGAAGTGCGGCTTCATTGACACAGGCAAGGAAACCATCTGCCCGAATCTTGCAGTCGGCGCCGACAGACCGGTAAAAGTAATGAAACTAGAAAGATAAACGACCACGGATTAAACGGATGTTACGGAAAGAAATGAATGATTTGATTGCCTATTGTGGCTTGAACTGCGAGAAATGTGACGCTTATATTGCCACAAAGAATAATGACAACGCTTTGCGTGAAAAAACAGCAAAGCTGTGGTCGGAATTGAATAATGTTTTAATTTTGCCTGAGCATATCAATTGTGATGGTTGTCGTGTTAATGGCAGGAAGACCATTTTTTGCGATAAACTTTGCCCAATTCGCCAATGCGCGATGCAAAAGGGCGTTGAGACCTGCGGTGAATGCCCGGAAATGGAACAATGTCCGAAAATCGCCATGGTTCATGCCAATAATACAGAGGCTAAGAATAATTTAAAAATTTGAATATTATAATTATGAAACGTGTATTATTAATATTGTTGACAGCTTGCTTGATGGCATCATGCGGCAATTCGAACACCAATTATGTCAAAAAAGCCGTTAAAATCATGGATAAGTATGGCATTTATGCCCAAGGTGACGAATGGGAAAATGCCAAAAATGAAGCTTTGTCAGCGAATCCTGAAACTATTGAAGAAGCTCAGGAAATCGTTATTAAAACGGGCAAAGTGGCGGGTGGCAAGCACACATTTTTGATCACTGCCGACGGGATAAAGGAAAATAACAACGCTGAATGGGAGATGCCGACAGTTGAGATTATGGAAGATGGCATCGCATTCATCAAACTGCCGCATTTTATGGGTAATCATGAAGATGGTGTCAAATACGCTAATACCGTTTTAAACGCTATTCCAGATGACTTGCAAGGTGTTGTCATAGACCTCCGAGGCAACCTTGGAGGCAACATGCATCCGATGATTGCCGCGGTGCATCGTTTTCTGCCTGATGACATTATTTTGAAATTCCAGACTCGCAATCATTGTAGTAAAGTCAATGTGGAATTTGTGGTGAAAGCGGTTGGTGTGACGCGACAATCGCCAATCGAATGCCCTGTGGCGATTCTCACCGACGACA
>Ga0129306_1000063_pt1 | contig 173333 bp, 147 predicted proteins | sample P827metagenome_FD_94438 | JGI IMG/M metagenome (GOLD analysis project Ga0129306, IMG submission 94438) | Capybara group fecal microbial communities from Wisconsin, USA - P827 metagenome | ecosystem: Host-associated > Mammals > Digestive system > Large intestine > Fecal | place: USA: Wisconsin...
GAAAGGGGATAATAGGATCACCATTTAACCCATTTTCAAGATTATTTGCAGTAGCATAACATAAAATAGAAAAATCGGTTGTGAAACACGTGTTTCACAACCGGCTTTGTCTACAGTCTGAGGTCGGTTCTTACGAACCGACCTTTTTTGATAATTCAAGGGATCTAATCATTCTAAATATTTGTTCACTTGTGGAAGAAATGTTAACTCTTGCAGTGGCAGGATCCATAGCTTCCTTCAATGTGCTTACTCGTCTGATGACAGGGAAGTATGCATCTACATCAGGAAGTTCATCACCATCAAATCCCGGTGCAACTGAACCCACAAGTGCAATGACTGGTTTGTCGAAGACTTTAGCTATATGAGCGATTCCCATAGGGGCCTTGCCCATCTTAGTCTGAATATCCAGAAGTCCTTCACCAGTTACAACAAGATCTGCATCACTGATATAGTTCTTTAGATTGGTTTCTTCAATAACTATCTTGTTACCTGCTTCAAGCTGGCCTGCAAGGAAGTTTTTAAAGGCAAATCCCAGACCGCCGGCTGCTCCTGAACCAGGGAAGGTCGGATCTATCTTCTCGTGCATAGCCTCGCTTGCTACAACAACGAAATGTTTCATCCACTCATCGGCAAGTTCTATTTCAGAATCAAATAGTCCTTTTTGTGGACCGAAGATTCTTGACGCTCCGGTTGGACCATACAGAGGATTATTTACATCACAAGCTACACGGAAGGTGCATTCTGAAAGAGCAGGGTTGAAGTTTTCTGGAGTAATCTTATTTATGAATTCCAGGTCGCCTCCAGTAAGATAACCATTTTCTCCTTTTAGGACATTGCCGCGTGAGTCATAGAATATAGCGCCTAATGCCTGAAGCATTCCGATTCCCGCATCGTTTGTAGCGCTTCCGCCCAGTCCTATAATAAAGTGCCTGCAGCCTTTATTAATAGCGTCTATGATCATTTCTCCAACGCCATACGTTGTTGTTTTGAAAGGATCCATTTCTACAGGGGATACAAGAGTGAGCCCTGCTGCAGCTGACATTTCAATAATAGCTGTTTTATTTGGGTTTTCTATTATGCCATATTTGGCTTTTACTTTCTTCCCAAGTGGTCCTGTGACCGAAATCTCTTCGAATGTACCGCCACATCCAACGGTTACTGCTTCGACAGTTCCTTCTCCTCCATCTGCCAGAGGACGTACCTCGTATTCAGCATCCGGAATGGCTCTCATAAGGCCTTTTGCTGCGGCCTCGCCACATTCAAGAGATGTGAGTGAGCCTTTCATTGAATCAATAGCAAATACAACTTTCATAACCTAGTTCTCCGTATAATGTTTTTTTTATTTGCTTATTACAACAGCTATTATATCAAATACATTTGGCATCTGCCATATTTCATTTAACCTTTCTAATATCAATAAAAGGTTGAAAAGCTGGTGAATTTAAGGTATCATAATATTTTCAGTTGTGTTTACATAAATTATAAAACAACAAATCAAAGCATAAGTCAAAACATAAATGGAGCGTGATATTATGAGAAAAGCAATTTCAGGTGTTTTAGTCGTCGCAATGATGATGAGCACATTGGGGGCATCTAATGTCCAGGCCGCATCGATTAATAGTGGTTCGAATTATGTGGAGGATAATGGGGTTATAGTAGAAGCATCAGTGACTGATGCAGACGATATTGAAGATGCTGGGGAAGATACTCAGGAGGTTACTACTGAGGAACGCGAGCAGACTAAAGGAAATTTGGATTCATTGGATACTGTTCCAACTGATCCTTATGATTTTATCAGAGAAGATAAAGCAAGTGATCCTGTTACAGAATTAGATACAACAATAAGTCCTAATCCTAAATACGATTATGTGAATGAGGATAGAGCGACTGCTGACAGGATTCATTATTTAAATCTGAATGATGGAAATCCTAGTCATACTAGTGATGCGATAGTTATAGAGAGTAATGGACATTATGGTCTTATAGATGCGTCAAATAAAGACGGTGATTCTAGATTTGGTATCGGTAATGATTCATCTGCTTCAGGAGCGGCTGTTCTTAAGTACCTGGCTGCTATTGGTGTAGATCATCTCGATTTTGTTCTTGCTACGCATTCACACTCAGATCATCTTGGTGGTGTTCCTGATATAGTGAAGACAGTTGCAAGTATGAATAGCGAAACACTTAATTCATGGAATTACACTATGGACAAGTCGTATATAGATACTAAGGGTGATGAAATTGTTGATGAGTCAATAAAAAATGCAATCGATGCAGCTAGTGTTGATCCAGAAAAAAAGGATGATGGTCAGGATTCACAACCTACACCAGGAACATTTTCGTTAGTTGATGAAAATACAACCTACATTTATAAGAGTTATACATCAAACTATAGAGAAGATTCATGGGGATGGGCTAATGGAGTTTACTATAGCGATGCAGAGACAGCTATGTTGAAAGCGAAGAAGCTTAAGGTGGATGTTCGTACAGCTGAAGGAATGAATCAGCTTGGTGCTTCATATGCTGCACATGGTTCTGATACCTATGACGATACTATTAGCTTCAAGTTTGGTGATTTTAATATTTCATTATATAATCTTTATTCTCGTGCTAATACAGATGAGAATGCAAATTCTATAATCACATATATAGAAAAGAGTGGAAATAAAACAGTACTTCTTGCTGACTTAGATTTATATGACAATCTTGAAAACAAGATTGCAAATTCTATTGTTGCTCAGCATGGTAAGGTTAATGTAATGAAGGTTGCCCATCATGGTAACACTCAGACTGATACACCTGCATCAACAAGCAAGCAGCTTGTTGATACATTAGGTGCACAGACAGCGATTATATGTACATCGAATGTTTCTATCTCAGGTTATTCACCTTTCTATGGTTATATGAAGGATAAGGGAATGTCTGTTTATAGAACCATGGATGTGAATGGAAAAGCTATTGTACAGGATGTTACTGGTGCAATGAGCATTAAATCCAGTTCTATTTCGAATTGTGCTGAAACACCAGTTGTAACAATTACAACAGTTTATAATGTTACGACTACTCAAAATAAGTATTACGGAACAAAAGGTGACGAAGCTACTAATACTGCAGAGGTTGTAAGAGCTGTTAAGACATTAACGGAAACAAAACATGTAACAGAAACAAAGGTAATCAATCAGACTACAAAGCTTACTCTTGGTGCAGCTCCATCTCAGTGGACACCTAGTGGTACAGGTACAAATGATTGGCAGAAGTGGTACAAGAGTTCTAGTGATTATGATTGGGTTCATCTTAATGGTAACGGTACTCACAAGAAGGGTTGGCAGCAGATTTACAGTTCTCCTCGTGGAAAGAGTTATACATATTATTTCGGTACAGACGGAATAATGAAGATGGGATGGACTACTATCGGTGGTAAGAGAGCTTACCTTCGTACAGCCGATAACAGTAATGGTCCTCAGGGATCTCTGGCTACTGGCTGGGAGAAGATAAGTGGCACCTGGTATTACTTCAATGCTGACGGTAAGGGCCATGAAGGCTGGATGCAGAACAATGCTGATTGGTATTACATTGATAATGGTTTAATGTATACTGGTGGACTTAGAAATATCAGTGGTGTTAATTATTTCTTTGGATCAGATGGTAAGATGAAGAGCGGATGGCAGAAATCTGGCGGTAATAATTATTACTTCGATTCAAACGGTAAAGCACACAGTGGCTGGCTTCAGAGTAATAATAAGTGGTATTATACTGAATCCAGTGGTAAGATGGTGACTAGTCAGTGGATTGATAACTATTGGATTGGTTCAAACGGTGTTTGGTCATACCAGTACAAGGGTTCATGGAAGTCAAATTCTAAGGGCTGGTGGTATGAGGATGCATCTGGATGGTATCCAAAGTCTTGCTGGCAGAAGATAAATGGTGAGTATTACTACTTTGGTTCTGACGGATATATGGCAGCTAATGAGTGGATAGACGGTAAGTGGATTAACGGAAGTGGTTACTCAGGAAGATATAAGTATACTGGTTCATGGAAGTCAAATTCCAAGGGCTGGTGGTTTACAGACACATCGGGATGGTACCCAGTAAACAAGTGGCAGAAGATTAATGGCAAGTGGTATTATTTTGAAGGTGATGGTTACATGGCTTCTAATAAGTACATCGACGGCTATTGGGTAAATAGCAGCGGTGCGTGTGAATAAGAGTGGGTTTTGAATATGATACTTAGTGAATCATGGTTTCAACATCAATGGGAAATATTTGAAAAATGTTTTCTGAGAGATGACAGGTACAAGCTCCTCATCAGTGGTGTGGGAGTGACAATTAAGGTTTCTATACTGGCAGCCCTTATGGGACTTGTTATAGGATTTCTTATAGCGCTTTGTAATCTGTCAAAGAAAAAAGGTCTTAATTTATTTGGAAAGATTTATACGGATATCATCAGAGGTACACCTTCTGTTACGCAGCTGATGATCATATACTTTGTTGTATTTAGAACAGTAGACTGGCCAAAATGGATTATCGCGGCGATAGCATTTTCCATTAACTCTGGTGCTTATGTTTCTGAGATCATCAGAGCGGGTATACTTTCCATAGAGAAAGGACAGTCGGAGGCTGGTCGTTCTCTTGGACTTAGTAAAGCACAGACTATGATGTACATTATTGTACCTCAGGCTGTTAAAAATATTTTCCCTGCTATGTGTAATGAGTTTATTACACTTATTAAGGAGACGGCTATTGTAGGTTATGTTGGTCTTGTTGATATTCAGAAGGCCGGTGACTTCATAAAGAGTGCTACATATGAGGCATTTATGCCACTTATTGCAACTGCTATTATTTACTTTATTATGATCAAGGTTCTCACACTTCTCCTTGGAAAAGTTGAGAAGAGATTAAGAAAGTCTGATAAGCGTTAAGCGGAGAATAGATATGATTAATGTTAAAGACCTTCATAAGAGTTTCAACGGAGTTGAAGTTCTTAAAGGAATAGATGAAAGCGTTGAGGAGGGCGAGGTTGTTGTTGTTATCGGTCCATCAGGTTCCGGTAAGAGCACATTCTTAAGATGCCTGAATCTGCTGGAGAAACCTGATTCAGGTGAGGTGTGGGTAGATGACCAGCAGATCAATGCACACGGCGTGAATAAAAACCAGGTTAGACAGAAGATGGGAATGGTATTTCAGCATTTTAATCTTTTCCCTCATCTGACTGTTAAGAAGAATATTACTCTTGCTCCAGTTAAACTAAAGAAGATGACTAAGGAAGAGGCTGATAAGAAGGCTATGGAGCTTCTTAAGATCGTAGGTCTTGAGGATAAGGCTGATGAGTATCCAAGATCTCTTTCTGGTGGACAGCAGCAGAGAATAGCAATAGCCAGAGCACTGGCTATGGAGCCTGAAATAATGCTCTTTGATGAGCCTACATCTGCTCTTGATCCAGAGATGGTTGGAGAGGTTCTTGAGGTTATGAAGAGCCTGGCAAAGAGTGGTATGACCATGGTTGTTGTAACACATGAGATGGGATTTGCCCGCGAGGTTGGAACGAGGATACTTTTCATGGATGGAGGAGTGATACTCGAAAAGGGCACACCTTCAGATATTTTCGATAATCCTCAGAATGACCGTACGAGAGAATTCTTAAGTAAAGTACTATAAAAAATATTTACATACACTATCAAAAAGTATAAAGGAGTAAAAATTATGAAGAAGATGAAAAAGATACTTGCACTCGCACTTGCAGGAGCTATGGTGCTTTCATTTGCAGCATGTGGAAGTAAGGATGAAGCAGCAAAGGATTCAGGTTCAAAGGAAACAATTACATTTGGTACAAATGCAGAGTTCCCTCCATTTGAGTATGTAACATCAAGTGGTACAATCGGTGAGTTTGATGGTATTGATATGGCTATTGCTAAGCAGATTGGTGATGACATGGGTAAGGAAGCAAAGATCAATAACATGGAGTTCGATTCACTGCTTCTTGCACTTGATAATGGACAGGTTGATGCAGTTATCGCTGGTATGACAGTAACTGATGAGAGAAAAGAGTCTTATGACTTCTCAACTCCATACTACACAGCTACACAGGTTATGATCGTTAAGGAAGACAGCGACATCCAGAAGGCTTCAGATATGAAGGATAAGAAGATCGTTGTAATCCAGGGTTATACAGGTGAGACATGTGTACAGGATCTTGGATATGAGTATGAGGCATTCAAGAAGGGTACAGAGGCTGTTATGGAGCTTGTTAACGGTAAGTGTGATGTTGTAGTTATCGATTCAGCTACAGCTGAGAAGTTCGTTGGTGATAACGAAGGTCTTAAGATTGTTGAGGATCCAGATACATTCGAAGCTGAGGAATATGCTATCGCAGTTAAGAAGGGTAACACAGAGCTTCTTAACGAGATCAACGCTTCAATCCAGAAGATGCTTGATAACGGTACAGTATCAGAGCTTTCAGCTAAGTATCTTGATGTTGATACAGAGGAAGATGCATCAGGTTCAGATGCTGAATAATCATTACAGGATAAGTTTATAAATGCTATTTACCACCAGCTTGCTGTATGTAAGCTGGTGGTTTTATGTTATAATGGAGAATGTTGGAGGTGAACATTCGTGAATGATTCATATGCATTAGTGACAGGTGCCAGCAGTGGACTCGGCTTTGAGTTTGCGAAGCAGTTGTCGGCAAGAGGATATAAACTGATACTTGTAGCAAGAAGGCGGGATAAGCTTGAGCAGGTTCAGAAGTCAATAAAAACAGAAAGCATTATTATAGCAGCAGATTTGAGTGAACGTGATGAATGCGTTAGGGTTATTACTGAAACCCTTGGACTTAATATAGATGTATTTATAAACAATGCAGGTTTTGGCGACTGTGGAAGGTTCTATGAAACAGATGCAAACAAAGATCTTCAGATGATAGATGTAAACGTAACTGCTATGCATCTTCTCCTGAAGATGATGCTTCAGAGGATGAAATCCTCCAAGGTTACTGGCGGATATATTTTGAACGTTGCATCCTCTGCAGGACTTTTTCCTGCAGGTCCTTATATGGCAACTTACTATGCAACTAAGGCCTACGTCACAAGTATTACCCAGGCTATAGCAAGAGAGTTAAAAGAAGAGGATAGTGAGATATATGTCGGAGCTCTTTGCCCTGGACCTGTAGATACTGAATTTAACGATGTAGCAAATGTGGAATTTGCACTTAAAGGAATATCTGCCGGATACTGTGTATCCTATGCGCTAAAGCAGATGTTTGACAGACGAAAAGTTTTAATTGTTCCAACACTCAGAATGAAGCTGGCGGTACTTGGAACAAGATTTCTTTCTAGAGATCAGGTTGTTGCATTAACAGCTGATCAGCAAAAGAAAAAACGAGACTTGTAAATAAAATAAAACTTTACTTTAAAAGTATTAAGTTGTATCATATAAAGAACTGTTGAAGAGGACATGTTCGTTGACTAAGAAGGAGTCGACAGAGAGAGGTGTCATGGCTGAGAACACCTTAGGCTTTAAGTTTCGGATACTACCTCGGAGGGATTCTTAGTAAGGAAGTTATGGGAGCGAAGGCTTGGGTGACTGCTTGAAAGGAATACGTTGATTACGAAATAATCATTTGAGAGGTCGTGCAGATTGTATGGCAATAAGGGTGGAACCGCGTAGATACTACGTCCCTGTACTACTTATGTAGTGCAGGGATTTTTTATTACCAATAAAGAAACGTTATAAAACTATTTTTAGGAGGAACGATAATGAGCGATAAAGATGAAAAGAGAGAGTATTTCCTGAGTGTATACAGACACTCAATGGCACACGTAATGGCTAAGGCTGTTATGGAGATTTTTGGAAAGGAAAATGTTCAGATTGCCATCGGCCCACAGATTGACGATGGATTCTATTATGATTTCATGCTTCCAAGAACAATCACAAATGAGGACCACAAGACTATCGAGGACAAGATGCGCGAGATCCTTAAGCGTCGTGAGGATTGGACATGTAAGGAAGTTACAAAGGATGAGGCTCTTGAAATTTTCAAGGATCAGAAGTATAAGGTTGAACTCATTAACGACCTTCCTGCTGATGAGAAGATCACTATCTACTATACAGGTGATGATTTTGTGGATCTTTGTCGTGGGCCACACATCGCAAATTCTCAGGAACTTATGAATGTTTCATACAAGGTTAAGTCTGTATCTGGTTCATACTGGAGAGGTAACGAGAAGAACGACCAGCTCCAACGTATTTATATGTACTGCTTCCCATCAAAGCAGGAGATGAAGGCTCACCTTGATTTCGTTAAGGAAGCTATGGAACGTGACCACAAGAAGATAGGACCAGAGCAGGAGCTCTTTATGTTCGATGAGTCTGCACCTGGTATGCCATACTGGCTTCCACGTGGATTCAAGATGTACAATGCTATCCTGGATTTCTGGCGTAAACTTCACGAAGAGTACGGTTATCAGGAAATCCTTGCTCCAGTTATTAATCACAAGAATCTTTGGGAGACATCAGGTCACTGGGGACATTACAAAGAGAATATGTTCCTCGTTACGAATGCATCTTCTGATGAAGAGACAGGTGAAGAGGTTATAGATACAGATATCCAGTATGCTATTAAGCCTATGAACTGTCCAAATGCTATCAACGTTTATAAGAATGGACTTCACAGCTACAAAGAGCTTCCACTTCGTTATAGCGAGACTCAGGTTATTCACCGTCGTGAGAAGAGTGGTGAGTTAAATGGACTCTTCCGTGTTCAGATGTTCCATCAGGATGATGATCATACATTCCTTACAGAAGAAATGATTGAGGACGAGATTGGCGATATCATGGATATTGCTAAGTATATTTATGAGACATTTGGTCTTACATATGAGGCCGAGCTTTCAACAAGACCAGATGACTTTATGGGTGCACCAGAGCTCTGGGATGCTGCAGAGGCTTCTCTTAAGAGAATACTTGATAAGAAGTATGGTGAAGGTGGATACGAGATAAACGAAGGTGATGGTGCGTTCTACGGACCAAAGATCGACCTTAAGATGAAGGATTGCATTGGCCGTGAGTGGCAGATGGGTACTATTCAGCTTGACTTCCAGCTTCCACTTAACTTCGACCTTAGATATGTAGCAGCTGACGGAACTCAGAAGAGGCCTGTTATGATCCATAGAGCTATCTTCGGATCATTTGAGAGATTCATCGGAATCCTTATTGAGAACTTCAAGGGTGTATTCCCATTCTGGATGTCACCATATCAGGTAGGTATTGTGCCAATCAGACCTGAGCATAATGAATATGCAAAGAAGGTTGAGAAGACTCTCAGAAAGGTTGGAGTCAGAGTTGAGGCTGATTATTCCGACGAAAATATGAAGACAAAGATTAAAGGTTTCAAGAAGTATAAAGAGCCATACATTCTGATCCTTGGTGATAAGGAAGCTGAGGAAGGAACTGTATCTGTAAATGTTCGTGGAAACAAGCAGATGAATGGTATTAAGTTAGATGATTTTGTAAATCTTTGTAAGATACAGATTGAAGAGCATACACTGGACCTTATAGATAGCGTTCAGTAGTTTTGATGTGCTCTAAATGAGCGGTATATCCCTTGAATTTTAAGGAAAATTATTATATCATAGACAGTGATTGTGCTAGTGATTTTTAAAGTGCACAAATATGTTGTTATTAAGTGTCAAAAGTGGAGTCATTTAGATGATAGATGAAGAAAAAGTAAAACTTATGACCAAGATTTCCATATACGAGAAGAATGAGGAATTTGATGGTCTTTCACTTAGCCAGTTCTATAAAGAGGACTATGTTAAGTATGGCTGTCTAAAAACTCTGGTTGCAGCAACCTTCGCGTATTGGCTTTGTGTTGCCGTCTATGCGGTAATTAACTTTGAGAAGATTCTTGGTGATCTGAATCATGTTGATTACTTCAAGATGATAAGAGTACTGATGCTGGGTTATGTTTCCGTCATGGCTCTTTTCTACATCTATGCATTTATCGTTTATAACTACAAGTACAGTAAAAAACGTAGAGGTCTGGTTAAGTACAACAGAATGCTTAAAAAGCTTATAAAGCTTTATGAGTCAGATGAAAGACACAATGATGTACTTACAGGTAAGGTTAAAGTATATTCAGGAATTGGTGGAGATTTTGAAGATGATTTTCTTCCACCGCCAGAGCAGAAGACTGATATGTTGATTCAGGAGGAAAGGAGTTTAGAGAATGGAGTCGATACTCAAGCTGAAGAATTCAATTCGTGACATTTGTAGAAAACAGGATGAAATTATTACTCCTATTCTCAGATTCATCTGGTCACTTATAGTTTTCATGTCAATACAGAAAATATTTGGATATAACGATCTGGCTAGCAAACCAGAGGTTACTATCCTTCTTGCCGTTATGGCAGCACTTCTTCCTGATGGATTTATGTTCTTCATGGCAGGAGTGGTTATGGCCCTTCATTCATTCTCAGTATCACTTGAGGTTGGAGCGGTCTTTATAGTTCTGTTCGTAATCATTTATTGTGTTTACATCAGATTTTTCCCTAAGTATGCATATGCAGTCTTAATGGTTCCAGTATTCTATGTACTGCACATTCCATTTGCTGCACCTATAGTGATCGCACTTGTAGCAGGTCTTGGTGGAGTTGTTCCAGCTGTTTGTGGAGTGGCTTTATATTACTTCTCTCAGTGTGCAGCTGAGATTAATCATCTCCTTGCTACTAAGTCAAACGAAAATGAAATTGAGGCTGTAAAGCAGCTTTCATCTGTACTTATCGGAAATAGGGATATGTACACTACAATGATCGCATTTGCTGTAACGGTTCTTACAATTGCGCTTCTGGCAAAGCTTACATTTAACTATGCTATCTATGTTGCTATGGGAGCGGGCATTGTTGTAAATATTATCGGAGCAATCCTTGCTGGTTTTATTATGAGCGAGGATGTTCCTATGGATATGGTAGTTATCGGAAGTATAGTTGGTCTTGTACTTGCCTTCATCCTTAGATTTGGACAGGGTATTCTGGATTATAAGCATACCGAGAGGGTTCAGTTCGAGGACGACGACTATTATTACTATGTAAAAGCAGTTCCAAAGATTGATTCAGAAAAGAAGAAACACGTAGCAGAGTAACTTACAAAAGGGAACGGTGAATTTCCATGGATGTAATATGGACCTTCATTCAGTCCACCCTTAGCAGGTTTTATTTTCCGGACCTGAAGTGGACTGACATTCTGGACATACTTATAATTGCATATATTGTTTATCACATTATTGTGTGGGTGAATTCGAGTCGAGCAAAGACCCTGATAAGGGGTATAATTGTTGTGGCTCTTTTTCTACTTTTTGCGGTAATTGCCAGACTGAATACCATCCTTTGGATTGCCAAGAATTTGATAAATGTAATCATGCTGGCAATAGTAATCCTGTTCCAGCCAGAGCTGAGACGTGCCCTTGATGAACTGGGAAGAAAGAACTATATTTCAAACTTCTTCAAGTCGTTTAATCCAAAAGCTATGGTAGAGAAGAGTCTGGATGATAGAACTATCTATGAGCTGGTTAAAACATCCATACAGCTTTCAAAGGATAAGACAGGAGCGCTCATGGTAATAGAGCGCGATACTCCACTGGGAGAGTACATTAATACAGGTATCAGTATTGATGCGGTTGTTTCACAGCAGCTTCTTGTAAATATATTTGAGAAAAATACACCACTTCATGATGGTGCTGTAATAATCCGTAAGGACAGAGTTGTAGCTGCAACATGCTATCTGCCACTTACAGATGCTAAAGACATTACCAAGGAACTTGGTACAAGACACAGAGCAGGCATTGGTATCAGTGAGGTTTCTGACAGTCTTACAATTATTATTTCTGAAGAGACTGGAAGTATTTCTGTTGCATCAAAAGGTAAGCTTTATCAGAATCTTGATGAGGATGCTCTTAGAAAACAGTTATCAAAGTTCCAGGTTGTTGGAAATGAAAGGTCTTCCATGACAAAGATTTTGAAGAAGGGGGACCAGACAAATGGGTAAAAAGATAAAAAGTGTTCTTTTTGATAATTTCCATTTTAAACTCCTTGCTCTGATGATTGCATTTCTTATGTGGTTTGTTGTCATGAACATGGAAGATAGCATTGTATCTAAGAATATTTCCGACATCCCAGTTGAAATGATCAACGGAGAGACAATCCTGGAAAATGGAAATCTTTATAATGTAACTGACGGTGACAAGGTTGATATTGTTGTAAGAGGACCTAGATCAATAGTTGAGGATCTTGAAAGCTATGATTTTGAGGCAACAGCTGATTTATCACACCTTTCAGTTACAAATTCAACCACCATTAAGGTAGTTACAAATTCAAACGTTAGTGCTTCTAAAGCAAAGAAGATTACAATAACACCTATTAATCAGTATGTGACACTCAGTATCGAAGAAGAGGCTGAGAAGAGTGTACCGGTAAGAATCATTACAACCGGCGAGGTTGCTGAGGGCTATGCACCAGGTGCTGGAGTTTCAACTCCAAATATGATTACTGTGAAGGGACCTGAATCAGTTCTCTCTACAATCGTGGAGGCCAGAGCTGTAGTTGATATTTCAGGGGCTGATAAAGAGGTAGTTAAAGTTGCAAATGTAGGATGTATTGACGGATACGGTTCGGCTGTCGAAAAGGATAACATTACCCTTTCTGCTGGAACTGTAAGCGTGAGTATTCCGGTTTATAAAACAAAGGAAGTTCCTGTTAATGTATCCACGGCTGGCGCGGTAAGAGATGGCTACGGTGTTAAGGAAGTTAACTTTGAACCATCTACTATAACGATTGCTGGAGATGCAAAATTACTTGAAGACGTAGAGTCTATAGATATTTCTGATGTTGTCATCACGGACGCAACAGAAAGTATTGAGAAGAATGTTGAGATTGCAGGTTATCTTCCTGCAGATGTAATAGTTGCAGATGATACTGTAGATATTGCTGTAAGTGTTACTATTGAGCAGATGGCTGAGAGTGAGATTACAATTAACAAATCTGATATTAAAGTTTTTGGACAAAATAAAGACTACAGTTATACAATCATTTCTCCAGATTCACTTAAGGTTAAGATTAGTGGATTCTCTGAGGATATAGATGGAAAGAATGCAAGCGATCTTGATGCAAAAGTAAATGTAAGCGAGATAGGGCCTGGAGAACGTGATGTGGAAGTATCATTCAATGAGTCAGATGTTTACACCATTAAGGATTCGTATTCGGTAAAAGTAGAGGTGAAAAAGACAGAATGACAGAGATGATAGAAAAGCTGCAGGCAGCTATAAATGAATCGAACTATATAGTTTTCTTTGGTGGAGCCGGTGTTTCTACTGAAAGTGGAATACCTGATTTCAGAAGTCAGGATGGCCTTTATAATCAGAAGTATAAATATCCACCAGAAGAGATAGTAAGTCATACATTCCTGGTTCATAAGACTGAGGAATTTTATGAGTTTTATAAAGACAAAATGCTTGCTCCAGATGCTAAGCCAAATGCAGCTCACTACAAGTTAGCTGAGCTTGAGAAGGCTGGTAAGCTGAAGGCTGTTATAACACAGAATATTGACGGCCTTCACCAGGCAGCTGGAAGTAAAGAAGTGCTTGAACTTCACGGTTCAGTGCTTAGGAATTATTGCACTAATTGTGGTAAGGAGTTCAGCAGTACTGCGGAAGATGTTCATGCAGGTGTTAAATACATCCTTGCATCTGATGGCGTTCCAAAGTGTGATGAATGTGGTGGCACAGTAAGACCAGATGTAGTCCTCTATGAAGAGGGACTGGATAACTATGTTATCAGTCGTGCCATTGAGCATATTTCGAAAGCGGATATGCTTATCATCGGTGGAACATCCCTTGTGGTTTACCCTGCAGCCAGCTTCGTTAATTACTTTAACGGAAAGCATTTGGCAGTGCTTAATATGGCATCTACAGGCAGAGATTCACAGGCGGATATAGTTATCCACGACAAGATAGGACAGGTCCTGTCTCAAATAACAGTGTAAATTATTTTATGGAGGAAATATAAATGTTTGATTTTGAAGAAATCGTAAAAGTTGACCCTGAAGTGGCAGCAGCTATGACTGACGAGTGGAATCGTCAGAACGACAACCTGGAGCTTATTGCTTCAGAGAATATTGCTTCTAAAGCAGTTATGTCTGCAATGGGAAGCCACCTTACAAATAAGTATGCTGAGGGATATCCAGGTAAGAGATACTATGGCGGATGTCAGTATGTTGACGTTGTTGAAGATCTTGCAAGAGAAAGAGCAAAAGAGCTTTTCGGTGCTGAGTATGCAAACGTTCAGCCTCATTCAGGAGCTCAGGCTAATATGGCTGTATTCTTTGCAGTAATGAACCCTGGCGATACATTCATGGGAATGAACCTTGATCACGGCGGACACCTTACACATGGTTCACCTGTAAATATGTCTGGTAAATATTTCAACTGTGTTCCTTATGGTGTTAATGATGAGGGACGTATTGATTATGATAATGTACTTGCAATTGCTAAGGAAGCTCGTCCAAAGCTTATCGTAGCTGGTGCTTCTGCATATGCAAGAGAGATAGATTTCAAGAAGATGCGTGAGATTGCTGATGAAGTTGGCGCTGTACTCATGGTAGATATGGCTCACATTGCTGGTCTTGTTGCTGCAGGATATCATATGAGCCCAATTCCATATGCTGACATCACAACAACTACAACACATAAGACACTTCGTGGACCAAGAGGTGGTATGATCCTCTGCAGCGAAGAAGTTAATGCTAAGTATAACTTCAATAAGGCTATTTTCCCTGGAATTCAGGGTGGCCCTCTTATGCATGTTATCGCTGGTAAGGCTGTTTGCTTCAAGGAAGCACTTTCACAGGACTACAAGGATTACATGGGTAGAGTAGTAGAGAATGCAGCTACACTTGCTGCAGCTCTTCAGGACAGAGGATTCGACATCGTTTCTGGCGGTACAGACAATCACCTTATGCTTGTTGATCTTAAGAAACTTGGTCTTACAGGTAAGGAAGTTGAGAAGGCTCTTGATGAGGTTCGCATCACAGTTAATAAGAATACTGTTCCTAACGATCCACAGTCACCATTCGTAACAAGTGGTATCAGAGTTGGTACACCTGCAGTTACAACACGTGGTGCTGTTAAGGAAGATATGTTTACTATTGCGGACGCATTTAAGGCTGCTATCCTTGATAAGGACAGTGCTAAGGCTGAGGAGCTTGTTAAGAGTATTACAGACAAGTATCCACTTTATAAATAATTAGGTTTTAAGTTTACGGACTATTAGTGAAATGGAAGAAAATAATAACAATCAGAATAATCAAAATAATAATGACAACAAAAAACGTCCGGGAGGCCCAAATAGCATCCTGGGCGCAATCGTTGTAGCGGTAATTCTTTCCATCGTATTTATTATGGCATTCAATAATTACAGATCTGCTGGGGAAGAGGAAAGAACCTACGACGAGTTCATACAGATGCTGGAAGACGGCGAAGTAAAAGATGTTGAGATTTACGAAAAGAAGATTAAGTTCACACCTACATTCAAAGATAAGAATGTAGAAAATGTTACTTACTATGTAATTCGAACAGACGATTATCAGCTGGTAGACAGACTTGAGAAAGCAAATGTTAAGTTCACTGCAATCGATGAGGGTGGCAATGCAATCCTCAGTCAGATTCTTTACTATGTTGTTCTTATAGCTGTAATGTACTTCCTGACTATGCTCATTATGAGAAGAATAGCAGGTGGTTCAGGTGGCATTATGAATGTAGGTAAGTCAAATGCCAAGCTGTATGATATGACAAAGAATACCGGTGTTACATTTGCTGATGTTGCTGGTGAGGAAGAAGCAAAGGAATCTCTTACAGAAATGGTAGACTTCCTGAAAGAGCCTAAGAAGTATTTGGAGATTGGTGCGAGACTCCCTAAGGGTGCACTTCTCGTTGGACCTCCGGGAACAGGTAAAACACTTCTTGCCAAGGCTGTTGCAGGTGAGGCTGGAGTTCCATTCTTCTCAATGTCAGGTTCAGAATTCGTAGAAATGTACGTTGGTGTTGGTGCATCACGTGTTAGAGATCTTTTCAAGCAGGCTACTGCAAAGGCACCATGTATCATATTCATTGATGAGATAGATGCTATTGGTAGAAGCCGTGATACAAGACATATGGGCGGCGACTCTGAACGTGAGCAGACTCTTAACCAACTGCTTTCAGAGATGGACGGATTTGATTCCGAAAAGGGTATTATCATTCTGGCTGCTACTAACAGACCAGAAGTACTTGATAAGGCGCTTCTCAGACCTGGTCGTTTTGACAGACGTGTAGTAGTTGAACGTCCTGACCTTAAAGGTCGTGAAGATATACTTAAGGTTCATTCTAAGGAAGTTAAACTCGATGAGACAGTTGATCTTCATGAGATTGCAAATGTTACCAGCGGTTCGGTTGGTGCTGACCTTGAGAATATCATCAACGAGGCTGCACTTACAGCTGTAAGAAAGGGAAGAAGCCTGGTTTGCCAGACTGATATCCTTGAATCTATAGAGGTTGTATTTGCAGGTAAAGAGAAGAAGAATAACATTCTTTCAGCTGATGAAAAGAGTGTTGTTGCTTATCACGAAGCCGGACATGCACTTCTTACAATGCTTCAAAAGAACACAATGCCAGTTCAGAAGATTACAATCATTCCAAGAACCAAGGGTTCTCTTGGATATGTATGGCAGGCTCCTGAAGAGGAGAAGAATCTTGAAACTAAGGCTGAGATGGAAGCAGACATTGTAATTGCAGTTGGTGGACGTGCCGCAGAGGCTATTAAGTTCCCATCAGTTACAAATGGTGCATCTAACGATATACAGCAGGCTACTCAGAAGGCAAGAACCATGGTTACTATGTACGGAATGTCAGACAGACTTGGTATGGTTCAGCTGGAAGGTGTTACAGGTGAGTACCTTGATAGAAGAAGAGTGCTTGAGTGCTCAGATGAGACAGCTACTATAGTTGATGAAGAAGTTAAGATGATCATCAACAATGCTTACGCTGTAGCATATAAGCTTCTTTCAGACAATGTGGCTATACTGGATGCAGTTGCTACTTATCTGATTGATCATGAGTCTATTACTGGTAAAGAGTTCATGGAAATCTTTGATCAGGTTACAGGTGGCATTCGCCCTAAGACTCCTGACTATGGCTCGCTTACATCTGGCGATATAACAAAGGGACTTAAGATTAAGCCACTTATCGCTAAGGGTAAGGAAAAGATTAAAGCTAAGAAGCTTAAAGATAAGAGCAAGAATAAAGATAAGACAGCTTCGTCAGCTGATGCAAAGGAGAAAAAGAAGAAGGATAAGGATAAATACAGAGTATTTGCCAGTCCTGAATTTGAAGCTCGCCGAGATCAGCTTCTCCAGGAAGCAGAAGATGATTTGCTGGAAGAAATTGACGAAGAAGTTAAAAAAGAAGTAAAAGAAGAAGTTAAATCTGAGGTTAAAGCTGAAGCTAAAGAAGAGGCTGAGGCAGAAACAAAGACTGTTGGAGAAACAAAACCAGAATCAGCTTCAGAGGTGAAGGAAGAAAAATCTACAGAACCTCCTAAGCCTTGGGAAACAACAGATTCAGAGTAAAAATTGATTCGGAAAATAGATTCAGTGTAAAATAAAATGGCGGCCAAGATTAAATCTTGGCTGCCATTTCTTTTTTATGACAATTCGTCTAATGTTTTTCCATATGGTGGGAGGAATTCTTCCACGAAATCTTTGACTTCAGGGAGTTCTTCCTGAAGTTTTTTTATTGCATTTCCGACTGACTGTTTTGCAGTTGAGAATTCAGTGTTGCCGGCTTTTTCTTCTTCGATACATTTGATGTATGCGGAGAGTTTGTCAGCTGCTTTTACAAGTCGACGCAAGTACTTATCATCAGCGGAGTTATCTGATTTGTAAATTTCTTCAAATGCAGGCCTGAGGTCTGATGGGAGTTTCTCAAGAAGCTTATATTCAGCAATAGTTTCAACCTGTTTATATGCATCCTTAATTTCAGGATTGTAGTACTTAACAGGCGTAGGCATATCTCCAGTAATGATCTCGGAAGAATCATGATAGAGACCGATAAGTGCAGCTCTATCAGCGTTAAGGTTCTTTTCATATCGTACATTTCCGATAACACAGAGAGCGTGGGCTATCATTGCAACCTCGAGACTATGTTCACTCAGATTTTCATTGCGGGAGTTACGCATTAGTGCCCATCTATCTATATATTTCATTCTTGATACTGTGGCAAAAAAATTATATTCCATAAAACATTTCTCCTGATTTAGCCATGCAAAACGATGAGTAAAATAAAAAGCCTAAGATCGGACTCGAACCGACGACCTACTGATTACGAATCAGTTGCGCTACCAACTGCGCCACTTAGGCATACAAGCGATACTATACCATAATTGGTAGTTTTCCTCAATGATTTTGTATTACAAAATAGGATGATTTTGCATTTCAAAACTGAAAGATTTTGCAACTAAAAAAAGCTGAATAATTATCTTTCTAACAGACCTTGTATATGGTAAAATAATTATCAGTTGTGATGAAAGATTATTCGATTTACAACATATATATTTTTTATTTTTTTCGTACAAAGGAGGATTACAAAATGAAGGTATTTAAGTGTACAAAGTGCGGTAATATGATCACATATCTTAACAAGGATGCGTGCGATGTTAAGTGTTGTGGTGAGACAATGGTTGAGATTGTTCCTAACACAACAGACGCAGCAGGAGAGAAGCATGTTCCAGTGATTGAGATTGATGGAAACATCGTTACAGTTAAGGTTGGTTCAGTTGCTCATCCAATGCTTGAGGAGCATTCTATTCAGTGGATCGTTCTTGAGACAGAGCAGGGAAGACAGAGGAAAATTCTTTCTCCTGGAGAAGAGCCAGTTGCAAAGTTTGCTATCGTTGATGGTGACAAGGTTACAGCTGCTTATGAGTATTGCAACCTTCACGGACTTTGGAAAGCTGAAGTATAAAAAAGTATTGTGGACGAGGTCATTTGACCTCGTCTTTTTTTGTAAAATTATGAATGAAAGAATACCTATGAAGTGTTATAATAACTTTGTATGTGCAGTTTTTTTAATTAGAAAGAATTCAGGGATGATGAGGATCAGGTAAAGAAAATTAGAAGAAATGGAATAATTAATGATCAAAGAAACTATTAGTGATTACATAAACAGAATCAAACAGGAGAAATGGTATAAGCATCTTTGCACCATAAACAAGCATAAGCTTGAGGTGGGAAAGAATTGTTTTAGATGCGGTCTTTATAAGCAGGGAATCCTCCATGATCTTTCTAAGTATTCATGGACAGAATTTTCGGTTGGTGCGAAGTATTTCCAAGGAAACAGAAGCCCTAATGACGCAGAAAGAGAAGATAAGGGCTATACCTCTTCCTGGCTTCATCACAAGGGTCGTAACAAGCACCATCTTGAGTACTGGATAGATTATGACCTTGTGAAGCGTGATGGAAGCATGATCGGAATGAAGATGCCTGATAATTATATCGTAGAAATGTTCTGCGATAGAGTTGCTGCAAGTAAGATATATCATGAAGAGAAGGGTGACTACACGGATAGCACAGCTCTTGGATATTTCTTAAATGGTAAGGCAAAGGGCATTATGCATCCTTATTCAAGAAAGCGTCTGGAGATGCTTCTTAGAATGCTGGCAGAGAAGGGAGAAGATGAGACCTTCGCCTATGCCAGAAGGTATATGGATGGCTATAAAAGATACCTTAAGAGACAGAAATATAAAAAGAAACTGGAGAAGAAACTTGAAAAGAAATTTTCAGATAGACTCATTTCTAGTTTAGACAAGAAATATAATAGAAAACGTAAACGCGACATTAAAAGAAATCATATTCAAAAAGATAAATATTTGAGACAGAAATAAAAGTTATTACCTGGAGAAATAAATGGCATTCACACATTTACACGTACATACCGTATACAGCTTGCTGGATGGCTTTGCTAAGATTCCTGACCTTGTAGGTCGCGCAAAGGAGCTTGGCTTTGATAGTCTTGCAATAACTGATCACGGCGTTATGTATGGCGTAATTGAATTTTATAAAGAGTGCAAAGCCCAAGGAGTAAAACCTATTCTTGGATGCGAAGTTTACGTCGCACCTGGAAGTCGTTTTGATAGAGAAACAGGAACAAATGATGAGAGATATTATCATCTTATCTTACTTGCCGAAAATGAGACTGGATACAAGAATCTTACAAAGATTGTATCTCAGGGATTTACCGAGGGATTTTATTATAAGCCTCGTGTTGATAAGGAAGTTCTTAGAGAACATCATGAAGGTATAATCTGCCTTTCAGCCTGTCTTCAGGGTGAGGTGGCATTTTATCTGAGAAGACGTCTCTATGATGAGGCAAAGAAGGTTGCACTGGAATACAGAGATATTTTCGGTGAAGGAAATTACTTCCTGGAAATGCAGGATCATGGTCTGAGTGATGATACTATCGTTAATACGGACCTTCTTCGTATGTCTCAGGAAACTGGAATTGAGCTGGTCTGCACAAATGATTCTCACTATGTTCGTGCGGAGGATTGGGAGGCGCATGATATCCTCCTATGTATGCAGACTGGTACAACTATAAATGATGAAAACCGTATGCGCTACGAGGGTGGACAGTATTATCTAAAGTCTGAGCAGGAGATGGCAGACCTTTTCCCTTATGCCAGGCAGGCTCTCGAGAATACCCATAAGATAGCTGAGAGATGTAACGTAGAGATAGTTTTTGGCGAGCAGAAGCTCCCAAAGTATGATGTACCAAAAGAGTATCCGGATGCCTTCTCATATTTGAAGTACCTATGTGAGAAAGGACTGAAGGAGAGATACCCTGATACACCACAAGAACTTAAAGACCGCCTGGAGTACGAGCTGGGGGTTATCAGGGATATGGGATTCGTAGATTACTTCCTGATTGTCTGGGATTATGTAAACTACGCAAAGAGCCACGGAATAGCAGTTGGACCGGGACGTGGTTCTGCTGCAGGCAGTATAGTTTCATATTGTCTCAAGATAACTAATATTGATCCTATCAGATACAGCCTTATCTTTGAGCGTTTCCTTAATCCTGAAAGAGTAAGCATGCCCGATATCGATATTGACTTCGCGCCCGAAGGTCGCCAGGAAATGATCCGTTACGTATCTGAAAAGTATGGTCATGATAAGGTTGTTCAGATCATTTCTTTCGGTACACTCGCTGCAAGAAATGCTGTGCGAAATGTGGGCCGCGTTCTGGATATTAATCGTGGACTTGTGGACAAGGTTGCAAAGTCCATTCCAAACGGTGCCAATTCAATGACACTTAAGCAGGCCCTTAAAGAGAGCCCTGATTTTATAGAATATTACAACACAAATAGTGATGTTAAATACATGGTTGATATGGCCATCAAGCTTGAGGGCGTACCAAGTCACCCATCCAAGCACGCCGCCGGCGTAGTTATTGGCCGTGAACCTATTGTTGAATATGTTCCACTTTGTAAGAACAGTGGTGAAGATGCAATCTCCACTCAGTTTGAGAAGGACACTCTGGAGCAGCTTGGACTTCTCAAGATGGACTTCCTGGGTCTTAGAAACCTGACTGTTATCGAGGATACGCTGAAGAACATCAAAGAGAGAACTGGTGAAGAGATTGACATCGATAATATAGATATGGCGGATCCAAATGTATTCGAGCTCATTTCTTCTGGCGAATGTGCTGGTGTGTTCCAGTTGGAGAGTACTGGAATGCAGTCCTTCATGAAGGAACTGAAACCAAACAGCCTCGAGGATGTGGTAGCCGGCATCTCGCTTTACAGACCGGGTCCTATGGATTTCATCCCTCAGTATATTAAGGGAAAGAACAGCACCGGTCCTATTCAATATGATACGCCAGAACTTGAACCTATCCTGGAGCCTACATATGGATGTATAGTTTACCAGGAGCAGGTTATGCAGATAGTTATGTCTCTGGCAGGCTACAGCATGGGTAAGTCTGACGAGGTTCGACGTGCTATGTCGAAGAAAAAAGCCGGAGTTATGGAGAAGGAACGAGAGTACTTTGTTTATGGAAATGAGGAACTCGGTGTTCCAGGCTGTATAAAGAATGGCATCAAAGAAGATGTGGCTAACAAAATATTTGATGAAATGACTGACTTCGCCAGCTACGCGTTTAACAAGTCTCATGCAGCTGCGTACTGCGTGGTGACATATCAGACAGCATACTTGAAGAGGTACTATCCACTGGATTATATGGCGGCACTTCTTACATCTGTTAGAGATAAGGCACCAAAGCTCAGAACTTATATCGAGGCAGTCAGAAGAATGGGAATAAAGATACTGCCTCCAGATATAAATGAAGGATATGGCAGGTTTACTGTTGCAGATGGTGGTATTAGATATGGTATGTCAGCTATCAAGTCAGTAGGGGACGCTGTTGTCGATGTGATAATTGAAGAGCGAGAAAAGAATGGTCCATTTAAGGATTTGCAGGATTATATATCACGACTATCTGGAAAAGAAGCGAATAAACGTACTATAGAAAGTTTCATTATGACAGGGGCATTTGATTGTTTTGGACTAAACCGTAAACAAATGATGCTGGCATTTCCAGATATTGCTGCTGCAGTCAGTGCTGAGAAGAAGAAAAATGCCAGCGGCCAGATGTCACTTATCGACTTTATGGGCGAAGAGGATACAGCCCAGTTCACAGCGGATTATCCAGATGTGCCGGAGTTCTCAAAGGATATAATCCTCAGTGGTGAAAAGCAGATGCTTGGTCTTTATATCAGTGGACATCCGCTGGACAGCATGAGAGATATCATAGAGAAGAGAACAGATATCAAGTCTACTGACTTTGAACTGGATGAGGAGACCGGACTTGCAAGTGCGGTTGATGGAAAGAATTATTCTCTTGGTGGAATTATAGAAAGCATTACTCCTCGCGTGACTAAGCGAGGCGAAAATATGGCAACGATGACAGTGGAGGATCTTTACGGAACAGTAGAAGTTATAGTCTTCCCTAAGTCGTTTGAAAAATACAGATCACTGCTTGAGGTTAATGAGCCGATCATCATAAGCGGCCGGGCTCAGATTTCTGATGACGAGAGCAAATTCATTGCATCTGACATCTATTCCATGAACTCATATGTGGAGCAGGATGAGGCCGAGAAGAAGGAACTTTGGGTTCTCTTTGATGATATGGACGATCTGAACAGTCATATGAAGGACTTCAATTCAGTCCTTAATGAACATAGGGGTTATACACCGGTTTATGTGCAGCTGATGAAAGAAAACAAAGCTATGATGAATAGCATTAAGGTTGATGTTAAATCCGGTGTTGAAGAAGCACTGGTTTTGGAATACGGTAGAGATAGGGTGTTAGTTAGAGATAAGAAGTAATGTTGCTCTAAGTGTAAGATCATTTAGTGGAGGATGTTTTTATGGAGAAGATTACATCTGTTAATAACGACAGGGTTAAACGTGTAGTAAAGATAATGAGTAGTCCAAAGGAGAGGAAGTACTCAGGTAAGTACATGGTTGAAGGTCTCAGAATGGTGAGAGAAGTCAAGATAGACCGACTTGATACGCTATTCATGACTCAGCAATTCTTTGATAAATATGTAGTCAAGGATCCAGCTCTCCTTAAGCTTGTAAATAAAGCTGTGGATAATCAGAAGAGCTTTATTGTTTCTGAACTGGTTCTTAGAAAGCTGGCTGACACCGAGAATCCACAGGGTGTAGTTGCTCTTGTAAATATGAAAGAGTATACGCTGGATGACATTATCAAAGTAAAGGATGGTAAGCCACTCATCCTGATAGTTGAGAGACTGCAGGATCCAGGCAATATGGGTACCATCATCAGAACAGCTGAGGGCGCTGGTGTTACAGGAATTCTTGTGAGTTACGATTCGGTTGATATTTATAGTCCAAAGGTTGTCAGATCAACTATGGGCTCCATCTTCCGCAGTAAGATATGTATTACTTATGACCTTAAGGGTGATATAGAAAAACTGAAGAAGGCAGGCATTACTATTTTCGGAATGCATTTGGATGGACGTTCTATCTATGATGAGGACCTGACCGCTGCATGTGCATTCCTTATTGGAAATGAAGGCGCTGGACTTACAGAAGAGACAAGCGCACAGACAGACAAGCTTCTCAGAATCCCAATGCTGGGTAAAGTTGAGAGTCTGAATGCGGCAGCATCTGCAACCATTGTTTCTTACGAAGCATTGCGTCAGAGAATCGCCAGCAGTGAAATGTTCTTCTTATAAAAATAAGGGTTTGTAGGGTTATTATTTACTTGAATTATATATGTATAAGTGTTATAGTGGTTTAGATTTGTAGAGGACGCGATGATTATCAGTAGCGTATCTGATGATGCTGGATCAGATGATGATATGTGAAAGGATGAATCGCCGAAGTGAAACTGTACCAGTAACAGTTTTGGCTGGGGCTTAGATTAATAGTCTAAGAACTGTCATCTTTATTACAAGATGGAGTGCTACGGTATAGAGTATATTCTATGGACCGAAACTCCGTTTTGGTCCATTTTTCTGTAAATGGACTAAACAGTTTAGTCAAAAAGGAGGATTTTGAAATGGCTATTTTTAAGGGATCAGGAGTTGCATTAGTTACACCTTTCACAGAGAGCATGGAGGTGGATTACGAACAGCTTAGAAAGCTGGTTGATTATCATGTAGAGCATAAGACAGATGCTATCATCGTTTGTGGTACATCTGGTGAATCTGCTACACAGACAGTTGAGGAACATCTTGAGTGCATCAGCGTAGTTGCTGAGCAGGCAAATGGACGTATTCCTGTAATTGCAGGTACAGGCTCAAATGATACTGTTACTGCAGTAGAGCTTTCACAGGAGGCTGCTAAGTGTGGAGTTGATGGACTTCTCATGGTAACACCTTACTATAACAAGTGTACACAGAATGGTCTTATCAAGCATTATTCAACAGTTGCTGAGAAGGTCAGCACACCTATTATCATGTACAATGTTCCAAGTAGAACAGGATGCAACATTCTTCCTGCTACAGCAGTTAAGCTTGCAAAGGAAGTTGAGAGCATCGTTGCTATAAAGGAAGCTTCAGGAAATATTTCACAGGTTGCTGAGCTTGCACATCTTGCAGATGGATGCATCGACATTTATTCAGGAAATGATGATCAGATTCTTCCACTCATGTCACTTGGTGGAATTGGAGTTATTTCTGTAACAGCTAACATTATTCCTGATGATACACATGATCTTTGCCAGAAGTTCTTTGATGGAGACTTTGAAGGTGCAAGAGAGCTTCAGCTGAAGGCTATTGATCTTTGCAAGGCACTTTTCTGTGAGGTTAATCCTATTCCGGTTAAGAAGGCAACAGAGCTTATGGGACTTACTAATGGAGTTGTGAGACTGCCACTTACTGAGATGGAGGCTGAACATACTGAGATGCTTATCAAAGCAATGAAGGACTATGGAATTGAGTTTTAGGATGTCGCAGCATTTACACTTTCAAAAGGAGAATAAATAGAAATGACTAGGATAATTATGAGTGGTTGTTCGGGTAGAATGGGCCGGATGATTACGGGACTCGTAAAGGATGGTGAGGGTGCTGAGATAGTTGCCGGAGTTGATGTGTTTGATGATGGTACACTTGGTTATCCTGTATATAAGAGTATTACTGAGGTGCAGGAGGAGGCCGATGCCATAATCGATTTTTCAAATCCTGCAACTTTGGACGCTACTCTTGAATATGCGATAGAGAAAAATGTTCCAGTAGTGCTTTGTACTACAGGTTATTCTGATGAGCAGCTTGCTCAGATTAATGCAGCAAGTGAGAAGGTTGCACTTCTTAAGTCTGCTAACATGAGTCTTGGTATCAATACTATTATGGAGCTTCTTAAGACAGCTACTAATGTATTTGGTGAGGCAGGTTTTGATATTGAGATAGTTGAGCAGCATCATCACAACAAGCTGGATGCTCCTTCGGGAACAGCTCTTGCTCTGGCAGATGCTATTAACGAAGCTGCAGATGGTAAGTATGAATATGTTTATGACAGAAGTCAGAAGAGAGAGAAAAGAGATGCTAAGGAGCTTGGTATTTCAGCAGTGAGAGCTGGTTCAATACCTGGTATTCACGATGTCATCTTCGCTGGACCTGATGAAGTTATAGAAATCAAGCATACAGTTTATTCAAGAGCAGTATTCGGAAATGGTGCTATAAGCGCAGCTAAGTTCCTTTCTGGTAAGCCTGCTGGAATGTACGGCATGAAGGATGTTATTGCTGCACAGCTTGGAAATAATTAATGCTATCCTGAATTAACGAAAAGATTTTATCGGAGTTTATTTATGACTGAAGAACAAATACTCTGTAGTGCTTCAAAGTATACTGAGAAGTTCTACCTCAATCCTAAATACTCGAATCTTCCTAAGAAGATACAGGACGAGCTTAAGATTGCTCTTGTAATCTTTACAGAGGAGATTGGCGGAGAGATTTTCCTCTACTTCGATGATGATGGTGGACTCTCAATCGCGACTGACTATAAAGAAAATGATTTTCTTTATGATGAGATTGGAAGCGGCCTCAAAGTAAATCAGCTTAGGAATGAGAAACGCGAACTCTTTGAACAGCTAGAAGAGTATTACGAGTTACTGGACATGTTAAACAAAAAATAAGTCAGTGGGACCAGATCTGGTGACTTATTAAGGAGATTGAAAATGTTATTTGCAATAGACGTTGGAAATACAAATATTACTGTTGGACTTTTTGATGGAGAGAAGCTGTTAAAACAGTTCCGTATGATAACACAGACATCACGCACATCTGATGAGTACGGCGTATTCCTCAGACAGTGGCTGGATATCAATGCATCGCCAGAAACAAAGATAGATGCCGTTATCATTTCATCAGTTGTTCCTAATATAATGCATTCTCTTACAAGTGCGATCATCAAATATTTCGATGTTAATCCACTTATAGTTGCTCCAGGAATCAAGTCTGGAATCCGACTTGCAATTCCTAATCCAAAGGAACTTGGTGCTGACAGACTTGTAGATGCAGTTGCAGCTTATGAGATGTATGGCGGTCCGGTTATTGTAGTTGATTTTGGAACAGCAACGACTCACGATCTCGTTCTTGCAGATGGAACATTTTCAGCAGGAGTTACATCTCCTGGAATAAGGCTTGCGGCAAATGCCCTCTGGACAGGAACTGCAAAGCTGCCTGAGGTTGAAATCCGTAAGGTTGATACTGTTCTTGGAAAAGATACTGTATCAAGTATGCAGGCAGGTATTTACTATGGATACATTGGACAGACAGAATACATAGTAAAGACAATGAAGAAGGAATCTGGTCTTTCCGATATAAAGGTTGTTGCAACAGGTGGTCTTGGAAAGATGATCTCTGAGGCAACAGACGAGATTGATATCTACAATCCAGAGCTTACTCTTCATGGACTTAGAATTATCTACGATAAGCAATAATAGTTTATAAATTTATGATGTGAAATATATGTCTAAAGAAATGTTTAAAAACAAAATATTCCTTGGACCAATGGCAGGTGTAACAGACCTGCCTTTTCGCATTTTATGTAAGGAGCAGGGAGCGGATGTAATGGTAACGGAAATGGTATCCGCCAAGGGGCTTTTTTATAAGAGCCCAAAGACTCCAATACTGCTTAGTACAGATGAAAGAGAAAAGCCAGTGGGACTTCAGCTTTTCGGAAGTGAGCCGGAAATAATGGCTGGCGAGGCAGTGAAGCTCCTGGATAGAGGTTTTGATTTTATAGATATCAATATGGGATGTCCTGTTCCAAAGATCGTAAATAATGGAGAAGGTTCAGCTCTTATGAAAAATCCAAAATTAGTTGAAGAAATTGTGCATGCTATTGCAACAGCTGTGCCCATTCCTGTAACTATAAAGATAAGGGCTGGTTTCAGCGCTGATTCTATTAACGCGCCTGAAATTGCTGAGGCAGCTGAACGTGGAGGGGCAGCTGCGGTTGCAGTTCATGCAAGAACCAGAGAACAGTACTACAGCGGGAAGGCTGACTGGTCAATCATAAAGAAGGTTAAAGAGGCAGTCAGTATTCCTGTAATAGGAAATGGTGATCTTAAGTCTGCAGAGGACATTCTCCGTATGAAAGAGGAGACTGGATGTGACAGCTTTATGGTGGCGAGAGCTGCCAAGGGTAATCCATGGGTATTCAGGGAAATCAAGGCCGGACTTGAAAAGGGACTGGACCAGGTTCCACCTCGACCAGAGCTGGATGAAATTAGAGATATGATGCTGAGGCATATAGACCTGATGATCAAGGAAAAAGGGGAGTACATCGGCGTCCGCGAAATGCGTAAGCATGTTGCATGGTACACCGAAGGAATATATAATAGTGCAAGACTTCGCAAACAGGTTTGCGAGATCGAGCACGAGGAAGAGTTAATAAGTATTATAAAGGAATTAGGGAAATGAGTAAAAAAAGAATAGGTTTAATAATCGCCGGAATCGTTGCAATGTGTCTACTTATTATAGGCGCAAGCGTTGGTACTGTTCTGTTAATTCGTGGAAGGAACACGGACAGAGCCAAAGATGGAAATGAAGTAAAGGATGTTAACAGCAGCGTAGGTGCAGCTCTTACGGGGGACGGAGTTGAGATTGAAAAGAGTGATTCTTTTGGGAAAGTCGCTGATGATAACACAGTCATGATTTATATGGTAGGTTCGGACCTTGAAAGTAAGGCCGGAGCTGCTACATTTGATATTGCAGAAATGATGGCCAGTGGCGTGGACACATCTAAGACAAATGTAGTCATATTCACAGGTGGTTGCAGCCAGTGGATGTCTGACATTTCCAGCGATAAGAACTATGTTATGAGACTTGATAAGAGTGGTCTTATAGAGGATGGTGCCACAAGCAGCATCAATAACATGGGTGATCCCAATACACTTCTTGGATTCCTGAATTTCTGTACAGAAAATTATAAGTCTGATCACTATACGCTTATCTTCTGGGATCATGGTTGTGGTCCTGTTTATGGATACGGAGTAGATGAGCTTCATAGTAACGATACACTTACTTACCCAGAGATGGAGGCGGCACTTGTTGCTTCTGATTTTGACAGTAAGAACAAGATAGACCTTGTTGGTTTCGATGCCTGTCTTATGGCTTCTATTGAGTATGCAGATCTTTTCTCATCATATGCTGATTACATGGTTGCATCTCAGGAGGTTGAGCCAGGACTTGGATGGGATTATTCATTCCTGAATACATATAATTCAACAAGTGATCCAAAGAAAATAGGAACAGCAGTGGTAGATGCTTTTGGTGATTTCTATTCAAGTCACATAAGTATGATGAGTAACCCTCTTTACACACTTTCTGTTATGGACCTTTCAAAAACAAATAAGGTTATAGAGGCGAGTAATGACCTCTTTGAAGATATGTATAAAGGACTCGGAAAAGAAGATTACGCCGAGATCGTAAAGGCAAGAGATAATACAGTAAACCTTGGTTCTACTGCATACGGTTCAAAGGGAGATGCAATCGATGAGGTTGACCTTGGTTCCGTTGCGAGTGAATTTAGTGATCTTTATAAAGGTTCCTCCAAGGACCTGAGTGATGCAATTGATGACCTCGTAATTAAACAGGCATCAAATGTGGATGGTACATCAGGTATATCCATTTACTTCCCATATAATAACCAGATGTTCTATCAGTACTATGGTGAGAAAAGTATTGAAAGCATTTCTATTGGTGAAGAGTATTCAACCTTTGTTGAGTCATTCGCAACAGCATGGGAAAGTGATGGACAGAATGTATCGGACTTTTACACAGAGCTCGATACTGATGAAGAGGAATCTACTGAAGAAGAAACAACAGAAGAGACGACTGAGGAGTCCACAGAAGCTTCTACTGAAGAAGCTACAGAAGCTACTACAGAAGAAACAACTGAGTCGACAACTGAGGAGCCTGCAGAACCAGTTGAGGATGCATCTTCTACAGATGCTGAATATATCGGTTCAAAGAAGACACTTAGTGTAAAGCTTTCCAAGGAACAGCAGAAAAATATGGCTCAGGCAACTTATTCTGTATTTATGAAGAATTCAAGTGATGATACAACTGAGGCATATCTTCCAATATTTACAAATATAAAGATAAAACCTGATGAGAACGGGGTACTTTCAGTTCCTTATGATCCAGAGATTCTTGTTGCTTCATCCTATGATGGAGATACACCATGGCCTTTCAAACAGGTAGAGGATAACCTGGCTGGAAAAACTATTTACCGTTCAAATGGTCAGTATCTTATAAGTTCAATCAAGGACTTCCCAGATACATCAACAGAGCAGGTTGTTTGTAATGTATCCATGCAGGATGGCGAACAGCCTAAGATCCTCAGCTTTGACGCAGTTTCAGATTCAGAGCTTGTCGGAAAGAATGATATGACTCCAGAGGGCTGGGGCTATATGGCATACTATGCACCTACATATCTTCCTGTTACCAGTGTAGATGGTAAGATGCTTCCTTACTCAGAGTGGGATAGAGATGGCATTTTCCATATGGTATACATTTCACTTGGAGAAAACTTTACATTTGCTACTAAAAAGCTTTCTGAAATTGACGCAGAGTTTGCGGTTCAGATTACTATCAAGGATGTAAAGGGAAATGTACACGCCACAAGTCTTGTAGATTTCACAAGAAATGCAAGAACAAATACAAGTATCGGAACTGAAGAAGGAAAGATAGATGTTTCTGTTTTCTCAGACCATGTAGTTATTAATTCCTATGAGGGAACGGACGGAGAACTTGTTATACCTGATTCTGTTCAAGGTGTTCCAGTAACTGCTATAGGACAGGAAGCTTTCAAGAATGCAGGGATGACAAGTGTAGTAATTCCTGAGGGCGTAACAAATATTGGTCCGGAAGCCTTTAATATGTGCGAAAATCTTGAAACCGTTGAGCTACCTTCAACTGTTGAGTATATAGGTATGGACTCATTTGCTTACTCAGAAAAGCTTAGTTCGATTAATCTTCCTGAGGGTCTGAAGACGATAGATGATTTTGCATTTGATCAATGTTCTAGTCTCACAGAGGTGACAATTCCTTCTACTGTTGACTATTATGGACCTGGGGCATTTGCATATACTACTAGAATTACACTGGAAGGAAATGAGAATTACCAGTATCTGGCAGATTCAATCTTTACTGCCGATGGTAAGACACTTGTTCAATGCTTCTCGACAGAGGAAAATTACTCTATACCAAGTGGAACTGAAGTGATAGGAGCATATTCCTTCAGAGATAATCTTGATATTAAGACAGTTGATATCCCTGAGGGAGTACGACTTATTGATGATGGCGCTTTCTTCCAGGCTGAAAATCTTTCTGATATAAAATTGCCGGATTCAGTAGAAGAGATTGGTGACTCTGCATTTGGATGCATAGTATTCACAGAAAAGAAGAAGATAGATAAAATAAGCTTTGGTTCAAAGCTTACCAAGCTTGGTAATAAAGTGTTCAGAGGATTTGAAGTAGGAAGCTTTGAGGTATCAAAAGATAACCAGTACTTCAGTACAGTTGACGGATATCTGACTAATAAGTCAAAGGACGGCCTCATACTTGCACCTACTACATCTGATAATGAAGTGAAGATTCCAGATGGAATAATCAGTGTTTATTCAGATGATTTTATGTCACAAAATGAGGGCGTTGAAAAGGTTACACTTTCTGACTCAGTCAGAGTGCTTAATGCCGATTCAATGTACTCAGTTAAGGAACTTCATATTGGAAAGAAACTGAGATTCATTCTTTCCATGAATATGATGGGCAGCATTCAGAAGTTGACTATCAATGAGAAGAATAAGTACTTTACTATTAAGGATGATGTTCTTTATTCTCATGATATGAAGGAGCTCTACATTTATCCTCAGGAAAAGAAGGATAAGAAGTTCGAGGTGCCTGAGGGAGTAGAGAAGCTGGAGATGGGAGTTTTCAGCGACAATACCTACCTGACAAGCATCAAGCTTCCATCAACACTTAAGGATGTTGGTCAGCGTGTTGGTTCTTACGAGGCAAATGCACTCAGTGAGATTACTACACTTACAAAGATAACAGTAAGCAAGAAGAATAAGAAGTATACATCTGCAGATGGCATTCTCTATACCAAGGATGGTGACGAGGTAGTAGCTATCCCAGCTGCCATTAAGGGAGATGTAAAGATCAGATCCAGTGCTAAGACAATAGGTAAGGGCGCTGTTCAGAGTCTGAAGAATATAAATTCGATTACTCTTCCTGATGGTATGACAACTATCCGTTCCGGAAACTTCTACACTGTTTCGGGAGAAGTACATATTCCTGAGAGTGTGAATTATATCTCAGAACGTTCATTTATTGACGCTGGAGAAGCTACAATTTATGGTAAGAAGGGTTCAGTTGCAGAGAGTTTTGCCCAGAGCAAGGGACTGAAGTTCGAGGAGGAATAACCTTGACCATAAAGTCGCTAGGTGTTATAGTTACGCTTATCTATGCGCCAGTGTTTAACTAAGTTTATAGACATTTGGAGAGATTATGTTTAAGAAGATAATAAATATCTTTAAAGACAACTTCAAACTGATTGGTTATATATTTGTTGTGGCTGCGCTTTTAGTGGCTTGTGTTTCTACTTTGATACAGCAGAATTTCCACAAGACCAAGGATATGGGACGACTTGTTTCCATCAATCCACTTTATGATGAGCCGCCACTTACACCAAGTTATACCAAGACTAACTATTCTACTATTAATAGTACAGCCGTTGACGATGGCAGCGGTGTCATTCGTGATGAGGTTGGTGCTTATAGTGATGAAAAGAACCTGACGGAACAGCAGAAGAAAGATAAGGCTGCTCTTGAAGCACTTCTGGCAAGTAATGACAGAAGTGATGATGCCAGAACTACTTCTGAGAATAGAAAGAAAAAGTATAAGCTCAATAATATTGTTGAGGTTAATAACAATATTTCTGTTACTATTTCGGGAAGTTCAGGATCAAGTGGCAATTCAGCTGTAGGTACAGCTCAGTATGCAACAGGTTCAAGCGGTAACTATCTTGGACAGTTCCTTCTGACTGGTTATTGTCCTTGTGCTATTTGTTGTGGTAAGACTAATGGTATTACTGCCAGTGGTAAACTGGCTACCTCAAACCATACTATTGCCGCTGATAGCAGATATTCATTTGGTACACAGATGGTTATCAATGGACAGGTTTATACAGTTGAGGACCGTGGTGGTGCCATTACTGGTAACCATATAGATGTATTCTTCAATACACATTCAGAGGCGCTGGCATTTGGTAAGAAATACGCCGATGTTTATCTATATGATGGAACAAACGGTACTGATAATTCTGATTCTTCAAATGATTCATCCAGTGAGTCCAGTGAAGATGACGATGATTCAGAAGACGATGAGGAAAATAATGATTAAACCGGGACTTAGTCCTGAGGAAAGGATATAGAAATGGGATTCTTATATAGAAGTACTAGAAATGAAAATGAAACAGCAACAGCTAGTGAGGCTATCTTAAAGGGACTCGCCGAGAATGGTGGACTCTTTGTACCAGACGAGATACCTGAGCTGGATGTGCCTTTCGAAGAGCTTGCAAAGATGGACTACAAAGAGGTGGCTTATGAAGTAATGAGCCGTATGCTTACAGACTTTACAGAGGAAGAGCTTAAGGCTTGTATTAATGGCGCTTATGACAGTAAGTTTGATACAGAACTTATTGCTCCAGTTAAGTATCATCATGGAGCATACATCTTAGAGCTGTTCCATGGTAAGACTATTGCATTTAAGGATATGGCACTTTCAATTCTGCCTTATCTTCTTACAACAGCTGCAAAGAAAAATAACATAGATAAAGAAATAGTAATCCTTACTGCTACATCTGGAGATACAGGTAAGGCTGCTCTTGCGGGCTTTGCTGATGTTCCTGGAACAAAGATCGCAGTGTTCTATCCAAAGAATGGTGTAAGTCCAATTCAGGAAAAGCAGATGGTAACAGAAAAGGGCAAGAATACATTTGTTGCCGGTATTACAGGTAACTTTGATGATGCACAGACAGGTGTTAAGAAGATGTTCTCTGATAAGGCACTGGCTGAGTACCTGGATGAAAAGGGATTCCAGTTCTCATCTGCAAATTCTATCAACATCGGACGTCTTGTTCCTCAGATGGTTTATTATGTATATTCTTATACAAGACTTGTGGCTGCAGGAACGATCAAGGCTGGAGATGAGATTAATATTGTAGTTCCAACAGGTAACTTTGGAAATATCCTGGCTGCATATTATGCATCAGTTATGGGACTTCCAGTTCATAAGTTTATTTGTGCTTCAAATGATAACAAGGTTCTCTATGATTTCTTCACAACAGGAGAGTACGATAGAAACCGTGAGTTCATTCTTACAACTTCTCCATCTATGGATATTCTTATTTCAAGTAACCTTGAGAGACTTATTTATAGAATTGCAGGAAATGATGCTGCTAAGAATGCAGAGCTGATGAAGAGTCTTAACGAGACTGGTAAGTACGAGATTACAGAAGAGATGAAGAAGAATCTTTATCAATTCTATGGAAACTATGCGACTACAGATGAAGTTGCCGAAACAATCAGAAAGGTATACGATGAGGACGGCTATGTGCTTGATACACATACATCTGTTGCAGTTGCTGTTTATGATAAGTATAAGGAGGAGACTGGCGACAGTGCTCCAACAATTATTGCATCTACAGCAAGTCCATATAAGTTTACTAGAAGTGTTATCACAGCTATCGAGCCAGAGCTTGATTCTAAAGAGGACTTTGAACTTGTAGATGAGCTTGAGAAGATTTCTCAGGTTAAGGTTCCACAGGCAATCGAGGAAATTAGAACTGCTCCTGTAGTTCATGATACTGTTTGTGATAAAGAGGATATGGAGAAGGTTGTTAAAAACTTTCTTGGTATCTAGTAAGTATTTGTAGTATTATATTAATCAATTTAAATCATAGCTGTTCATTGGTACCATCCAGCTGATCAAAACTAGGACCGTTAAGATGTTTTTAACGCGGATTCTGGATGTACCATGTTCAGAATCCGTTTTTTTATGGCTTCCAAAAGGGAGAGTTGTCGATGAGGTCGACTGAAGAGGTGTTACAATGTATATATTAAAAACAAAATCTGAATTTGATAGCGCGCATTTCTTAAAGGATTATAATGGCAGATGCGCAAATATCCATGGACATAGATGGGTAGTAGCCATTGAGGTTGGTTCCGAAACAGTTCTTGAGGAAGGCCCAAACCGTGGAATGGTTGTGGACTTTGGAAAACTGAAGGATGATCTTAAAGAAGAGACTGCTAAGCTTGATCATACTTTTATTTTAGAGAAGGGAAGTATTAAGGATACTACCAAGGCTGCTCTGGAAGATGAAGGCTTTAGTATGTTTGAACTGGATTTTCGTCCAACAGCTGAGAATCTGGCAAAATACTTCTATGACATTATGTCAACTAAAGGCTATGATGTGATACTTGCAAGAGTCTGGGAGACTCCAGAGAATTGTGCGGAATATAGAGCCTAGAGTATAGGACATAGTTTTTAGAAGCTCGTAAGTTATGTAAACTAAAGAAAGATTAATCTAATGTTTAGAGTAGCCGAGAAGTTTGTCAGTATAAATGGTGAGAGTAGACGGGCTGGTGAGCTGGCAGTATTCATCCGCTTCACCGGATGCAATCTGAATTGTAACTATTGCGATACGGCGTGGGCAATACCAGAGGATTCGCCCCATGAAGAACTGACAAAGGAAGAAATAATAGAATATATTAAATCTACCGGTGTAGATAACATTACCCTTACAGGTGGGGAGCCAATGCTTCAGTCAGAGATAAATGATCTGATAGTCGATTGCATTTCACTTAATAAGAGAGTAGAGATTGAGACAAATGGAGCGGTTTCGCTAGAGGACTTGTATGAGGAAATTCAAAAGCTTTCATTAAGAGATGAAGTTTCTGTTACACTGGATTACAAGTGCCCTGGCAGTGGAATGGAAGAATTCATGGTCATGGAGAATTATGATCTTCTACGGGAATATGATACGGTGAAGTTTGTTGTTTCAGACGTGGCTGATTTGGACAGGGCGCGGGAAATAATAGAGAGTCAGAAGCTGGTTGAAAGAAAAGTTTCGGTTTATCTAAGTCCAGTTTTTGGAAGGATAGAACCTAAAACAATAGTTGAATATATGATAGAACACAAGATGAATGGTGTGACGAATCAGTTGCAGCAGCATAAATTCATCTGGCCTCCTGAAATGAGAGGCGTATAATCTTAGTATTTAGATGAAACATGAAAGTTTGTTTAAGGATACAATGAATGTAATTAGAATAAGGAGAATTTAGATGGCAGTAGATCAGGCAAAAATCAGAGAGCATATAAGAGGAATACTCGAAGCGATTGGAGAGGACCCAGATAGAGAGGGACTTAGAGAAACTCCAGACAGAGTTGCAAGAATGTATGGCGAAATCTTCGAAGGAATTGGTTATACTAATGATGAGATTGCAAATATGTTCAATAAAACCTTTGAAGCACCTATAAATAATGACATGGTGCTTGTCAAGGATATTGAGATATTTAGTTATTGTGAGCATCATATGGCGCTGATGTACGATATGAAAGTTTCTGTTGCATATATTCCACGCGACAGAGTGCTTGGACTTAGTAAAATCGCACGTATTGCAGATATGGTTGGAAAGAGGCTTCAGCTTCAGGAGAAGATTGGAAGCGACATTGCTTACATCATGGAGAAAGCAACCCTTTCACCTGATGTGGCTGTTATTATTACTGGAAAACATAGCTGCATGACAGCTCGAGGAATCAAGAACACCCCTGCAGTCACCCTGACTACAACGTTTAGAGGTGCATTTAAGGATGATTTAGATTTACAAGAAAGAGTATTAAGACTGATTGACCTGAGAGTTTCCAGAGAAGATTTCTAGTTTACATAATATTAAGTCAGAGGGACAGATCTAGGAGTCACTGGGACCGGGTCTCGTTGACTTATTTGGAGGTAATATGAAGAATAAGAAGGAAGCGGTTGTTGTATTTAGTGGAGGACAGGATAGTACAACCTGCCTCGTATGGGCAACAAAGATATATGAAAAGGTTTATGCAGTGTCTTTTGATTATGGCCAGAGACACAAGAAGGAGCTGGAGTGCGCAGCTGATATAGCGAAGGAGCTTGGAGTAGAGCATGTTGTTCTTGACCTTAAGGAGTTAAATGCCCTCGCCCCAAATTCTCTTACAAGGGAGGATATTGAGGTTGATAAGGATGCTCCTGAGGAGGGGCCACCAAATTCATTCGTAGAGGGAAGGAATCTTTTATTCCTTACATATGCTGCCATTTTTGCAAAGACTCACGGAGTGACAGATATAATCACTGGTGTTTCGCAGAGTGATTTCTCAGGTTACCCTGATTGTAGAGATGTATTCATCAAGTCTCTCAATTCAACGCTGGATCTTGCTATGGATTATACCTTCTGTCTTATCACACCACTTATGTGGATTGATAAGGAGGAGACCTGGGAGCTGGCTGACAGCCTGGGTGCATTTGATTTAGTACGCGAAAAGACATTAACGTGTTATAATGGTATTGTCGGTGACGGATGTGGCAACTGCCCATCCTGTAAACTCAGAAAAAGAGGACTGGATAATTATCTGGCAAGAAGAGGTGAAACTAAAGAATGAAAAATCTTTTATTCGTTGTAAATCCGAAGGCAGGTAGAACGGTTATCAAGTCGGATCTTATAAATATAATAGAGATATTTTCGAATGCAGGCTACTCGGTTGAGGTTTATCCAACCAAGGGTCAGGAACAAACAGAGCAGTACGTTTACGAAAATGCTGAGCGTTTTGACCTGGTGGTATGTGCAGGTGGTGATGGTACCCTGGACAATACGGTTGGAGGAATAATGATGCTGGAGCGCAAGATTAAGAAGCGTATCCATATGGGATACATTCCTTGCGGCAGCACAAATGATTATGCCCGAAGCCTGAAGATAAGTCTGGATCCTGTTCAGGCTGCAAAGGATATAGTTGAAGGTGACATCTGCCATGTGGATGTAGGAAAGCTGGAGAATACATTTTTCATTTATGTTGCAGCATTCGGTGCATTTACAGAAATTTCTTATTCTACACCTCAGAACTTAAAGAACGCGCTGGGACATGCGGCCTATGTTATGGAGGCTGGTAAATCCGTTCTGAATATGAAGAGCTATAACATGAAAGTTCTTTTTGATGATGATGAAGTGGAAGGGAATTTTGTATATGGACAGATTACTAACTCCCTTTCAATCGGTGGCTTTAAGAATTTTGGTTCGAAGAATATGTCTTTCTCAGATGGTAAGTTTGAAACGGTTCTGATAAAGACACCGGAAAATCCTCTGGAGCTTCAAAGAATAATAAACAGTCTTCTGATGGATGACCTTTCAGATGAAATGATAGTCTTTAGAAAATCTTCCCGAGTAGTTATAAAGTCTAAGGAAGAGGTTCCTTGGACTGTAGACGGAGAATATGGTGGAAGCTTTAAGACCACAAGAGTTTCTAATATAAGAAAAGCGGTTTCTATGACACTAAAAGATAAGAGTGCATTCCTGGGATAATATCCCAGGAATCTTTATTTTTAGGGCTTTTTCGCGGTTTCTCTTTTGATAACGAAATACTTTAAAATAATACGGAAATATGCTATAGTATCAATATCTATGGGCTGAAATAATAAGCACATTGATAATGGAGTGAAAAAGATGAAGAAGCAGCTAAAGGAACAGCTGAGACAGTGTGAGAATTTAATAGTTCTGCTGTTTAAAATAATTTTATATTTTCTCGTCTTCTGGACATTCTACAGACTATATGCCATTGAGAACTGGCAGCTGCTGAGTATATCCAGAACTGCTGCGGTAACTATTCTCAGTTACCTTATTTCGGGTTACCTTTTTCTCAAGATTTATGGTGGTTATGATATTGGTAAGAGAAAGAGTAAACCGATTATCATTTCTATAAGTCTTGCAGCTGTAATGACTGATCTTGTAGCGTACATCATGCTCTGCGTCATGAACACCAACGATGCTAATAATAAAACATTTACGCTGGAACAACCATGGCTCCTTTTGATTATTTTTGCATTACAGATTTTGATCATTGATATTTCTGTTTATGGTGGTAACTGGATATTCTTCAAGATTTATGATCCTGAAAGATGTCTGATAGTCACTTCGTCACAGAGGTCTCTAAATGAAATCAGCAAGAGTGTGCGTAAATACAGATTGCAGTATAAGATATGCAGAAACATAGATTACCGTAACGAGACACTTCGAGATATCATTCAGAAGTACGATACGATTTTTATTTACGATGTTCCTATTAAAGAGAGAACTCAGATAGTAGAGTTCTGTTATCAGAATATGAAGAATGTTTACATCAATCCTGAGATGGCAGACGTGGTTGAGCTGAATTCTCATCACGTAATGCTGGATGATGTTTCTCTCTTCGAGCTTTCGTCGCTGGGACTTACAGCTGAACAGAGATTCCTGAAGAGGACATTTGATATTATTATTTCAGTGCTGGCACTGGTGATAACATCTCCATTACTTCTTATCTCTGCCATTGCAATTAAGAGTTATGATCACGGTTCAATCTTCTTTAAGCAGAACAGAGCGACCCGAGGCGGAAAGATATTCTCGGTTTATAAGCTGAGAACCATGAAAGAGAATGTAGATAATTATCTTTCGGTTATTGATGATGACAGAGTTACTCCTGTGGGTAGGATTTTGAGGAGATTCAGAATTGATGAGATTCCTCAGTTCCTAAATGTAATCAGGGGCGAAATGTCAGTAGTAGGTCCAAGACCTGAAATGCTGGCGAATATATTTAACTACACAAACGATCTTCCTGAGTTTGAATATAGACTCAGAGTTAAGGCTGGTATTACTGGATATGCTCAGATAGCCGGTAAGTATAATACTTCTCCAAAGGACAAGCTGGTGCTTGACTTGATGTACATAGAGGAGTACAGCTTCTGGCTTGATATTAAGCTTATCTTCCAGACCTTGATCGTTATCTTTAAAAAGGATTCGACTGAGGGCTTCTCAGCTGAAACAGAATCCACATATGAAAAGTATTATGAAAGTGTTTATCCGGGGGAATACGAATGATAGATATTTTACTTGCAACTTATAACGGAGAAAAGTTTATTGATAAACAGCTTAAATCTCTTCTGACTCAGAGCAGAGATGAACTGGATGATGACCTGAGACTTGTTATAAGAGATGATGGATCCACAGATAATACTGTAAATATCATCAAGAAGAGACTTGAATACTACAAAGCTAAGAGAGAGGACCCAATGGAGGTTCATATCATCGAGGATGATAATAACACAGGTTCTCCTTCAGCGAATTTTATGAAGCTTCTTACAGTTTCCAAGGCGGATTACATTATGTTTTCTGATCAGGACGATATGTGGTATCGCCGCAAGACTGAAGAAACTTACAGAAAGATGAAGAAGCTTGAGAGGATTTACGGAACTGATAAACCGCTCATGGTTCATTCGGATCTTTCACTTATGGATGAGAATGGAAAGAAGATAACTGAGTCATTCTATGAGTATCAGAATCTTCCTAAAAAAGATAAGCTCAGCAGCCTCATGATACAGAATACAGTTACAGGATGTACTGTGATGATGAACAGAGCTGCGGCAGACCTTGTATCCCAGGCGCCTGCATCTGAGATGCTTCTTATGTATGACCACTACGCAGCTATACTTGTTGCTGCTACAGGACATATTGGATTTGTTGATGATCCGCTTATCAGATACAGACAGCACAGTGGCAATCAGGTTGGTGCCCATGCCGCTGGAAGCAAGGATGAATACAAGATGCGTTTCAATATGGGACGTGATAAGTTCCTGAAAGATATGGACCTTAGCTATAGGCAGGTTGGCTTTATCCTTAAGAGATATGGTGATCTGATAAAGAAAACTAAGGGCGAGGAAGTTTACGAGATGATGAAGGAATACTCTAATCTCGTTATGGCCGGCAAGATTGAGAAGATTGAATTCTTCCAGAAATACGGCGTTTATAAAAATGGAGCCATAAAAAAGATGGTTCAGATGATTTGGTGCTAGTTTAGTGGCTGGCGCCGTGGAGATTTTATGAAGATAACCGGAAGCGTTGTTACATACAATAACGATAAGACAATTGAAAGATGCCTTCGTTCAGTTCTCAAGGAAACGGCTGATAAGGATTATGAGTTTGAACTCTATGTTTATGACAATGGTTCTTCAGATAAGACAGTCAGCATAATTGAGGAACAGTTCCCTCAGGTTAAACTGGTTAAGGATACTGAGAATAAAGGCTTTGGAGCGGGACACAATGCCATCATAAAAAGAGTTAAGTCGGATTATCACTTTGTTATCAATCCTGACATTTATCTCGATATGGATACCATTGGTGGTCTTACAACTTATCTGGAAGAACATAGAGAGGCTGGACTCATCACTCCAAGGATTCTTAATAACGATGGAACAGAACAGTTCCTTCCAAAATATTGTCCGACTATCAGATATGTAATCATCAGTAAATTTCCGGGTTTTAAATATTTAAGAAGAAGATATACAAGGCAGGATGAAAACCTGTCTGAACCTACAGAGATTGAATTCTGTACAGGATGCTTCTTCGGAGCAAGAACAAAATATCTCAAATCCAAGAAGGGATTTAGTAATAGATATTTTATGTATTGTGAAGACTCTGATCTTTCAAAGAGAGTGAGAGATGAGGGTAAGAAGATAATCTTTTATCCTGACTACACAGCTTATCATAACTGGCAGAGGGATAATACAGGGAATATAAAAGGTGTGATCAGATTCCTGAAATCACTGGTTGTATTCTTTAACAAATGGGGTTGGAGATTTTAATGGATATTAAGAAGCTACTAAAAGCTAATATGGTAAATCTTCTGATTCTTGGACTTATAGTTGGATTCTTTTTAGTCGGAAATCTGCTTTTTCCAGATCATGATAATTCAGCTAAGGTGCAATCCATGAATATGGTTATAAAAGTAATAACATTACTCATGGGAACTGCATGGGCTGGTTACACCATCTATTCAAATGTTACGGTAATTAAAGAAAGTGACAATGAAAAAGTAACAGAGGTCAGAGATAGACTTATAAGAGCTGGTAATAAAAGATTCTTTGTAAAAGAAAGAACACATCTTTTAAATATGCTTGAAAGTTTGGAAAGCAGAAAAAAATATTTCAGCAATATAGAAGATGGGAAACTCAAAGATCTTTACTATATGACAAGAAGTCAGATGATGAGAAACATTACTAATGTTTCGGAATATATAGAATCATTTGATTATATATCTGGAGTTGATTCGGGTTACGCTAAGGAAATGTGTGACAACTCACAGGATTTACTTAATAGGTTTAATAAGCTTGTTGAGTTAAGTGTAACTTATGATGATACAACGCTGGATTATGATACAAGAGAAATTGATGACATGATCGAAGCTCTTCAAGAGATGAGAGATACAGGAAAGGCAAGGTTAGGTTCATGAAAAAAAGTAGTGTTGCGTTAATAATAGGTATTATATTTGCGGTAGTAATAGTATTGCTATTAGGTATCTTTGCTATCGTAAGGGGTGGAATGAAAGGTAAGACCACAGAGTCTATGCTTAAGCATATCAAGGTTTATGAGAGTGACCCAGTTAAGGCGTCAATTTCCCTTGATGATAATACTCTGTATGATGAGCTGCCAGAGATTTCAAAGTATCCTCTTGCAGTAACAGGTAATGCTGATATCAATATCGAGATAATGACATCTCCTGAGAAAGCTGGAGAGAATTATGAGTCATGGCTTATCGATGTTGCTCGTGATTTCAATGCGTCAGGTGCAACTACAGAAAATGGTAAGACTATAGGATTATCAGTAAGATCAGTTTCATCAGGTCTTGCTGCAGATTACATTATTTCAAATAAGCACACACCACAGCTCTTCACCCCATCAAATGCTCTTTGGGGTGAGTACATCAATGCTAATGGTGGTAACGTTACAGTTTATAACGAGAGACTTGTTGGAAATACAGCTGGTCTTCTTATAGATAAGAATAGTGAATATAAAACTGCTGAAGAAATAATCGCTGCAGTTCAGGAAGGTAAGATCAACATCGGTTATACAAACCCACAGACAAGTTCATCTGGTATGAACCTGCTTCTTACAATCCTTCACAATGGTGATGCTGAGAACATGTTTAGTGATCAGGCAATTGAGTCATTCACTAAGTTCCAGAACAACATTCCTTTCGTTGCATATAATACTATGCAGATGAGAGATAGTGCTCAGAAGGGTACTCTTGATGGAATGATCCTTGAGTATCAGACATACATTAATGAGCCAAATATTAATAAGATGTACAACTTTGTTCCATTTGGTATTCGTCATGATAATCCACTTTATGTTGTAAATGAGGATTACCTTTCAGATGATGAGATGGAAGCTATCAAGCAGATTAATGATTACTGCATGAGTTCAGACTGTCAGTCAATTGCAACAAAGTATGGTTTCAATGCAAACGATGACTATAAGACTGATATGCAGTTTACTGGTGCTGAGGTAAACAAGGCACTTGAAATGTACAAGGCTAACAAGGATAATGGACAGGATATCATTGCTGTATTCGTTGCAGACTGCAGCGGAAGTATGTACGGTGATCCAATGATTCAGCTGAAGGAATCTCTTTCAAATGGTATGCAGTATATCAATGAGAATAACTATGTTGGACTTGTAAGCTACAGTGACGATGTAACAATCGAGGTTCCTATAGCTAAGTTCGATATGAACCAGAAGGCTTACTTCCAGGGTGGTATCAATGGACTTACAGCTAACGGTTCTACAGCAAGTTATGATGCGGTTGTAGTTGCAATGGATATGATTGAGAAAGCAAAGAAAGATCATCCAGATGCAAAGGCTATGATCTTCCTGCTTAGTGATGGTTATCAGAATGTTGGTTACAGTCTTAGTACTGTAGAGCCAGCACTTAAAGAATCTCAGATTCCTGTTTATACAATCAGCTACACAGCTGATGCTGATACAGATGCTATGAGAAAGCTTTCAGAAGTAAACGAAGCTGCGACAATCAACGCCGACAGCGAGGATATCGTTTATAAGATTAAGAGTTTGTTTAATTCACAGATGTAATAAAATGTTAGTGTTAATATTTAAAACAAGAAGAAGTTCGAGAGGAGATAGAGCGGGGCTGTTGTCCCGCTCTATTTTGAGTTGACAAAAGTTATAAAAAGTTATAAAGAGTTATAAAAGATTATAAAAGTTATAAAAAGTTATAAAAGAAATTATGGGTTAAAAGGAATTATGATTAAAAAGGGTAAAAGATTTATTTTTAAAAGAGAGCTATTTGCGGCGTTACTCATCATAGTGATGCTTCTAAGTCTCACATCATGTATGCCTCATTGGTACACAGATGCCGACATAGCAAAGTTTGAAAGAGAAGGTAAAGTGGACGTAACTAAATGGCTGGAAAAGAACATTCCAGATGCTGAGCTGGATGAAAGTTCAGTTACCATTTCCTATGATGCTTTCGGACTTGATGATTTAGTCTTTGGGGAATATGTACTAGATGGTGACACTAAGAGCTTTATGTTTGTTCGCGGAAGCGAGGACATGTATACAAACGAAATGTACCATACAGCGGATGATGCAGTTGCTGAAATGTATGCTAAGGGATTTGGACTAAAAAACTACAGCATTAAGCATACAGAGGATTCTTATGACGTTTCATTTTATGTGGAATATAAGAAGTATGCAGATAAAAAAGGTGATGGTAATTTCGAGGTATCAGACGAAAATGGCTTTTACAGATATTTACCATATGATCTAACTGAAGATGAAATAGGAGATTATCTGGAGACAGAAAGTAAAAGGTGTAGCAGGTTCCATGGCTCTGGATGTGAGTATGTTCTCGATTCAGATACTATTACAGTGCAAAGATTCGCTTTAGAATATTTGAGGGACCATCCATTCTTTGACAGCTTTGAAATCTATAATAAGAAGATGGATAGTAGTATCATGCTTAAAGTGGGGTATAATGATGAGAATGATGCGCCAGATACAATAGAGGTTTGGTATTACTATAAGAAAACGTCAACTGCAACAGCGAGTGATGGAGAACCGATATCATATTTAGAACGAGATTATAATAAAACTAAAGTTTATGATTTCGATACACTTACCCTAAAACAAGATTAAATAAATATAGCACTGTCCAGGTTTTAGTGTTAGAATATGGGCGGTGCTTTTATTATGAATATTATGAAAAGAGGAAAAATGAAATGAGTCACGATAAGTATGAAAGTCCTTTATCACAAAGATATGCCAGCAAGGAAATGCAGTATATCTTCTCACCTGATAAGAAATTCAAGACATGGAGAAAACTCTGGATTGCACTTGCTGAAACAGAGATGGAGCTGAATCTTCTTGGAGAAGATGGTCAGCCACGTATCAACCAGGAAATGATTGATGAATTAAAGGCAAATGCTGACTATATAGATTATGATATGGCAAAAGCTGAAGAGGCAAAGGTTCGCCACGATGTTATGGCTCACGTTCATACATATGGCGCTTCTTGTCCTAAGGCTGCAGGAATTATCCACCTGGGAGCAACAAGCTGCTACGTAGGTGATAATACAGATGTAATCATTATGACAGAAGGTCTTAAGCTGGTTCGTAAAAAGCTCCTTAATGTTTTAAATGAGCTTTCAAAATTTGCTATGGAATATAAAGATCTTCCAACTATAGCATTTACTCATTTCCAGCCAGCTCAGCCAACTACTGTTGGTAAGAGAGCTACTCTCTGGATGAATGAATTCTTTATGGATCTTCAGGATATAGATTATATGATCTCTCAGCAGAAGCTCCTTGGTTCCAAAGGAACAACAGGAACTCAGGCTTCATTCCTTGAGCTCTTTAATGGAGATCATGATAAGGTTAAGAAGTTAGATAAGATGATAGCTGAGAAGATGGGCTTCGATGATGTTTATCCAGTATCAGGACAGACATATTCACGTAAGGTTGATTCACGTGTTCTGAACGTACTTTCAGGAATTGCTCAGTCAGCTCACAAGTTCTCAAATGATATCCGTCTTCTTCAGCATCTGAAGCAGATTGAAGAGCCATTCGAGAAGAACCAGATCGGTTCATCAGCTATGGCATACAAGAGAAATCCTATGAGAAGTGAGAGAATTGCTTCACTTGCAAACTATGTAATCTGCGATGCACTTAACCCAGCCATCGTAGCTTCAACACAGTGGTTTGAAAGAACTCTTGATGATTCAGCTAACAAGAGAATCTCAGTTCCAGAAGCATTCCTTGCAGTAGATGGAATTCTTGATCTTTGCCTTAATGTTGTAGACGGCTTAGTTGTATATGAAAAGGTCATTGAGAAAAAGTTTATGGAAGAGATTCCATTTATGGCTACAGAAAATATTATGATGGACGCTACTAAGGCTGGTGGAGACCGTCAGGAGCTTCATGAGAAGATTCGTCAGTACTCCATGGAAGCAGGTGCAAACGTTAAGAAGGAAGGTAAGGAAAATAACCTTCTTGATCTTATTGCAGCTGACCCAGCATTTGGTAAAACCCTCGATGAGCTTAAGGCTCTTATGGAGCCAAGCCTCTACGTAGGACGTGCGCCACAGCAGACAGAGGAATATATAAACGAAGTTATCAAGCCAGTCCTCGATGCAAACGCATCTGAACTTGGTCTTACTGCTGAAATTAATGTTTAGTAAGTCAGGCACAAAGGTTTTGAAAGGAAGCAAAGGGATATGAAATATTTCGTAACGGGAGTTTGTGGCCAGCTTGGTCACGACGTAATGAATAATCTTGCAGAGAGAGGTTATGATGGGGTTGGAAGTGATATTCAGCCACAGTACAGCGGCGCCGATGATGGAACAGCTGTTACAAAAATGCCTTACATTCCTATGGATATTACAGATGCTGAGGCTGTAAAAAGAGTTATCAGAGTCGTTCAGCCAGATGTTGTTATCCATTGTGCTGCATGGACAGCTGTAGATGCGGCTGAGGATGAAGAGAATCAGCCAAAGGTTAGAGCTATTAATGTAGACGGTACTCAGAACATAGCTGATGCATGTAAAGAACTGGATTGTAAGATGTTCTATATCTCTACAGACTATGTATTTAATGGTCAGGGTGAAAAGCCTTGGGAACCTGATTGCAAGGATTATGCTCCACTTTGCGTTTATGGTCAGACAAAGCTGGACGGCGAGCTTGCAGTAGCAAATACACTAGATAAATACTTCATAGTTCGTATAGCCTGGGTGTTTGGAACAAACGGAAAGAACTTTATAAAGACAATGCTTAACGTTGGAAAAACTCATGACAGAGTAACAGTAGTAAGTGACCAGATAGGTACACCTACTTATACATACGATCTTGCAAGACTTCTTGTGGATATGAGTGAAACTGATAAATATGGCTACTATCATGCAACAAATGAAGGTGGGTTTATTTCATGGTATGATTTCACTTGTGAGATATATAAGCAGGCGGGACTCACTACAGAGGTTGTACCAGTTACAACAGCTGAGTATGGAATTTCCAAGGCAACCAGACCTTTCAATTCAAGGCTTGATAAATCAAAGCTTGTGGAGGCAGGTTTTGAACCACTTCCAACATGGCAGGATGCTCTTTCGAGATATCTAAAAGTATTAGAAGAACAGAATTAGTTAATAAGCGAGGAAACACCTAAAATGATTGCATTTTCGGCGTTTCCTCGTTATAATTTATAGGATGCAAAAGGTTTTTAAGTAAATGAATAATTTTAAAGAAGGGGAGTTTATTTATGGATAATAACATGAATCCTAATCAAATGGGTCCAGATCCTAGTTTGATGTCAGGTCCTCAACAGCCACAGGCACCACAGCAGGATTTTGGTCAGCAGCCACAGGCACCACAGCAATTCGGTGGACAGCCACAGGCACCACAGCAGTTTGGTGGACAGCCACAGGCACCACAGCAGTTTGGCGGACAGCCACAGCAGCAGTTTGGTGGACAGCCACAGCAGCAGTTTGGCGGACAGCCACAGCAGCAGTTTGGTGGACAGCCACAGCAGCAGTTCGGTGGACAGCCACAGCAGCAGTTTGGTGGACAGCCACAGCAGCAATTCGGCGGACAGCCACAGCAGTTTGGTGGACAGCCACAGAACCAGTATGGTCAGCCACAGATGGGCGCTCAGCCAGGTATGGTTTATAATGATCAGCCAGCACAGCAGCCAGGCGGACCTGGAATGGGTGGACCAAAGCAGCCACCTAAGCCACCAAAGGAAGGCGGAAGCAAAACTGGTCTTATCATCGGAATAGTTGCTGGTGCAGTTGTTCTTATAGGACTTATTATTACAGCAATTGTTATGCTTGGTGGAAAGAACATTAAGGGTGCTGAAGAAGTATCAGTTAAGTTTATGGAGTCATTCGGTGAACTTGATTTCGATACAATGAAGGAATGCATTCCTGAAGTCCTTCTTGATGAGGATGATTTTGATTTTGTAGAAGAAGATGCTGAAACTATCGAAATGATGCAAGGCTTCAATTTCAAGATAGAAGATATTGAAGTAGTAAGCTCTGAGAGACTTAATCCTAAAGAAGTTGCAGAAGAGTTTAATTCTGAGCATGATACAGAGATTAAACTTAAGAATGCTGCTTCAGTAGATGTTACAGCTAAAATGTCTATGTCAATTTTAGGCGAAGAAGAATCAGAAGACCTTGATTACACATTTACTTGTGGAAAGATCAAGGGTAAGTGGTATATTATCGATCTTGATGATCACGGCGAAGGCCTTGATGATGAAGAGGAAATGATAGAAGAGGATACTGAGGAAGAAGTCGAAGATGAGGATGATGATGAGGCATCTGTAGACGAAGCTGATGAAGAAGATGAAGGCGAAGACGAAAGTGACGGCGAAGGCGAGGACGAAGGCGATAAGATTGCAAGCATCGAAGAAGTTCTTGATAAGTCAACAGCTTCATCTAAAATCGTAGATGTTCCAAGTGGAGTTCCAGAAGAGATTTCTGATATGACATTCTCATTTGATGGAAAGATACTCACTATTCCATGTAAGGTTACTGAGCTTGGTGATGACTGGACATATGATGCAGATCGTTTTTATGTAGATGATCAGGAAATCGAGTCTAAGGAAACATCTTCTATTTATGAGTTTACAAATGATTCAATGGACGATTACTTCTATATGTACATTGGTACATGTAATCCTGGCGACGAAACAGTTGCATATGATGATTCTTCAATAAGATCTCTTGATGCTGATATTGCTTGGTGCGATTCAGAAGATTATCCAGAGATTATCCTTCCAAAGGGTATTACATGGGGATCATCACTTCAGGATGTTTTTGACAAATATGGCGAAGCCGACAGTGTATATGAGGGATATGATGGCGAGTACCTCTACGTATACTATTACTTCGATAAAGGCGATGAGCTGTGTCTGACAGTTGATTACTCAAAGGGTGTTACAGGCATTGAGTGGTATTGCTGGAGTTGGAATTACTAAAAACTTGTAACTAAGAATATCAGAGACCTTTGTGGCGAAAACTGCAAAGGTCTCTTTTTATGGCTAAGGAAGAATAATGCTGGAAAAAAGAGAGCTTAGAAAAAGAATAATAGCGCTTAGAAGTGAAATGCAATCTGAAGAGGCACATTTTCTTTCCAATCAGATTTGCGAAAAAATCCAAAGTCTTCAGGAGTATAAACAGGCTGAAAACATCCTGGCTTATATGAGTATTAACAATGAGGTTGAACTTAAAGGCGTAATTGATAATGCTTTAAAATCAGGAAAAAAGGTTTATATACCTAAGGTGGTTTCCAAAACAGAAATGAAGTTCTATCAGTATGACGGATCATTTTCAGAAGGCTCCTTTGGAATTCTGGAGCCAGAGAAATGTAACGAGGAAACGCTATATATTTATAAAGAAAAATCGAATACTATGGTGATAATACCAGGAGTTGCATTTGACAAGAATAGAAACAGACTGGGATACGGTGGAGGATTCTACGATAGTTTTCTAGGCGGACTAAAGGGCACTGGCATAAGCAAAGTTGCTGTAGCTTATGAGCTTCAGATAGTGGATGAGGTCCCTTCTGAACAGCATGATCTAAAGCCGGATGCTATCATTACTGAAAAAAGAATTATAATGTAATGCTTTTATTATAAGAGGAGTTGTGGTAGAATAGCCTTTGGCTGTTTTGGAACAGCCGGTAAAAAGTTTATTAAATGAGAAAGAATTTATGGGAGGCAATAAATGGTAACTGCAGTAGTAGGTGCTAACTGGGGAGACGAAGGTAAAGGAAAAATCACCGATATGCTGGCTGAAAAAGCCGATATCATTATTAGATTCCAGGGAGGAGCAAACGCTGGTCATACAATTATAAATGACTATGGTAGATTTGCACTTCACACACTTCCTTCGGGTGTTTTCTACGATCATACAACAAGCATCATTGGTAATGGTGTGGCTCTTGATATTCCTAAGCTTTTCAAAGAAGTAAAGGCTATTGAGGAGGGTGGAGTTCCAACTCCAAAGATCCTCGTTTCTGATAGAGCTCAGATGGTAATGCCATACCATATACTTTTTGATACATATGAAGAGGAGAGACTCGCTGGTGCATCCTTCGGTTCTACAAAGTCAGGTATCGCTCCATTCTATTCAGATAAATATGCAAAGATTGGATTCCAGGTTTCAGAGCTTTTTGATGATGAGCAGTCTCTTAAGGACAAGATTGCCAGAGTTATAGTTCAGAAAAATGCACTCCTTGAGAATCTTTATCATAAGCCACTTCTTACAGTTGAAGGTGTTTATGAAACTCTTATGGAATATAAAGAGATGGTTGAGCCATTTGTTTGTGATGTATCTTCATTCCTTTACAATGCAATTAAGGAAGGAAAGAACATTCTTCTTGAGGGTCAGCTTGGTTCAATGAAGGATCCTGATCATGGTATTTACCCAATGGTTACATCTTCATCTACTCTTGCTGGATACGGTGCCATCGGTGCTGGAATTCCACCATATGAGATTAAGAAGATAGTTACTGTTTGTAAGGCTTACTCAAGTGCCGTTGGTGCTGGAGAATTCGTAAGTGAAATAGAGGGTGAAGAGGCAGATACACTTAGAACTCACGGTGGTGACAAGGGTGAATTCGGTGCTACAACAGGTCGTCCACGTCGTATGGGTTGGTTTGACTGCGTTGCTTCTAAGTATGGATGCAGACTTCAGGGAACAACTGATGTTGCATTTACAGTTCTGGATGCACTCGGATATCTTGATGAAATTCCAGTATGTGTTGGCTATGAAATAGATGGTGAAGTTACAACAGACTTCCCTGTAACAACAAAGCTTAAGAAGGCTAAGCCAGTTTATAAAGTACTTCCAGGTTGGAAGAGCGATATCAGAGGAATTACAAAGTACGAAGATCTCCCAGAGAACTGCCGTAATTACATTGAATTCATTGAGAAAGAAATCGGCTTCCCAATCACAATGGTTTCTAACGGACCAGGAAGACACGAAATAATCTATAGATAATATTTATCCCCGTGACTGCTTGCAGTTGCGGGGGCTTTTTTGTATATTTATATATGGGTTGTTTTAATGCAACAGCTCGTTAATAAAATGATACTTATTATTTGGAGGCTATGCTCATGCATCAATTTAAATTACCTTATCACCTTATTGTAGATGACGGAATATTTGGAAGAATCCCAGCTGTTATGGAGGATGTTCTTCCTGGAATAGAAGAGAAGAAAACAATAATAGTTACTGAGGAAAATCTGAAGGGAATCTTCGGTGGGATTATTGAAGGAATAGAGAAGAGTTTTCCAAACAGCGAACTCTATCTGATTCAGTCAGCAAGCTATGATAATGCAGTTGCCTTGGCAAAGTACATCACAATGAATGATATCCAGACTGTTATTGGATTTGGTGGTGGAACGGTTCTTGATCTTGCCAAGTTTGCAGCATTTGTCAGCAAGGCAAAATTAATTTCGCTTCCTACAACTATCAGTAACGACAGTCTTGCTTCACCAGTTTCAGTTCTTGGTACTGAGGGCAAGGCTCGTAAGACATTTAAATGTACTATTCCACATGCAATCCTTGTGGATGCATCCGTTATAATGAGTGCTCCTGAAAGACAGCTTCTGGCAGGAATAGGTGATACAGTTAGTAAGTATACAGCACTTAATGATTGGAAGATTGCACATATAGCCGGAAAAGACTATGTTGATGACTTTGCATATATGATATCTAAGATGGCATTTAACTCTATTGCTTATAATGATATGAAAGAGCTTAAGAGTGTGGACTTTATTAAACGTCTTACTCAGGCACTTGTTATGGGGGGACTTGCAATGGAAATTGCCGGAACATCACGCCCAAGTAGTGGTTCGGAGCATCTTTTCTGTCATGCGCTTGAGGAAAATTTCGCAGAACATGTAAATGTGCCTCATGGTATTGCAGTTGCAATGGGCAGCTACGGAGCATGCAAGTTCCAGGAGAGAAATATTGCGAAGAGTACTCGCATAATTAAGGAGTATAAAATTCCAGTTGCTCCATCAAGCTGGAACATCACTGAAGAAATCTTTATTGGTGCTTGGCAGAGTGCTGCTGCTACACGCGCTGATAGATATACAATTCTTAATGAAACAGATCTTTCCACAGAGAGACTCAGCAAGCTCTATTACGAGATGGAAGATGTATTTGCAAACATGTAAGACATGAGGGTAATAAAGTCAAAAACATTCTTGCTTGCAAGAATCGCGTAAGCAATGGAGCAATCCGTATGTCTTATAAATGTAAAAGAAATAAGGGGAAATGATATGTCAGAAATTAGTGAGTTAGAAGTAAAACTGGAAGAGAGTCAAAAGAAGCTTAGTGAACTTCAATATGAGATTAATTCCATAAAAATGGAAATGGTCAAGATGAAGGGCGCATATACACCGGCTCAGAATCAACAACAGGCATCGCCATATAGACAGGCTCTTCAACAACAACCTACACAACAACAGCGTCCAGTGCAGCAACAACGTCCGGTTCAGAATCAGCCAGTGCAGCAACAACCATATGCTCAGGGACAGCCGGTTCAAAATCAGACAGTACAGCAACAGCGTCCAGTGCAGCAACAACCATATGCTCAGGGACAGCCAGTTCAGAATCAGTACGTTCCACAACAGCCAGTTCAGAATCAGTACATGCCACAACAGGCTGCGCAGAACAGGCCGGTGCCTCAGCGTCAGAAATCTGCAAAGGATACAGAGACAATAGTAGGAATCAAGGTTATGGCTATTGTGGCTTCAGTCCTTGTATTCATCAGCTTTGTCCTTTTTGCAATGTACTTAATCCCTGGTCTTACAGATGAGATTAAGATGGCACTTATGTTTATAGTAAGCTTTGCACTTACAGGTATTGGCCTTGGACTTTGGTCAAAGAAAAGAGATAACATTTTCCTTCTGGCTCTCGGAGCCTGCGGAATAGGTGCTATATACATATCCCTATTTGTAAGTAATATATATTTCCATATGATAGATCAGATACCACTTTACATCCTGCTTCTTGTTTGGGCGGCATGTGTTCTGTTCCTATCAAGGATTAAGCCACTTCTTTTCGAAATAATTGGACTTACAGGAATAGTTATTTCAATACTTTTCGGAACCATACAATGTGTATCAGATAAGGATTCATTATTGCTCGGTATTCTTTCAATCTATATGGTTATTGGTATCCTGGCATTTATGATCTTTAGAATAAAAGATAATATTCATTTCGTTGTTTCTAATTTAGCTGCTGCATTTGGTGCATTTATCATAGTATGTGGAGCCAGCTTTTTTAACGGTAATGGTTATTTCCCTGCCGGTGTAATGGTGCTCTTTGCTATCGGTCTTATGATTGCATGCCTAATGCTTATCAATGAAAAGAATTATCATTATCTTCCAATATTTGGTGCGGTTTATTTTATTATTATGACCATAGGAATCGCATCAATGATTGCGGAATCAAGAACAGAATCAAGTACTGAGCTTCTGCTTACACTTTTAGTCTCAGTCATACTTTATGTTGGAATAGAAGTTTATTATAAAAAAGAAATACAAGGTAATTTACCAGGAATAACTACCAAGAGTGGTGGACTTATTGCATGGGAGATTGTGATTCTCTTTGCGGCTACAATGTGCCTGATCATGCATGAACCACTTAATGAATATATTGGAGTAGTGGCTCTTATTATACCGCTTGTCGTTTATGGCTTTATCTGTGAAGACAGGCAGTCTCAGATAAGTGCGGTTGTTCTCTATTTCATTGCGGCGATAGAGATAACTATTAATCCATGGGCAGGACTTTTCTATATAATTCTGGTTTTTGCATTATTCGTCGTTATGATGTGTGTAAATAAGAATTCATATAGCGGAATAATAAAGATGCTTGCCTATATAGTATTTATTATCGGCATTAATATTTGGACCATTTATCTGATGAGCGAAAATGACTGGGACCCAGAGGTCACTTCTACAATACTACTTATGGTAAACGGTGGTCTCAACTTTGCAGCTGTTAAAACTCCTTTCGGAAGGAACTGGCTGACAGAGGACGAAGAAAAATTTATAACGATTACATCTTACGTGATAAATGCATTCCTTATGTTTGTATCATTACTTATGATGAATGATTCTGATTATGCTGTAACACACGTGCTGATTGTTTTGGTTGCAATCCTGCTCTTTACAATTAATTCCTTTACACTGCTTAAGTCAGAGAATGTTCCTAAGGTTATTTATGTCGGACTTAAATTTACAATACTGCTCATATGCATACTTGCATCCTTCGATGCTGTAAATTATGTAATAAGTATTTCAGTATTTATAATGGCTATTCTTCTTATCCTGCTTGGTTTCAAGCTGAAACTGAAGAGTCTCAGAGTTTACGGCCTTGTAACAACCATGATCTTTGCGGTCAAGCTGGTAATGATTGATATAACTTATGATAATGTTCTTGGAAATGCACTCAGCTTCTTTATTAGTGGACTTATCTGTTTTGGTATCAGTGCACTGTACAGTATTGCTGATAAAAAGCTTGCTTCTGGTTCTAATGAACAGAAGAATCTTTCCAATATGCAGTAAATTTGGTATAATTAAATAGTTGAGGGTTTTTACAGAGGACAATAAAACTAGGAGGATGAGGCATTGCCGAATCTTGTTAAAATTGGTTACGATCAGAAAATAGTAGATATAATATATGAATATGGCAAGGATATTATAGAGAGCGAAAGCTTTCAGCTTGAGAAGAAGCATATTCAGCATGGTACCACTACCACATATGCTCATTCACTTTGTGTAACGTATATGAGTGTGTGGATGGCTCTTAAGAGCAAAAAAGAAGTAAGTATGAGAAGCGTAGTAAGAGGCGCACTTCTTCATGATTATTTTCTTTATGACTGGCATGAAAAAAATGAGTTCCACAGAGCTCATGGATATACCCATGCAAAACGTGCTATGGTGAACGCTCATCGCGATTTCGGTATTACTTCAAAAGAAGCTGAAATTATTTATTGCCATATGTTTCCGCTTAATATTAGCAGGTTTCCTCATTCAAAAGAGGCCAAGATTGTCTGCATAGCTGACAAGCTTGTGGCAGGAAGCGAAACTATCATGATTATGAAATACAGCCGTGCTATGGCAGGCGCTACAGTATAGGAGTAAATAGATGTCTGAAATGACAGCAAATACAGCGGCCAGAGAAATCCATAAACTGGCAAAGCTGTGCGAAGAACACAATCACATAGAGGCAGATCTTTACGATAAATATCAGGTAAAAAGAGGTCTTAGAGAACAAAACGGAAAAGGCGTCCTTACTGGACTGACTGAGATTTCAACTGTTAATGGTTCCAAGGAAATAGATGGAGTTATCACTCCTATCGAAGGACAGCTCAGCTACCGTGGAATTGATATAAATGATCTTGTGAATGGCTTTATGAATGGCCACAGATTTGGATACGAGGAAACAGTTTATCTGCTCCTGTTTGGAACACTTCCAAATGCGCAGGAGATGGAACGCTTTAACAAGCTTATTGGCTTTAACAGAAAGCTGCCAGCTGACTTTGTTGAAGATGTAATCCTCAAGGCGCCAAATAAAGATGTAATGAATGCTATGGCTCAGTCTATCCTTGCATTAAATGCATACGACAAACGTTCGGATGATATAGATATACCAAATGTACTCCGTCAGAGTATCAGCCTCATAGCAACACTTCCAATGATAGCTGCATATTCTTATCTTGCATATAGACATTATATGCAGAGACGAGGACTTTATCTGCATAATCCGAAACCTGAGCTTTCTACAGCAGAAAATATTCTCAGAATGCTGAGACAGGATAAAAAGTATGATGAAGCTGAGGCCAGAGTTCTGGACCTTGCACTTGTACTTCATGCGGAGCATGGTGGTGGTAACAATTCTACTTTCACAACTCATGTTGTTACATCATCCGGTACAGACACATATTCCTCAATGGCTGCATCTCTTTGTTCACTTAAGGGACCAAAGCATGGTGGTGCAAACATTAAGGTTATCAAGATGTTTGATGAAATAAAAGCAAACGTTAAGGATTGGTATGATGATGACGAGATAGCTAAGTACCTTAATAAAATCCTTGATAAGAAAGCATTTGATAAATCAGGTCTTATTTATGGAATGGGTCATGCGGTTTATTCTCTTTCAGATCCTAGAGCAGTTATTCTTAAGAAATATACTTTGGACTTGGCTGAGAGAAAGGGACGCGAGTCTGAGGCTCATCTTTATAAGACAGTTGAAAGACTGGCTCCACAGGTTATTGCCGAGCATAGAAAGATATATAAGGGTGTTTGTACTAACATAGATTTTTACAGTGGATTTGCATACGATATGCTTAATATTCCAGAAGAGTTTATTACACCTCTATTTGCAATAGGAAGAATAGCAGGATGGAGTGCTCACAGAATTGAGGAACTGACATGTGCTAATAAGATAATAAGACCTGCATATATGTCAGTGGCAGAAAATACTGAATATGTACCAATCAATGAAAGATAAAAAAAGGGGCTTGCAAAAGCAAGTCCCTGATTTTTTATTTACATAGATTCAAGAGTTGTACGGATAGCCTTAATGAAGTCCTGAGTGTTAAGTGTTGTTACATTCTCAAGCTCTGTAATAAGTGCTAAGTCCTTAGTCATTGTTCCACTCTCAATAGTAGCGATAGTTGCTTTCTCAAGCTTATCTGCGAATGCCATAAGATCAGCATTTCCATCCAGTTCTCCACGCTTTCTAAGAGCTCCTGTCCAAGCGAAGATTGTTGCTACAGGGTTTGTAGATGTTTCCTCGCCCTTAAGATGCTTGTAGTAATGTCTCTGAACTGTTCCGTGAGCAGCTTCGTATTCGTATACACCCTTTGGAGAAACAAGAACTGAAGTCATCATTGCAAGTGAACCGAATGCAGAAGAGAGCATGTCGCTCATTACATCTCCGTCGTAGTTCTTGCAAGCCCAGATGAAACCACCCTTTGACTTCATAACACGTGCTACTGCATCATCGATAAGTGTATAGAAGTACTCAATGCCAGCTGCATCAAATTTCTCTTTATATTCTGCATCGAATATCTCCTGGAAGATATCCTTGAATGTGTGGTCATACTTCTTTGAGATAGTATCCTTTGTTGCAAACCAGATACTCTGCTTTGTATCAAGCGCATATGTGAAACAGCTTCTTGCAAAGCTTTCGATAGATGGGATGAGGTTGTGCATTCCCTGAACAACTCCTGGTCCATCAAACTCATGGACAACGACTGATTCCTTTGTTCCATCCGCTGCTGTGTAAACAAGCTCAACCTTTCCTGGTCCAGGAATCTTCATTTCACTTGCTTTATAAACATCACCATATGCGTGTCTTGCGATAGTGATTGGCTGCTCCCAGTTTCTTACACATGGAGTGATTCCCTTAACCTGAATAGGTGCTCTGAAAACTGTACCATCGAGGATTGCTCTGATAGTTCCGTTAGGGCTCTTCCACATTTCCTTAAGATTGTATTCCTCAACTCTTGCCGCGTTAGGAGTGATAGTGGCGCACTTAACAGCTACCTTGTACTTCTCTGTAGCATAAGCTGAGTCCTTTGTTACCTGATCGTCAGTCTCGTTACGATGCTCAAGTCCGAGATCATAGTATTCTGTGTTAAGCTCGATAAATGGATTCAGGAGTTCATCCTTGATGAGCTGCCACAGAATTCTTGTCATCTCATCTCCATCCATCTCAACAAGTGGGGTAGTCATTTTAATCTTATCCATAATGTTTCCTCCTTGGATTTATCTATGATGATTTAATTATTTACTTATTTGCATCAAGCTCTTCCAAAAGCTTCAGAAGAACTTCTGTTTCTCCATTTTCTTTAAGAGGTGGAGCAATGTGCTTTGCAGCAGCCTTTACTTCATCCCTTGCACTTCCGATAGCATAGCTTTCTTCTGCGGCAGCAAGAAGTCCAAGATCATTCAGATTATCGCCAAATGCCATGGTTTCCTCTTTAGTAATTCCAAGCTGCTTTTGAAGTGCCTGAAGAGAGCTTCCTTTATCAGCAGTAAGTCCGGTTACATCCATCCACATAATTCCGGCACTTGCTATCTTGAATTTATCCTTCCATTTATCAGTGAACCATTCATTGACGATAGCTTCTGCATTATCTTTATGATAGATAGATAACTTAACAATTTCATCAGTAATGTGAGTTTCAAAATCTCCAACTACTTCGATATTGAATCTATATGAATCTCTCATCCAGTAGAACATTTCACTTTTATCTTCGCAGTATGCTGTATCAAGACCGCTTAGCATGATATCGCAATCCTTCAGCTTCTTAACATCAGCAATCATTTCAAAGAGCTGTTCTCTATCGATAACATGCATATCATAAATATGACGGGTATCGCGAACAACAGTTCCACCTTCAGTGATATAGTAGATATCTTCGCTGACAGGAGCGAAAAGTCTGGCCATGCTGGCAAACTGTCTGCCGCTGGCACCTACAAATATTATGCCGTGTTCTTTAAGTCTGCGGATAACATCAAATATTCTTTTGTCAATTTCAGCTGTGCCATCTGGAACTAAAGTTCCATCGATGTCGCTGGCTATAAGTTTAATCATAATAAAATCCTTTCTGCCCTGCAGAAATACAATATAACCTCGCAGAATTATAACACAAAAATCTTATGCAGGCTATAAATATATGTGTTATCATTAAGTGTGGTGCGTGCTTCCGCGGCGCCCTATATTTCTAAGAGGTTTATGTATGTATAATTATCACGTTAGAAAAAGAAGAAGAACAAGATATACTTATAGATTTGCTGGAATAGTGATCATGATGGTTTGCATATCCCAGGTTGTTATGTTTTTGATGGGATACGGCCATGCATATAAGATTGGAACCATACTTGCATTTGGCTTTGCGCTTTATGGATTTTATTTATTCATTAATTCTTTTAGAGCTGGAGCTTATGATATTGATTATGAATTCCGTGATGAGGATTTTATAGTTCATACTAAGTGGGGCGACAGGCATTATACCTATGGTGATGTTAACGACATTTCTCAGGTCATACCTGAAAATGAAAATATATACAGCCTGATACATATAAGTGTAAAAAGGGCGGACTATGTATTACCATTCTCGTATAAGAAGGAAGTCGCTGACAAGATTTATACCTATGTTAATGACAGAGTTATGGCAGAAAAATTAGAAAACATGGAGAACGATCAAAGTGAACATTAATAAGCTGAATGGACTTAAGGAAAATGGAATCATAACTGACATTCATTTATATGAAGAGGTCGGCTCAACAAATGATATGGCCAGAGAATTTGCGAAAAACTGTTTGGCGAAAGAGGATAGGCTTCAGATAAATGAACTTTTTATATCTGAACTGCAGTCTTCAGGAAAAGGAAGACTAGGTAGAAACTGGTCCTCTCCAGCAGGTACTGGAATATGGATGTCTCTTGCAACCAGAGTGGACCTTGAAGGAGACAAGATTCCGGGGATTACTTTACTTGCAGCTATGTGTGTAGCAAGAGCAATACGAAGCATTGCTCTTCAGATAGGAATTCATAATCTGGATGTAAAGATTAAATGGCCAAATGATATTGTGATAAATAAGAAGAAGGTATGTGGTATCCTTACGGAGCTCATAACAGATCCGAAGGGTGGTGGATATGTGGTATGTGGAATAGGTATAAATGTCAATACTACATATTTCCCAAATGAGATCAGAGATAAGGCTGCATCACTTCAGAGTGAATCTGGAGTTGAGTGGGACAGAGAATCCATAGTAGCTTCTGTTATCTCTGAACTGACTTCTTTCATTCGTCGTTATGAAACAGAAAAGAGTCTTGGGTTCATAAAGGATGAATACAATAACCTGCTTGTTAGTTTAGATAAGGAGGTTGTTCTTGTAGAAAATGGAGAGCGTGGAGAAGAGACATTTATCTCCAGAGGAATTGATGAAACCGGAGCTCTTCTGGTAGAGGATTCTGAGGGTGAGATTAAACGCATCATAAGTGGCGAAGTTTCAGTAAGAGGAGTTCTCGGATACGTCTGATATAAAGTTGAAGAAAAAAGTTGATTTTGTTATAATATCTAGCAACTGTGTTCAGAAATACATAGCCGGAGGCATATATGATTGATAATGGAATAATGATGCAGTACTTCGAGTGGTACATGAAAGAAGATCCTGCACTATGGACTGTTGTTAAGAAGGAAGCAGAAAAACTTAAAAAGCTTGGTGTAACATCCATGTGGCTGCCACCTGCATATAAGGGTGCAAATGGAGCTCAGGATGTTGGATATGCTGTTTACGACCTTTATGATCTTGGTGAGTTTAATCAGAAGGGTTCAGTAAGAACTAAGTATGGAACCAAGAAAGAATATCTGGAAGCTATTGAGGCTCTTCAGAAGGCTGGTATAAATGCTTACGCTGATATAGTACTTAATCATAAGATGGGTGCTGATGAAGTTGAGGAAGTTCCAGCTCAGGAGTTTAATGAAGTAAACAGATATCAGATGGTTGGTGAAGGCAAAACTATCGGAGCCTGGACTAAATTTACATTCCCTGGCAGAAAGGGAAAGTATTCTGACTTTACATGGAACTGGACACATTTCGATGGAATAGATTGGGACCAGGAACATTTCAAAAAGTCATTATATAAGTTTGCTGGTAAAGAATGGAATCAGGGAGTTGATGAACAGTACGATAATTATGATTATCTTATGGGTGCTGACATTGACTTTGATAATAGAGAAGTATTTGAAGAGCTGGTTAAGTGGGCAGTATGGTATGTTGATATAACAGGTGTAGATGGATTTAGACTGGATGCCATTAAGCACATACCTGCATCTTTCTATAGAGATTTCCTCTATATGGTAAGAGAGCAGACTGGTAAAGAGCTCTTCACAGTTGGAGAGTATTGGAGCGGAGATGTTAAAAGACTTGGAAAGTATCTTGAAGACATCCATTCTGAGGCTTCTCTCTTTGACGTACCACTTCATTATAATCTTTATCATTGTTCTAAGTCTGGTGGTGCTTATGACCTCAGAACAATTCTTGATAATACTTTAATGAAGACAAATCCTGTTAAGGCGGTTACATTTGTAGATAATCATGATACACAGCCTGGTCAGGCTCTTGAATCATTTGTTGAGGATTGGTTTAAGCCAATGGCCTATGCAATCATTCTTCTTAGACGGGAAGGATATCCATGTGTATTCTATGGAGATTATAAGGGTATATCTCACGATAAGATTAAATCCAATAAGCAGATGCTGGATAAGCTAATGAAGCTTCGTAAGGATAAAGCTTATGGTGAGCAGCATGATTACTTTGATCATCCAAACTGCATAGGTTGGACTAGAGAAGGAGATGCAGATCATAAGGATTCAGGACTTGCAGTAGTTATTTCTGATGGTGAAGGTGGAACAAAGAGAATGTATGTGGGAACGCATTTTGCTGGAGCACATTTCTCTGATGTTATGGGTAATGCAAAATACAATATTAAGATTGATGAGTATGGCTTCGGTGAGTTCTATGTAAATAGAGGTGCGGTTGCTGTATGGGTTCGAAAGGAACCATCTTCAAGATAAGGGGGAGTACCAAATGGCGAAAACCATTAATACTGAAGCGGTAGATGATCTGTTTGCTGCAATAATGACACTTGAGAACAAAGAAGAGTTTTATAGCTTCTTTGAGGATATATGCACAACAAATGAAATCCTTTCAATTGCTGAAAGATTCGAAGTTGCAAAGCTGCTGTACCAGAATAATACATATATTGAGATAGCGAAGAAGACAGGTGCTTCTACAGCTACTATCAGCAGAGTTAACAGATTCCTTGGAAATGGAAATGGCAGCTGTGATTTTATATTTGAACGTATGGGTGTAAAGAAAGATAAGGAGTGATAAGATAGTGGACCCGAGTGACATATTAGAGTTTGCTATACTAGTTATTTTACTTTTGTTGTCCGGCTTTTTCTCGTCAGCAGAAACAGCCCTGACAACAGTCAGTGTTAATAAGCTAAAAACTTTAGTTGATGAAGGTGGAAAGAAGGCGAAGGCTGCGGCCAGAGTTCTCAAAATGAAAGAGGATTCTTCAAAGCTTCTTTCTACTATTCTGATTGGAAATAATGTGGTAAATATATCTGCGTCTGCACTAGCCACAGTTATAGTTACTAATGTATTTGGAAGTAGGTTTGTTGGACTAGCCACAGGTCTACTTACATTTTTTGTTTTGATATTTGGTGAGATCACACCAAAATCACTGGCTGCTCTGAATAATCTGAGCATATCACTTTTATTCTCAGGACCAATCTATATTCTGATGATTATTCTTACTCCGATCATCTGGATAATGAACAAAATATGCAGAGGCATCTTCTTTATCCTGAGAGTCGATCCAGACAAGGATCCAAATCAGATAACAGAAAGCGAGCTGCTTAAGATTGTTGATGTGAGTAGTGAAGAAGGCGTTATCGAGAATTCTGAAAAAGAGATGATCAATAACGTGGTGGACTTCGGAGATGCGGTTGCCAAGGATGTAATGGTTCCAAGAGCAGACATGGTCTGTGTTGAACAAAATGCAAGCTATGATGAAATGCTTGATATCATAAGAGAGGAAAACTACACAAGAGTTCCAATCTATGATGAGTCAAAAGACCATATAGTCGGAATACTTAATGTAAAGGACCTTCTCTTTGCTGGAATAAATGATGAGAAAGAAAAATTCTCAATAAAAGAAATAATGAGAGAACCTCATTTTGTATATGAATATCAGAGAAGTGCTGAAATCTTTGCAGAGATGAAAAGCTCTTCTGTGGCTATGAGCATCGTGCTGGATGAGTATGGTGTAGCCGCAGGTCTCATCACCATGGAAGACCTTGTTGAGGAAATTGTTGGTGAGATAAGAGATGAGTTTGACGAATACGAAGATGAACTTCTCATTGATAAGGGTAATGGCATTTATGATATAGATGGCTCCATGAAGCTGGATGACATCAACGATGCAATAGGATGCAACCTAGAATCAGATGATTACGATTCAATAGGTGGTCTTATGATCGAACTTCTGGACAGACTTCCAGAAGAAGGCGACGAGGTTATGGCCGGAGATATCAAACTTAAATGTACTCATGTTGAAAAGAACAGAGTTGAAAGAGTAGAACTATCGGGAGAAAACTATGGAGAAGAGTCTACAGGAACTGAGACGAGAGATTCGTGAAAAACTGAAGCTGGATTTTATAGTGCCGGAAGATATACCTGATGAAGAAATGTTCATGGAGCAGGTAACTACTTTTATGGAGGAACATCTTCGTAACAACCTCAGAAACGAAGATGAAAAAACTCTTACAAAGGCAATGATCAACAATTACACTAAGAACAAACTTATGCCTCCTCCAGTAAAGAAAAGATATTCCAGAGAGCATTTGATTTTCCTCATATACATTTACTATATGAAGAGCGTGCTTTCTATAAATGATATTCAGAAGATGATGGAACCGCTGCTTAGTGAAGATATGACAGAAGAGAAGCTCTATGAGCTTTATGAGAAGACATTTGAGATGGAAAAGGCTCAGTACTTTAATATTGAGCAGAGCGTAGCAAAAACAAAAGCTATTACAGAGAAGAAGCTTCCTGAATCAGAAGATGAATATCTTAACAAGATGCTTTACATCTTTATGTTGGGCTATGATATTTACAGCAAGAAGAGACTGATAGAAAAACTAATCGATGAATTAGACTAAAGGAGAAAAATTATGATAAGCGCAAACAATGTGTCACTTCGTTTTGGAAAGAAGGCACTCTTTGAAGATGTTAATATTACCTTTACCCCAGGTAACTGCTATGGCCTCATCGGAGCAAACGGTGCTGGTAAATCAACATTCTTAAAGATTCTTTCTGGTGAACTTGAATCTACAACTGGTGATGTAACAATGGATCCCGGCGAAAGACTTTCTGTTCTGGAACAGGACCACTTCAAGTATGATGAGTTCAGCGTTATCGATACAGTAATCATGGGTAATCAGAGACTGTATGATATCATGAAAGAAAAAGATGCAATCTATGCAAAGGAAGATTTCAGCGAGGCAGATGGAGAAAAAGCTGCAGAGCTTGAGGCTGAATTTGCAGAGATGGATGGTTGGAATGCAGAGGCTGATGCTGCAACACTCCTTAATGGACTTGGTGTTGAAACAGAGTATCACTATATGCAGATGGGCGAACTTGAGGACAGCCTGAAGGTCAAGGTACTTCTTGCCAAGGCTCTATTTGGTAATCCGGATGTCCTTCTTCTCGACGAGCCTACCAACCACTTGGATATGGATGCTATAGCATGGCTTGAAGAGTTCCTTATCAACTTTGAGAACACTGTAATAGTTGTCAGCCATGATAGATATTTCCTGAATCAGGTATGTACGCATACTGCCGATCTTGATTATGGAAAGATTCAGATATATGCAGGAAACTATGACTTCTGGTATGAGTCTAGTCAGCTGATGATTCGTCAGAAGCAGGAAGCTAACAAGAAGAAGGAAGAGCAGATTAAAGAACTTAAAGAATTCATCGCTCGTTTCTCGGCGAATGCTTCAAAGTCAAAGCAGGCTACATCTCGTAAGAAGGCTCTTGAAAAAATCGAACTTGAAGAAATCAAACCTTCAAGCCGTAAATATCCATTCATTGACTTTAGACCAAATCGCGAGATTGGAAATGAGGTTCTTACCGTTTCGCATATCTCGAAGACAGTTGACGGTGTGAAGTTACTTGATGATATTTCATTTACTGTTGGCAGAGAAGACAAGATAGCATTTGTAGGACCTAAGACACAGGCTACAACAATGCTTTTCAAGATACTTGCCGGTGAAGAAGAACCAGATGAAGGTGACTACAAGTGGGGTGTAACCACATCTCAGGGTTACTTCCCTAAGGATAATACTAAGGAGTTTGATAACGACCTTGTTATCGTAGACTGGCTTACACAGTTCTCTGAAGAGAAGGATGCTACATACGTTCGTGGCTTCCTCGGAAGAATGCTCTTTAGAGGAGAGGACGGAATCAAGAAGGTTAAGGTTCTTTCCGGAGGAGAGAAGGTTAGATGTCTTCTTTCAAAGCTTATGATAATGGGAACAAATGTTCTTATACTTGATGAGCCTACAAATCACCTGGATATGGAAGCTATCACTTCCCTCAACAATGGACTTATAAAGTTCCCTGGTGTTGTACTCTTTGCATGTCAGGATCATCAGTTCATCCAGACTACAGCAAATCGTATCATGGAGCTTACAGACACAGGACTCATCGATAAGCAGTGTACATACGATGAATACCTGGAGAACGATGAACTTGCTCGTAAACGTCAGGTTATGAATTACGATACAACCAACTAGTACGCGGGACGCAAAATGTGACTCTCACACATTGCGTCCTTCTTACTATTTAGCTGGAAACAGGTAATCTATAAAGTCATTTACTCGGTCGTGGTTGTCCTGCTGGTCACCAGCGAATCCTACATATACTTTGTCATATCCAACGTTAAGTGATTTGGCAAGTTCAGTATCTGATATATCCAGCATGTATTCGCCCATCTTGCCATCCATTCCTTCGGCGGTAACAATCCTATCTTTAACTCTGTTGTAGCGATCCTGATCTAAGTATTTATCAAGTGGATAGAAGACATCTGTGGAGCTACAGTAGATGCCGCCCTCCATATCGGTGAAGACTACATCGTAATAATGCGCTGTTGCCATGGTAGTGAAGTTTATATACTTTTGACTGTTAGCATTGTGTTCGTAGTCTTTGGTATATTCATCCTTCTTTATTTCAATGCTGGTATCTGCTTTAATCTGATAGCCGTTGTATTTGTCGATTGCTTTTGCATAATCATCTATAGCTTTTGAATTAAAGTTAAGAGCGTCTTTACAATTTAGTACAACGTATGAAATGGTGATTGGTCTTGTTCCTCTATATACGTTATAACCTATGTAGGATACTGCTATGATTGCGATGATGGTTATAATGATCGCTTCCTTGTAATAGTAGAGGAGATAGCTCCGTTTTTCTTTAGGAGTCATATCCTTAATGGTTTCTTCCAGCTTCTCCTTTTTACGCTTCCTTCTATCTTTTCTGGATATAGAACGGAGGTCTAAGCGGTCGTCCTCCTCTTTTTCGATTGGTTTTTCTTCCAGGTCTTTGGTCATTTGTCTCATAAAAAGCCCACCTTTTCTGCTAGTTTTTGGTACATTTATTCAATGGGAATTTTAACATAAATTGCTATTTATTTGCAAACTTGGTTAATATGTACAAAATCACTCATAAAATATAAAAAAAATGCTTGCATAATTGTTCATTATGACCTATAATACACCTATGTTGTGGCTAAAATACTGCGACGACAATAATCTTTCAAGGTTTTCGGACCTTGAGAGTATGCCAAAAAGATACAAAATATAACGAGTATTTCTCGGAATTGGCTTTAAGAGTTTCGGACTCTTGATTAAAAGGAAGCGAATTATGAGTTGTAGGATGTATCGAGGACACACACAAATACATAAAGGAGGGTTTTTTTGTGAAAAAGTTCAAAAAGGCAATGGCTTTATCACTTGCACTCGCTATGGGTCTTTCACTTGTAGCATGTGGCGATAAGGCAGAGGAAACAACAGAGGCAACTACAGAAGCAACAACAGAGGCTGCTGTAGACGACGCAACAGATGATGCATCAGAGGATGAGGCTGAGGTAGTAACTGAGGAAGCTGATCTCTCTAACGATGGTAAGGTTCTCAACATCCAGTGCTGGAATGATGAGTTCGCTCGTAGACTTAGAGATCACTATCCAGGATTCGAAGCTAACGATCCTGACGATGCTACAGCAGGTGGAAAGATTGGCAACATCGAAGTTAAGTTCACTGTAACTCCTTCAGATGACAACGCTTATCAGAACAACCTCGACGCAGTTCTTCCAGAGAACGCTGATGCTGCTGACGATGACAAGGTTGACCTTTTCCTCGTAGAAGCAGACTATGCTCTTAAGTATGTAAACACAGATCTTACAATGCCAATTGCAGATCTTGGTATCGATGTTGACGCTGAGCTTGCTAATCAGTATCAGTATACAAAGGATATCGTAACAGACGCTGATGGAAACCTTAAGGGTGTTTCATGGCAGGGATGTCCTGGTGTACTTATCTACAACAGAGAAGCAGCTAAGGAAGTTCTTGGTTCAGATGATCCTGATACAGTTCAGGAAGCAGTTAAGGATTGGGATACATACAATGCTACTGCTAAGACAATGAACGAGAAGGGCTACAAGATGACAGCTACTGCAAACGATACATTCCGTGTATTCTCAGATAACGTTTCAGCTCCATGGGTAACTGATGGAAAGATTCAGATCGATGACAACATCAAGGCATGGGTTGATATGTCAAAAGAGCAGGTAGATGCTGGTTACACAGGTACAGCTGATCTTTGGTCAGATGACTGGTCAGCAGGTTTCTATCCAGATGGTAAGGTATTCTGCTACTTTGGACCAGCTTGGCTGATCGACTTCTGTATGGCAGCTGATGACGAAGAGTCAATCGCTCATGCAGGTGGTTGGGGAGCAACAACAGGACCTCAGGGATTCTCATGGGGTGGTACATGGATCTGTGCAGCTAACGGTACAGATAACCCAGCACTTGTTGCTGATATCATCAGAAAGCTTACAACTGACGAAGAGATCATGACAGGTATCGTTAAGGATGATAACGATTTCGTTAACAACAAGCCAGCTATGGAAGCTATGGCTGCAGATACAAGCTATGGCGATGATGTACTTGGCGGACAGAACGCACTTTCAATGTTCTGCGAAGGCGCTGACAAGATCGACAAGTCAAACATCTGTGAGTATGATCAGGGATGTACAGAGTCATTCCAGGCAGCTATGAAGGATTACTTCGAAGGCAATACAGAGACATATGAAGATGCACTTGATGCATTCTATCAGTCAGTAACAGAGAAGTATCCAGAGCTTACATACTAAGATTCATTCTAAGCTATTGCTTAATAGGGCCGTCACTGGCCTAATCTAAAAATTAAATGCGTGCCTGCTTGGGCATTTGTCCGAGAGGCACGCTTTAATTAACTTTTTTATACACTATCAAATATTGGTTTAGCGGAGGTAGCAGAATGAATAAGAAAAAGAATGGAAATGTTGTACGCTTTAACCGTTGGGGGTATTACTTCCTAATTCCGTTTGTCGTAGTGTTTATTGCATTCCAGCTTGTTCCATTAGTATCAACTATTTACAACAGTTTCTTTGAACATTATTTTAAAAATGGTCTTACAGAAGTTGGACCAACACTTATTGGATTTGAAAATTATAAGACACTGTTCCAGAACGGTGACTTGATTAAATATTTTGGAAACACAATGTTGATGTGGATCATGGGATTTGTTCCACAGATTATTGTTTCTCTTTTACTGGCAGCTTGGTTCTCAGACCCATCACTTAGACTTAAGGGTAGACCTTTCTTCCAGTCAGTTATCTATTTACCAAACCTTATTATGGCATCTGCATTTGCAATGTTATTCTTTGCATTATTCTCAGATGGTGGTCCTATTAACTCAATGTTAATGAATATGCACCTTATTGATAAGCCATATAAGTTCTTATCACATACAAGTAGTGCAAGATGGCTCGTAGCCTTCATGAACTTCATTATGTGGTTTGGTAATACAACTATTCTGCTTCTTGCAGGTATGCTTGGTATTGATACAACATACTATGAGGCAGCAGAGGTTGATGGCGCAACATCTACTCAGATATTCTTTAGAATAACTCTTCCAATCTTAAGACCAATCCTGATTTTTGTTATGATTACATCACTTATCGGTGGTCTTCAGATGTTCGATGTACCTCAGATTCTTACAAACGGTGAAGGTTCACCTGTTAGAACTACAATGACACTTATTATGTATCTTAATAAGCATCTGTACAGTAAGAACTATGGTATGGGTGGCGCCCTTTCAGTTATGTTGTTTATTATTACCGGTATCTTGAGTCTTATAGTATTCAAGTTTAACCAGCAGACAGATAAGTAAGGAGGGCAGTTATGGAAGAAAGAAATCAGCATGGATTAGGTATCCATACAAGACGTATTGTTGCATATGTTGTCCTTATATTAGTAACAGTTATGTGTCTTTTCTGGTTCTATGTACTTTTCATTAACGCAACCAGATCTAATGCGGCACTTAAGAGAGGATTTACGCTTATTCCTGGTGGTTACTTAGGAAAGAACCTTTATAGTCTGTTCCACAATAGTAACCTTCCTATTATAAGAGGTCTTCTTAACAGTTTGATCATTGCTCTTTGCACAGCTGGTCTTAGTACATATTTCTCAACTATGACAGCTTTCGCAATTCATGCATATGACTTCAAACTTAAAAAATTCATGTTTACATTTATTCTTGCAATCATGATGATTCCTACACAGGTAACTGCTCTTGGTTTCATCAATATGTTAAGAAGGATTGGACTTATGGATTCATTTATTCCACTTATCGTTCCAGCAATTGCTGCACCAGCTGTATTCTTCTACATGAAGCAGTACATGGAAGCAAACATTCCTCTGGAGCTTATGGAATCAGCACGTATCGATGGTGCTGGTGAGTTCAGAATCTTCAACTCAATAGCTCTTCCTCTTATGAAGCCAGCTATTGCTGTACAGGCTATCTTCTCATTCGTTACAAGCTGGAATAACTACTTCACTCCAGCACTTGTTCTTAAGTCAGATAGTAAGAAGACACTTCCAATTCTTATTGCAACACTTCGTTCAGCAGACTTCCTTAAGTTTGATATGGGCCAGGTGTACATGTTTATTGCTTTAGCAATTTTACCAGTTATCGTTGTTTATATCTTTATGGCTAAAAACATTGTTGCTGGTATGACAGTAGGAGCTGTAAAAGGATAATATTAATATGCTAATTAAAGAGCCTAGACAAATGAGATTTTCTCATATGTCTAGGCCTTTTTTTATTTGAAAAATGGCTATCTTTGAAGTATAATTACCACGTTATGGATAAGAATAAAGAGAATATAAAAGAAGAATTTAATAAAACTGAAGAGTCAAATGAGGCAATTGAGAAACCCACTAAAGCTCAGAGATTCTTCAATGTGATGGATAAGGGAGGCGATTTGTTCTTCCTGAATATCTATTTTACGATTACATGTATTCCTATAATTACTATTGGTGCTGCTATTACAGCTCTTTATACAGTTACTAATAAGATGGTAAATGATAAGGAAGCAAATGTAAAAGAACAGTATTTTGAGGCATTTAAATCAAATTTCAAGCAGAGTACTACCATCTGGATTATTGATCTGATCTATATAGCGATAATGTATCTTCAATATTGCTATGTTGTATCAAGTAGTAATGATGCGGCAAGATACTTAATGGTATTTCTGGGATTTGAATTCGTTTTAGCAGCTTTTGCGATTCCGCTTCAGTTTCCACTGGTTGCAAGATATGAGAATACAACGTGGAATCTAATAAAAAATGCTCTTGTATTCTCCTTGGCATACCTTGGAACATGGTTCAGAATGTTTTTTATATGGGTATTTCCGGCGGTTTTGTATTGGCTGAATCCTAAGATATTTATTTATACATGGTTCATATGGGCTCTGTTTTTAACAGCATTCTTTGCATATGCATGTTCTGTATTCCTTGTAAAATTCTATGAAAAATTAGAAGCACCAAAGGAATAGTTTAAAATTAAAAAAATTGTTTAATAAAAAAGGATTATCTAAATTAATGAGTAATAATTAATTTGGGTGACCTTTTTTATTTTGGAGGGGTTAGGATATGAATATCAGGGAAATGTTTGAACAGGAGGAACACCAGAGACTCAGTGAATATGCGTCTTTCAGCGATGAATCCCGTGGCAGGGATGTTCCTGAAGAGGAAAGTGATATCCGTACTGTTTATCAGAGGGATAGGGACCGCATAATACACAGCAAATCCTTCAGACGTTTAAAACATAAAACACAGGTTTTCCTTGCTCCAGAGGGAGATCATTATAGAACGAGGCTTACTCATACACTTGAGGTGTCTCAGATAGCCAGAACTATTGCTAAAGCAGTTAGATGCAATGAGGATCTTACAGAGGCTATTGCTCTGGCTCATGATATTGGACATACTCCTTTTGGCCATGTGGGCGAGAGAGCACTTAGCAGTATAAGTGGTCGTCCATTCTCTCATAATGAGAATGGTGTAAGAGTAGTTGAAAAGATAGAAAAGGATGGAGAGGGCCTGAATCTTACCTGGGAGGTAAGGGATGGCATTCTGAATCACAAAACAAGCTGCAGTCCTGCGACTCTTGAGGGAGATATTGTGAGGATTTCAGATAAGATAGCATATATCAGTCATGATATTGATGATGGAATCAGGGCTGGTGTTCTCAGTGAGGATGCTCTTCCAGCTGAGTGTACTCGTGTCCTTGGACATTCCACCAGGGATCGAATAGATAAAATGATCCATAATGTAGTTGAGCATACACTGGATAGTCCGCGGGTTAAGTTGTCAGATGAATTCTGGACAAGCCTGATGGAACTAAGAAAATATATGTTCGAGACTCTTTATACAAATCCTGTGGTTAAGAAGGAAGAGGAAAAGGCTTCATATATTATTCAGTTTTTATATGATTATTACATGCAGAATGCAGATGCGCTTCCGGATGAATTCACTCATATGATTTCTGAAGGCGAGGATGTTTCTACTGTTGTATGTGATTATATAGCAGGTATGACGGATAATTACGCTGTGGAAGTCTTCCAGGGTCTCTTTATACCAAGTAGTTGGAACAAAATGTAAAAATTATTTAGGAAAAAGATAAAACACTTTTTAGGTGGGGTTATAGATGTATTATTCTGATGAAATAGTGGAGGAGGTACGTTCACAAAATGATATTGTGGATGTAATCTCCGAATACACTGGTCTAAAAAGGGCAGGCAATTCGTATAAATGCTGTTGCCCTTTTCATAACGAAAAAACACCGTCCTTTGTGGTAAGCCGTGAGAAGCAGATGTATCACTGCTTTGGTTGCGGCGTCGGGGGAAATGTTTACACATTTGTAATGAAATATGAGGGCATGACCTTTCCAGAGGCTATTCAATATCTTGCTAAGAGAGCGGGGATTGAACTTCCTGAGGAAGAGCTTTCAGAAGAGGATAAGAAAAGGAAATCCTGGCGTTCAAAGCTGTATGAAATAAACTTGGATGCTGCGGGGTATTTCCATTATCTGCTTACAAAGACTGAGCGTGGAAAGGTTGGATACAAATATTATAAAGATCGTGGTTTTACAGATGAAACCATAAACAAGTTCGGACTTGGTTATGCAGACATCTACAGAGATGATCTTTATAGGTATCTGAAAAGTAAGGACTATTCGGATGAACTTATGAAGGCAGCAGGCCTTGTAAAGTTCGATGAAAGGGACGGCCCTACAGATCAATTCTGGAACCGAGTCATTGTTCCTATCACCGACATTGGAGGCAAGGTTATAGCTTTCGGTGGACGTGTTCTGGGAGATGCAAAGCCGAAGTATCTGAATACAAAAGAAACAGATATCTTTAATAAGAGCCGAAACCTTTTTGCCATGGATACGGCAAAGCATAGCAGGAAGAAGGGCGTTATTATCTGTGAGGGATATATGGATGTAATAGCCATGCATCAGGCAGGTTATGATAATGCTACAGCTTCTCTGGGAACTGCATTTACAGAGGGGCAGGCTGGTCTTATAAAAAGATATACCACAGATGTTTATCTGGCATATGACAGTGATGGAGCTGGAACCAATGCGGCGATGAGGGCTATAGGAATCCTGAGAAACCTTGGCCTGTCCCAGAAGGTCATTAATCTATCGCCTTACAAGGATCCAGATGAATTTATAAAGAATGAAGGTGTGGAAGCCTTTGATGTCCGGGTAAGAGATGCTCTTAATGGAAGGCTTTTTGAGATAGATTTCAAGTCTAAGAATTATGATTTGAATGATCCGGAAGAGAAGACCAAATTTATGAAGGATGCTGGAAGACTTCTGGCGGGAATAACGGATAAAACGGAACGAGATAATTATATTGAGTCGGTTTCATCCAAGTATTTCCTGAATAAAGATACTTTGTCAGGAGTTGTTTCGGACATAGGAATGGCAGGGCTCGGAGAGACCAGTATAAGCGTGGAGATGCAGTCAGATACCATTGATAATACTGACAGGCGAAAACGCCAGGTTGAGAAGAAACAGAGTAGTCCGGCGGAGGATAATGAAAAGTATCTCCTTACAATGATGGTTAATGAGCAGTATTTGTTCAAGAAGCTGAAAGGAATCATATCTGCTGAGGACTTTACTGAGGATATTATCAGTGATGTGGCAAAGAAGATATTTGATCAATATAACGAAACAGGCAAGGTTGTTCCGGCAACTATACTTAATAGTTTTGATGATGCAGAGTCACAGGAAAAGGTCAGTGAAATATTTACAAAGGAGTTTGAATTTGATACCACTCCATCCATTATGGAAAGAATACTTACAGATGTGATTATCAAGATCAAAACTAATAACATAGATAAGACACTAAGAAATAATTCCAATGTCAGCTACATTCAGCTGGCAAAGGAAAAGGCTGAAATTAAGAAAATCAAAATCAGATTATAGAGAGGTTAAATTATGGCAACAAAGAAAGCTAAAGCAGCTGAAGAAGTAAAAGCAGAAAAGAAGACAACTGCTAAAAAGACAACAAAGAAGGAAACAACAAAAAAAGAGACTGAAAAGAAAGAGGCTGAAAAGACAACATCTGCGAAGAAAACTACCAGATCCAGAAAGAAGAAAGTTGAGCCAGAAGAGGTAGTTGAAGAAGTAGTTCAGGATGAAACAGAAGAGGTGGCTGAAGATACTGCTGAAGCTGCTGATGTTGATGAAGGCACTGAAGAAGAGGAAGAGATGGATGCAAGCGATAACATGACAGAAGAAGAGCTTGATAAACTGTTCCAGTCAAAGATTGATGAGCTTCTTAAGGTTGCAAAGAAAAATAATAACATCCTAAAAGATGAAGTTATTATCGATGCATTTAAGGATGCACATGCACTTCTTACAGCTGACTATTTTGCAAAGGCACTTGGTTTCTTTGAGAGTAAGAAGATTGAAGTTCTCTCTATAACTGAAGATGAAGCTGATATTGATGATGAGGATATTGAATTTGATCTTTCTGAGGAAGAGGAGATTGATCTTGAGAAGATTGAACTCTCAGTTCCAGAAGGAGTTAGTCTTGAAGATCCTGTAAGAATGTACCTTAAGGAAATTGGTAAGGTTCAGCTTCTTACAGCAGAGGAAGAGATTGAACTTGCTCAGAGAATGGAAGAGGGAGACGAGGTAGCAAAGAAGATGCTTGCTGAGGCAAACCTTCGTCTTGTAGTTAGTATAGCTAAAAGATATGTAGGCCGTGGAATGCTTTTCCTTGATCTTATTCAGGAAGGTAATATGGGTCTTATTAAGGCTGTTGAAAAATTTGATTATAGAAAGGGATATAAGTTCTCTACATATGCTACATGGTGGATCAGACAGGCTATTACAAGAGCTATAGCTGATCAGGCAAGAACTATCAGAATCCCTGTACATATGGTTGAAACAATCAATAAGCTGACCAGGGTATCCAGACAGCTTCTTCAGGAATTAGGACGTGAGCCTAGTCCAGAAGAGATTGCTGAGGAAATGGATATTCCAGTTGAGAGAGTTAGAGAAATTCAGAAGATTTCACAGGAGCCTGTTTCACTTGAGACACCTATCGGTGAAGAGGAAGACAGTCACTTAGGAGACTTCCTTCCAGATGAGGATATTCCTGCACCATCAGAGGCTGCTGCATCTACTATCCTTAAGGAACAGCTTGTTGAGGTTCTTGGAACTCTTACAGAAAGAGAGCAGAAGGTTCTTCGTCTCAGATTTGGTCTTGATGACGGAAGAGCAAGAACTCTTGAAGAGGTTGGTAGAGAATTTAATGTAACTCGTGAGCGTATAAGACAGATTGAGGCAAAGGCTCTTAGAAAGCTGAGACATCCAAGCCGTTCACGTAAGCTTAAGGAGTTCTTAGAGTAATGAAACCATCTTTATCAAAAAGGATGATGTGTCTGGCCAATATGGTAACTCCCGGGAAGAGAATTGCTGATATTGGTTGTGACCATGCTCTTGTATCTATTTATCTTGTTTCTGAGGGCATTTCGCCTAAGGTTCTTGCTATGGATATAGGAGAAGGGCCTCTTGAGGCTGCAAAAGCAAATATTGAAAAGTATGGATTATCTGAAAGTATTGAAACCAGATTGTCTGATGGGATGAGTGAATTAAAACCAGGGGAAACCGATGGGGCGGTAATTGCCGGAATGGGTGGACTTACTATTGTTGGTATCCTGGAAAAAGGTTTACATAATATTAAACCTGGTTATGAACTTGTTCTTTCTCCGCAATCTGAAATTCCAGAGGTGAGGGCATTTCTCAGAACTCATGGGATAAAGATCATCGACGAAGAAATGATAATTGAAGATGATAAATACTACAATATTATAAAAGCCGTTGCAACAGATGAGGAGCTTATTGACACTAATGAATTATATGATGCTTACAGTCAGTTTCTCATAGAAAAAAAATCACCGATATATCTAAGGTATCTTGAGGAAAATCTTGAAAAGATGAATGGCATCTACTGCAGATTGTCAAAACAGGATGGGGATAAGGTTATTGACAGGATGGCAGAAATTAGAGACGAAGTAGATGACATTGCAAAGATACTGGATATGATGAAATAGATTTTTATTTATTGGTTATGGGTTTCTAAGAAGGAGAAGTATATGACATTATTAGAACTATATAAAGAACAACATGGGGACGATACGAAGCAGGTAGTAGCAGCATATGTTAATGGAAAGCTGCGTGAGCTTCGTGTTGAGGTAAATCCTGAGGACAAGGTGGAATTTATTCCTTACTTTAGTGCTATTGGATACGATTTTTATAAAAGAAGTATTATTCTTCTTTTAATGAAAGCTGCAAGAGATGTTATTGGAAAAGAGGATGGAGAATACAAGATCAATGTAATGTATTCTATGCGTCATGGATTTTTCTGTCAGCTCCTTAGCGATGCTGTTACTCTTACTGATGAACTTTTAGAGGGCTTTAAAAACCGTATGAAAGAATTGGTAGAGGCTGACATCACCATTGAAAAAACTGTTTGCAATACAGCAGATATGAGAGAAGACTTTGCAAAACGTGCACTTCCTGGAAAGGCTAGTCTGCTTAAGTTTAGAAAATCTTCTAAGATCAATATTTATTCTCTTGATGGATATAGAGATTACTATTATGGATATATGGTTCCATCTACGGGCTATTTAAAAGAGTTTGATCTGGTACGTTATGATGATGGATTTGTTGTAGTGATTCCAGAAAAATCAACAGGAAAGCTGCCGACGGAGTATTCATTCCCTAATAAGCTGTATCAGACTCTCAGACAATCTGAGGACTGGGGCAGAAAACTAAATGCAAACTACGTTGGTGACATTAATAATGCCATCGTTAACGGTGGCGTGAGCAATATGATTCTTGTTCAGGAAGCCCTGATGGAAAAACAGATAGGTGATATTGCTAAGGAAATAATTGATGGAGATAAGAAGCTTGTTCTTATAGCTGGTCCATCTTCTTCAGGTAAGACAACCTTCTCCAACAGACTCAGTATTCAGCTTATGACATATGGAGTACATCCACATCCAATTGCAATGGATAACTTCTTTAAGGAAAGAAGTGAAACTCCTGTGGATGAAAATGGAGATTATGATTTTGAATGCCTGGAGGCTCTTGATCTGGATCTTCTTGAAAACACAATGGAGAAACTTCTAAATGGGGAAGAAGTTCAAATGCCAACCTTCGACTTCACTGTAGGTAAGAAGGTATTTGACGGAACCACACTTAAGCTCGGAAGTGATGATGTGATAGTCATGGAAGGCATTCACGCACTTAATCCAGAAGCAACAAAAACTTTATCGAAGGATAGCTGTTATAAGATTTACATTAGTGCTCTTACACAGCTCAATATAGACGAACATAATAGGATTTCTACGACTGATACAAGGCTTCTTCGTAGAATAGTCAGAGATGCCAGAACCAGGGGACATTCGGCAACGAGGACTATTAAGATGTGGCCTTCAGTAAGACGTGGAGAAGAAAAGTACATCTTCCCATTCCAGGAAGAGGCAGATGCAATGTTTAACTCAGCTCTGCTTTATGAGTTGTCTGCAATTAAAACATTTGCAGAACCACTTCTTTATGGAGTACCTGAGGATTCAGAAGAATTCTTTGAAGCAAAAAGATTGCTTAAGTTCCTGGGATATTTCCTTGGAATAGATGTTCAGAGCGTACCACAGAATTCTCTTATGAGAGAATTTATCGGTGGGGGATGTTTTAAGGTTTGATCTTAAAGATTATTAGTAGAAGGTTAAAAGGGAAATCAAATAAGACGAGTAGGACTGTAAGCCGGGTTCTGTCTAGGATGATCATCTATCTAGACTCTGTGTTGCCACAGAGTTCAAGCAACCTACCTGAAGCTCGGCGGGCAGCGTCTACGCTTCGTCTTGGTCTTGCATCGGATGGGGTTTACAATGCCCTGTCTGTCACCAGCCAGGCGGTGAGCTCTTACCTCGCCATTTCACCCTTACCTTAATCAAAATTGAAAAAGGCGGTATACTTTCTGCTGCACTTTCCTGTGAGTCACCTCAACTGGACGTTATCCAGCATCCTGCCCTGCGATGCCCGGACTTTCCTCACGATCACCAGGTGATCCCGCGATCATCTATCCTACTCGCAGGATGAAATATAGCATATTATTATGAAGGTGTCAAAGTAATGACAAGGAGGAACATAATGAAGAAGAGAAGACTGATAACGGTCATACTAGCTTTTGTTCTGTGTATAGGACTCGTTATCCCTTTAGCAAATGTGGATACATTTGCGGCGAGAAGTGATTTTGACATTGAAGTAAACGGCTCTCCATCCAATGGTGGAGACAGCTATACCATAGATGTTGATATTACAAATAATGATGATAACTTTGCGGGGAGTATGAGAGTTTGTGTTTCATATGATAGCTACGCTGTTGGTTATGATGTGGATATTTCTATTCCAAAGGGAAGCACTAAAACTTATACGGTGACGGTTCCGGCTAGAAATCTCGCTGGATTAAATGATATTGTTGTTGTAAAAATCAATAATTTAAAAGGAAAACAAGTTTATAAAGAAAAATTTAGTTCAGTTTTTAATGACGCAGGAAGTAACTTCAATCTGGGGATTCTTTCTGATCATCCTGATAGACTTTCAAACCTGGATAATGATGGCGATACAATTAATTACAATGGTAACAAGTCCTATGTAAAACTCGTTGAGGTAGATGATACCAAATTAACCAGTGAACTAAGTAATCTTAATGGTCTTATAATCAATGATTATGATACATCAACCCTTTCAGATGAAACAGTTGTAGATATCATGAACTGGGTTAGTGATGGAGGAGTTCTTGTTCTCGGCCTTGGAAAAAATGGAGAACGTGTTTTATCCGGTTTGGAACTACTTATTGATGTTCAAATCGATGGGGATTATGAAGTTGAGTATACGGATAGTGTAAATAATAAGCTTGGTGGATCATATACAGTTTCAAACATAACATATGGCGCGGATTTCATTTACGCTTCTTCACTTAATGAATATGCATTTTCAGGTAGTGGACTGGTGGATGTCTATGCATTTGATCTGGATGAGTATAACGCAGATGATTATGATACCAATTTTGCAGTAAATGATCTTTTCAATAATAGAATTCAGCAGCTTGGATCCAACATAAATGGAGGAAGTCAACTTTATTATAATTCTCTTAACCAATACAATTTAGAGAACTATCAGGGATATATGGAAAAGCCTGTTAAATCAGGGACTGGAGTTCTTGCCCTTATAATGATCGTTTATATAGCTCTTATAGGTCCGATTATTTATCTTATACTTAAGGCTGTTAAAAAACAGGAAATGATATGGATTGCTATTCCGGCACTTTCAGTATTATTTGTTGGATTTGTATTCCTTGTAAGTCTTGGCGTAAGAGTAAGAGGAATATCATTAAAATCTATTACAGCCACTGACTTAGGTTCTGGATCAACCTGCTCTTATATTGTCGGTTATGCTCCGGACCCAGATGAATGGACTATTGAGACTAAAGATAATTACCTATACGGAGATGTGATAGGTTCTTATTCTTACAGCGAAGAGGATGTAGATGCAGCTATAAAAACTACAAATGGCAGTGAACAACTGACTTACTATCCAGATGCTGCATTTGCTACTGGATGTTTCGAAATGTATTCAAAGAAAAAAGTAACTGGTGGCTTTGAAATAGATGAAGATGAGCTTTTAGATGACATTTCGGGTTACAGTGGAAGTAGTTATGTCAGTGTAAAAAATAATACAGGTTACGATTTTGACTTTGTACTTGTTATTTGTAATTCAAACTTTTATGTGAATGAGAATGTTGATAATGGCGAGCTTTTTAATGCAAACATATCTACTGGTTCGGGTTCAAACTATTATTCATCAGAGTATCTTTTATCAAGTGAGGCAAGACCTTATTATGAAAAGAAGGAATATGAAAAATCCGGAGCCATTGCTTCTATGGCTCTTGTAGGACAGGCTGTTCAAGGTGGTTATGGTTATGATGCAGTAATATTGGGAGTAAGAAAATCCCAAAGCATTACAAAAGAAAATGAGATAGCCTGGGAAGTTTATTATCAGACATATTAAACAGGAGGGAATGAAATGTTATATATAAATAATTTATTTAAATATTACGGCCGTTTCCCTGCTGTTCAGGGATTAACGCTCAGAGTTCCAAAGGGTGACCTCTTTGGATTCGTCGGACCTAATGGTGCTGGTAAAACAACAACTATCAGAATAGTCTGTGGTTTGCTCCAGGCCTCTTCAGGAAGTGTAACAGTTAATGGAGTTACTGCTGTTAATAGTGGAGGAAAGCCTGCTTCTTCTAAAGAGATGAAAGAGCTGAAGAGGAACATAGGTTATGTTCCAGATTTCTTCGGCGTTTATGATAATCTGAAGGTTACAGAATATCTGGAGTTCTATGGTTCTCTTAATGGCATGAGCTATAGGGATATAAATGCAACTTCAAACGATCTTCTAGATTTGGTAAATCTTCAGGATAAGAAGGATTTCTATGTTGATACGTTGTCACGTGGTATGAAGCAGAGACTCTGTGTTGCAAGAGCTCTTCTGCATAATCCAAATCTTCTTGTGATGGATGAGCCTTCATCCGGTCTTGATCCTGTGGCAAGAGTAGAGATGAAAGAGCTGCTCATGAACCTTCAGTCCATGGGTAAGACTATTATTATCAGTTCTCATATTCTTGCTGATATATCAGAGATGTGTAATGCCATTGGCGTTATGAATCAGGGACGTCTTATAAGAGCTGGAAAGATGGAAGATATTATGAAGACTGGTACGGATGCCAGCCGACTCATCATAGATTTTTCGGGTGGAACTGAAATTGCATCTAAGATATTCTCGGAAAATCCATATATCAAGGTTGAGTCTATCAGAGAGAATCAGATAATCATCACTGGTGTGAATGATGATGAGTATGCAGATAGATTAATTGTAGATCTCATCAATAGAGGAGTTATAGTTTCAGGCTTCCATAGAGAAGAGAGAAGTCTGGAAAGAATTTTCATGGATATGACAGGAGGTGCTGCTTAATGAATACAAAAGTCAGAGTAAATCCGATTGTCAAAAAAGATCTTAAAGTTATTTCAAGAAGCATGAAATTCTCATGGGGACTCTTTGCATACGAATGTATTCTCGGCATTATTTTCTTTTTTGTAATGCTTGCAATGGGTGCTTTTACAACCCTTACTGGAAGCCAGAAAAATACCGATATTTATGAAGGCTTTGTAGCATTCTTCCCAATTATAGGTGTAGCACAGCTTTGTATGATATCACTTATTGTTCCGATATTCACAGCATCCGCTATTTCGGGAGAAAGAGAAAGACAGACTATGGATGTTATGTTAACCACAACCATATCCCCTGTTTCTATAATCATCGGAAAAATATCATCTGCCGTTATAAGAGTTATGATCTTCATAATTGCAAGTATCCCTCTTATGGCTGTTTCGTTCGTTATGGGTGGTTTATCATGGCTTACGCTTTTTGAATATCTGATTCTGGCATTTGTTTATGCTGTTTACGCTGGAAGTATTGGAACCTTCTGTTCAGCAGTATTTAAAAAGTCTATTCCTGCCATTATAATGTCATATGTTATCTATGGGGTAATCTATGGTGTTACCTATATACCTGCGCTTCTTATAAGCATTATAGGAAATCATCAAGATTATCTGCCGCTTTTCTTATGTACATTAGTTAATCCTGTTCAGCTGTTTATTATGTTCTTCTATACAAAGATATCTGGTGAGGATCTGTTCGAGTATATGATAAATAATAGTAATTATCCGGATTTTGTTACCTGGATATTTAAGACAAATGCATGGATTATCGCATCCTGTATAGCACTCTTTGCAGTTACTGCATTATTCGTATGGCTTGCATCCAGAAGAATCAGACCTGGTAAGAAGTAGAAATTTATAGTATTTGATTCTGAGGTATTCTTATGGAATTTATAAGAGGATTCGTTGGAAGGATCAGAATTAAACTTAATAGAAATATCATGAGAAAGTCCATGGTCACGTCGCTTATGTACGGCGTGATCCTTGGGCTTCTTGTTGTTGTGCTTAGTCTCTTTATTCCTATCTATGAAGGAGCGGTTATCATAGCTGCGCTTACTCCGATTGCTATTTCCATTCCTGTTGGATTTATTCAGGGAGTGAAAAAAAGAAAAGGTGACAGAGATGCGGCACTATTTATAGATTCATTTGGATTTAAAGAAAAAATTGTTACAGCTCTCGAAAATGAAAAATATAAAGATGATGTTTGTATACTTCAAAGAAATGATGCGGAGGCACATTTGAAGGCAGAAGGTCATAAGGTAAAAGTGAAGTTTGAACTACCTTGGCTAAAGCTTGCTGTCACTATGCTTACATTTATCCTGGCTTTGGTTCTTTTTATGATTCCTACTCCTGCAAAGAAAACAGCAGCGGATAAGCATGAGGCAAAGGTTCAGGCAAAAGAGACAAAGGAAGAAATTGAGGAAATGATGGAGGCTCTGGAAAAAATAGATCAGGGCGAATTGACAGACGAAGAATTAGCCGAGCTACAGCAGATGATGGAATCTCTTGAGACCTCCAAGCAGGAATTCCAGAATGTAAACAGCATGGATGAGTTTGAGAAGGCCAGAGATAAATATGATTATAAGCTGGGAGATGTATCAGAAAAGCTGGGTTCTATATCAAATGGTAAATCCGGTAATGCAGAGAAGCAGATAAAGAAGGCTCAGGAAATTGCAGATAACCAGAATAAAACACCTAAGCAGACTGCATCTAATTCTCAAAATGGTGAAAATGGTCAGAACGGACAAAATGGCCAAAACGGTGAGAACGGTCAGAGTGGCGAGAATGGCCAAAATGGTGAAGGACAGAGTGGTGAAGGCCAAAACAGCGAGAACGGGCAGAGTGGTCAGAATGGAGAAGGTTCCGGAGAAGGACAGAGTGGCGAGGGCCAGAATGGCGAAGGTCAGAGTGGTCAGGGTCAGAATGGTGAAGGCCAGGGAGAAGGCGAAGGTCAGTCTGGTGAAAACGAAAGTGGAACCGGCGGAAATGGACAAAGCTCGGGAAGCGGTTCAGGAGAAACTCATAAAGATCATAATCATGACTACGTTAGTGTTAATGAGAACATTACAGGTAATTATAACGACAACAGTACATCTCAGTATGCCCATGAGCAGAATGGTCTGGTATGGGAAGGAACTCAGGTTCCATATGATACTGTGGTAGGTCAGTATAGCCAGCAGGCTTATGACGGAATTGATAAAGGAAAATATCCAGGCACTATGTCTGGTGTAATAAAGGATTATTTTTCGGGATTATCCGATTAGACTAGGGAGGTTAAGATGCAGGATTATAATCAGGCAGTAGGAGTTGTAAATCAGATTAGACAGGAAATACATAAAGAGATAATAGGACAGGAAAAAACTGTAGAGAGTCTTCTTATGGCACTCCTCACAGGAGGAAATGTTCTCCTCGAGGGTATGCCAGGGCTTGGAAAGACCAGACTGGTTCAGACAATCAGTCATGTTTTTGAGATGTCATTTAAGCGTATACAGTTTACTCCAGACCTTATGCCGGCAGATATAACAGGAACAAATATTATGGTCAGAGATGATCAGGGGAGCAGCTTTAAATTCGAGGCAGGACCTATCTTTGCAAATGTAGTTCTTGCAGATGAGATTAACCGTGCAACACCTAAAACTCAGTCTGCTCTTCTTGAGGCAATGCAGGAGCATACTGTAACTGTAGGTGATATAACTTATGCACTCCCAGATCCATTCTTTGTAATAGCAACTCAGAATCCGATCGAGCAGGAGGGAACTTATCCTCTTCCAGAAGCTCAGTTAGATAGATTTGCCATGAAGCTTCTTGTGGAGTATCCAACAAAGGAGGAGCTAGCTGCTATAGTAAACCTTACTGAAGGATTTGGTGCTCAGCCGGCTCGACCAATCATTAATCCACAGACACTGATTGAGATAAGACAGATGATACAGCAGGTTCCTATAGCTGAGCCTGTTATGGATAGAGCCCTTACGCTTGTTATGAGTACTCATGAAGAAAACAAATATATTCGTGAAGGCGCCAGCCCTCGTGCTGCACAGTATATAGTTCGCTGTGCCAAGGCAAGAGCATTTATGCAGGGCAGACTTAATGTTGCATTTGAGGATGTTGATTATGTGGCACCTGCTGTTCTTCGTCACAGAATTATTCTCAGCTTTGATGCTGTTGCAGACAACGTTTCAGCGGACGATATTATAAAAGACATGATCAATCAGTAAGACGATCATTTAAGTGATCAGTAGGAAAACCGATATGAAAACTATAGATCTTAGAGAGCTTGAAAAACTGAATATGTTAAAGCTGAACATAAGACGAAGCATGTCTCAGAGTGAAGGTCTCAGAAGATCGTCAGCAAAGGGTCGCTCAGCTGAGTTTTCCGGTTATAGAGAATATATACCAGGAGATGATATGCGCTACGTTGACTGGAATGCCTATGCCCGTCTGGATAAGCTTTACATCAAAGAGTTTATGGAAGAAAAAGAAGGCAGAGTAAACATCTTTCTGGATACCAGTCAGTCCATGGAGTTTGGCGAGAAGCTAAAAAGTACTCTGATGGCTGAACTCGCAGAGTCAATAAGTTACATTGCTGGACTGGGGAGAGACTCTGTGTTTGTAACAGATCTTGGGAACCCGGCTAATACACTTAAGGTTCCAACAGGAAAAAATGGGGTGGCTGTTCTTAAGAAGTGGTTGGAAGGCATTCAGCCTCAGGGCAGGATAGATATTATGAAGTCTCTGAGAAGTGCAATTAAAGGTAATGGTGGAGTTGCTTTTATCCTATCAGATTTTATGGACGAAGGTTTTCTGGGCGACGAAGAAGAAGTGTTAAAGCTATTTGCTTATCACAATATGAAGGTTACTTTACTTCAAATTCTTTCGAAGGAAGAACTTGAAATAGAAGAGGATGGTGCCTTTCAGTTTATAGATTCTGAAGATGAGATGAAGAACGTAAAACTTACGCTTGATAAATATTCTATTCGGGACTACAAAAGAAGTCTTGGGGAGTTTATGAGGCAGATTAATGAAAAGGCTAAGTCAGTGGGAGCGGATTATATTCTATGTTCCACAGGTGACAGCCTGAACAAGATGATATTTGAGGATATGAAACTACTGTTTTTGTAGGAGTGAGATATGACATTCGCCAGTCTTCTTCCACTGGTTCTATTAGTGGGAGTTCCTATTATAATAATTTTATACCTGATGAAACCGAAGGGTACACGTAAAGTAGTACCTTCTGTTTTGTTGTGGAAAAATGCAGAACGCAATGAGAAGAGTACTACATTTTCCAAGAAACTGATAAAGAATATTCTTATGTTTTTGGAAATACTGGCTCTTCTTTTTCTTATATTTTCAGCTATGTCACCTGCAATTAAAAGGGGAATGTCTGGTTCGGCTAAGTCAACAATTATTCTTATTGATGTATCTGGTAGTATGCAATTTGAAGACGAGGGTGGAAAGACCAGACTGGAGCAGGCAATAGCAGATGCAAAAGACCTGGTGGACACATCTTCTGGTGAGATAACTATTGTTACCAGTGGAAGAAATATTGAAGTACTTGCAAATGGAAGTAAAGATAAGCAGAAGCTGAAAAGAATTCTTTCAGACATAGAACCTACAGATACTGCAGGTGATATAACAAGGGCTGAAGGAATTCTGGAATCTCTTGATAAGGAAAATATCTTCGTCTTTACAGATGGTAATGGAGCGGCTGGTCTTGAAAATATGGCTGCTCAGTTTTCAATGGATATTAATGTTTATGGTAGTGCATCCAACAATGCGGGTATTACTCAGATGTCTATGAAAAAGAACTCTGAAGGTAAATACGATATAGCAGTTGGTTATCAGACCAGAGGCGCAGGAGAGACACAGTTTGACATTTCTCTTTATGACGCAGAGGGTAATCTCCTGGAAGTCCGCAGTATAAGTGAAGTTGGAAATACTAACAATACAATCCTTTCTATGAACAAGGATGTAAAGGGTGAATATGTCAGAGCGGAGCTCAGTGGATTTGATGATGATGCACTGAGTCGTGATGATGTTGCATATGCAGTTAAGAACGATGCATCGGATATGCCTGGTTACCTTGTTGGAGTTGGTAATACATATTTCGAAAAGGCTTATCAGGCAGCAAAGGGAGAGACTGTCGTTAAGGTTTCTTCTGATTCAGATATAAAAGATGAGAAGGCGGTTGTTATTTATGATCAGGCTTCTTTAGTTAGCGAAAATAAAAACAGACTTGTTCAGGATATGGAATCAGGTACAGGAGAACAGATTAGTGGTGCCATTGTCACAGTCAGAACCGGTGAACTGATAAATGATATGTCAGATTATACCTTTGGCGCATCGAATCTGAATGTGCTGGAGTGTCCGGAGTGGGCGGAACCTCTTATGGTTGTGAGTGATGACAAAGAAGAAAAGGTTGTTGCTTACTATGGTGAGCAGGATGGTATTCGACAGGTAGTTCTGGGATTTGATATAAGAGATTCTGAATATCCTCTTATGGCTGAATTCCCTATTTTTGTTGCTGACAGTCTCACTTATCTTTCGGATGAAAGTCTGGTTCAAAGTAAATATATAGAAGCTGGAGAGCTTGTAGACCTCAGTCCTTCTGTAAGTGAATCAGCGAAGATCCAGGTTGAAGGAAGTGAGAAGAATAGTAAAAGCATAGCAGATACTAATATAAATACTGCCAACTTATGTAAACTAACTGGCAATGGGTTCAAGGATGAATATTTTGTTGTGAGATATCCTGTTTCTGAGGGGGATGGCTCCATAGAAACAGAATCCATGAGTTATATTTCCGAGACAGGATACGGCGTTAGATTTGGTTCCATCAAGAGAATCTGTCTTATCATTGCACTCCTTATAATCATCCTTGATTGGATTATTTATTTCAGAAGAAGAGTAAAGGTTCCGAGATTAGAATTAGTATGGAGATGCATTCTTACATTTTTAGTTCTTCTAGCTATTATTGGAATAAACCTTCCGGGACGTAAACACAAGGTTGTTACTATTTATGCAGTAGATATGTCTGATAGTAATATATCTAACCTGGAAGATATGGAGAAGTATCTGAGTAGTAAGGTGGAGGCTCTTCCACATGGTGAAAGCTATGGAATAGTTACATTTGGAAGGAATGCAACTACAGACCAGTTTATTAATTCAGAGAAGAACTTTATGGGAATCGCTACTGATCCGGATGGCTCGGCTACGGATATTGAGGAGGCAGTTGATTATTCCATTTCTCTTATTCCTGATAACCGTTTAGGCAGAATAGTTATTCTTACAGATGGTAAGGAGACTGTAGGTGATATTAATGCCTGCAGGGATAAGCTGGAAGATAATGATATAGAACTTTGCGCGACTCTCTTTGATGGTGAGTATGGAAAGGATGTTTACATCCAGAATATTGATATGCCAGAGAAGATTGCCGGTGGTGATGCTTACGATATAAAGGCTACGGTTTATAGTACTTATGAGACATCCGCGGTTCTTAAGTTATGGGACGGAAGTGAAGTTATAGATGAGATGAATGTAAAGCTCACAAAGGGTGAGAATACATTTATCTTAACAGAGGTTGCAGGCGAGGATCAGATTGAAAAAAGAAAGCTTACTGTAGAAGCAGAGGGAGATACTGTAGAGCAAAATAACTTTATGGTGGCAGCCGCCATAGTTGAAGCACCTAAGAAAACTCTGCTTATTTCAGGACTGAATGAAGACAGTGCAGGACTTGAAAAACTGCTTGAAAGTGTGAATAAGGATGTTACTGTGGTATCTGCAGTAAATGCACCTGAGGATATAACAGGTGTACTAAATTATCAGACTATTATTCTGGATAATTGTTATATTGGAGATCTGCCTGAATCATTCCCTGCTGTTCTGGAGACGTATGTAAAGGATTACGGTGGAGGAGTTATTTGTACAGGTGGTAAGGAGAGCTATGCACCAGGTGGATACAGGGATACTGTAATCGAAGATCTCCTTCCTGTTGATATGACTCCAAAGGGGTTGGATGAGGCTCCTTCCCTTGCTCTTGTCATGGTAATCGACTGTTCAGGTTCTATGGATTCAGCAGGATTTGATCCTAATACAGGACAGTCAGTTGGACGAAGCAAGCTGGATGTGGCTATAGATGCGGCAATGGAGGCGGTTGATAGTCTGAATAAGACAGACTATGTTGGTGTGCTTGCATTTAGCGATGATTATGAGTGGAGACAGACCATTGTCCAGGCAGAAGATAAGGATAAGATAAAAGAAAATATTGAGGGGCTTGGAATCATGGGTGGTACAGTAATTAAGCCAGCTGTGAAGGAGGCTACGAAAAAGATAGCAAAGCAGGATGTGGGAATTAAGCATATAATCCTGCTTACCGATGGTGAAGGCGAAACTAAGGATTTTAGTGATGCCATAGATGAGATAAATGATAATAATATAACCATGTCGACTATTGCTGTAGGAGCTGATTCGGATCAGACGCTTCTTGAAAATCTGGCAGAGGAGTGTAATGGTAGATATTATTATTCAGATTCTTCAAGTGATGTGCCTAAGATCTTTGCTGAAGAAGTTTATCTTTCTGGAGAAACATATTTTAAGGATGGTGATTTTTCACTTAGTGTTAGTGCTAATAACGAATTAGTTGAGGATCTTTATTCCAAGGGAATTCCTAATATATCTGGTTATGTGGCAACATCAACAAAGAATGGAGCCAGGGAAGTTATAACTACAAGTGAGGATGATCCGCTTCTTTCATGCTGGCAGTATGGACTGGGCCATTCAGTTGCATGGATGACAAATGCATCTGGTACCTGGAATGAGGCGCTGGTTGCTGAGCAGGACTATGCCCAGATGTGGAAGAGAATGCTTGATTATGCAAGCATGGAAAGTGATATTGGACAGGATAGTGTTTCTATTTATAAGAGACGTGGCAAGGTTGAGATCGATTATATAGCCAGTGATTATTCAGAGAATACATCTGTCACAGGTATTTATACATCTCCTTCAGGAGTAACAGAAGAATTGTCTCTTGAACCTGGAGAACCGGGTACTTACTATGCAAGCTTTGAACCATCTGAGATGGGTGTTTATAGTATTAACGTTAGAAGAAGTGAGGGTGATACTGTTGTTGCTTCTACTACGGCTATTGAAACCCTTCAGTTCTCTGATGAATACAGAAGAGATATTTCAAATGCGAATTTTGTAAGCTTTGTTGAAAGCTTTGGTAAGGTACTGGAAACAGATGCAAACGTTTATACAAAGCTAAAGAGCAGTAATAAGAATAAAAGAGACATAACGGATATTATTATTGTGATATCTATCTTTATGCTGCTTATTGATATAGTTATCAGAAGGTTTGATATGAGCCGGGTTTTTGCGAGTTTTTGGGTGAAAAAGAAGGAAAGAAAAGAGACAGAGGGAAAGAAAGAAAAGAAGAACGGTAAGACACAAAAAACGGATAAAAAAGAAGAAAATGATGGGGATAATGGAAGTGTAATAAATGATTTGCAAAATACCTCATCTATGATACAATCAGCTTGGACTGAGCCGCCTAAGAGTGAGCAAAAAGAAGCGGCAAAATCTGATCAGCCAGCAGCCCCTTCTGGTCCTGCAGGACTTGATACAAAAGCTCTTCTTAAGAAGAAGCGAGACAGAAATATGAACTAAGAGGAAACTATGTTAAAACTAGTTGAATTATTCGGAGGAGTTGGTCTTTTCCTTTTTGGAATGAACCTGATGGGTTCATCTCTTGAAAAGCTTGCCGGCTCAGGACTTGAAAAAATACTTCAGACCCTTACAACAAGTAAGCGTAAGGGTGTGGGTGCACTTAAAGGATGGGGACTCGGGCTTGGCGTAACAGGTATAATCCAAAGCTCGGCAGCCACCACTATAATGCTTATAGGTTTTGTAAATGCAGGGATTATGACGCTGACACAGGCTATCCCTGTTGTTTATGGTGCAAATGTAGGTAGCACAGTTACAGCACAGATTCTAAGACTTGGTGATCTGGGATCCGGTAATCTTGTGCTGAAGCTTTTAAAACCATCATCCTTTGCTCCTATGCTTGTGGCTGTGGGAGCGGCTATGCATCTTTTTTCAAAGAAACTGAAAGTAAAGGATGTGGCCGGAATACTTGTGGGTCTCGGAACTCTTTTCTATGGAATGACGATGATGGAAGAGGTTTTTGCTCCTCTTAAAGAATCAGCAAAATTCCAGCAGTTTTTCTTATCTTTTAACAATCCATTTTTAGGAATACTAACTGGTCTTGTACTTACCGCACTTATTCAAAGTTCAAGTGCGTCGGTAGGTATTCTTCAAGCGCTTTCCGCAACTGGAAGTGTAACCTATGGAACAGCTATCCCAATCATAATTGGACAGAATATTGGAAAGTGTATGACTATAATCCTTGGTAGTGTTGGAGCCAATAAGAAGGCGAAGAGGGTTGCTCTCAGCTACCTGTTCTTCAATATTGTTGGAGCGATTTTCTTCACTGTGATCATCGAATCAATATATTATACAGTAGGAATTCCATTCTTCTCCAAGGTTGTAAATCGTGGTGATATAGCAAATGTTCATCTTGCATTTAACCTGATAATGAGTGTTATTCTGCTTCCATTCTCAAAGCAGATGGCTGCATTTACAGGAAAAGTACTTAAGGATACAGATGAGGTTTATGGTGATGAAGAGCTTCGCCGCCTTGATGATATGCTGCTTAAGACTCCTGGTATTGCCCTTAGTCAGTGTAAGATTCTTATGGAGTCCATGGGTGATAAGATACTTGAAAACCTGACTATTGCAACAGGACTTCTTAAAGAATATGACAAGAATGCATTTAACAGGCTTAATGACAACGAGGGATTTATTGATAGGTGTGAGACTGTTCTTTCTGCCTATATAGTTCGAATAGATAAAAAACGTCTTACAATTGATAATAACAATATGATAATTGAAATTCTTAACTCCATTGGTGACTATGAGAGAATAGGTGATTATTGTATGAACATTGCTTATGTTGCTCAGGAGATAAATGAGAACAAGCTGAAGTTTTCTCCTAAGGGACAGGCTGAACTGGATACTATTTCAGATGCTTCAAGACATCTTGTTAAGATGACATTTGATGCCTTCAATGAAGATAAGCAGAGTGAAGCTTATAAGGTTTATCCGCTTTCAAAGGCTATAGATCATATGTCAGATATTATAGAGTCACACCATGTTGAGAGACTCCGTGTTGGCGATTGTGGAGTAGCTGGTGGCGTTGCACTTTATGATTTAACTAATTGCTTTGACAGGATTGCGGTTCATACTAAGAGTATTTCTCGTCATATAATCAAGAGACTTGGAAGAGACGATGAAATGGATGCTTTGCATGGTAGTATTATGGACAAAGAGAGTGAGGAATATATTGCACTCGAGAGTTATTATTATGAGAAGTACATTAAGGATATAGAACAGGGTACACTTAAACCTAAGTCAAATGAAGATGCTAAGGAAATAAGTGAGAAGACTGAGAAGGCTGAAAAGTCCGGTAAGAATAATACTAACACAAAGACGGATAAGAAGAAAGAAAGTAAGCTGGAAAAGAAAGAAGAATCAAAGAAAAAAGACAAGAAGGACGAAAAAAAGGAAGAAAAGAAAAAAGATAAAAAAGGCGAAAAGATAAAGCCAGAGAAGAAAGAAGATAAGAAAAATAAAGACAGTAAGGACAAGAAAAATTCTGACAAAAAATAATTTAGCGGTTGACAGACCGGAAAATATTTGTTAGTTTTTAGGAACAGTAAGGGAGTAGCTGTCGGACATTTGTCCGTTTCGTATAATCGTCATCACAAGCATTCGTGCTTCGGTTTATGAGTAATTAGCGAGACTTATTTGCAGATAATTAATAGTGATTATATTAATCACTAATGATTTTCTGCAAATGGGTCTCGCTTTTTTTGTAGAAAATTGATTACAGGGGTTGACATTTCATGTAATTTCATATATATTGAACACGTGAATATATGAACGAATGCTCATATATTAAAAGGAGGTCAAAAATGACAGAGTTTGAAAGAAAGTTTCTTGAAATCGTAGATTTAAAGAAGGGCTTTGGTTCTGGTGAATCCAGACAGGAAGTTTTAAGAGGTATGAACTTCACCGTTGCTAAAGGTGAGTTTTGTGTTTTGCTTGGACCATCTGGTTCGGGTAAATCAACACTATTAAATATAATTGGAGGAATAGATAATCCTGATTCAGGTTATATCTCGATCAGTGGAGATAAGCTTGAGGATATGGGAGAGAAGGGGCTCACACAGTACAGGAGAAAGCATCTTGGCTATGTATTCCAGATGTATAATCTAATCCCTAATTTAAACGTGAAGGAAAATATAGAGGTTGGTGCTTATCTATCTGACAACCCATTGGATATTGACGATCTGCTTAACACACTTGGACTTTACAAGCATCGTCATAAGCTTCCAAACCAGTTGTCAGGTGGACAGCAACAACGAGTTTCAATCGGTCGTGCCATTGTAAAGAATCCGGATATTCTTCTTTGTGATGAGCCAACAGGTGCGCTTGACTATAACACTTCCAAAGAAATACTGAAACTTATCGAGGATGTTAATCAGAAGTACGGTAATACAATCATTATGGTTACTCATAATGAAGCCATTAAAAATATGGCTGATCATGTTATCAAACTTCGCGACGGAGTTGTTCGTCACAACAATATTAACGAGGCTAAGATTTCTGCAGTAGACCTTGATTGGTAAAAGAGGAAGGAAAGATGAAAAAAATTAACAATCCACTTAAGAGACGAGTTTTTAGAGAGCTTCTTGGAGAGTGGCATAAATATTTAGTAATTGCACTTTTTCTTATCATAATGATAGGATTTGTTTCAGGTATGTTTGTAGCAAATAACAGTATGCTCACATCTGCTGAAAACAAGAAGAAAGAATACAATCTTGAGGATGGTTCCTTTGAAATCAGCGAGAAGGCAAGTTCTGAGATGATTGAATCTCTTGAGAAGGGTGAGAAGGCTGATGTAAAACAGTACTACCTTGATAAAGGATATGAAGAAGCTGACAAGGAAGTTGTCAAGGCTGTTAACGAGTATCTTGAGGAAGCATATGGTGAAAGCTTCAAAGATCTGATAAGTAGTGATGATTATGATAAAGCTATCGAAGATGCAAAGGAAGAGGCGTATAAAGAAGTTGAAGAAACTGTAGATGAGGAATATGAGAAGGCCGCAGATAAGTATGATCTGGATAATCCTGATTACGAATCAGTGCCAATAACTATCTACGAAAACTTCTTTAAGGATACTGGTGAGGATAGAGATGGCGATGGTGAAAAGGATGGAAATATCCGTGTTTTCAAGGATAGAACCGATGTAGATATGTATAGTATCCATGAAGGTAAAATGCCTCAGAATGAAAATGAAATTGCCATCGACAGAATGCATGCTGATAACGTTAATATTAAAATAGGTGATACAATTAACGTTGGTGGTGAGGACTTTAAAGTCACTGCATTTGTTGCACTTGTTAACTATAGTACGCTTTATGAGAAGCCAACTGATAGTATGTTTGATGCTCTTTATTTCGATGTTGCTTTAGTAACAAATGAAGGCTTTGACAGAATTCATAAGAATACACATTTCAATTATGCCTGGACATATAATAATAAGCCTGAAGATGTAGTAAAGGAAAAAGAACTTTCAGAAAATGTTATGGCAGCTCTCATTTCTCAGTCAGTAGTTGAGGATGTTGAGATAGAAGGTTATCTTCCAAACTTTTCAAATAATGCAATCCATTTCGCTACTGATGATATGGGCGGTGACCGTGCGATAGCCGGAGTAATGCTTTATATTCTTGTGGCTGTGCTTGCATTTATCTTCGCAATTACAATAAGTAATACAATAACTAAAGAGGCTTCTGTAATTGGAACACTGCGTGCATCAGGTTATACCAAGAATGAACTCATAGTTCATTATATGACAATGCCTGTTCTGGTAACACTCATTGCGGCAATCATTGGAAATATTCTTGGATATACTGTATTAAAGAAGGTTGTAATAGGCATGTATTATAATTCCTACAGCCTTCCAACATATGAGACATACTGGACACCAGATGCATTCGTTAAGACAACAATTGTTCCAGTGGTACTGATGTTTGTAATAAACCTTTTTGTAATAGTAAGAATGATGAGATTCTCACCTCTTAAGTTCCTCAGACATGATCTTAAGACTTCAAAGAGAAAGAAGGCCATCAGACTTCCAAAGTGGAAATTCCTGAGCAGATTCCGTACAAGAATCCTAATTCAGAATATTCCTAACTATCTGGTTCTTTTGGTGGGCATATGCTTTGTAATGCTGATGCTTTCTATGGCGGTTGGTTTCCCAGAATCTTTGAATGCATATAAAGATAATGTTACTGATATGATGTTTGCAAAGTATCAGACAGTTCTTAAGAGTACAGAAGATGATGATGAGAATCCAATAGAAACAACAACTGCCACAGCTGAAAAGTTTGCAATGACTGGTCTTGAGTATATTTACGAAGATCATAAAGAAAGCATTTCTGTATATGGTATAGAAGATAATAGTAAATATATTGATATACCTTCAGAAATGGCTGAAGACGAGGCTTATATATCAACCACATTTGCAGATAAATACAAATTGGAAGTTGGCGATACCTTTACTCTTGATGAGAAATTTGATAATGAAACTTATGACCTGAAGGTAAAAGGTATTTACGATTACGAAGGTGCACTTACAGTGTTCATGCCAATAGATAATTACCGTGCACTCTTCGATGAGGATAAGGATTACTTCACAGGCTTCATGGCAAATGAAGAGATTGAAGGAATAGATGATAAGTATATAGCAACAACTATCACTGAAGATGACATTTTAAAGATATCCAGACAGCTGGATCACTCCATTGGTTCTTACATGGTTTACTTCCAGTATGTTTGTATAATCCTTTCAGTAGTTCTCATTTACCTTCTTACCAAGATAATCATTGAGAAAAATGAAAATGCAATCTCCATGGTAAAGATTCTTGGTTATGAGAATAAAGAGATAAGTGGTCTTTATATGACATCTACAACATTCGTTGTAATATTCTCATGTATAGTTGGTATTCTTGCTGGTTTCTTTGGAATGAATGCAGTATTCAAAATCTATCTTATGAGCATGGAAGGCTGGTTTAATTTTGTAATCACTCCAGTCGGTTTTGCAAAGATGTTCGCTTTTGTATTCGTTGCATATCTTATAGTAATGGCTATCGATTATCGACGCATTAAGAAGATACCTATGGATGAGGCACTTAAACATGTAGATTAGAAAAATGAATAAACCTCGGAGCTAATATGTTATAATTAGCTTCGAGGTATTTTTTTATGAAGAAAAAACAAGAAAGCAAAATTAGTTTAAAAGATAACATCAGGTTCACTATAGTCTTTCTGGTAATGGTGCTCAGCCTGGTTGGTTTCTATATTGAAGGTAAATATGGAGACAACAAAAAGGATGGTTACATCATTCATGCGTTGGGTGGAATGGACAGTGAGAGTGATTACATCAATTCTATAGACTGTCTTAGAACATGTTATGATGCCGGATACAGATATTTTGAAGGAGATGTTTCCTTTACCAGTGATGGCATTCTGGTTATGGCTCATAGTGGCGAAAACAATGTTTGGAGCGAGAGTGACTGGAACGATAGACTTGGACAGCCTTATCCTTTTGGAGAGGGAGCAGAGATTCCTGAGGGGTATGACGCCGAAAAGCATCTGGCGACATACAGAGATTTTATGTCCTTCAAGATACAGGGGAAATATAGGGCTACAAGCTTTGATGACGTTCTGGATTTTATGGAGACACATACAGATATGTATCTTATGGTAGATGCAGGCTACAGGAGCTATGAGGATACACAGGTTTTTTATCAGGAGGTCGTAAAAGAGGCTGCTGGAAGAACAGATGTTCTTGATAGGCTTATTGTTGGTGGCCAGTCTACAGATATGGTGAAGGCTGCGAAAGAAGCATATGATTTTCCGCTGGTTAATCTGTATTATATAAAGGATTCAAAAAGAGAAGACATCATTTCTACTCCAGAAAAGTTTGTTCAATTCTGTAAGCGTTATGGTATAAAGAGTTTTAGTATTTCCAGCGAAATATATACGGAAGAGGTGGCTAGAGAGCTGGAGAGTGAAGGACTTAAATCCTATGTCTTCACAGTGAATGATAAGAAAGAAGAAAAGAAGCTCAGAAAGTACGGTGCTGATGTTATTGGAACGGATACTTTGTGGGAACACTAGCAGGCTATAAATTATGACAAAGGTAGATCTTATAACCGGATTCCTTGGATCTGGCAAGACAACATTTATAAAAGAATATGCAGACTATCTTGTGCGCCGCGGTGAAAATGTTGCAATCATTGTAAATGATTACGGCGCAATAAATGTGGACAGGCTTCTTTTAGGAGAAGCTCTTGGAGACAAATGTCATCTCGAAATGGTAATTGGTGGCGATGCTGACTGCACGAGACGAAGGCTTAAGACAAAACTCATTTCTATGGCCATGAATAAATACTCTTATGTGATAGTTGAACCATCAGGCGTATTTGATGTGGATGACTTTCTTGATATGCTCTACGAGGAGCCGCTGGAGAGATGGTATGAAATGAGTAATATCATCACACTTGTGGAAGCGGATCTGGATAAAGGAATGTCAGACAAAGCCAGATATGTTATGACTTCAGAAGTGGCAAAGGCTGGGACCGTAGTACTGAGTAAGGTTGAGCCAGTCTGTCAGGAAAGAAAAATAGATGAACTAAGTCTACAAAATGAAATAGTAGACTACCTTAATGAAGGGCTCGAAATGTTTAATTCGAGACGTAGACTTAAGGATGCTTATTTGTGGAAATCAGGGAAGATAAGTGATGATGACTTCAAGGCTATCGCTGCTTCAAGATATAGTTCTGGAGAGATGACGAAGCTACCTCTTTCGGAGGGGGATTTTGTTAGTTATTTTTATTTCCATGTTGAGATAGATTTCAGTAATATTGAAGAAACAATTGCTCGTATTTTTAATGATCCAAATGTAGGAAATGTTATCCGTATCAAGGGATTTCTTCAGCAGGATAATGGGGAGTGGCTGGAGGTAAATGCTACTAAAAACAGCATTCGCCTAGAACCTATTTCGACTGGTCAGGAGTTATTTATCGTTATTGGTGAAAATATTAATTTTGAAAAGCTTGGAGAATATTGGAAGTCCTACCGTAATGGCCTCTAAAAGCTTGTTATATAAGGTTTTATCGGTTATAATTAAAAGAAGGTTAAGTGTTCGGGGAAATACTTAAAGGGGTGTTACAATGAAGGAGATAGGGCAACGTATATATTTTGACGGATATAGTCCTGTTGCAGACATGGTTGTTATCGCTGTCTGTATTGTTATGGTTGTTTTAGTTGCGACTTCATATGTAACCAAAACAAAGGCATACAAGATATTTTTAAGTATTGTTTTTGTACTTTTCTTAGCAGCATTAACTGATATTATTTATCATGATACTTATGTTCATGCTGTAAATGGAGTTTATACATGGGTATATATCTTCCGTAATCTTTATCATATCTTTCTTTATACTATTTTCCTATTATATATTTATTATATTGTCACGCTTCAGCGTTTGGAAAAAGATAAAACAATCCCGATTATGATCGTTTCTTTGGGTATTTTCGTAGGAGTGGTCGTAACGGATATTATTACAACTATTTCCGGTAGAGGATTCAGATTTGATCAAAACGGTGTAGCCATTACAGGAATGAATGTATTTGTGTATGGTTATATGGCATTTGTATGTGTAGTCATTTTCCTTATGTTTGAATTTAGAGCCAGACTATATAGGCAGGTTATGAATGGCTTCTATGGAACCATGATTGTTTCCTTCCTTGTTTTGTTATTCCAGTCACGCCGAGGACAGAATTCACTTACTGTCGCAAGCTTCCTTTTCCCAGTTATTGCAATGCTTTATTTGATACATTCAAATCCTTATGATATTGAACTTGGCGCTGTTGATTCCAGATCTCTGGAGGATATGATCAGGTATAACTATGAAAGAAAGAATGAACTTGTTTTCATGAGTTTATTCCTTCCGGATTTTAATGTTGAAGGAAGAACTATTCCAAAAGAAATGTCAGAAGTTATTAGAACCTTTGCGGCTAATTTCTTCAGAGGTGGAGTTTTATTCCAGATCAATAATGGACATGTTATTCTTATTGCGAGAAAAAAAGCAAATCCAGATTATGAAAATAAAATTAATAAGATAATAAATGCTTTCTATGTAGAATATGAAAAGTTCCAGTATGATTACAAAATTGTAATGGGTGAATCTATAGAGGAGATAAGCAGGAAGAACGAATATATAAGCTTTATTAATAGTATTCATAGACGTATGGAAATGAATTCGGTACATCTTATGGATTATGAAGATGTGGAAGAGTTTAATAAGTTCGAATACATCTTGTCTGAGCTCGGCGATATTTATAGAAGACGAGATCTAAGAGATTCCAGAGTACTTGCATATTGTCAGCCTGTATACAATCTTAAGACTGGAAAATATGATACGGCAGAGGCGCTTATGAGGCTTAAGCTTCAGGACATAGGAATGGTATTTCCGGATCAGTTTATTCCTCTTGCTGAGGAGAATGGTTACATTCATGTACTCACCGAAATTATGCTTCAGAAGACTTGTGATGAGATTAAATATCTTATGAAGGAAGGCTATGAGGTAAATCGTATTTCTGTTAACGTATCTGTTCTTGAGATGAGGGATGAGTCCTTTACTGAAGATTTTAGTAAGATAATAAAAGATAATGAAATTCCAGATGAGAAGATTGCTATTGAGATTACTGAGTCCCAGAGTAAAAATGACTTCATGGTTATGAAGAATATGATCAATGACCTAAAGGGTAATGGTATTAAGTTCTACCTGGATGACTTTGGTACTGGATATTCAAATATGGAACGTATTATGGAACTTCCTTTTGATATCATAAAGTTTGACAGGTCTCTTGTTATTGCAAGCGACCATGATCCAAGATCCAGAAAGATGGTTGACAGTCTTGCAAATATGTTTGATGAACTGAATTATTCGGTTCTTTATGAGGGTGTTGAAACAGATTCTGATGAGGAAAGATGTAAGAACATGTCAGCATCTTATCTTCAGGGTTACAAGTATTCACGCCCTATACCTATTATAGAACTTAAAAAATTCTTCTCGAAGGTGGGGGAGTAAAATATGAGCAAATTTATAATGGCACTTGATGCCGGAACAACTAGTAATAGAGCTATACTCTTTGATCATGATGGAAAGATTGTTTCTGTTGCTCAAAGAGAATTTACACAGATATATCCTCAGCCAGGCTGGGTTGAACATGATGCAAATGAAATCTGGTCATCCATGCTTGGTGTGGCAGTTGAAACAATGGCAAAGGCTGGAGTTGCTGCAGAAGATGTTGCAGGAATTGGTATTACCAACCAGCGAGAGACAACTATCGTATGGGATAAGGAAACTGGTGAGCCGGTTTACAATGCAATCGTATGGCAATGCCGAAGAACTGCTGAGTATTGTGACAGTTTAAAAGAAAAAGGTTTAGAAGATAAGATTCGTCAGAAAACTGGTCTTGTTATAGATGCATACTTTTCAGCTACAAAGCTTCGCTGGATATTAGAAAATGTTGAGGGAGTAAGAGAGAGAGCTGAGAGGGGAGAACTCCTTTTTGGAACAGTTGATACATGGCTTATTTGGAAACTTACACATGGTCGTGTTCATGTAACTGATTATTCCAATGCATCTCGTACCATGATGTACAATATTAATGATCTAAAGTGGGATGAGGATATCCTCGCTGAACTTGGTATACCTGTTTCTATGCTTCCTGAGGTTAAGGATAGCAGCTGCGTATATGGAAATGCCAGCAAGCATATTCTTGGTCGCGAAATTCCAATCGCAGGTATTGCAGGTGATCAGCAGGCTGCACTCTTTGGACAGCAATGCTGGGAAAAGGGAAACGCTAAGAATACATATGGAACTGGATGCTTCCTTCTTATGAATACAGGCGATAAACCGGTATTCTCAAAGAATGGTCTGGTTACAACTCTTGCCTGGGGAATTGATGGTAAGGTAACCTATGCGCTGGAGGGTTCTGTATTTATTGCCGGTGCGTCTGTTCAGTGGCTACGAGATGAGATGAGACTCATCGATAGTGCTGAAGATTCAGAATATATGGCTACAAAAGTAAAGGATACAAATGGTTGCTATGTGGTGCCTGCATTTACAGGCCTTGGTGCTCCATATTGGAACCAGTATGCAAGAGGAACAATTGTTGGTATTACGAGAGGCGTTAATAAGTATCATATTATCAGAGCAACTCTTGAATCCATAGCCTATGAAACAAGTGATGTTCTTTCTGCGATGGAGAAGGATTCGGAAGTTAAGCTTAGTGAACTTAAGGTTGACGGTGGTGCTTCTGCTAATAACTTCCTAATGCAGACACAGGCTGATATTATAAATGCCACTGTTGTAAGACCAAGCTGTGTTGAGAGTACTGCAATGGGTGCAGCATTCCTGGCAGGTCTTGCTGTAGGTTACTGGAAGTCCAGAGACGAACTAAGAACTGTTATAAGTATTGACAGAGTTTATAAACCAGAAATCAGTAGTGAAGAAAGAAGTGAGCGTCTGGCTGGCTGGCAGAAGGCAGTTGGCCGTAGCTTTGACTGGGTTGATTAATAAGCTGCAGACTAGTATTGAGGGATTTATATGGGGTTATTTAGTAAAAAAGATAAAGAACTTGAATCTGTAATTAATCAGATTAGAGTTGATCTTAGTAATAATTATAAAGATAATGCGGTAGAGAATATTAAGAAGCTTGAACAGCTTCTTGAGGAAAAATCTTTAGGTGGGAAAATGAAGGAAAAGGATTATCTTTCATACAAATCTCAGCTGGATGACTTTAAGCATGATGTTGCACATTTCAAGAGGACATATTAAGAAGTAGTATAGTGTATAAGAAAAGTCAGTCGTGAGACTGACTTTTTCTTATGATTATATATTTAATTCTTAGGTAGATTCCCACGGATTATCCAGTCGATTATTCGGTCACATGCATGAGTATCCGTGAATTCAAAATTATTATCTATATATTCTTCAACCTTTTCATATTCAAAGTCTTTCTTTTCGATGGCTTGAATCATATCATCAAAGGTTTCGACTATCTTTCCTGGAACATTCGTTCTATAGTCTCTGTGGAAGCCTCTCGTTTTAGTATATTCATCAATATCAAATGCATAGAAGAGTATTGGTTTTCTCATAAGTGAGAATTCATATATATTAGAAGAGTAGTCCGTAATAAGCAGGTCTGTTATATAGAAAAGATCGTTGATATTTGGATACTTGACCAGATCGATCATTCTATCTTTATACTCTTCAGGAATAGGAACCGGATCCTCAACAAATGGATGCATCTTAAAGATGATAACAGAATCTGTTTCTTCGCACAGTTTATAAAGTCTGTCTAAATCCAGCTTGTCATATGGGTAGAAGGCATGCTTTTTATTTTCCCCTCGATATGTAGGAGCAAACAGAATTATATTATCCCTTTTTCTGTCCTTCCATGATTCAGATGTGGTTGAAACTGACTTGGCTGAATCAGATGATGGTTTACATAATATAGGATAGTCATTCAATAACCTGTTAGCAGTTTCTTCTATATAATTCTCATCCATATACTCATCCAGTCTAGGCATTCCTGTTGGAAGTACCATCTCATCATTAATTCCCCAGACCTCTGAGAAGAAATGTCTTATTTTCTTTGAGCCGGCTATTCCGTAAGTGTACTGTCTGTGGCCGGATTTTGGTGCCGGACTTGCTGGCATTCCAAAACGACTATAACCTGTGGATTTAAAGCCTGCACCTGCGTGCCAGAGCTGAGTTATCACGGCTCCCTTAATGGTTAGCCAGTCAGTAGTCTGACTGTGATCATCCAGGAAAATATAATCTGCCCAGGCTATCTTCTTAAGTGTTTTCATCCAGTGAAGAATGCTGTAATGCTTTGTTGTGATAGCACGGAGTGCTTCTTTAGGGTTAAGACCTTCTCTAATAAGAGCGTTCTTAAGAGCTACCATGTTAGACCCCATTTCTTCGCTTTGATCCGACATGAGCAGAATTCTAGGGTCTTTTATTTTGTGAATATCTTTTCCTCTTAACTTTCTGTGGAAGAGGATATAGTCGATGTTATAAATTGCTCTAAGAATAGTCTTGGCAGTATTGTTCTTTGTTCTTCTAATAATAGATAGTAGGTTTTTTACAGTACCCTGACCCTTTAGCTGAACATCTGATGCTTTAAATTTAAATCCATTCTTATCAGTGAACTCTATTCTGTAGGCTCTTTCATTATGGAAGTAAATGAATTGTTTGCTGAGAGTCTTTACTTTTATAGAAGGATTATTCCAGTTTATATTATAAGAAGCTCCAGGAGGTTCCTGATCAATAGAATTATAGAATAATTCGTAGATTCCTGTAGGAAGCATTTTGCAGTCGCCTGGGTTTGTGATGTTGAGTTTATATTCGTCAGGTGCATTTCCTTTTTTTAGGCTAAAACTATAGGTGCGTTTGGAATTGAAAATAAAAACATTCGAGGTCTCATCTAATCCCTCGATAAAAAATGAAATCCAGATGCGGTCCCATTCTATGTTTTTAATAAAAACCTTTTCAGCCATTAGAATTACTCCCGTAACTTAGTTTCTTAATTACGATACAAGTATAGCATTCGATGGCTTCTCCAACAAGGTGGAGATTAAAATGTAATTGTGGTACTATAATGAATTGGAAAATGAAAACTATTAAAAACATTTTTTAATCTTATTTTAATCTTTCTTAAAAGATGAATTAAAAAATTAAGGCTATTATAGGAACTGTCAAAAGCAAATAGCCAAAGAAAATTTGGTAAATAAATCATTTTAAGAAAGAAGAGGAAAATATCATGAATGAATTTGAGAAGGTTGAAAAATTAGTACAGAAGGCAAACGTATCTTACGAGGATGCTAAGAAAGCACTTGAGGAAGCAAATGGCGATATGCTGGATGCAATGATCGCTCTTGAGAAGGCAGGAAAGGTTAACGGACCTAGTCAGACAACATACTCAACAAATACTCAGCAGCAGTCAATTTACAGAGATGTTCCTACAGTAATAGAACAGTCAAATCAGCAGAAGGAAGGCAAGAGCTTCTTTAAGGATCTGGGAGCTGCTATAAAGAGAGGTTTCCAGTATACAGTTGATAATTCAGTGAAGGTTGTTAAAAATGGTCAGGAGATCATTAAACTTCCACTTTGGATTTCAATCATTTTGATGCTTGCAGCATGGGAGCTTTTAATAATCGTCATCATCATCTCACTTTTCCTTGATTGCAGATATTCAATCGTTGGAAAGGATGATACAAACGAGGTTAACAGAGTTATGGACCAGGCTTCACAGTTTGCTGGTAAGGTAAAGGAAAGCTGGAATGAGAGCTTCGGCAGCGAGCAGGCAGCTCCTGCAGCAGATAACACACAGTCAACTGTAGTTGAAGGAACTGTAGAAGATAACAACGCTTAAGTATCTTTGGAGGTAATAATGGGAGCATACATATTAGTAGTAGAAGATGAGGAAAAATTAGCCAGATTCGTAGAGCTCGAGTTAAAACATGAGGACTACAAGGTGGACAAGGCTCTTGATGGGCGTACTGCACTTGAAATGGCTCTGGCAAATAATTACGATCTCATTCTCTTGGATATTATGCTCCCTGAGCTAAGTGGTATGGAGGTGCTAAGAAGACTGCATAGAGAGAAGCAGACTCCGGTTATCCTCCTCACAGCTCGAGATGCCGTAATGGATAAAGTGTCCGGTTTGGATGCTGGTGCGGTTGATTATATAACAAAACCATTTGCTATAGAGGAACTTCTGGCCAGGATCAGAGTTGCTCTTAAGCTGCATGGTGGAGCGGCGAGTACATCTGTTAATACTGCTGTTGAAAACAGTGATGCAACTGCTGGTGTAGAATCAGATAAGAATGGCAAGGTGGACGAGGACCATTTCAAATGGAACGCTCTTACAATGGATATACCAAAGCATAGTGTTCGTTATGATGGACATGAGATAGAACTTACTAATAGAGAGTTTATTATGCTCAGAGTCCTCCTGGAAAATATGGATATAGTTCTATCCCGTGACACATTGCTTGAAAAGGTTTGTGGATATGAATATCTGGGAGAGACGAACGTAATTGATGTTTACGTTCGTCATCTCAGAACTAAGATAGATGAAGCTTATAATGTAAAGATGATTCAGACAGTTCGTGGCGTAGGCTACGTTATTAAATCAGAATAGTTTTGTAGGAACGGATATGGCAAAGAATAAAGAACAAAAGAATATGTCTTCTATAGCTCTACGCTTACATGGCAAATTTATTTGGACAAAAGTAGGGCTATTTTTTAGTGCAAATTTGTTTTTGTTCATAGCATTATCCTTTCTATGGTTATACAGTATTGAGTCCAGAACATTTGGAGATGAGCTATATAAGTATTTAGTTGAGTGGAAGGACGGAGATGTTTCCAGATATTTTACTACTAGAGGCGAGGATTTAAGCAATCTTACTTATGTAGTGAAGTCGGGAAAAGATATTCTTATTAGTGAAAATGTTTTTCAGCCATTTATGATTATCATTTCAATGATTATATTAGCTGTCATCTTCCAGTCTATAAATATTATCTTTTCATATTACGGGGAGCATAAGAGTATAAAGAAAACGCTGAAGCCGATTAATGATATGGCATTAAAAGCTGAAGAAATCAGCAATATGTCCTTCGATGAGGCTAAGTTCCATACTATAGAGAATGCTATCGAACACATTTCGCCAGAACAGACTACGGAGCTTTCTCTGGGAGATAATGACCTTCAGGGAATAGAAGCAGCTATGAATAACATGCTGACCAGAATGCATGATACATATTTACAGCAGGCTAGATTTGTTAATGATGCATCCCATGAGCTTAGAACCCCTATTTCCGTTATACAGGGTTATGCAAATATGCTGGATCGCTGGGGTAAGGAGGATGAAGAAATACTGGAAGAATCCATTACTGCTATTAAGAATGAATCTGACCATATGAACCATCTTGTTGAACAGCTTTTATTCCTTGCAAGAGGTGATGCAGGAAGAAATCCAATGACCTTTGAGGATGTAAGCTTAAATGAAGTGATGCGTGAGATTTATGAAGAGTCCCTTATGATAGATGAGGATCATGTTTATAAATATGATGAGAAGGCTCAGGATGTTCATTTGAATGCAGATGCTTCCATGATAAAACAGGCTATGCGAATATTGGTTGATAATGCGGCCAAATATACTTCAAAAGGTGACGATATAGTTCTCTCCGTAGGATTTGAAGCGGTTGAATCAGAGGATAATGGACGAAAAGAGACAAAATATAAGCCGTACATTCAGGTACAGGATAGCGGGATAGGTATGGCAGAAGTAGATGTAAAGCATATGTTTGAGCGCTTCTACAGGGCAGATGATACAAGAAAGGTTCAGGGAACAGGTCTTGGTTTATCCATAGCAAAGTGGATAGTTGATAAGCATAATGGTCATTTTGAAATAGTATCCAGGAAAGAAATTGGTACCAGAATACGTATAGTTTTTACAACTTAAAACAGAATAAAGACAACTTTATGTTAATTAAACATTAAAAACTTAATAAAAATATCAAAAAACTTAATTTTCTTATTTACAACGCATATGAAATAGTATATAATTCTGCTTTAGTTGGATAAAGTAAAACTAAGGCAATTAAGAAATTAGACCGTTCGTGCTTGCACGAAAAGGTATAATGTCTTAATGGCCGCAAAAACATGAGGAAGTAGCAATTTGCTTGAAAAGCAAATTAGCGGATTCCGAATGTTTTTAGGATTGCGAGAGTTGCGAAGCAACGTAGCAATCCGTTAGTTTCCCAAAATCATATAAAAAAAGGAGAAAACGCTATGTCATACGTTGATGAGGTACTTGAGAAGGTACAGAAAAGAGACGCAGATCAGCCTGAGTTCCTTCAGGCAGTAACAGAGGTGCTTAGCACACTTCGCCCAGTTATCGAGCAGGACGAGGAGAAGTATCGTAAGCTCGCTATCCTTGAGAGAATTACAGAGCCAGATCGTCAGATCATGTTCAGAGTTCCATGGGTAGATGATAACGGTAATGTACAGGTTAACAGAGGTTTCCGTGTTCAGTTTAACAATGCAATCGGACCTTACAAGGGTGGTCTTAGACTTCACCCATCAGTAAACCTTGGTATTATTAAGTTCCTCGGTTTTGAGCAGATTTTCAAGAATTCACTTACAACACTTCCAATCGGTGGTGGTAAGGGTGGTTCTGACTTCGATCCTAAGGGAAAGTCAGACAACGAGATTATGAAGTTCTGCCAGAGCTTTATGACAGAGCTTTCAAAATATATTGGAGCTGATGAGGATGTTCCTGCTGGTGATATCGGTACAGGTGCTCGTGAAATCGGTTTCATGTTTGGTCAGTATAAGAGAATTAAGGGACTCTATGAAGGAGTTCTTACAGGTAAGGGTCTTACATATGGTGGATCACTTGCTCGTACAGAGGCTACAGGTTATGGTCTTCTTTACCTCACAGAGGAAATGGTTAAGTGCCATGGCGATAAGCTGGAAGGCAAGACAGTTGCTATCTCAGGATCAGGTAACGTTGCTATCTATGCTACAGAGAAGGCTCAGCAGCTTGGAGCTAAGGTTGTTACAGTTTCAGATTCAACAGGTTGGATTTATGATCCAGAAGGAATCGATGTAGCACTTCTTAAGGAAGTTAAGGAAGTGAAACGTGCACGTCTTACAGAGTACGCTGCAGCTCGTTCTTCAGCTGAGTATCATGCTAAGGAGAATGGTGAACACGGTGTATGGCAGTACAAGGTAGATATTGCTCTTCCATGTGCTACACAGAACGAGCTTGATATCGAGGATGCTAAGATGCTTGTTGCTAACGGCGTTCAGTATGTAGCTGAGGGTGCTAACATGCCTACAACTATCGAGGCTACAGAGTACTTCCAGGCTAACAACGTACCTTTCGTTGGTGGTAAGGCTGCTAACGCAGGTGGTGTTGCTACATCAGCGCTTGAGATGAGCCAGAACTCAGAGAGACTTTCATGGAGCTTCGAAGAGGTTGATGCTAAGCTTAAGGGTATCATGGTTGGTATCTATCACAACATCGATGACGCTGCTAAGGAGTACGGTATGGAAGGCAACTATGTTGCAGGTGCTAACATTGCCGGCTTCAAGAAGGTTGTTGAAGCAATGATCGCTCAGGGTGTTTGCTAATTAGTAAAACCTATCAATTCAGTGATGAATAACATTTACGCTTGTCACACTTAAGTGTGACAAGCGATTTTTTTTTATCATAAATTATGATATAGTAAAGCAAGATTGGAGGTTTGTAATTGCCTAGAATGTTACTGTGTGGTAGACTAACATAGATATTTTGATTAGTAACAGACGGCCTTGAGAGGAGAATAATTAAATGCCTGTATTTGATTTTAATGAGAAGAAGGAAGAAGAAGTAAAGGCTGAGAGAAGCTATAAGCTGGTTTATTCCAGTGAGAGAACCACCAGTGTTGAGCGTCCAATAATGGTTCTTGAAGACAGCGGTTCTAAGCTTGTGCATCATTCAAATGGTATGTTTGAAGCTCCAACTGTAGGATCAGCTTTTATATATGACACAGATGAGAAGTCAACTCATAATATCCTTGAAATCGATGCGAGATTTGAGAATCTTCTAAAGTGGCTTGGTGAAAATCATATAATGGTACGTCTCTCGGGTCAGACTACTGAAAGAGGTTACGCTGTATACAAGATTCTTGAAACTGGAGTTGCTGTAAGAGGTTCAAAGTTATCTGGTGAAAATGGATTCTTACAGTTTATGATTGACCGACTTCTTCAAAGTGATGCACCATCGGAAGAGACAGTCGATCCAGATGATATAGAAGATGCGGATGATATGCGACTTACAAGTATTCAGAGCATAACTGATTATCTCATGTGTGCAGGAAGTACGCTTCCGGATAATATAAGACTCTGGGCGAGACGTAATCTTGCAGTTGCGAAGTCTTCGGAGGTAACGCCAGAAGAGAGAAGACATGCACAGAGAGCTCTTTCAATCATGCTCAGTATTCAGTGGAAGAATACTGATTTTCAGCCAATAGATCCGGTGGAGGCAAGACGAATTCTTGATGAAGAACTCTATGGACTGGAGAGTGTAAAGCAGCGAATAATTGAAACTATAATTCAGATAAATCGTACACATACTTTGCCGGCATATGGAATACTCCTGATAGGTCCTGCGGGAACAGGTAAGTCACAGATCGCATATGCAGTAGCGAAAATTCTTAAAATGTCCTGGACAACCCTTGAGATGAGTTCAATAAATGATCCGGAGCAGCTGACTGGTAGTTCACGAATATATGCAAACGCAAAACCGGGACTTATCATGGAAGCTTTTGCAAATGCAGAAAGTTCTAATTTAGTTTTTATCATTAATGAGCTGGACAAAGCTACGTCAGGTAAGGGAAATGGAAATCCTGCAGATGTTCTTCTGACACTGCTTGATAATCTGGGATTTACAGATAACTACGTAGAATGTAATATACCGACAACGGGTGTTTATCCAATAGCAACTGCAAACAACAAAGCAGATATAAGTGCACCGCTTATGTCGAGATTTGCAGTTATAGAGCTTCCGGATTACACGCCGGATGAAAAGAGAGTAATATTCACACGCTTTGCTATGCCTAAAGTCCTAAAGAGAATTGGACTTAGAAGTGAAGAAATCATAATAACAGAAGAAGCGTTAGATGCGGTGATGGATATATTTAAGGATACATCAGGTATTAGAGATATAGAACAGGCAGCTGAGCATATAGCTGCAAATGCATTATATAGAATAGAAGTTGAAAAACTGAATTCGGTTACCTATGATGCAGAAATGATTAGAGATTTATTATAGTAATAAAGAACGTCGATAGAGACTAATAAAAATCGCCCACTGGCTAAAAGCCGGTGGGCGCGTTTTTGTCTTTGGAAAAGCAGAATTAATTACTTCTTGTTTTCTTTCTTAAGCTCATTCATCTTCATTGCACGAACCTTAAGTGGAAGTCCCCAAAGTGTGATGAAGCCTTCTGCATCATGATGATCATACATATCACCTGTTGTAAAGGATGCAAGTGATTCGCTGTAAAGTGAATATGGAGAAGTAGTACCTGCTTTGATGATATTTCCTTTATATAGACGAAGCTTAACTTCACCTGTAACGTACTGCTGAGTTACATCAACAAAAGCTGAGATAGCCTCACGTACTGGAGTGAACCATTTTCCTTCATATACTATGCTTGCAAGCTTGCTTCCAAGATCCTTCTTAAGAGCAATAGTGTCACGGTCAAGAACAAGCTCTTCAAGCTGCTGATGAGCCTCCATAAGAATTGTTCCACCTGGAGTCTCGTATACTCCACGGCTCTTCATTCCAACAACTCTATTCTCGACGATATCAACGATTCCAATACCATGCTTTCCGCCGATTGCATTTAGCTCGCGGATGATATCAGCAACCTTCATTTTCTCACCATTAAGAGATACAGGCATACCTTTTTCAAAGTTGATTGTAAGCTCTACATCTTCATCTGGTGCTTTCTCAGGAGTTACTCCAAGAACAAGCATATGATCGTAATTTGGAGCCTGTGCAGGATCTTCAAGTTCAAGTCCTTCATGACTGATATGCCATATGTTTCTGTCACGGCTGTAGGACTGATCTGTTCCAAAAGGAAGATCAATACCATGAGCCTTACAATAATCTATCTCGGCCTGACGTGAATCCATCTGCCATCTGTCATCTCTCCATGGAGCAATAACCTTAATATCTGGAGCAAGAGCCTTGATGCCGAGCTCGAATCTTATCTGATCATTTCCCTTACCTGTAGCACCGTGACATATAGCAACTGCATCTTCCTTACGAGCGATCTCTACAAGTTTAGCAGCAATAGTAGGTCTTGCCATAGCAGTACCCATGAGGTACTTATGCTCATATACAGCGCCAGCCTGGACGCATGGCATAATATAATTCTCGCAAAGATCATCAACGACATCTTCTATATAAAGCTTAGCGGCTCCTGAGAGACGTGCGCGCTCTTCAAGACCATCAAGCTCCTCGCCCTGACCACAATCTATACAGCAGCATATAACTTCGTAACCGTATGTTTCCTTTAACCAAGGGATTACCGCAGTTGTATCAAGTCCGCCTGAATAGGCTAAAACAACTTTCTCCATGTTTACTGACCTCTTTTCTAAAATATATAAATTTTATAGGCTATTAAAAAATGCCATCCCCAATAATACCTTATATTATGCAAAAAGAAAAGTCCTAAAATACAAATTGAATTATGTTGAAATTGAGTTTAATCAGATATATAACAAACAAAATACTAGCAAATGCTATACCAGCGGGATAGGCTATAGTAGCGCTTAGTCCGAATCCCTCATTAGCCATAAGAATATAAGTCAGTGACACTGCAGACATAAATGTCGCTGGCAGAGATGTTATAATAGAAAAGATTCTATGCTTACTATTTTTAATTAGATATACAGTTGCTACCCAAAGAGATATCATCGCAAGGGTTTGATTACTCCAGGAGAAATATCTCCACAAAACATTAAAATCAAGTTGTGTTAACACTGCGCCTATACCAAGTAGGGGCAGTGTTATTATTAATCTATTCTTTATCTTTTTCTGATCCAGCTTAGTCCATTCGGCAAGTATGAGACGCGCACTTCTAAAAGCGGTATCACCTGATGTGATAGGACATACAACAACACCGATTATGGCTAGCGCACCGCCGATATTTCCAAGCATGGTTTTACTGATTTCATATACTGTTCCGGACTGTCCAAGATTAGTTAGTGCGTCATTCAATAAGCCAGTGCCATTATAGAAGGCAACACCGGCAGCTGACCAGACGAGTGCTATTACGGCTTCGATTATCATGGCTCCATAGAAAACCTTACGGCCTGCTTTCTCACTAGTGATGCACTTGGCTATCATAGGAGATTGTGTGGCGTGGAAACCAGATATAGCTCCACATGCGACTGTGATAAACATAAATGGCCATATAGGCAGATTATCTGGATGAAGATCTTTTAGGGTAATCTCCGGTATGTTGTAGTCAGGAAGGAATATTATGGCGCCAGCTATACTGAGAGCCATAACTATAAGAATGATTCCGAACACGGGATACAGTTTTCCTATCAGTTTATCTATAGGTAACAGAGTTGCGAGTATATAATAAAAAAGGATAACAATTATCCAGAAAGTGACAGATAGTTTGTTTGGCGTAAGTTTTGCTATAAGCGCTGCAGGACTTGTCACAAAGACAGTTCCTGTTAGCAGTAGGAGCAGAACAGAGAATGCTCTCATCAGATATAGAGCTGGTTTTCCGAGGTAGATTCCAGAGAGCTGTGCGATAGAGGCACCTCCATTTCTTTCGGATATCATACCACTCATATAATCATGTACAGCACCACCAAGAATAGAGCCGAAAATAATCCATAAGAAGACAACAGGACCGAAGCAGGCGCCCATAAGTGCTCCAAATATAGGACCTGTTCCTGCTATATTAAGTAGCTGTATAAGGACAGCCTTCCATGTTTTCATGGGGATACAGTCCACGCCATCATTTATTGCTATGGCAGGTGTCTCACGGTCGTCAGGCCCGAAAATCTTTTCGACCAATCTGCCATATGTCATAAAACCAACAAATAGAACTAATAGTGAAACGATGAATGATATCATATGTTTTCTCCGTATTTTATATTTATACTAAAATTGGCTTCAGCTTTAACCTTATTCTACCAATTGAAAACCTCATTTTCAACAAGCCCTTTTTTTCATTTTTTTCATACGATGCTATGATGAGATTTCAAATTAACGGATAATTCTATTGGATGTCGAAAAAGAAATTTTGGAAATGATTGACAAAAATAGGTAGCAGGAATAGAATTAGTCACGAAACTTAATAAAGTCAGAAATGATAGTAATATCATTGGGGAGCTAGTGAACTGGCTGAGAGGAAGTAAAAACTTCGACCCGTAAACCTGATTTGGATAATGCCAACGTAGGGAAGAGTCAAAGAATTTATTCTTATAGAGAATGAAGGGACAGCTGATATACCTGATGGTATATCAGCTGTTTTTATGTCTCGATATAATATTTTTAAGATGACAAGGAGGATGAATATGGTCAAGGTAAATGGTGAGAGCTATGACTATGCTGGACTTTCAGTGTTAGAAATGCTTGAAAACTTAGGCTTTTCTACTGAACGAATAGCAGTAGAAATTAATATGGAAATAGTACCTAAGGTAAGTTATAGTGCGACTACTTTAAAAGACGAAGATACAGTTGAGGTTGTAAGCTTTGTGGGAGGTGGCTGATATGATCCCTTCTAGAGAAGAGTGGATAAATGCATTAGTTGAGAGGCATGGAAAGGAACGCCAGAATGCATTCTTAAATGCAACTGTTGCAATATGTGGACTTGGAGGACTAGGGTCCAACATAGCAATTGCTCTTGCTCGTGCGGGCGTAGGCAAGCTGATACTTATAGATTTTGATAAGGTTGATATCACGAATCTTAATCGTCAGCAATATAAGATGAGCCAGCTTGGAAAGTATAAGACAGAGAGTTGTCTGGAGAATCTACGAGATATTTCTCCATATACCGAGACTATAATACATACGGTTAAGCTTACTGAAGAAAATATACCAGAGCTGCTTATTACAGCTGACATCATTTGCGAAGCGTTTGACAAAGCAGATCAGAAGGCAATGCTGGTTAATACCGTGCTTGAAACGTTTCCAGATAAATATATGCTGTCAGGCACTGGAATGGCAGGTTTTGGAAGTGCAAATACTATACAGAGTCGAAGGGTATTTGGAAAGTTCTATCTTTGCGGTGATGAAAAGAGTGACGTGAATGATGGCATTGGTCTAGTGGCATCCAGAGTTATGGTGTGTGCGGCACACGAAGCGCATATGGTGCTAAGAATTCTTTCTGGAGAGATGGATGTGTAAGCTTAATTTAATAAACAGAATTATAAACAGAAAATGAAAGAAGGAAATATGATGGAAGATATTAAAACAGAAGATAAGTTAGTAATCGGTGGAAAGGAATTCACTTCCCGCTTTATATTAGGTTCAGGAAAGTATTCTATGAAGCTTATTGAAGCGGCAATTCGTGATGCAGGAGCTGAGCTTATCACTCTTGCTGTTAGAAGAACTAATACTAAGGATAATGAGAACATTCTTGACTATATCCCTGAAGGAGTAACACTTCTTCCTAATACAAGCGGTGCAAGAAATGCTGAGGAGGCTGTAAGGATCGCTCGTCTCGCAAGAGAACTTGGATGCGGTAACTTCGTGAAGATTGAGATTATGAGAGATACTAAGTATCTTCTACCAGATAATACAGAAACTATCAAGGCAACTGATATTCTTGCAAAGGAAGGCTTCGTGGTAATGCCTTATATGTATCCGGATTTAAATGCAGCTAGAGATCTTGCAAATGCAGGTGCAGCTTCTATCATGCCACTTGCTTCTCCAATTGGTTCCAATAAGGGACTTGCTACAAAAGAGTTTGTTCAGATACTTATAGATGAGATAGATCTTCCGATTATTGTTGATGCAGGAATTGGCCGTCCTTCACAGGCTTGTGAAGCTATGGAAATGGGATGTGCAGCAGTTATGGCAAATACTGCTCTTGCAACTGCTGGTGATCTTCCGCTTATGGCCTCTGCATTTAAGGATGCAATAAATGCAGGACGTAAGGCTTATCTTTCAGGACTTGGAAGAGTACTTACCAGAGGCGCATCTGCATCAGATCCTCTGACAGGATTCCTTAGAGATTAAGGATTTCAAAAAGGAGGACTGGAGAAATGGAAAATAACTTTTTAGTAGATTCAGATGAACTTTCACCAGAGGCGTTAGAGAAGAAACACCGTCTGGAAAATGATCCCTCTTGCAGAACTAACCATATGGAGTATATGCCGGGAATGGATATCATAGAGTCAGACATCTGTGATAAGGTTCTTGGTGAAATGAATAGCTATGACTATTCAAAGTATACTGCAAAGGATGTTGTGGCTGCGCTTAACCATGATCACTGTTCTATAGAGGATTTCAAGGCACTTCTGTCACCAGCTGCAGAACCACTTCTTGAGAAGATGGCAGAGAGAGCAAGACTTGAAACCAGCAAGCACTTTGGAAATACAGTATATCTCTTTACACCATTATATATAGCCAATTATTGCGAGAACTACTGTGTATACTGTGGCTTCAACTGCTATAACAAGATTCGTAGAATGAAGCTTACCATGGAGCAGATAGAACATGAGATGAAGGTTATAGCTGACAGCGGAATGGAAGAAATCCTGATACTTACAGGAGAAAGCCGAGCTGCCAGTGATGTTGAATATATAGGAGAAGCTTGCAAACTTGCAAGAAAGTATTTTCGACTAGTTGGTCTTGAGGTATATCCTGTAAATGTGGACGAGTATAAGTATCTTCACGAATGTGGTGCTGACTATGTAACTGTATTTCAGGAAAGCTATGATACAGATAAGTATGAAACACTTCATCTGATGGGACATAAGAGAGTATGGCCTTATAGATTTGATGCTCAGGAGCGTGCGCTTATGGGTGGAATGCGAGGTGTTGCATTTTCTGCACTGCTTGGTCTTTCTGATTTCAGAAAGGATGCTCTTGCAACAGCACTTCATGCATACTTCCTTCAGAAGAAGTATCCGCATGCGGAGATTTCGCTTTCTTGTCCAAGGCTTCGTCCTATTATAAATAATGATAAGATAAATCCATTGGATGTACATGAGAAACAGCTTTGCCAGGTGCTCTGTGCATATAGAATATTCCTTCCATTTGCAGGTATCACTGTTTCTTCAAGAGAGACTGCTCAGTTTAGAAATGGAATCGTTAAGATAGCAGCTACTAAGGTGTCAGCTGGTGTATCTACAGGAATCGGAGATCACGAGTCTAAGTATACAGGAAAAGAAGATGAGTACGATCAGGGCGATGAACAGTTTGAAATCAGCGATAGCAGAAGTCTTGATAAGATGTATCAGGATATCGAGGGTGAAGGACTTCAGCCTGTATTAAATGATTATCTCTTCGTGTAGTATTATATAAGTTGCATTGTGGCTGGTAGAGAGCTGCAGAAGAGGTTATTTGTTTAGGGATGATGAATTAGAGGATAGGTTATGGCTACATCCGACATTATATGTGTTACTAACAAAAGTATATGTGAGAAGAATGGCGTATTATTCTTTGAGCAAATTAAGAAGGTGGCTGAAGCAAGACCTCTTGCTATAGTTCTTCGTGAAAAAGACTTAAGCCTAGAGGAATATAGAGAGCTTGCGGGTAAGGTATCTAAGATGTGTAGAGAGGTAGAAAATTCAAGGCTGATAATTCATAACTTCTATGAGCTTATTCTTGAGGATGAAACTGACTTGGCAAATGAACTTTCATATCTGCATATGCCGTTATGGAAGCTGGAAGAACTATATAATAATCAGCCAGATGAATATGCAAGATTACGTGAGAAGCTTGTCGGACTTGGTGCATCCTGTCATAGTGTAGAGGATGCGAAGCTTGCCGAGAAGCTGGGATGTACATATATAATTGCAGGTCATATATATAATACAGATTGTAAGAAGGGACTAGAAGGACGCGGACTTGGATTTCTGAGAGATGTCGTAGAAGCAGTCAGTATTCCTGTTTATGCTATAGGTGGAATTACACCGGAGAATATCAACGATGTTAGAAATATTGGGGCTTCTGGGGCATGCATAATGAGTTCTTCCATGACTTGTAAAAGTCCCAAAGACCTGATAATGGCATTCAAAAAATGAGTCAATCTTTCAAACATGAAAGATTTTAGAAACGATCTGGAAAGATTTATGAGTTATCCTATCTTTTGTAAGAATAAATACAAAAGGTAGGATTTTTATATGGCAAATACAAGTAAAAAAACGGTAAAGAAACTTGCTTCCAGGTCAATAAAGACAAACAGAGGAAAGTATTCGGTGATGACATTTTCAGTCATACTGACAACAGTTCTGTTTTCTTCGTTTTTTACAGTGGTGGGAAGCCTGCTCAGTGAGTTTAGAGATTCATCAATGGGACAGTATAATTACATGGATCCGGTGGCATCTCTGGTATGTGTAGTAGCATTAGTGTTATTCATCTTTTCTGGCTATCTTATTATCTATAATATTTTTGATCTGAATATGATAGCAGAAATGAAGGAATATGGACTTCTCAAAACCATTGGAACTTCTGAACGGCAAATACGTAATATGGTAAAACATAGAACAAGACGAATTTGTTGTGTGGCAATTCCTATAGGCTTAGCTATAGGATACGGAGTAGGAGCGTGGCTTCTTCCAATGATTGGGAAATTTATCAACACTGCATGCGCCAATAAAGGCCAGGTTCATATGAATATATGGATAATCTTATTCACTATTTTATTTTCATATTTTACAGTGGCGATAAGTTCTAGAAGACCTTGCAAAAAGGCTGCTAAAATATCTCCTGTTGAAGCTTCACGCTTTACAGGAAGACTTAAGAAAAATGGCAAACCCAAGAAGAAGATTATTTCGGTTGTTATGTCGCTGACATTATCACTTGTACTTCTTAACAGTGCATATACTATTGTGAATAGTTTTAGCGCAACAGCCTATGCAGAAGATTTTATAGCCAGTGATTTCTGTGTTCAGGATTCGCTTCTTGATAACGCTGGAGTTAATGAGAAAAATGTAAATGCTGTTGATGCTTCTTTTATCACAGTAGCAAATAAACAGAAGGGCGTTCAGGAAATTGGTAATTTATATCTGAATCATGGTGAGCATGAATTTTCTCCTGACGTGTGGAGTGAGATTGAAGATTATTTCTACTCGGACGAGATAGTAAAAATGCAGATAGAATCTTTCTATACAGATGAGGGATATTCCGTAAATGATTATCTTAATGAACTGCATAACAAACGTACCATCGAAGGTAATACATATGGTATAGGTGAACTTGTAGCTGAAAAGTTAGAAGACGTTAAGACTATGGATGGAACAACCGGTATCGATTGGAGTAAATTTAGTTCGGGAAATTATATACTTGCTGAGAGATGGCAGTATGCCAGTGATGGATTCCTGAATATTGTAAATCCAGGAGATAAGATTGAAATAGAAGGAAGAGAATATACGGTATATGCATTGGTAGATATACCTATGGTGATAGAGTATCCGGTATATGCTCCAATCGAATGCAATTTTATACTTCCTGAGAATGAGTATCTGAATATATATGGTGAGTGTTGTCCAATGCGTACACTTATAGATGTGGACGACGAAGAAGAAAAATCTTTCGAGGAATGGATAAGTAACTATACCAAGAATACATCTCTTAGTTATACTTCAAAGCAAAGTGTGATAGAGGATAATAAAGAATTTGGAGAGCTCTTTGCGATAGGCGGAATAATGGTAGCTGTGATACTGGGTGTTATCGGAGTTATGAACTTTGGTAATACTATGATAGCTTCTATTATCACGAGAAGTCGTGAGTTTGCTATGCTCGAGGCGGTAGGTATGACTACTAAACAACAGAAGAAAAGCCTCAGAAGAGAAGGGCTTAGATATTTCACTTATACTTCAGTGATTACAATGCTTTTATCCAGTATCTTAAATGTAACAGCAGTAAAGATATTTGTTAATAATCTTCCTATGTTTTCGTGGAACTTCAGTCTTACTTCACTTATTATATGCCTGCCAGTGATATTGGTAATCGTTCTTATAATCCCAGCAGTAGCATATAAAAGGATTAGTAGAAGAAGTGTGGTGGAGAGACTTAGGACAGAGTAAATAATCTTAATCTGTCTCAAGTTTTTTCTTACACCAATAATATGCAGGGATGAGGAATGCATCTGCAAAAATCCACGCAAGTGGACTGGAGAAGCATGCACCTGTGAAACCGAGGAGAGGGATAAGAACCAGACCGGCTAAAGATCTTGCAATCATTTCCATAAGGCCGGCTATCATTGCAAAATTCGAGAATCCCATTCCCTGAATTGTAAAACGAACTGTATTTACTATCGCGACAAGGAAATCGAAAGCAGTAACTGTGATTAGATACTGTCGCGATAATTTTATTATGACTGGCGCTTCATCGGCCAGTTTATCTTTATCTAAGAATAAGGTCGCAGCGTGTCCGCCAAATAGAAGCACCACGATCATTAATACCGCACATATCGCTGCGGAAATTATTAGTGCGTCACGTAATCCCTGGCCTACTCGGTCAAGTTTTTTGGCACCTACATTTTGACCGGTATATGGGGCCATGGATTGACCAAGACCATCTAGTGGGCAGGAGAGAAGTATATGTACCTTTAAGGCGGTTGTCATAGCGGCAACGCTTACATCTCCCAGACCATTGACTGAGTACTGAAGAATAACTGAACCAATTCCTGTAATGGAATACTGGAGTCCCATAGGTATTCCTATATCAACCAGTACCATCATCATTTTCATATCAAGGCGCATTTCGCCTTTTTTCATTCTAAGAATATCAAAACGTTTTCTAATAAATACAACACAGCAGGCTCCGGAGATTCCCTGTGCGAGAACCGTTGCATAGGCGGCGCCTTCTACATTCATTCCCAGACCACCAATAAAAAGTATATCAAGACCGATATTTAGTACTGCTGCGATTGCAAGGAAAATAATAGGCGAACGGCTGTCGCCTAGTGCACGGATTATAGCTGCAGAAAGGTTATAGAGAATAATGCATGGTATACCTGCAAATATTATAAAAATGTAGGTGGATGCATAGTCATATATGCTTTCTGGAGTATTCATTAGATGTAGAATAGGCTTGCAGAATATGCATGTAAGCGCGGTTACAATACAGCCAAGTATTATTGCCAGCCAAATGCTGTTTGCAACTGCTTTCCTAAGATTAACTTCATCCTTTGCACCGAAGTATTGTGCGACAATAACTGCAAAGCCGTTACATATTCCCATACAGAATCCAAGAACAATGAAGTTAAGTGATCCTGTGGAACCTACTCCGGCCAGTGGCTCTTTGCCGAGATATTGCCCTACTATCATGGTATCCACCAGACCATAAAACTGCTGAAGAAGAATGCCAAGTATCATTGGGGTGGCAAACCTGATTAGCAGCTTCATAGGGGAACCAGTGGTCAAATCTTTTGTTAAATTCTTACTATTCATAAAAACACCTAAATCTTAAAAAATTATGACTTATATAATACAACATACCTTTATATATGCAATAGAAGAATATTTTTATTAATATAAAGATTTTGTTGCTCTTTTGTTGCACATTTTGTGTTATACTAGCATTTAGGTGTAGCATGAAATAACTATGTCCTGACAAATAGAATGCGAGAATAAGAATGTTGGATAAGATTTTTTCAAAAGAAATTTGCAATACTGGTCGCCAGATTGAGATAGACGTATTAAGGACCTGGCTTCTTATAGATCTAATTCTCTGTCATTGCTTTATTTATTGCAGTAGTGATGAGAGACTTCTTACTGGAATACCTTATGCTTATGATTCAGTTATAGGTGGACCTTTATGCGCACCTTGTTTCATGCTCTGCATGGGAATCGGAATGGTCTATACAAAGCATAATACCGCCAGGGATTTTGCAAAACGTGGACTGATGCTTGCTCCGATTGCATTTTTGCTCAATATTTGTAGATTCACAATTCCAGGACTTATTGGATATGCAATCACAGGAGAGAAAGAAACTTATTTACCAACAGTTTTTTATGAAACATTTGAAAATGATATTTTGATGTTTGCTTCGTTGTCATTTTTGACAATGGCGCTTTTCAAACATTTTAATTTAAAGCCATGGATAATCGTGATAATAGGACTTGTTATGTCAGGTATCACAACTCTTATTGGTGGAATAGACCTAGGAAGTCCAGTGGCAAATATAATAGTTGGACATTTCATAGGTACAGAAGATGCAGCTGAGCTGGTATGCTCATACTTCACTTTGTTTAACTGGTTTGCAATAACAGCAATTGGTTATTTATATGGTACTTATTATCAAAGAGTTAAGGATAAAAAGCTTTTTCATCTGGTAATTGGTGTTCCAGCGCTTATATTAGCAATTACATACTTTGCTATAAGAATTCCGGCAAGAGTTGGAGTTTTTGGTGAGGGTCAGATTTGCTATTATCATGCATCAACGGTAGATATGCTTGGCTCTGCAATTTCAGCAATTGCTCGTCTGGCTATTTGTTACTTTATTTCGCTTATACTTCCTAATGCTTTGAAGGAGTTTATGAAGAAAACATCTTCAAATGTTACAGCATCATATTGTATACAGTGGGTATTAGTTATAGTTATCTCAACTCTATTCCTTTATATTATTAGAGGAACCTCTGAGCTGAGTGATTTTATGATAATTATTTTGGGAATTTGCATTTGTGTAGTTTCTATAGTAGGCGCTCGTTGTTATAAAGCGTTTTTACTAAGCAGGAGAAAGACTGATGAAAAAGAATAAAACACTGACAGGTAAGGTAATCCGTGGTGTTATCTTGGTTGTTGAGTTTATGATGGTAATTCTCTGTATTGGTATTACAATACGTTATTACTTTGAAACAAAGTCCACTTATAAGAAGAATGCATTCGGACTTACGCGTACTGCGGCAGAGTATATAGACGGTGATACCATTCAGAAGTACCTCGATACAAATGAAAAAGATGAGTATTACGAGAATGTTCTAAAATATCTTCGATCTGCTCAAAATGGAGCTAATCTTAAGTACTACTATGTTTTTGTACCAACTGAGGATGATGTTATCTATGTTTGGGATGCAGATAATAATCCTGGATATTGTGAGCTCGGTCAGCATGAAAAGTATATGGACGAAGATAGTAAGGAAACATGTAAGAGAGCATTTAAGCAGGATCCAGAAGAAAGAATCATTATCAATAAAGATGAAAAATATGGTTTCATTGCATCTGCCTGGTCTCCTATATTTGATAGTAGCGGAAACCCGGTTGCGCTGGTTGCAGTGGATATGGCCATGGAAGGTTTTCTTGCAAACCTGATTACATTCCTCGCCATCACTATAGTGATTATCCTGATTGCAAGTGTATCTGGTGCGATTGTTTTGTATCGATATATGGAGCAATATATTATAGATCCTATAGATAATATAAATGCTGCTGCTAAAGAGATGGTAAAGGGACTGGAATCTGAAGAATCGGTTCAGATAGAGGTTAATACCGGCGACGAGTTGGAGGAGCTTGCGGATTCCTTTAATCAGATGGATACCGAAGTCCGAGACTATATCGAAAAGCTGAAAGTTGCAACGGCTGAGAAACAGCGTATAGGAGCTGAGCTGGATATGGCTAAGGAAATTCAGGCGAGTCAGCTGCCTAGTATTTTCCCTGCGTACCCAGAGCGAAAAGAGTTTGATATATATGCCGTGATGGACCCGGCAAAAGAGGTCGGTGGAGATTTCTACGATTTCTTCTTTGTAGATGATGATCATCTTGCAATGGTTATGGCGGATGTTTCTGGTAAGGGAGTTCCTGCCGCACTGTTTATGATGATGTCAAAACTGCATATCAGCAACTATGCACGAATGGGTCTGCCTCCTCATGAGGTTTTGGAAAAAGCAAATAAAGCAATATTTGAAAATAATAAACGTAAGATGTTTGTTACAGTCTGGTTAGGAATCCTTGAGATTTCTACTGGAAAAATAGTAGCATCGAATGCGGGACATGAGTATCCAGTTATCAGACAGCCTGGTGGCGAATTTGAAATCCTGAAGGATAAACATGGATTTGTAGTCGGAGCCATGAAGGGGAGCAAATATACTGATTACGAATTTACTCTTCAGAAGGGTGGTACATTCTTCATCTATACAGATGGTGCACCTGAGGCTAAAGCCGAGAGCAAAGAAATGTTTGGTATGGACAGGCTTGTGGAAGCGCTCAATAAAAATGCGGATGCCAGTCCAAAAGAACTTCTTGGGAATGTACGAAGTGCTGTTGATGAATTTGTGGGCGATGAACCACAATTTGATGATCTCACAATGATGGGAATAAAGTTGTTATAATTTTAGGAGGTTACTACAATGAAGATCACAATGACAAAAAACGAGAAGAAACTTACAGTAGCGCTTGAAGGCAGTCTGGATACTATCACATCACCAGAGCTTGAGGAGCAGTTAACACCAGCGCTTGAAGGTGTTGAAAAGCTTATATTTGAGCTTAAAGATCTTGAGTATATGTCAAGTGCAGGTCTTAGAGTTCTACTTACTGCAATGCAGACTATGGATGAACAGGGTGAGATGGTAGTTAGAAACGTATGCCCAACTGTAATGGAAGTTTTTGAGATTACAGGTTTTGCAGAGGCTCTTAATATCGAATAGGGGGACTGCATATGAGAGAACTTGATATTCAGGCTGTTACAGAGAATCTCCCTCAGGTGATAAAGTTCATCAATGAACAGCTGGAAGAGTTTGATTGCGAAATGAAAACCATTACGCAGATTGATCTGGCAGTAGAAGAGATTTATGTTAATATTTCCAGTTATGCTTATAATCCAGAGGTTGGTCCTGCTACTATTAGAGTTGAAATAACAGAGGAACCTATTTCAGTTGTTATCAGCTTTATTGATAATGGTGTTCCTTATGATCCTCTTGCTAAACCAGATCCAAAGCTGGATATTCCTCTTCAGGAACGTAAGAGAGGTGGATTTGGTATCTTCCTGGTAAAGAAGACTATGGATGATGTAGTATATGAATATAAGAACGGTCAGAATATACTGACTATAAAGAAAACCTTAGTACAGAAATAGATATTTTATATAACAATTTAAAAACCTATTGACTTAGTAGGTGAATAGTGATAATATATCCTCGTTCAAAGATTATTTTAGAAAGTGTACGTGGATATGACAAACATTTATAGACAAAACAATAATATGTGTTGCTGTTGCATGTTAAAATTAACGGGCTACGAGATGGCCGGTGTTTTGGCGTGCCGATGTTTGTCGTGTAAATAAAACACTTGGTTAATAGTTGATTCTTAGGCCCGAGATAATAATGTCTCGGGTCTTTTTATATGAAAAAAGGAGAGAAAAAATGAGTATTAAGATTAATTCACTACTAATTCATGGAGGAATAGATGGAGATGAGACAACGGGAGCAGTTAATGTTCCAGTCTATCAGACATCTACATATAAACAGGATGGACTTGGCGAAGACAGAGGCTGGGAGTATTCAAGAACAGGAAATCCAACAAGGGCGGCGCTAGAAAAACTTGTTGCCGACCTAGAAGAAGGTGAGTATGGACTGGCATTTGCTTCTGGACTTGCGGCAATTTCTACAGTTCTTTCACTTTTTAAATCAGGTGACAGATTAATCGTTTCAGATAACATTTACGGAGGAACCTTCAGAGTTCTGGATAATGTTTTCAAAAACTTTGGAATTGATTACACAATAGTTGATACATCGAATCTGGATGAGGTTGAAAGAGTACTTAAGGAAGATGGTGAAACAACTAATAACATTAAGGCGGTATATATTGAAAGTCCTGCAAATCCACTTCTTACAGTTACAGATATTGAAAAGGTTTCTGAACTTTCGAAAATATATGGAAAGAAGGTTATTGTTGATAATACCTTCCTCACACCATATCTTCAGAGACCGCTTACACTTGGTGCAGATATAGTTGTCCACAGCGGAACAAAATATCTTGGAGGACATAGCGATACAGTGTCAGGCTTCATTGTAGTTAAGGATAGGGATTTAGCTGACAGACTTTATTATCTTCAGAATGCTATCGGTGGGGTTCTCGCTCCATGGGACAGCTATCTAATGATAAGAGGTATCAAGACCCTTGGTGTAAGAATGGACAGACATGTGGCAAATGCCATCAAGATAGCAGAGTGGCTGGAAACAAGTGGCTATGTTGAAAAGGTTTACTATCCAGGTCTAAAGAGTGATCCTGGTTATGAAACTCAGAAAAAACAGGCTGATGGACCTGGCGCAATGATTTCATTTACCTTAAAGAAAAAGTATAGTTATCGAAAGTTCTTTAAAAAGCTGGAGCTTGTTACCCTGGCTGAGAGTCTTGGTGGAGTTGAGTCACTGGTATGCCATCCAGCTACAATGACACATGCGGCTATTCCAAGAGAAATAAGAGAAGCGGTTGGAATAACTGACGAACTGATCAGACTTTCAGTTGGTATTGAGGATGTTGATGACATTATTCATGACCTTGAGAATGCAATTCAGAACTCTATATAAGATTAAGTGATTTAGAATAGAAAGGGTAAGATGATGGAAGTATATAATAGTGTACAGGAAATGATAGGAAATACACCAATACTGAAAATTAATCATTTTGGAATTAAGGACGGTGTTAATTTATTTGTTAAGCTTGAGCTTATGAATCCTGCAGGAAGTGTTAAGGACAGAGTTGGAGTTTATATGATCGAAGATGCGGAACGAAGGGGAATCCTTAAACCAGGAGGAACCATTGTTGAAGCTACTGCAGGAAATACAGGAATAGGAATAGCAATTGCTGCTCTTAATAAGGGCTATAGAATTATCTTTGCTGTTCCGGAAAAATTCTCTATTGAGAAGCAGCGTGTTATGGCAGCGCTTGGAGCGGAGATTGTCCATACACCTAGAGAAGAGGGGATGCTTGGAGCGGATAGAAAAGCTGACGAGATAATTGCATCTATTCCAGGAGCAATATCCATGAAGCAGTTCAAAAATCCTGCTAATCCTTTATCTCATTATGAAACTACCGGACCAGAAATTTATAAGCAGTTGGATGGAAAGATTGATTATCTTGTTGCTGGCGCAGGAAGTGGTGGAACATTTTCAGGTGCAGTAAAGTATTTAAAGGAACAGGATGCAAATATTAAGGGTGTCCTTGCAGATCCATATGGTTCTATTATAGGCGGTGGAGAGCATGCTGATTATGATATTGAAGGAATAGGAAATGACTTTATCGCAGATACTATGGATGTATCACTTATAGATAAGGTTATAAAGATTACTGATAATAATGCATTCACTACAGCAAGACTTCTTGCAAAGAAGGAGGGTATTCTTGCTGGTTCATCTTCCGGTGCAGCTCTTTATGCAGCACTTAAGCTTGCTGATGAGATAGATGAAGGAAATATCGTAGCCATTCTTCCTGATAGAGGCGACCGTTATATTAGTAAGGGCTTATTCTAGACTTACGGAGGATGAGATGGTTAGCGAAAGAGAAAGTGTAACTGCGAAGATATGTGCATTTGCCAGAGCATGGCATTCAACTTATTCAAAGGATAGAATATACGATGATTATCTTGCTTTTGATTTTATGGGCAGGGAAGAGTATGAAGATATTTATGATATGATAAGTGATGGTCTGGTGGATTCTGAGAAACTGGAGAAGGTTGAAACTGAAAAAGTAATAGGAAAGTATTTTGCTCCTATACCACTCTCCAGAATACATTTCAATGAAAATAAGCTGTCTGAATTTGCAAAGCAGAACGGAAAAATACAATATGTTATCTGTGGAGCGGGTGAGGACACATTTTCCTTTAGGAATGATAATGACGATATAGAAATTTTTGAGGTGGATCATCCGGATACTCAGAGATATAAGCTAAATAGGATAAAAGAACTTGAATGGATAATCCGTCCAAATGTTCATTTTGTTTCTGTGGATTTTGAGAAGGAGAGCTTCAGAGATAAACTTCTTGAGGCAGGTTTTGATCCTAATAAGAAAACATTTTTCAGTATTCTGGGTGTTTCGTATTATCTGACATTGGATACATTTGCGGATACGCTCCGCCAAATGACCGAGCTTTCAGAGACCAAAAGTGAAGTGGTATTTGATTATCCAATTAAGTCGGGTGATTTTCCAAAGAGGGTTAATAAGCTTGAGGAAATTACCAGGTCTTTGGGAGAGGTTATGTGTGGTGGATTTGATCATAATGAAATCAAATGTGTTCTATGTTCTCTTGGATATAAGATAAATACATATCTTACTCCGGATAAGATTCAGAAGGAATACTTTGAAGGGAGAGCGGATAATCTTAAGGCGTTCGAAAATGTTAGTTTGATCTCGGCAACATATACTGCGTAAATCTAACTTATTGACATTCTGTATTCTAAAAGTGTAGAGTATATGAGTGTAAAATTTGTTCCATATGGTAATGCTCTTTAATAAAGAGATGGGGTAATTGTTATGACATTAAATCAACTTAAATATGTGATAGAAATATCAAAACAGAATTCGATAAATGAGGCTGCAAAGAGGCTTTTTATTTCTCAGCCTAGTTTGACGGCTGCACTAAAATCCCTTGAACGGGAGGTTGGTTTTGATATATTTACCAGAACCAACAGTGGTATAACTCTTACGGTAAAGGGTGAAGAGTTTTTGGGATATGCTAAGTCGGTTGTGGAACAGTATGATATCCTGGATGCAAAGTACATTTCAAAGGATAGTGTGAAGAGAACCTTCCAGGTTTCTATGCAGCATTATACATTTGCGGTAAATGCATTCATGTCTGTAATTGAACAGTATGGTATGGATGAGTATGAGTTCGAGGTTCATGAAACAAGAACTTATGATGTTATAGATAATGTAAGAAACATGAAGAGTGAAATAGGAGTTCTATATATGAACGACTATAATCGTACTGTTCTTCAGAAGATTTTAAGAGATGCAGGTCTTAAGTTCACTCCGCTGTTTGATTGTAGTATTTATGCTTATATGAGTAAGAGCAATCCTCTTGCAGAAAAGAAGCAGATCACTATGAAAGACCTGGATAAGTATCCATGTCTCGCATTCTCACAGGGTGAACACAATTCATTCTATTTTGCCGAAGAGGTGCTCAGTACATATGAGTATAAGAGACTCATCAGAGTTAGTGATAGAGCGACTATCCTTAATATGATGATAGGTCTTAATGGTTATACCTTATGTTCTGGCATTATCTGTGAGGACCTGAATGGAACAGATTATTGCGCTGTAAAACTTAAGACAAAAGAAAAGATGACTATAGGCTACATTTCACGTAAGCATTCAAAGCTAAGCGAGATGGGCCAGAAATACATAGAAGAACTCAGTAAATACAAAGAGAAAGTTCTCGACTAAATAAGTCAGTGGGGACAGATCTATAAGTCAGTGGGACGGGGCTCGACTCGGTACGAGTCGTGTCGATTCCGTTGGAATCGAGCCCTGGACCCCACTGACTTTTTTTTTATTTGGGGTTATAGGTCTAGTTTATAGCTGTTAATAATTTTTAAGGATTATACAATAGCAAAATTCGGTGTTAATATACATCCATACAAAACAAAAGCCGATTAAAATAGTAGGCAAATGATGGTTTTATCATAGGAGGGAAAAAATCATGAGAAAGAAATTTATAGGTTTAGTTTTAACATTGTCACTTGCAGCAGCGCTGCTTACAGGATGTGGTTCATCGGATAGCTCATCAAATGACAGCGACAAGGCAGCGGCTGGTCAGACAGAAGCATCTACTGAAGTTGCAGAGGCAACTGAGACAGATGAGTCTTCAGAAGACAAGGTAATCAAGGTTGGCGCATGCGTAACCCCACATGCTGAAATTCTTGAGCAGATTAAGGATAATCTTGCTGAAGAGGGATGGACACTTGAAGTTGTTGAGTACAACGATTATGTACTTCCAAATACAGCACTTGAAGATGGTGATCTGGATGCTAACTACTTCCAGCATAAGCCTTATCTGGATGATTTCAATGCTGAGAACGGTACACATATCGTAACACTTGCTGCAGTACACTTTGAGCCAATGGGTGTATACGCTGGTAAGTCTTCAGATCTTAGCAACGTACCTGATGGTGCAACAATCGCAGTACCAAACGATACAACAAACGAAGCAAGAGCACTTCTTCTTCTTGAGGCACAGGGTCTTATAAAGCTTAAAGAGGGTGTTGGAATTGAGGCAACTGTTCTTGATATCGAGGAGAATACACATAATATCGAAATCCAGGAACTTGAAGCAGCTCAGGTTGCTAAGTCAATCCAGGATGTAGATTTCGCAGTAATCAATGGTAACTATGCTATAGAAGCTGGTCTTGATTCAGCAATTGCAGTAGAGGCAGCTGATTCACTGGCAGCAGAAACATATGCAAACTATGTATGTGTTAAAGATGGAGAAGAGAATTCAGAGAAGTCTCAGGCTCTTAAGAATGCAATCCTTACACAGGAAGTTAAGGATTACATTAACAATACTTACTCAGGTGCAGTAGTACCAGTATTCTAAATTACTCAGGCGCAGAAGTTTTGTGCTTCTGCGTCAACCTTTTTAGGAGGAATTAAAAATGTTCGATGAACAGGATTTAAAAGATTCGCCAATAGCAGTGCTTGGTGCAGGAGCAGTTGGAAAGACTTGTGCGGCAGACTGTGTACTTGGTGGAAATAAAGAAGTAAGATTATTTGAATTACCAGAGTTCTTTGATCAGAATTTAAAGAACGTGGCTAAAACAGGAATAACACTTGGTGGTATTCAAAAAAATCAATATGGATTTAAGAGAACAGGGAAAGCTTTTTTAAACCTACTCACCTCGGACATTTCTGAGGCTGTCAAAGGCGCTAAACTCATAATTGTAGCCATTCCATCAGTGGCACATGATGTGTTTTTCGAAAAGCTTGTTCCAGTTCTTGAGGATGGACAGATCATCCATATCATACCTGATAATTATGGTTCTCTAAAACTCAGGAAGAAACTTAGAGAGGCAGGCAGTACTAAAAAGGTTATTATTGGTGGTTGGTCTAGTGCTCCTTATGGAACAAGAGTTGAGAAAGAAGGTGGAGTTCAAACCTCTGATATGTGGCTCGTTTATAGAGCTAAAACCCTTCGCGGAGCTTCACTTCCTAGTACAGATCAGGAAGTATTCCTGAATAGTACGAAATATCTTGGCTGCTTCGATTCTATTACAGAAGGGGATGGTCCTGTAGGTGGTAATACAGTTCTGGATATAGGATTTAGTAATGTTAATCCAGTTCTTCACTGCCCAGGTACAATCCTTGGAGTTGGAGTTATGGAAAACTGGGGAAGAATATATGGCGGAAATGATAAGTACACTTACTCAATTTACAGCCATGCATATTGTGAGTCCATAGCTGAAGTACAGTATGCATTTTTCCTTGAAGAAGTTGCTCTCGCCGAAGCAATCGGCGTTGGAATAGCAAAATACCCAAAGAAAAATTTCTTGTCGAGAACAAGTATTCTTGGACCTGAATATATGGGCGATGACTGTATAGTACCATTTGATGAACAATGGGAAACAGGATATAGAACCGGCCCATTCTCAATTCAGGATCGCTACGTGACTGAGGATGTACCAGTTGGATGTCACTTGTATCACGAGCTGGGTAAAAAGTTTGGAGTTGAAACTCCGGTTATAGATTCCATGATAACACTTGGGTCAGTTATGACTGGAAAAGATTTCTATAAAACCGGAATCACTCTGGACGATTTGGGAATTGGTCATCTTGACAAAGAGGAACTTCTGGATTACCTGAACAATGGTAATTATATTGAATAAATAAGCATGAAAATGTGGCAAAATGCATTCTGCAGTTTGTCACATTTTTATTCGGAAAAGGAGAATAAAAATGGCAAAGCTAAGTAACAGAACATCGACATTCACAGATTCTGTCATCAGAAGAATGACAAGAGTTGCAAATAAGTATGGAGCCATAAATCTCTCTCAAGGTTTTCCAGATTTTGATCCGCCGGTAGAGATAACCAGAAGACTTGCGGAGGTAGCTGTGAAGGGACCTCATCAATATGCACTTACATGGGGAGCTCAGAATTTTAGAGAAGCCCTGGCAAGAAAGCATGAAAGATTTTCAGGACAGAAGATAGATCCGGATAAAGAGATTGTTGTAACCTGCGGAAGCACAGAGGCAATGATGGCATCCATGATGTCAGTGACAAATCCTGGAGATAAGGTTATAGTCTTTTCTCCATTTTATGAGAATTATGGAGCGGATGCCATTCTCTCAGGGGCGGAGCCTATCTATGTACCTCTCAATCCTCCGGATTTTAGCTTTGACTATTTAGAGCTTGAAAATGCATTTAAAAAGGGAGCGAAGGCAATCATTGTTTGTAATCCATCCAATCCCTCGGGAAAGGTATTTACTTACGAGGAGCTTTCTCAAATAGCAGAGCTTGCAAAGAAGTACGATACATTTGTTATAACAGATGAGGTTTATGAACATATCATTTATGAGCCTTATAAACACGTTTATATGTCGACACTTCCTGATATGAAAGATAGAACAATAATCTGTAATTCACTTTCTAAAACATATTCAATTACTGGATGGAGACTTGGATATGTAATAGCAAATGAAGATGTTATAGACAGAGTGAAGAAGGTTCATGATTTTCTGACTGTGGGTGCAGCGGCTCCGCTCATGGAGGCAGCAGTAGTAGGGTTGGAATTTGGTGATGAATACTACGAAGAGTTGAGACGGCATTATACTCATATGAAAAATCTTTTCCTTGGAGGCCTTCGTGATATTGGGCTTACATTTACAGAGCCTCAGGGAGCCTATTATGTAATGGTAGATGTGAGTGAATTTGGTGTAAAGGATGATACAAGATTTTCGGAGTGGATGGCGGAAAAAGTGGGAGTAGCTCCAGTTCCAGGCTCCAGCTTTTTTAAGGAAGATATACAGAACTATGTAAGATTTCATTTTGCAAAAAATGATGACACCCTGGAGGAGGCATTATCCCGTTTGTCACGTTTGCCTGATATAGCTTTGTCCTATAGCGAGCAATAAAATATAAGAATTATCCATAAGACTCCAATAATGGTACCATTATTAATCGAAGAAAAGAGATTATAAAATAGCTTATTTTAAGGAAGTGGAAAAATGATAAAACTCGAAAATGTAACAAAAACTTTTAAGGTAAAAGGAAATGAAGTTACGGCGGTTAATGACGTTAGCCTTGATATAGAAAAGGGAGAAATATTTGGAATCATAGGTTTTTCAGGGGCTGGTAAATCAACACTTGTAAGATGTATGAATTTACTTGAAGTTCCTACATCTGGTTCTGTTTACTTTGATGGACATGATCTGGTTAAAGCAAGTAGCAGAGAGCTCAGGGGATATCGAAGAAAGATTGGAATGATCTTTCAGCAGTTCAACTTGTTAGAACAAAGAACTGTACTGGCAAATATATGCTATCCGCTTGAACTTGAAGGCGTAAATAAGAAGGCTGCCATAGAAAGGGCAAGAGAACTATTAAAAATAGTTGACCTTGAAGAAAAAGAAAAGGCTTATCCTTCACAGCTTTCTGGTGGTCAGAAGCAGAGAGTGGCTATTGCTCGTGCTCTTGCAACAAATCCGGAGGTTCTTCTTTGTGATGAGGCAACAAGTGCGCTTGATCCATTAACTACCAGTGGAGTTCTTTCACTGATCAAGAAGATAAATAAAGAGCTGGGAGTAACCATTGTGGTTATTACTCATGAGATGAAGGTTGTTGAACAGATTTGTGACCGCGTAGCTATTATGAATAGCGGTGTGGTTGAAGAGGTTGGAAATGTTAGAGATATCTTCCTGAATCCTCAGTCTGAAACAAGCAGAAAACTCGTATTCTCAGCTGAAAATAAGTACGATATCAAATCAGAAAAGAAATGCATTCGTATTGTATTTGATGGAGAATCCTCTGCCCTTCCTGTTTTTGCTAACCTGATACTTGAGACACAGGTTAAGCTTAATATTCTTGGAGCAAATACAGAAGATATTGGTGGTTCCGCATACGGTCAGCTTCTTATAGAAAGACCTGATGATAGAACTGTGGATATTATTAAAAAGTATTTGGATAAACAAAATATAAAATACGAAGAGGTAAATATTTCAAAGCAGAAAAAAAGTAGTAAGGAGGTAGCATAAGATGAGTAGCCAGATTTTCGAACTGATCAGAAAAGGCATGGGTGAAACATTTTATATGGTTCTTCTTTCTACCTTATTTGCCTATCTTATAGGAATACCTATTGGGGTTATCCTAAATATAACCAGCCCAACTGGTATTAAGCCCAACAAAATAGTTAATCTTGTATTTGGATTTATAACAAATGTTATCAGGTCAGTGCCATTTCTGATCCTTCTAGTAGCAATACTTCCATTTACAAGACTTATCGTCGGAACTACAATCGGTTCTACTGCTACAGTTGTTCCGCTTGTAGTTGCGGCAGCCCCTTTTGTTGCGAGACTTGTTGAATCATCTCTCAAGGAGGTTGATTCTGGTGTGATAGAGGCCGCAAAGGCTATGGGTTCATCCACCTGGCAGATCATATGGAAGGTTCTTCTTGCTGAGGCTAAGCCATCACTTTTGGTAGGTGGTGTTATTGCTTTTGCAACTATACTTGGATATTCCGCCATGGCAGGATTTGTCGGCGGAGGTGGACTTGGTGCTATAGCCGTTAACTATGGATATTATCGATATAAGACAGATGTAATGCTTGCGACAGTAGCCATCCTTGTTATCATTGTTCAAGTGTTCCAGGAGGCAGGTATTTACATCGTAAATAAATTAGATAAAAGAATTAATTAGCAGTAAAGGTATTATTATGAATTGGAAAAGTACACTTGAGACAAATGAAGAGTTACAAAGCCTTCACATGGTAACCCCTCATTTTACAGCGGGTTTTGCCATTGGAGTGATAGCGGTACATTTAGTTTATCCGAAGCTTCCAGGCAATGTTGCTAATGCGACAACATATCCATTTCCAGTGTTATATAAAGAAGTGTTTTTTGAAATAGAAGAACTGTTTGAGGGAAGCGATGCTATTAAAACTCAAATAATAGATGCGGCGAAATATCTTGAAGAACAGGGCGTAAGGGCTATTATCGGAGCTTGTGGTTTCTTCGCACATTTTCAGAATGATGTAAAGGAAGCGGTAAATGTGCCCGTATTTTTGTCCAGTCTATGTCAGCTTCAACTAATAAAAACGGGCCTCTCTAATAATAAAAAAATAGCTGTTATTGCAGCAAGCGGAGAGAGCATTACAGATGAGCTTTTAAGCAAGGTTGGAACTGACAGTAGCCGACTTATTGTTCAGGATATAGGCCATCTGGACAGCTTTGCAGGAATAAGATATGGAAGCATAGGTTTTGATAATGCAAACCTTACTGAAGAACTGGTAAATGTTATCTCGGAACTGGTAGAAAAAAATCCGGATATTGGAGCAATATTGCTAGAATGTAGTGACCTTCCACCATATGCAAAAAGCATACAGGCAGCTACGGGACTTCCAGTTTATGACTTTAATACTATGATAGATCTTATCTATCATTCTGTGGTACAGAAGACCTATTACGGGTACTTATAATTATACCCTTAAAACCTATTGACACAGTAGGTAAATATGAGTATTATACTCTTGTTATTTTGTTTTTTTGTTTTATAGGAGGTTGTCTATGAGCTTTATTAATGACATTTCCGATTACATCAGATCTGGCGAATCTGAAAGTCAGGACTTAGGTCTTGAAATTGAGCACTTCATTATTAATGATGAAGGTACGCAGATGGAATTCCATGAGATATCTTCGCTAATTGATCTTGTGGGAAGAAGACTGGGAGCAGAGATTATCTACATGGATGGATATCCAGTTGGATATTACACAGGTGAATATTCAACAAGCCTGGAACCAGCCTGTCAATTTGAAATAAGTATAGATCCATATTCGGATCTTGATATCATAAAGAGTATTTATAATGAATTCAGAGAAATATGGGATCCTATTTTCCGTGACAGAGGATACCATTTTGAGACTAAAGGAAATCTTCCTTTAGTTGAATTAGGAGAGATTACTCCAGATGACATTCCACTTTCTCCAAAGAAGAGATATAAGTACATGGATGAGTACTTTAAGAGAAGTGGAAGTTATGGAAAATATATGATGCGTGCTTCAGCATCTGCTCAGGTTTCCATTGATTATAAATCAGAAGAAGATATGGTGAGAAAATTAAATGTCCTCCAGAAGATATCTCCTATTCTTATGATCATAATGGAGAATAAATGTGAAGAGCTTAGTACTCTTCCTGGAGTAGAAGATAAGCCTCATCTTTTTAGAATACAGGAGTGGGATGACCTTGATCCTGATAGAACAGGTTTTGTGCCTCACTCATTTGATCTGGATTTTGGCTATGATAAGATGGCAGACGTTGTTTACCATACACCACTTATTCTTCTTACAGATAATGGAGAGACCATCAATGTAGGTCACCAAAGTGCAGAGGAATTAGTTTCGAATAAAATTATTTATGAAGATGAATTGGGAGAGAACAGGAAGAAAAGCCTTATTGAGCATTTTATGTCCATGGGATTCTTCCATTTCAGAGTTAAAAAATATATAGAAGTGAGAGTGGCGGATAGTGTTCCAATTGATAAGGCGCTGGGCTATGTGGCACTTCTTAAAGGTATAGCTTATTCAGAAGAGAATCTGGAACTATTGGAAGATGTCCTTTCTTCTGTAGAGAGTATTTCGGATATTCAGGCTGCTGTAGAAGAGATAGAACGAGATGGTTTTGATGCAGCCATCTATGATGGTAAAACTGCAGCGGAGTGGGCGGATTATATAGTTGGTCTTGCTTCTGAAACTCTTTCTGATAAGGACAGGGAGTATCTGAACAATGTGCGAACTATTTGGAGTTACAGCGAACAGGCGAGTTAAAATTAATGACTTATTGAAAAGATTCTTTGAGCACAGTACTGAACATCGTAATGGGTGGGGACTGGCATTTCTTGATGACAATTCCGTTTCGATTGAAAAGGAACCGGTAAAGGCCAGCGACAGTCTGTATCTTAGAAATAGACTAACAGGAAGAATTGAGACATCACGTTGTATGGCTCATATTCGAAAGGCAACTGTTGGTGAAGTAAGTTTTGATAATACTCATCCTTTTACCAAGAGGGATGAGGCGGGGAGAATATGGGTTCTTGTGCATAATGGAACCATTTTCGAATCCCCAATACTTAGCGCTTATCAGTATAAGCAAATAGGTACAACAGATAGTGAAAGAATTCTTCTCTACATAGTTGATCAGATGAACAAGCACTATGTAAGTGAATTAAATGGATTCGATGCCAATGAGCGTATAAAGCTTATTGAGAAGATCATAAAGCGTCTTGCACCAGAGAATAAACTTAATATCATGTTATATGATGGTGATTATTTTTACGTGCATAAAAATGAAAAAGAAACTCTGTATATGAGCGAGCATTCAGGCTCTGTTATATTCTCGACACATCCGCTACAAAAAGAAGGATGGGTAGAGGTTCCACAAAATCAGCTTCTTGTTTATAAAGATGGACTCCTTGTGCATAGGGGAGATAAACACGAATTTGATTATGTACAGACAGAAGAAAAAACAAAGCTTTTATATCTTGGATTTGCTTCGTTATAGATAGCGTTTTATATTTTTTTAAAGACTTTTCTCTTGCATAGGTATATAATCCGTATATATGATTTAAGAGAGGGGAAAATCATGAAGAAGAAAAGTGTTAAAGTATTTGCGTTATTAATGGCTATGACGTTCATCCTGACAGGATGTGGAGGTAAAAAAGCTCCAGATGAATGGTACGCAGAACTGCTTCAATATTACAAAGATGGTTTTGCGGATGAATGGAAACATGAAAAAGACGATTTTGTTATCCTTGATGATATGAAGGATCCAAAGAATAAATTCGGATATCTGCTGAAGGATCTGGATGGTGATGGAAACGACGAACTTCTTATCGGTATTATAGATGATTCCAAAGAGACAAAGTTCACTGATATATGCATCTGGCATTGGGATTTTGGAGCTAACCGTTCAATGTTTACAGGAGATGGTTATTACTTTTATATCTGTGATAATGGTCTTATAAAAGAGGAATGCTGGAGAGGTTCAGAAACAGAAATCCGTTATATGAAATATGATGGCGCAGAAAATTCATTCCCTATAGTTGATACTGAGGGAACTCCAGCAAAGTTTGAACTTACACCGCTGAACTAATAAACTTAAAATAGAGTTTAAAAGCCGTGATTTCTCACGGCTTTTTTGTTGGACATCTGTTGGACAGAATATATTAAAATGCAATCGTTGTGTTATATGAAAACACTGTATTTATGAAAGGACAAATTATGAAGATAATGCGTAACAAAAAATGGATTAGTGCGGTTATTAGTGGTTTGTTTGTTTTTAGTTCTTTATCAGGCTGTGGAACGGGGAATTCTGGTAAGACTTCTGATAATGGAACTTCAACAGATGCCGGTGCAGTAGTTTCAGCAGACGAGGTGCTGACAGATACTATCGAAATCAATACTTCCGGTGATTATGAGTTTGATGCTGAAGAAATAATGTACCTTTCTGGTGTAAAGGTTTCAGCTTATACTCCTGGCGTAAAGTATACACTTCGTGATATGGACGAAGATGCAGTTTCAGAGCTTTTTGTATCTGTGGATGACACAGTCGGTGTATATAAATATGATGCTGATTCCAATAAGGCTAAACGTACATCTGATTATGATGGCGATGTAGAAAAAGTTGTCAGCGATGAGACAGCTGTCTGGGTTGAAGGTGGTTCTCAGTGGATTGACGGAACTATTTATGGTGCGGCAATTCAATCCGGAGACCCAGGTGTAAAAACAGATTATTATACATCTTCTAATTATGAGTGGCTTAGCCAGGCAAATGTTCAAATGCAGGGCGATAGCATTTCAATTGTGGATGAGGGTTATTCGGTAGATGGAAAACTCAGTGAGCTTTTTGATGATAGCGAAAAGTATCAGGGTGATGATATTGAACGTGTTCGTGAGTTTTATAACATTGCAACAAATTGGGAGAAGAGAGAAGAGGAAGGAATTGAGCCAGTTAAGAAGTATTTAAATGCTATCGAAAATATTGACAGCATTGAGGCAATGAGTGATTATCTTGCAAATCCTGAGCTAAGTCCATTCTGTCAGTTCATGACTCTTTACACAACACTTGACGTGAAGGATACATCAAATTGGATAGTTACTATTAAGGGTGATAACTTCTCAGTTGTTTCCAGAATCTATAATAATGAGGCTGAAGAAGAAATTGAAGCCTGCCGTGATGAATATGATGTAACGGTAAAATATATACTTGAAAAGGCGGGATACGGAGCTGAAGATATAGATAGAATTATGAATGATTTCTATGCTATAGAAAATGAGCTTCTTTCAAAGGACTGGACAAATGCAGACGAGGATGAAAGTGATGAACTTCTTACTCCGATGCCTCTGGATGAAATTGATTCAAAGTGTGAAAATTTCCCGTTGGGACGCATTTTCGAAGCATATAATATTACAGAGGGTACAGCAAATGTAGAGTATCCTGATTATTTAAGAACTTTGGATTCCCTTTATATAGAGGAGAATCTCTCAAAGCTTAAAGCTTACTGTCTTGCACATACTGCATATGAGGCAAGTGGATACTTAAATTTGGATACGAAAAATGCTTACTATTTAGCTACAGGTAATGATGCATCTTCACTGGATGCAGAGGAGGATCTTTCAGCCTCTGCCTATACAGAAGAAGATCTTAATGATTTTTATCGCGGAGAATATATGTCCAGCAGAGGACTTCTGGGTGTTGCTGTAGATAATGCTTATATGACATATTTCGTCGATGATAAAAAGAGAGATGATATTACATCCCTTGCTAATGAAATCAAGGATTCTTTCAGAGAGATTCTTGAGAATGAAGAATGGATGTCCAAGGAAGGTAAAGAGGCTGCAATCGCTAAGCTTGATAATATGGAATTCTCAATATTAAAACCAGATGAGCTTATTGATTCTTCTTTCCTTGAGGTTGATCCGGATTCTAGTTTCCTTGATGCTTATGCAACTATTACAGTTAATACGAAAAAACATAAAGGCGAGATAGTTGGTCAGCAGCGCGTTAAAGGTGACTGGCGTTATGACCTTGATCCATCTATTTCTACTACAGTAAATAACTGTTTCTATTTTGGAGCTTATAACCAGTTCTTTATACTTGATGGATTTGTAAATGATGGAACTTATACACTTGATATGTCGAGAGAAGAAAAACTTGGTAAGCTTGGCGAAGTAATAGGACATGAGTTAACACATGGTTTCGATCCTAATGGTATTCAGTATGATAAAGACGGAAACATGGTCGTTACTGAGGATAATCCTTATGGCTGGATGCCGGAAGAGGATTACAATACATTTATGGAAAGAGCTGACAGACTATCTGCATACTTTAGTACGTTTGCTCCTTATCCATATAATAAGTGTGATGGTTCTCTATATTGGGGCGAGGCTGCAGCGGATATAGCCGGTATGTCAATAGGCCTAAAGATTGCTGAAAAGGAAGAGAACTTTGATTATGATCTTTACTTCAGAAGTCATTCAAATCTTTGGGTAAAACAGCAGACACTTATAGTAGAACAGGGAGATATCTTTAATGAGCATCCACTTGACTACTTAAGAATAAATGCAACCTGCCAGCAGTTTGATAAATTCTATGAAACATATGATATACAGGAAGGAGATTTGATGTATCTCGCACCTGAAGAAAGAATAGCAATATGGTAAAATGCTGCCTGTGAAATACATGGGTCAGAGGAGTCAAGATGAGACAGCCGGAATTAACAACACTTTGTTATATAGAAAAAGATAATAAATATCTCATGCTTCATCGAGTAAAGAAAGAGAAGGATATCAATAAGGATAAGTATATTGGTGTTGGTGGACATTTTGAATATGGTGAAAGTCCTGATGAATGCTTGAAACGAGAAGTGTTTGAGGAAACAGGTCTTACTTTACTGGATTATAAACCTCGTGGTATAGTAACTTTTATATATGGAGATGCATCCAAACCTGAAGATAGGATTGTTGAGTATATGCATCTTTATACCGCTACCAGGTTCGAAGGCGAACTTATAGAATGTAGCGAAGGTGACCTTGTATGGATAGATAAATCTGAGGTATATAATCTTCCTATTTGGGAAGGTGATAAGCTGTTCTTCAAACTTCTTGAGGAGCGGGATGATTATTTTTCATTAAAGCTAGTCTACTCTGAAACAGATGAGTTGATAGAGGTTGAGACTGTCTGATGAGACAATTAGAAACTGTACTATATGTTTACGAAGGACGCAGATTAAAATATGGAACGTGAAAAACAGATAATTAAAACAAGTATAATAGGAATTATTGCAAATATAGCATTGGCATCTTTTAAAGCAGTGGTAGGTTTACTTTCACGCTCGGTTGCCATTACACTTGATGCGGTTAATAACCTGTCAGATGCACTTTCTTCTATTATCACAATAATAGGCACAAAGATTGCTAATAAAAAACCTGATAAGAAGCATCCTCTTGGCCATGGAAGAGTAGAGTATCTTAGTACTCTTGTAATTTCAATAATCATTCTTTATGCCGGAGTTACGGCGCTGATCGAATCTGTAAAGAAGATAATTAATCCGGAAACTCCTGATTATAGTAAGGCTGCTATAATCATTGTAACTGTTGCCATATTTGTAAAAATATTTTTGGGATTATATGTAAAAAAGAAAGGCGAAGAGTATAAGTCAGATGCCCTCAAAGCTTCTGGAACAGATGCCCTTTTTGATTCAATAATTTCAACAGCAACCCTCGTTGCTGCCATAATCTTTATTACTACTGGTTTTAGTTTGGAAAGCTATCTTGGTGTAGTGATTTCAATCATAATCATAAAATCCGGTATAGATATGATACGAGAGACTATAAGTGAGATTCTGGGAGAACGAGTTGACCCGGATCTTGCCAGAAAGGTGAAAGGTCTCATTACAGAGTTTCCAGATGTAAATGGCGCTTATGATCTGGTCATTCATAATTATGGACCTGAGAAACTTATTGGATCGGTACATATCGAAGTTCCAGAAACTATGACAGCCAGGGAACTTGATAAACTGGGACGTCAGATTACAGCAAAGGTTTTCATGGAAACAGGTGTTGCTATGACAGGAGTCTCTGTATATTCAATAAACTCTGAAGATAAAGAGGCGGTTCAAATAGAAAAGGACATTAAGGAAATATGTCTCGGCCATGAAGGTGTTCTTGAGGTTCATGGTTTCTATCTTGAAAGAGAAGATAATACTATAAGATTTGATGTAATCATTGATTATGATATTAAAGATAGAGAGTCTATCTATACACATATTACATCTGAGATTGCAGAAAAATACCCCGACTACCAGATATGTCCATTGCTGGATGTTGATATGTCGGAGTAGTATTTCTGAAAAAATAGTTTTAAACTATTAAAGTAAATCTGTTAATTTTTTACTATAGAAAAAGTCGTGAACTAATTTGTCATACTCTGTCCACATTGGCAGGGTATGGCATTTTTTCTTTCTGGAGCAGTCATAATCTTTGTCAGCAAGACAAGCAACGGTTGAAAGACTTCCTTCCATAAGCTCCAGTATTTCACCGACGGTATAATCCTCGGGCTCCCTCACCAGCATGTATCCACCGCCTTTACCGCTTGCTCCTTTAAGGAGTTTTCCTGCAACCATATCCTTGACAATTATCTCGAGATACTTTTTTGAGATTTCCTGTCTTTCTGCTATATCCTTTAGTGGGATGTATTTACCTTCCTGATTTTCTGCTATGTCGATCATGACTCTAAGTGCGTATCTTCCTCTGGTTGAAATCATTAGTCTTATCTCCTTATTTTGGGTTATTTAAAAACCATTACCTATTATACCTTAGGGTTAATAGGCAGTACAAGGTAAAAATATTTTAAAAATTATTAGCACTCGCTCTTGACGAGTGCTAATAAAAGTGGTATAACATATTCAGAAACAAAAAATGATGGCAAAAAATAGTGCCACATAATAAAAAAAGGAGGAATGATTTATGTATTATCCAAGTTTATTTAATGAAAAGTTTTATAATGATCTGTTTGATGAAGCACTCAACTTCCCATTTGATTATGGTAAAAGAATAAGAAATGAGATAGCTGACAAGAAGAGATGCACAACTGATATCAAAGAATTTGAAGACAGGTATGAGCTTGATATGGAGTTCCCAGGATTCAATAAAGAGGATATCAAGGCAGAGCTTAAGAATGGTTACCTCATTGTAAGTGCAGAGCACACTGAAGCTAAGGATGAAAAAGAGGCTGAGGGCACAGATACTGAAGGCGCTGAAATGGAAAAGAAAGAGCCTAAGTATATCTGCAGAGAAAGATTCTGTGGTAAGACAGAAAGATCCTTCTATGTTGGCAAGGAACTTGCAAAAGAGGATATTAAAGCTAAATATCTAAATGGTGTTCTTACTCTCCAGATTCCTAAGGTTCCAGCCGAAGCTGAAAAGAAGAGTGAAATGATAGATATTATGGAATAAAACTGGAAGCTACTCAATTTAGTGGAGTACGGTGTAAAGCCGTACTCCATTTTTTAGTTATCGAAAATAGAAATTAATTTAATTTACATATTGCGCGGATTAAGACTATAATTGAGAATGAGTAAAAAGGAGAGGAACTAGCATTATGAGAATACTTTTAGTTGAAGACGAGAGGTCACTTGCTGAGCTTGTGGCGGAGCGTCTAAAGAAAGAACGTTATACGGTAGATGTTTCATACGATGGAGAGGACGGCCTTTTTAATGCGCTCACCGGAATTTATGATCTGATACTACTGGATATCATGCTCCCTAAAAAGGATGGAATGCAGATTCTTCGAGAAATAAAATCAGAAGGGATTACATCTAAAGTTATAATGCTTACCGCAAAGGGGGAACTTGAGGACAAGCTAAAAGGCTTTAGTGAGGGTGCGAATGATTATGTTCCAAAGCCATTCCACATAGATGAACTTGTGGCAAGGATTAATGTGCAGCTTAGAGTTGAAAAGGTGGTTAAAGATAAACTGGAATTTGGAAATGTAATCCTAGACTATGACATCCCGGCTGTAGTCAATAAAGATACTGAGGAAAGCATTAAAATCAATAATAAGGAATTTCAGCTTCTGGAATATTTTATGATGAATTCTAATCAGGTGCTTTCTAAAGAAATGATTTTTGATAGAGTTTGGGGAATGGATAATGATACTCTTTCAAACAATCTTGAAGCCTACCTTTCTTTTGTAAGGAAGAAGCTAAAAGCTATTGAGGCAAATATTAACATCAAGGTTGTCAGAGGCATGGGTTATAAAATGGAGATGATAGATGAAGGAACTAAGTAAAAAGGTTTTTCTAATCTTATTTGGAATGATGACTATAATTCTGATCACAAGTCTTGTTATAGTAAATGTGGTTGGTTATAGAAGAGAATATGAAAATGTTGAACGAAATCTGAATATTATGGATGACCGTGGAGCATTCGGCATGATGGATATTCCACCGAATGATTTAGATAATACTCAAAATGAAGAACAAAAAAGTGATATTGATCAAGGCGAGTTTGATTTCGAAAACATGATGATCATTGATTATGAGGTTTATTCCGTTGAATTAATGGATGGAATGGCAACAAGGGTCATAAGTCATGGTAATGAAGAGTCGGATTTTGATGTACTCAGTGTCGCTTCGGATATTCTTGATAATTACGATGTAAATACACGAAAAGTCGATAATCTATATAAGAGTGGTTATTCGTTTAATTATAAGTTTGACAAGATAATAATCATAAATGATGAAAGTATTGCCAACAAGCTTAGGAAGACTCTTATAGAGACTATTATTATTTTTGTTGTTTTGGAAATAATAATAGCTATTTTAGCAAAGCTGGTAACTGGCTGGATTACAAAACCTGCAAGAGAAGCATTTGATAAGCAAAGAGAATTTATTGCGGATGCATCTCATGAATTAAAAACTCCTCTTGCAGTAATCATGGCTTCTTCGGATGAAATGACAGAAGATGGGGCTAACAAAAAATATCTGGATAATATAAAATATGAATCAGATAGGATGAACAAACTTATTTCGAGCCTGCTTGATCTGTCTAAATTGGAAGATGGCATTTCAAAGGAGGATTATAAAGAGGAAAACCTGTCAAAGATAGTCGAGAAAACCTGTCTTGTATTTGAAGGCGTTGCATTTGAGGACGGAGTCGAGATAGAAACTGACATTGAGGAAAATATTAATTTCAAGTGTTCCAAAGATGAGATGGAAAGACTTGTTTCCATCTTGATAGATAATGCAATCAAGCATAGTGATAAGGAGACTGCAATCAGGGTTAAGCTCTATAAGAGTAAAAATAGTATCAATCTGAAGGTAATAAATTCGGGAAATCCAATTGCCAAGGGTGATGAAGAGAAAATTTTTGAGAGGTTCTACCGCGCAGATAAGTCCCGTGAGAGAAGTGAGAACAGATACGGCCTTGGGCTTGCTATAGCTAAAAAGATCGTTACAAATCATAGCGGAACTATCAAAGCTTCCTCGAATGATAACGATACTGAATTTAAGGTGATTTTCTAATACCCACTAAACAAAAGAAAAAATATAGAAAAAAACATTTGACATATTAATTAGATTGTGTATAATTAAATTGTACACAACTTAATTGTTTGATTTTGATTTAGTTTTTTAGGAGGTATGTCAAATGAATTTTTATGATATTAGTGTAACAGCTCCAGATGGTAGCGAAGTAGCAATGAAGGATTTTGAAGGTAAGGTTGTTCTTGTAGTAAATACAGCTCTTGGATGTGGATTTGCTCCACATTACAAAGATCTCGAGAAGATGTATGAAGACTTTCATGATAAGGGACTTGAGATAGTAGATGTTCCTTGTAATCAGTTTGCAGGACAGTCTCCAGAGTCAGATGAGGAAACACATCAGACATGTATGCTGAAGTACAATACTCAGTTCCCTCAGATGAAAAAGTCAGATGTAAATGGGGAGACAGCTATAGACCTCTTCAAGTTCCTGAAGGCTGAAAAAGGATTTGAAGGTTTTGGTTCCGGACCTAAGGCACTGGCTATGTCAGCGCTGCTGAAGAAGATCGATAAGGATTATAAGAATAATTCTGAGATCAAATGGAACTTTACAAAATTTATAATTAACCGTAAAGGTGAAGTTGTAGCCAGATTCGAGCCAACAGCTGATATGAAGAAGGTTGCAAAATGTGTTGAAGAACTTATAAACGAGGAAGGATAAACTTAAATGAGTAAGTACGACTGTTTAAAACTAGAGAATCAGCTTTGTTTTCCACTCTATGCTTGTTCTAAGGCTATTACAAAACACTATAAGCCATTTCTGGATGAACTGGATCTGACTTACACTCAGTACATTACAATGATGGTACTGTGGGAAAAGAAAAGTGCAAATGTTTCTGATCTGGGTAAGTGTCTATATCTGGATTCAGGTACACTGACACCAGTTATAAAGAAACTTGAAGCAAAGGGTTATATAACCAAGACCAGATCTAAAGATGACGAGAGAAGTGTAATAGTAGAAATAACTGCAGAAGGTGACAAGTTAAGAGATAAGGCAGTCAAAATTCCTTCTATGATGGGCGGATGTGTAAACATTTCCGAAAAAGAAGCAACAGAACTTTATAAGACCTTATATAAGATATTAGGTCATTTTGATGAATTAGATGGAGGTAAATAAAAATGGCAGTAGTTGAGATAAAAGAAGCACAGTTTGATGAAGAAGTACTTAAGAGCGATAAGCCTGTATTTGTTGATTTCTATGCAACATGGTGTGGTCCATGTAAGATGATGTCACCTATCCTCGAACAGCTTTCTGAGGAGAAGCAGGATGTTAAGTTTGCTAAGATTGATGTTGATGATGCGGAGAGACTTGCTATACTCTATGGAATTTCTAGTATTCCTTGCATGATCCTTTTCAAGAATGGAGAAGAGGCTGACAGAGTTGTTGGTGCTGTTCCTAAGCAGAAACTGGAGCAGGTAGTATCTGCATAAATAGGAGATACATATATGATAGATGTTATTATAGTGGGTGCTGGTCCGGCTGGACTTTCTGCAGCTATCTATGTTGAGAGATCTGGAAAGCATGCAGTTTGCTTTGAGAAACTCACAGTTGGCGGGCAGATAGTAAATACTCCGGATATAGCTAATTACCCTGGAATAAAAAATATAAGTGGATTTGATTTTTCCATGGGACTTTATGAACAGGCAACTGAGCTTGGCGCTGAAGTTATTTATGATAAAGTCAGTGGGATAGTTAAGTCTGAAGAGGACAATACCTTTAAGGTTACAACAGGTTCGGGTAAGGAATATGAGGCTAAGGCTGTTATATTGGCTACTGGAGCCAAGAATAGACACCTTGGACTAGATAAAGAGGAAGAACTGACAGGTCGCGGTGTATCCTACTGCGCAACTTGTGATGGAGCATTCTTTAAGGGGAAGGATGTAGCAGTAAATGGTGGTGGTAACACAGCTCTTGAAGATGCTTTATTCCTTACCAATTATTGCAACAAGGTTTACATAATTCATAGAAGAAATGAATTTAGAGGTGAGCCTCAGAATCTTGAAGCAGTAAAAAACAAAGATAATATTGAATTTGTTCTTAACTCAACAGTTTCTGAACTAAAGGGTGACAAGGCTCTCGAAGCAGTTGTTGTTAAGAATAAGGAAACTTTAGAAGAGAAGGAAATACCTGTATCGGGACTATTTATCGCTATTGGACAGGAGCCAGATAATGGTGATTTCAGCCCAGTGGCTGATCTGGACAAGGGTGGATACATAGTTGCTGATGAGAAGTGCCTCACAAAAACTCCTGGAATCTTTGTAGCGGGCGATTGTAGAACAAAGGATGTAAGACAGTTAACTACGGCTGCATCTGATGGTGCGGTAGCAGCTCTCGCCGCCTGCGCATACATATCATAACTATTTCGAAAAGCTTTACGTTATACGAAATAATGAATTTAATGGCAAAGTGCTTTTTTTGCACTTTGCCATTTTTTTGAAAAAAAAATATTTTTAAACTTTTTTATTTTTTAATTTTCATTTAAGGTTGGCCCATTATTATGTGTTCAAAGATAAGAAAACCCAAGCCTTTTTGAACAAATGAATCTGATATAAGGAGGAAAGAACATGAGTGGTTACATAGATGTCTTTAAAAGAACAGAAATAAAATATCTCTTATCGAGGGATCAATATAGGAAGCTCTTTTCTTTCCTCGAAGGATTCGCAAAAGTGGATGAATACGGAAAGACAAGAATTAACAATATATATTTTGATACATCAAATTACAAGCTGATACGAACTTCATTAGAAAAGCCAATATATAAAGAAAAGCTGAGGCTAAGAACCTACGGCTCAACAAATGATAATACAAATTCATTTATAGAGATAAAAAAGAAGTATGACGGAATAGTTTATAAGAGGAGAGTCTCAGGGGAATATAAAAGAGCATATGATTATCTGGTAAATGGGGATAAGCCTCTGGATGATTCCCAGATATCCAGAGAAATAGAAGGGTTCCTTTATATGTATGAAGGTTTAAGACCTGCTATGAGAATAAGCTACGACAGAGTAGCGATGGCAGGAATAAAAGATAAAGATTTCAGAGTGACTTTTGATACAAATATTCAGTGGAACAAAAATGATCTGGATTTAAGAAAAGATGCAGATGGCATTCCAATTCTAAAAGATGGACAGTACATGATGGAAATAAAGGTGGCAAATGCAATGCCAATAGAACTTACCAGAAAACTTAGTGAATTAAAAATATTCCCGGCATCCTTCTCGAAATATGGACGAGGATACCTGGATATGATACAGAGGGCAGCTGAACCTCAACTGATAAAAGAAGAAAAGATAGTTAAAAAGCATGTGATTAGAAATGAAAAGGAGGTAAGCGTTTATGCTTAGTAGTATTTTTACATCAATCTTAACAGATGGGACATTTACAGGAGCAGAGTTAGGTATGGTTACAATAGCCTCTCTTGTATGCGGACTCATAATAGCAATATCTTATTCAATAAAAAATAAATGCTCCCGCAGCTTTGCGGTGACACTTGTACTGCTTCCGGCAATAGTTGAACTGGTAATAATTCTGGTGAACGGAAATATAGGTGCAGGTGTGGCGGTAGCCGGAGCCTTTAGTCTGGTGAGGTTTAGATCAGCTCCTGGAAGAGGTCAGGAGATAACGAGTATTTTCCTGGCAATGGCTGTTGGACTTGCAACAGGAATGGGCTATATAGGAGTGGCAATTCTTTTCTCAATAATTATATCTATCATTAATCTGATACTTAATATAACCAAGTTCGGAGCAGAAGGAGAAAACCACAGAACACTTAAGATAACAGTTCCAGAGAATCTGGACTATGAAGGAAAGTTTGAGGATATTTTTGATAAGTATCTGAGTAGTTATGTGTATGATGAGATAAAGACCAGCAATATGGGAAGTCTTTACAAAATAACACTGAGTGTTGTTTTAAAAGCAGGCATTTCAACAAAAGAGTTTTTGGATGAGATTAGAACCAGAAATGGAAATCTGGATATTAGTTTAGGTAGAAGAGTTGACAGTATGGAAAGCTTATAGGAGGAAAGTGAAATGATAAATAAGAAGATGAGAAAAAAGATTAGCGTAATAATAGTTGCAATGATGATGGGGCTTTCCCTGGTTGCATGTGGAAATAATGACACATCCAGTTCCAGCGTTGATGAGGTTGTGGCTGAATCAACTGCGGATGTTGACATAGATGAAGAATTTGAGGATTCAGGTTCGAATGAAGAAACAGACAAGGAGGTAGATACAGAGGAGAATAATACAGAAAGTGATGCACAAGAAACGGAAGAAGTGGTTACCACAGCAAACGTAACAGCAGATGGAATGATTGATGCTACAGATATGTTTACAGAGAGGGACATGACTCAGACAGCTGATCTGTCAGAGGCAGAGTACTTAGAACTGAAGGAAGGAGAGGATATTAATATATCTGAAGCAGGAGTTTATGTAGTGTCAGGAAGTGCAAGCAATGTTACTATTTTTGTAGAGGCAGGTGATGAAGATAAGGTTCAAATTGTTTTAGACGGAGCAAGCATTTCCAATGAAACAGCACCAGCTATATATGTTAAGAGTGCGGATAAAGTTTTTGTAACAACAACAGATTCTGATAACAGCCTGGAAGTAACAGGAACATTTGAGGCTGATGGTGATACTAACCTGGATGCTGTTATTTTCTCAAAGGAAGATCTCGTGTTAAACGGTCTTGGTACTTTGAATATTGCTTCAACAGATAATGCTGTGACTAGCAAGGATACACTAAAGGTTACAGGCGGAACAATAAATATTTCCTGCTCAGGCAGTGCTCTTGAGGCACATGATGCCGTAGAAATAGCCGATGGAACTATAAATGTAACTCAGTGCAATGATGGTATTCATGCAGAGGATAGCGATGATGATTCAGTTGGGTATGTATATATCTGCGGTGGCTCAATTAATATAACAGCAGCGGATGATGCAATCCACGGAACTACAATCGTTCAGATAGATGATGGAAATATAATACTAAATGCTGCAGAGTGTATTGAAGGAACTTATATTCAAATAAATGGAGGTGATATAAATATCGAAGCATCTGATGATGGAATAAATGCAGCTTATAAGTCAAACTCCTATACCCCAACATTTGAAATAAATGATGGAACAGTTACCATCAACATGGGGCAGGGAGATACAGATGGAGTAGATTCAAATGGAAATATATATGTAAATGGCGGAACAATAGATATCAGTGGTCAGTCCACATTTGACTATGATGGAACGGCGGAATATAACGGTGGAACAATCATAGAAAATGGCTCAGAAACTAATACAATCACCAACCAGTTCTTTGGTGGTGGAGGTGGTATGGGTGGAGACCACGGTGGTGGAATGGGCGCACCTGATGGCGGAATGTTCGGTCCGCAATAACAAATTAACAGGTTCAAAAACACCTCAACTGTGATATAATTACCTTTGTTAAAAGTATTATTTAGGAGGTAATAAAAAATGACTATTTATTCAGTATTTGATCCTGAATTTGCTGAGTTCGGAAAAGTGCTCACAGGCTATGATACAAGCGAACTTGTGGATGCAATGAAGAAGGTTGAAATGCCAGCTGAAGGTGTGGCTTATGAACCTTGGATTGATTCACTTGAGGCTTGCGGAATATTCGGAGAGCTTAGTGATAATGCATTCGGTGGAATGCCAATCGAACTAGGTATGTGCTGGGGATACAACAGGGCTCTTAACTGTCTTGAGTATCACAGAAATAGCGAGATTAATATTGGAGCTACTGACTTCGTTCTTCTTCTTGCAAAGCAGGAGAAGATAATCGATGGTAAGCTGGATACTGCTGATGTGGTTGCATTTGAAGCTCCAGCTGGTGCAGTAGTTGAAGTATATGCTACATCACTTCATTATGCTCCATGTAGAGTAAGTGATGAGGGCTTCAGAGTAGCTGTAGTTCTTCCAAGAAACACTAATACTGATTTTGCTAAAACTTCTGAGAAGGATCCAGAGGATAAGCTGCTTTGGGCTAGAAACAAGTGGCTCATTGCTCATCCAGATTCTTCGGAGGCTGGACAGGGCGCATATGTTGGTCTTGTTGGAGAGAACATTAGTATCTAATAAGTAGTTAATAAGAGCATCCAATCAAAGTAGTTTAGTTTTTTGATTGGATGTTCTTTTTAGGAGAAGAATATGCGAAAAGTACTTGTAGTAGAGGACGATCAGGAGATAAGAAATCTTCTTAAAAACTTTTTGGTTGAGAATGGATTTGAGGTGGATGAAGCAAAAGACGGAAACATTGCTTCAGACAAGATATCCGATGAGCAGTACGATATCATCTTAATGGATATGATGCTTCCTTTTAAATCTGGAGACGTGCTGATAAAAGAGCTTCGTGATTCAAAGGATGCGAAAAAGGCTGGAACTCCAGTTATAGTTCTTTCCGCAAAGACTATGAAGGATACCAGACTTGAGGTACTTCGTATGGGAGCTGATGATTATATTATCAAACCATTCGATTTGGATGAAGTGCTTGTGCGAATTGAAGTTGTTCTTAGACGAAGTGAGAATGAAGGGAAATCCGACTCGGGAGTTTCAACAAATGTTCTTTCTCATAACGGACTAGTGCTGGATAAAGAAATGAATTCCGTGTTGTTTGAAGGAACCCCTGTAAAACTTACAGCAAAAGAATTGCTACTCCTTGAACTCTTTCTTCAGAATCCTCAAAAGACCTTTACCAAGGCCAATCTGTACGAAACAGTTTGGAAGGATACTTACTACTACGAAGATAATACCATCAATGTGCATATGAGTAATTTGCGTAGTAAACTAAAAAAAGCTACTGGACATGAATTCATTGAAACTGTCTGGGGCATCGGCTACAAACTAAATCAATAAGTCACGGGACCTGGTCCCATTGACTCCTAGATCTGTCCCCAGTGACTTATTATGGAATGGTTATAAAATGATTAATACTATTGTAATTGTGGTTTTATCTTTAGTTTCAATAATTCTTCTTGGTTGGGTGATTATAATCAAGAAGAATGTGCGTGAGACGAGAGATGAACTAAGGAAAACTAAAGAGGAAGATTATAATCGTCAGCTTAGAGTGTCTCTTATGGATAGTGATGTGGAGAAGCTGGTGGCAGAGATTAATAGTAATCTGGAATACCAGAAGTCTCTTAAGCTGGAGGAGGAGAAGTCTCGCCGTCAGCTGGAGCAGTCGATTTCTGATATTGCTCACGATCTTAGAACGCCCCTTACTGTAGTAAAGGGTAATCTTCAGATGCTTGAAAAAGAGGAACTGTCAGAGTCTGGGCGCGAGTACCTGAAGATAAGCTCAAGAAAAGCAACTACTTTGAAGAGCATGGTAGATGAATTCTTTGAGCTTTCAGTTCTTGAAAGTGATAGTAAGCCAGTAGAATTATGTAAACTAGATGCTGTAAGCTTCCTGTCAGAATTTGTAATCGAAAATGAAACTCTTATAAGAGATAAAAATCTCACTCCAGATATTTCATTCCCAGAAAAGTCCGTTTTTATTCAGGCAAATCGAGAAATGCTAAATAGAGTATTTAGTAATTTGATAAGCAATATTTTGAAATATGCAAAGGATAGTTTTGAGTTATCAGTATTCGAAGAAGAGTCATCAGATAAGCCTCAGCAGAAGGTTTGCAGGATTAGAATTGGTAATAATGTAGAAGACCCTGCATCCATAGATATCGATCATATTTTCGATAGAACCTATCGAGCTGATAAAGCACGTTCAGATGGAAGCGCCGGCCTTGGTCTTTATATTGCCAAGCTCCTAACTGAAAAACAAAAGGGCAGCATTAACGCCACCCTTGAAGGTAGTAAGTTATATTTCGATGTTATACTAAGTATGTAAAACATTATTTTAGATACAGTTCCTTCCAAAAATTGATCAGTTTTCGGTAGTCACTCACAACCTTATCTACATCTATTTTTCCTGAGTTTTGCATTTGATACATATATCCCTCAGATGCGAGGTACATATTCTGGTACATCATTGCCAGGTCAATTCCATCCTTGTAATCGGCTGGATTAAGCGGAGGAATAACAGTGTTCGTACTGAGCTTGGCATAAGGCTCAATTATCTTTCTCAGCTCATCCTTAACTTCTTCATCATCCTCATAGTATGCCTTCAAGGAAAATGCACTCATATCAGGATAAGCTTTCATCATCTCGGTTTTCGCAATAAGTCCCTTATACATCATTTCAAAGATATCAGACTCTTCAAAGCATCCGGATTCTTCCACGTTTTTTCTTGTCTTTTCTTCCGCAGTCTTCATAAGAAAGAGGTAGAATTCTTTCTTGTTTTTGAAATAAAAGAAGAGTAGCGATTTACTGATTCCTGCTTCGGCAGCAATCTCGTTCATAGGACTCTTTTTATATGAATTCCTAGAAAAAACTCTGAAGCCTGCATTTATAATCTTATCTTGTTTTTCTTTTGAGAGTGCATAAAATTTTTCATTCATATAACCTGATCTCCTGAAAAGTATTTAGTCTTCTTTAATGAATATCTTTTTTTGAATACTTCACATAGGCCACTATGATACCAATCACCATAAATATCATTCCCGGAATAATGTATTCCACCTTCAGTTCTCCGTTATTAATAATATCAGATCCTTCTGTATATCCGAATGGCGTTATATATTTAAGTACTTCTGCTTCCTCAGAAATATTTGCCAGAATATTTAGAAAATACATAAGTGCAGCAATTCCAATTCCTAGTCCTATGCCGGACTTACGGAGGAATGCTGAAATACCAAAGCATATTCCGGCAATCTCAAATTGCATTAGAAGATATGCGAGCTGGAAGAGAAGAAGCTCCTTCCAGAATATTTCTTCGTCGATCATAACTATTGAAGCAAGTGTGCATCCGAATACAACCAGGTTCAGTAGAACTATGATAGAAATAACGCTAAAGAGTTTTTCTGAAATAACCTTTACTCTTGAAACCGGATGGGTAAGAAGGAACTCTGCAGTCCGTTCTTTTTCTTCTTTCATTAGTGCGGTTATTCCAATAATAGCGGCGAAGAAGGCTCCGCCTATTCCAAGAATATTTCCGCCTTCAACAGCGTAGAAACCAACCAATGTACCAAAGTTTAGCTGGTCCATTCCAAATGCGGCCGTGAAATTTCCCATTGATGAAAACATATCATTAACGCCATCCATCTGTGACTCCATATCTGGATACATCAGCACACACATAGCAATCAGAAGTCCAATGGAAAGGCTCCATATAGTGATCGCAATCTTTTGCGATTTAATTTCCTGTTTAAAAATAGTCATAATATTTCCCTTCTAAATTTGTCATATCATTTCTATAGAAATGGTTAATCTACTCATAGTAATTCATAAATATTTCTTCCAGACTAGGCTCCGTAATAGTGATATCCTTTGGCTCTTCACCAGCCAGGTACTCAAGAAGCTTTTGAAGATTGCCTTTGTAGAAGAAACATGTAGCATTATCATTATTTGCTTCAGTCATTGATACACCGGATAGTGAGCTGAGCTTAGCCGTATCTATATCTCCAGTTATAGTTACTTTCTTGGTTCCTGTCTGTTCCAGGTTTTCCACAGCATCTGACATTATTATTCTTCCATCCTTTATAAAGGCGGCGGTGTGGCAGTAGTTCTGAACCTCTGACAAGATGTGAGAGGAGAAGAATATAGTGCTTCCATTCTCGTTTTCTTCTTTGAGAATATTAAAGAATTCTCTCTGCATCAGTGGGTCAAGTCCTGAGGTAGGCTCATCAAGTATCAAAAGCTTTGGACTATGCTGTATGGCCGAGACGATTCCCACCTTCTTTCGATTACCAAGAGAGAGTTCATCCACCTTCTTATTAAGATCAAGCCCCAGTCTTTCACTTAGCTCGATGGCTTTGTCTTTACATTTTGCATGTCTAAGATCAGCTGAATATTTAATGGTATCTTTAACCTTCATACCACTGTAGAAGTTAATCTCTGATGGAAGGTAGCCGACTTCACGAAGTATCTTTTCTTTATCTGAAACGATATCGTATCCCAGAACCTTGGCACTTCCACTTGTAGGACTTATCAGACCGAGCAGAGTTCTTATGGTGGTAGACTTACCTGCCCCGTTTGGCCCTATGAATCCGAAGAAATCTCCTTCTTCAACTGTTAGCATTAATTCATTAATGCCGCGGCTCTTTCCGTATGATTTTGTAAGTTTATTTGTTTCAATTACATTCATATATTTTTCCTTCACTTGAATAACTTTTTGTTTTCTATTAATAACCATTGACCGGTCCGGTTAATAACTATTATATTCCATTGACCGTTTTTGAGAAGACCCTAATTTTATAAAATTTAAAAATTTAAGATTTTCTTTATATTTTAATTTTATAGTGGTATCAGTCGAAGAAAAAACTCATTCAAATAGGAGATAAAAATATGTCAGATGTAATCGTTGATGTAAGAAATCTTTCAAAGCAATATGGAACTCAAAAGGCTCTTGATGACGTTTCGTTCCAGATTAAGAAGGGAAGTATAGTTGGTCTTATAGGACCGAACGGCGCAGGTAAGACAACTATTATGAAGATAATGGGCGGCCTTGCATTTCCAACTAGTGGTGAGCTGGAAATGTACGGGGCTACAGATGAAAAAGGTCTCAACCATGCAAGAACAAGAATGAGCTTCATGATCGAGACTCCATACGAGAAAGAAAAGATGACAGCGCGCGAGAACCTTGAGAAGCAAAGACTTCAAAAAGGTATTCCGGATAAGTCCAGAGTGGATGAAGTTCTTGAGATAGTTAACCTTCAGGACACTGGAAAAAAGATAGTGAAGAACTTCTCCCTTGGCATGAGACAAAGACTTGGTCTTGCAAATGCACTCATGGGTAAGCCTGAATTTATGGTTCTGGATGAACCGATAAATGGTCTCGACCCTGAAGGTATAGTTGAGATAAGAGAACTCTTTAGAAAGCTTAATAAAGAAGATGACATTACAATGGTTATTTCATCTCACATCTTAAGCGAGCTTTCACTTCTTTGTACAGATTACATCTTTATAAATCATGGACAGATTAAGGGAGTATTTACTGCTGATGAGCTCAGGGCTGCCTGCAGCGAATACTACCACATCGATACAGATAATAATGAGAAGGCAAGCTCGATACTCACCAGGGAGTGTGGGATTGAAACGATAGAAGCCCTTGAAGATGGAAGCCTGAGAATTTACGAGGGGCTGGATGACATCCATAATATTTCCAAAACTCTCTATGATAATGGAATCATTCCTGTAGAGCTTTCAAAGAATGAAGTGAACCTTGAGGACTACTACATGCGAATGGTTCAAGACCGGCAATGATATTAATTCTTATCAGATGTCGAGGGTTCAGCGATTGCCGGTTTTGAAAGGAGTTCTAATATGTTTAATATAATCAAATCATTAAATTACAGCACACGCCGGGATACGGTGAACTGGATCACGATAATAACACTTATCGTCTTGCCACCCTTTATATGCTACCTGGTGGGGATGCTTAATACGGATTCAACTTCGGTAATGACACCAAGTGCGTACTTTGCTTCTACGGAAATGGGGACGGTCTTTATATTCATGTGTTTCGGTATAATGATCCTTGCCAGCAAGGCGATGTCTGGAGATGCAAGCGACAAGACCATCAATTATGAACTGATGGCAGGTCACAGCAGGGATAAGGTTTTTGCCGGACGAGTAATAGCAAGTCTTCTCTGGGGTGGAGTACTTGTATTTGTAATAATGCTTCTTCCCCTTGGATATCTTTCTCTCTTTAATGGATGGGGAGTGGAGACAAATATGAATGAGGTGCTCCTTAGGTCGGCGCTTACCATCTTTCCAATAATGCGATTCACAGCTCTCACGATAATGATTGCAAGTATTTCAAGAAGTGCCGGTAAGGGTATAGCACTTAGCTATGCGCTATTCATGGTAACTACCTTAATTGCTTCTATACTTCAGGATATGTTTGAGATTGATCTGAATTTTTCTTTCAGTATGACAAATGCAGCAACACTTCTTTCTACAAGCAATTCAAGGTATGAAGTGATCAATGGAAAAACAGAGTGTATTTTTGATACATCCGTACCTGGTGATCTGATTTGGAAGACAATAGTTGTATCACTTGTTTTTGCTGCTATCTACCTGACGATTGCATATATCAATTTTAAGAAGACTGACAGAGACTAGGAGAAAATAATGAAAAATATAATGAAATCAATCTGGTATGAAATTTACCACAGCAAGCTGATGATAAGAATATATATCGTATTCATTTTCGTCATGGGGTTGATCGGATTTCTTAATTCAGAAACAGAAAGGGGTACCTATTCAGCTGGAGCAAGTGGAATGCTGGCGGATATACATGAGGTCACCTATGAATTTCCTATATTTATACTAGCCCTTATTGTAGGAATCATCTGCGGGGAAGATTATAAAGATAAGGTTGCAAATTATGAAGTATTATCTGGACATTCACGTAAGAGTATTTTCTTTGCAAGAACACTTATGGGAATTATCATTGGTTCAGTCTTTGCAACACTCCTATGCTTTGTACCAATACTTACAGCCTGGTTAAAGACAGGCTGGGGAGATTCACTTGTTTTCGGAGATGTGATGATAAGGACGTGCTTAATGATCTTCCCGATGCTGAGGCTCGCAGCATTCTTTGCAGTACTGACATTTCTGATCAAGAATCCATATATCATAATGGCGATAGGATTTATAACCTGCATGTCACCGGCTCTTCTAAATAACATGCTCGCTCATTCAAAATCCATTTTTGTCAGCATTTTCAATATGGCGCTTTTATGTGATTACAAGGGCTGGAGCATATATAACATCGATCCAAGCGAAGGAATTGTATATTATAACTCCTACGAAAGCAGTGTTTCTTCAGGACTCGTAATAGGTACTATCGTGGCATCACTAGTGATGACTGCATTTTATCTCTTCATGGGATATGCACTCTTCAGACGAGACGAATTAAACTAAAACGTGACAGATAGGTTTTGAACCTAAACGTTACATTTTGGAAAGGAAATAAAAATGGATGTATCATTTTCAATAATAGAATTTGCTCTAATGATCTTTCTCTTTTTTGTAGCAAAGCTTTCGGTTAAAAGGGCATCAAACAGATGGAGGCTGGTTTATGCAACACCAACATTCTTCGCTATAGTGCTTGCAGTGTTTGGTGGCTTTGATAAGGGTCAGGCAGGAATCTACATCGCAGCAGCCCTTCAGCTCATCTGTCTCTTTATGACAGAAAAAGAGGTTACTAAGAAGAGGATCGTCGCTATAGTTTCAGCCCTTATGATTGCAGGCAACCTTGTATACATGTGCTTCTCACCAATGTATAAAAAACTCCCATATCTCGCAGATTTTGAGGAAGCCTTCGCAATGATGAAAGCCCATTATATTCTTGGTGAAGAAAAAGGAATCGACTGGGATGAGCTCTACGCAAAGTATAAGCCAATCTTTAAAGAGGTTGATAAAACCCAGGATCATGTAGAAAACTATAAAGCATGGCATATGTTCACTGGTGAATTCTATGATGGACATGTTAGCTATACAGAAACAAGTGAAGGGCTTTGTAGAGATGCAATCTGCCGTTCTTATGGAAATGATTATGGCCTTTCCCTGGCTAGACTTGAAACAGGTGAAGTTGTAGCTGTAAATGTAGAAGGATATTCGAACTGTTATACTATAGATTCAGAAGAACATGATGAGATTGGATTCTACTCAGTAAAGAAGGATTTCATGCCAGATACAGCAGAGGCTGACAGACTGACACTTAAGAATGCCGGCATCAAGAATGGAACTGTAATTACAAAGTGGAATGGCATTCCTATCGATGAGCTTATGAATGAAGTTACTTACTATATGGATCAGTATCCTGTAAGAGAAAATGAAGAATTCTTCATTCCTATATATGCAGCTGGAATAGGTCCAAACATGGAATATGGTGATACCTATGTACCTGGAGAGACCGTAAAAGATAAGTCAGATAATAATATAAAAGAAAACACAATGGTTAACATAACATATTTAGACTCTGATGGTTCTGAGAAGATAGTATCTGCTCCAAGTCTTGGAATATATGCTCCAAGACTACGAGATACAATGGATAAAATTGATAAGGGAGTTAACATAACTAATCTCAACTGGCAGGAAGTGACTGAAGATACATACCTGATAAGAATAAGTCAGATGGCTTATGATGAGAATACTTACACAACATCAGATTATTCAGAAATGACCGATAAACTGAGAGGTGAGGTTCTTTCTCTTAAGGAAGAAGGTGTAAAAAATATTATTTTCGATCTAAGACAAAACGGCGGCGGATCACCATACTTCGTAAATGGTGTGGCTCAGCTTTTTGCACCTCTGGGAGAACATCTTACTTACTATAGCGCCGTAATAAACGAAGCTACCGCAACCTACGAAAGAGGTGAAGATGGGAAATATGTAAAGGGCGTTCCTTCAACCTTCGAGGGTGAAGATTTGTGGCATGACGGACAGATAATACTTCTGGTAAATGCTGAATGCGTAAGCGCTGGCGATGACATGACCTACATAATGGGACAATTTCCAAATGTAAAGGTAATGGGATTCACAAGTACTAACAGCTCCTGCCAGGCAACAACAGGTAAAGACTTCGGGGCAGGAGGTATCAGCTTTTCGGCAGTACCAAATCTCCTTGAGGATGGAGAGATTGCAATCGATACCTATACAGATCACGTTGGCAGAACACCATTCGACGAGAAGATTCCTTTTGATGAAACAGCAATTACCGCAATCTTTGATGAAGGTGCGGATTTTCCTCTTGATTATGTAGCGAACAGTTTTGATTGATTATTTAAAACCCGTCGGGATTGTCCCCGATGGGTTTTTTAGTGTATAATTCAGAACTATAAGGAGGGTTAATATATGGGGATAGTAGCTGCTTTTATGGTTCCACATCCACCGATGATCGTGCCGGATGTTGGACGCGGAAGTGAACTTCAGATTCAGGAGACTATTAATGCATATGATCAGGTGGCTCGTGAGATAGCTGATATTGCGCCAGATACAATTATTATCACAAGTCCACATACAACTATGTATTCTAACTATTTCCACATTTCTCCAGGCCAGAAGGCGGTGGGGGATTTTGGTAATTTTAGAGCTCCTGGGGTGAGTTTTGAAGAAAATTATGATTATGAGCTTGTTAATAAACTGACGGATAAACTATCTGAAGATGATTTTCCAGCAGGTATAGAAGGAGAGCAGGATAGAGAACTGGACCACGGCACAATGGTTCCACTTTACTTCATTCGTAAATTCTACAAGGGTGGAAAGATTGTAAGGATTGGTCTTTCAGGTCTATCTCTTATAGATCATTATCAGCTTGGAATGTACATAAAAGATGCTGTAAATGAACTTGGTCGTAAGGCTGTATTTGTTGCATCTGGAGATCTGTCCCACAAGCTTCAGGAATATGGACCTTATGGATTTGCTAAAGAAGGTCCGGTTTATGACGAAAGAATAATGGATGTGGCTGGTCGCGGCGCTTTTGGCGAGATGCTGGACTTTGATGAAGAGTTCTGTGACAAGGCTGCAGAATGTGGACACCGTTCATTTGTAATTATGTCAGGGGCATTTGACGGGATAGATGTTGAAGCTAAAGCTTTGTCTCACCAGGATGTCACCGGAGTTGGATATGGTATTTGTACTTTCTATCCAAAGGAGAGCGTTGGAACAAAAGATCCTGAAAGATGCTTTCTTGATAAGGTAATGACGAAGCTGGAAGAAGAAAAGGCAAAGTCAGATGGATATGTAAAGCTTGCGAGGGCATCTCTTGAAAGCTATATAAAGATAGGGAAGAGACTTAGTGTTCCAAAGGATATTCCAGACGAGATTCTGAAGGAGCTACCTGCTGAGATATTTGAAAAGAGGGCGGGAGCATTTGTTTCTATTCATAAGAATGGTGAGCTGCGCGGATGCATTGGAACTATTGCACCAACTACCAGTAGCGTGGCTGAGGAGATAGTGCGAAATGCCATCAGTGCATCAACTCAGGATCCAAGGTTTGAGGCCATAACTGAGGATGAACTGAAATGGCTTGAGATAAATGTTGATGTTTTGGGAGAGCCTGAGGATATAGATAGTAAAGATCAGCTGGATGTGAAGAGATATGGAGTCATCGTAACCTGTGGATATAAGAGGGGACTCCTGCTTCCTGATCTGGAGGGTGTTGATGATGTAGATACCCAGGTATCCATAGCTATGCAGAAGGGTGGCATCAGACCATCTGATGACTATACACTTCAACGCTTTGAGGTTATTCGACATAAATAATGACACAATAATTTAGTAGAGGATAAAAATGTTTCTTGTTTTATATTTGGTACTTGTAAATGTTGCGGCTTTCTTATTATTTGGTATAGATAAGAAGAAAGCGGAGAATGGAAAATATCGAATATCAGAGGCTACGCTGATTGCATTTTCAATCGTGGGTGGAGCATTAGGTGCTTTCTTAGGAATGAGGATTTTCCATCATAAAACTAAGAAGAAAAAGTTTTATATTACAGTTCCTGTATTTCTGGTTCTGCTTATTATAGCCTGCATTTTCTGTTTGTATCAGAATTATCATATAGTGGTGACGGAGTATGAATACGAAGCAGGTTTTGATTACCGGGTGGTGCAGATTTCTGATTTTCATAATCAATTATTTGGATTTAATCAGGGCACAATTCTTAAAAAGATAAAAGAACAGAAGCCGGATATCATAGTAGTAACCGGAGATGCAGTCGACTCGACTCATACCTGCTACCAGTTCACTGAAGACTTCTTTGAAGGTGCAGTTGAGATAGCTCCAGTTTACTATATTACAGGTAATCATGAAGTGAGAATGCACGGCGAGAGGTATGATGAATATATAAATAATATTGAAAATTTAGGAGTGCATTTTATTGATGGACAGAAGGTAGAACTGGATAATATTCAGCTGATAGGAACACTTGATAATAATATGGATAGTGTTCCTAAGTTTGATACTGATAATAAACTTAAAATGCTTCTTGCTCATGAGCCGAATGACTATGAGAAATATGAGGAATCTGGAGCGGACATTGTTCTTACAGGACATGTGCATGGTGGACAGATTATCATTCCGGGAAAGGGCGGACTCTTTTCTCCGGACTTCGGATTCTTTCCTGAGCTTTATGAAGGCGAGCATCAGTTCGGAAATACTACAATGATAATTAGTCGTGGCTTGGGAAATAGTGTGGCACCTGTAAGGATAAATAATTATCCAGAGATTGTTGTGCTGGATATTCACTAAAACAATATATGGACAAAATGAAAAGAACCATTCACAGAAATTTGTACAAAGATTTATAAGATGATGATCTAAGGAGGAAGTATGAAGGCGTTATTTATTGGTGGAACAGGTACTATCAGTACCGCAATAGTTAAGAGACTTGCTGAAGAACTTGGTTGGGAGGTTTGGCTTCTGAACCGTGGTAATAGAAGTGATGTTGTTCCTAAGGGAGTGCATCAGATTGTTTGCGATATTTCAGACGAGGCTGCAGCAGAGAAAGCTCTGGATGGGATGACATTTGATGTTGTTAATGAGTTTATTGGTTTTACACAGGATCAGGTTGAAAGAGATTATCGTCTTTTTAAGGATAGAACAAAACAGTATATCTACATTAGTTCGGCATCTGCTTATAACAAGCCAGCTGCAAACTATGTAATAACAGAGGGAACATCTCTTGCAAATCCTCATTGGGAGTATTCTCGTAATAAGATTGCCTGCGAAGAGTTTCTTATGAAGAAATATCGTGAGGAGGGATTCCCAGTTACAATAGTAAGACCTAGCCATACATATGATGAGCGAAATGTTCCTCTCGGAGTACATGGAAAGAAAGGATTTTTCCAGGTTATCAAGCGTATGCAGGAAGGAAAGCCGGTCATTATTCAGGGTGATGGAACCTCACTATGGACGGTTACATTTAACAAGGATTTTGCTATTGGTTATACAGGTCTTATGGGTAACAGACATGCCATTGGTGAGGCTTTCCAGATCACAGGCGATGAAACACTTACCTGGAATCAAATCTATCAGACTATTGCAGATGCACTGGGTGTTAAGCTGAAGGCTTATCATATTGCTTCAGAATACCTTAGTGCTGTTGGTGATAAGTATGGGTTTGATTTTGAGGGCAGTCTTATAGGTGATAAGTCTGTTTCGGTTGTGTTTGATAATAGCAAGCTAAAGAGAGTTGTTCCTGATATGAAGACAACAGTAAGGTTTGATCAGGGTGTAAGAATAGCTCTTGATTACGTTCTTTCGCATCCGGAATGTCAGGTTGTTGATCCTGAGTTCGACCAGTGGTGTGACAAGGTGATAAAAACATTAGAAGATTCAAAAAGAAGTATTTAAGGATGGTGGACGTTAGAGGCTTGACAACAACAGATAAGAATTTGTTAATAATTTAATAATTGTCTGGTAAAGAAGAATATGAATAAACCATATATACTACAACCATAAGATGAAAAATGTTGTAGTGTATGTGGTTTATTTTTGCGATGTATACAACTACTGAGTATTGATAGGAAAAAAGGAGTTAGAACGATGAGTATTCTCAGAACAGAAAAGCTTTGTAAATCATTTTCCAACGGGGGAGTGCAGCAGCATGTTATAAAGAACCTCGACCTGGAAATAAGAGAGGGGGACTTCACAATAATCATGGGTTCCTCTGGATCCGGTAAGTCCACACTTCTCTATGCGCTGTCCGGTATGGATAAGCCTAATATGGGAAAGGTCTTCTTCGGAGATACGGAGATACAGGACTACTCAAATGACGAACTTGCAGTATTTAGAAGAGGCAATTGCGGATTTGTATTTCAGAGTGTATATCTCCTGGAGAATCAGACAGTCCTTGATAATGTGCTTACCGGAGCATTAATAGTTCAGAAGAATTCCCCTGAACTTGTTCAGAAAGCAAAGGATCTTCTTAAGAAGGTAGGACTTAATGAAGAGGACTGGAAGAAATATCCAAATCAGTTATCAGGTGGTGAAGCTCAGAGAGTCGGAATCGTAAGAGCAATAATAAATGATCCGAAGATACTATTCGCAGATGAGCCAACAGGACAGCTTAACTCAGCGTCATCAAGAGATGTACTGGATATCTTCTCGGAAGTACATAAGAACGGACAGTCAATTGTCATGGTTACTCACGACCTTAAAACAGCTCTCAGAGGTACAAGAGTTCTCTACCTCCGAGATGGTGGAGTGGTAGGCGACTACGAAATGCCAGCCTACGGCGAAGATGATGTTAAAGAAAGAAGAGCTAAGCTTTCAGAGTTCCTTGAGAGGATGGGATGGTAAAAAATGAAAATACTAAGATTATCTTTATTCAATATAAAAAAGCACAAGAAGGAATCCTTCGTCATAATCTTCCTTATTATGATCAGCATGGCCCTTCTTGGAATCGGTATCATCAACATAGAAAAAGCCGACAGGATGTTTGATGAAATGTTCGATAAGACAGGAAGCTACGACTATTTGATTATGTTTTCTGGAAATAGCTATAAGAATGAATATGGTGAAATAGTCGAGGGTGACGAACGCGTTACTGAGACCTTCGTCTTTGACTCACTTCAGTTTGATACTTCAACATCAATTTCTTACAAAAAGGATGATGGTTCTTCAGCACAGTTTCAGGCCATGTTTGTAGATGAAGGTGATGAAAGTAAACTGGAACAATTCGAGAAGAAAACATCTCTTTCTGATGAAAAACTTGAAAGCTTTGAACATCCTATATGGGTGCCATATTATTTGAAATATGATTTGGATTTTTCTGAAGGTGATGAACTGATGCTGGTAATCGGTGGTAAGGATTATCCATTTCAGATAGCTGGATTTTATGAGTCAGGACTTTCGGCAGGTTATAGTAATGGAATCAAATGTGTCCTTACTGAGGAAGACTACGATATGATGAGCGCGGTAGTTCCGGAACATAAGATGCTTGCTTTCAATACAAAGGATGGAACTATCACTAGCTACGATGAAAAAGAAAAACTTATTAATGACTTTCAGAAGAAATTTGAAGATGTATCCGGGGATTCTTTATTCTTGTTTTGCTACGATTACTATACTGAAAAACTCGCGTCAACATCTGTTATAGATATAATAATGGCGATAATAGCATTTGTATCTTTGGTTACTGCTGTTTCGTGTATCTTTATGATAAGACATAAAATTACAAATGATATTGAAAATCAGATGGAATCAATTGGTGTGCTTGAAGCCTTGGGATATAGATCAAGAGAGATATCGGGAGCATACATTTATGAATATCTGTTGCTTGGTATGATAGGTGTGATATTAGGAGGAGTGTTGATACTGGCGACCGATCCGCTTATGACAAGACTATTGCAGGTATTTACAGGTCATAACTATGTTGTATCAGGAAAGGGTTATCTTCTTCTCGTTCCTGCGGCGTTACTAATAATATTAATTCTCATAACGGCTCTCTTAAAAGCAAGGAGAATTAAGAAGTACCCACCGGTTGTGGCTTTCAGAAAAGGAATCAGAACCCATCATTTTGGAAGAAATGTATTTCCGCTTGATAAAACAAAATCAGATATCAATAGTAGACTTGGATTTAAGGGGCTATTTGCAAATGCCAGACAAAATGTTGGACTCTTTGTATGTATCGTGACAGCTTCCTTTGTAATTACATTTTGCATCTATCTGGCTGATATTTTTAGAGACAGAGGTGCGGTGTTCCTTAATATAGCCGGTGTCGAAAAGGCACTTATGGTTGGATTTGATAAGGGGACTGATTTTGATTCGGTAATGCAGGAAATCTCCACTAGAGAAGATGTGAGAAAGTGTGTGCTTCTTAGAGCCAATATGGGCTTCAGTATAAATGGAAATGATCATGATACATTTCAAACCTTTGCCTATGAGGACTATGATGAGCTGGAAAATCTCTATATTTCTGAGGGTAGATTCCCGATTCATGAAAATGAAATTATGATAGGAACCGGTATGGCGGAGAAATATACTCTAAGTGTTGGAGACAGCGTACTTTTAAAGTATAACAATATAGAAAAAAGCTTTATCATATCAGGCACGACGAATGTATTTTTGAACGGTGGAATGGAAGGATATCTTACCTTAGATGGTTTTGAACAGTTTATGTCCCCTTCAGAGTGCTTAAATTATCTGTTCGTATATGCTGCGGATGGTGTTAGCGAGGCAGAGCTTAAGGACAGATTGACAGAAGAATATGGAAGTGTGGAAGACACAGTTGGAAAGTCTCAGGAAGAAGGAACGCTCGAGGATAGGATTAAGGCGAAGGCTGATGAACAGATGGCTCTGCTTAAATCTAAATATGGTGTAAGTAATGCAAGCTATGCCATAAAGGTTGGAGATAAGATCATAACCGGAGATAGTGGAAAATTTAAGCTTACTGAGATTTCTTCATTTAGTGAAACGATGGATACACAAATGGGTGGTCTAAGTGTTATATCTCAGATTATTTCTATAATATTGATGATCATAATTGTTGGCATAATATCTATCATTATGAACTTCCTTATTGAATCCATTATCAAAAAGGAAAGACAGGCCATGGGTATAGAGAAGGCTTGTGGATATACTTCAGAGGATATAAGGAAGCAGATAGTGGTTAGGATGATGCCGGTGGCAGTACCAGCTATCATAGCCGGTACAATTCTGGTACTTCCGGTTGTGATGTTATTTTTAAAGATAGCCTTTGGAACGGTCTTTGATATCAGACTCTTCTGGGTACCAATTGCAATAGTTTTGATATCACTTTATGTATATGTGACAACATATATATCAGCCGGAAAGGTTAAGAAAATTTCGGTTACGGAGCTGATGACAGAGTAATGATTAGGAGAATGCTATAACGGACGCATATATTATAGATATATGCTGTGTATTGAAAAGGATATAAATATGAAGATTAAAAATATAAGAATAATTTCATTTGGATTAAGTGCATTAATGATTGCGGGCATCAGCTCTGTAACTGGAGTTGGGGGCGTGAGTGGAAGTGCTGTGGTTGCTGCGGAAGGTGATGTGCAGGGGGCTGCGTCGGAAGGTGATGCGGATCAGATTTACTGTATTGGTTCGGTTAGTAAGGTGTATGTGACTACGGCTGTGATGCAGCTAGTGGAACAGGGTAAGGTGGATCTGGATGCGCCGGTGACAGACTATATAGATGACTTCAAGATGGCGGATGAACGTTACAAGGATATCACTGTCAGGATGCTGATGAATCATACGTCTGGAATATTTGGTTCATCTCTTAAAAACTCTGACCTATATGGCGATAATTCTTCCGTATCCACGGAAAACACTCTTAAGAATCTAGAGAATCGGAGACTTAAGGCGGATCCTGGCAAATATGCAGCTTATTGTAATGATGGATTTACACTCCTTGAATTATTAGTGGAGAGAGTCTCCGGTATGAGCTATACAGATTATGTGGAGAAAAATATAGCAGGAAAGATCGGAGCTGAAAATATATATACTGCAAAAAATGTATTTGGAAATCCGGCTCTTGCAGAAATATTCCCAGATAGTAATAACAGATATGAAACAGAATACTGTATGGATCTTGGTTCCGGCGGAATTTACTCAACTGCGTTAGATACTTGCGAATTCGGAAGTACGTTCTTTACAGGCGATAACAGACTTCTTTCTGAAGATAGTAAGACTGATATGGCAACCCTTTGGAGTAGTACAACTGATGCTTCTGGCAATTTAAAATATGATCCGGACTATATGGATCAAAACGGTCTGGGTTGGGATATGGTAGATATTCCTATGTATGAAGAAGCGGGGGTGAAAGCTCTCTATAAAGGTGGCGACAACACGGATTATCATGCTGGTCTTCTAGTGCTGCCAGACGAGGAAGTGAGTGTATGTGTAACTACTTCGGGAGGAAGCAGTGGATATAACATGGCTATGGCTGAGGCTCTTGCAAATATAGCCCTTGAGGAGCAAGGTATCGAAGTAAAGGAGACTACCGCACCGGAGGTAGAACTAAAGGAAACAGTTCCTGATTCTTATAAGAAGTATGAAGGTTATTATTCGTTGGATGGAACTCCTGCTGAGATTACATTTCCTGATATGAAGTATGCTCTTGTCAAGATGCTCGGAGCAGGTACATCTGATGAATATTATATGTATACGGATAATGGATTTGTAAGGGTGACAGGAGATATAGAAGCCGGAGAATTTAGGGTTGATCCTGACTACTTCTGTATTAATTTTGTAGAGACAGAGGGACATGTATATATTACTGAGGAAAGTGTTTCAAAACAAAGTGGCCTTGTAAATGGATGTAATAGAACATATTCAGGAGAAAAACTGGAGCCTAATCCTGTATCTGAAGAAGCTATAAAGGCATGGCAGGAAAGAGATGGCATGAAGTATGCAGTAGTATCTGAAAAGTACTCTTCAGTGGATTATCAAATTCCGTTTACTGAGATTAGGGTGCTGGAAGATAGCGGTTATGTTGTCGATTTAGGTATGGCGTCCAGAATATTAAAAATAGTTGATGAGAATCATCTGGAGGCATTTACAACTATTCCAAGTTCAGGAAATAGAGATATCTTTGATATTTATATTGATGATACCGGAGTGGCTTATGCATCAACTGGTCTGGCGGTTGTGCCTGTTACAGATAATGAGAGCTTCACAGCTGATGTTAAGGAAGTGAGCCTCACAACAGAAAAAGCTGTATGGTTTAATATAGATGACTCTATGGCGAACAAAAACATCAGTCTGGAACGGCCTGATAACAGCGCAGTCTATGTATATGATAAGTTCGGAAAGGTTAAGTACAGTACTCATATGATAGACTATGGCGAGGTTATACATCTTCCTAAGGATGGATATATAATGTTCATAGGTGAGACTGGGGATACTATAAAAATAAAGTAGTTATGGTATGTAATAAGAGGACAGTTCTTGAAATGGATTGTCCTCTATTTGAAAGTATTCTATAATAAATACTATATTATATAGCAATTTTATTGTTATTATGCATAGAATAGAAGGTAACAAAATGGAATATAAAGTTCTTATGATCGACGATGATGAGGTAATAGCTCAGTCAACAGCTGAATATTTCAATATGTTTGATATTAAAACTGCATATGTTACAAGCTACGAAGAGGCAGTGGAGTTTCTTCAGGAAAACCAGGTATCGCTCCTCCTTCTTGATATTAACCTGGGAGATAAGTCAGGCTTTGATCTTTGTAAAAAGGTACGTGAGAATTATGATATGCCAATTCTCTTTATTAGTGCTAGAACCAGCGATGATGATGTGCTGATTGCCCTGAATATTGGCGGAGATGATTACATTAAGAAACCATATACTCTTAGTATTTTGATGGCAAAGGTTAAGACAATTCTTGCCAGGTACGAGAAAGCGAAAGAAACTGCTGAACAGGTGGCGGAAGCTCAAACAAAGTCTTCTGGAAGTGATTTAGATGGGAATGGTATCAAAGATGGAAAGATTACTCTTTCAGAAGGCATTTTCCTTGATATAAATATTCGAAAGCTGATAAGAAATGGTGAGCAGATTAATCTGAAAGCCATGGAGTTTAAGATGCTCCAATATCTTCTTAAAAATAGAGGACGTGTTGTCACAAAGGATGAACTTCTTAAAAATGTCTGGGATGATGAATATGTTGGAGAGGGTACTCTTGCGGTTCACATTCGTCATTTGCGAGAAAAGATAGAAAAGGATTCGAAGAATCCTCAGATTATTAAGACTGCCTGGGGCGTGGGATATATGATAGAAGAAATATAAGGAAACTTATTTGATAAAAGATAATAGGGAACTTGAAAAACTATGAAGCAGTTTGGTAAGGTCATAATTATATTTTGTGTGGTTTATATTCTTGGTATTATCATTTTTGCGCTATCAACAAAGTCGACTGATTCGCTGGATGTAGATGCAGTGAAAATGAATGATATTGCTAAGGCTGTAAATGAGAATTATAACTCACTCCAAAGTTTAGATACTAAAGACTTTGGAGTGGGTTTTGTTGTGCTGGATAATGAAAATAGGATTTTGTATTCTAATGCTAATAATGTAAAAAATAAAAAGTTAAAAGCGGAAGCGGACACAATGTCATTGGAAAAGGCAATGAAAGATAGATTGCCTTATATGTATATAAAACAGGACGATAGGGTGTTAGGTGTAGTGGTGATGCTTGATGATGTGAGCAAGGGTTACTCTGCACTTAGAAGGAAGATAATTCTTTGCTTATTCCTGGCTGGAGCCATTATTTTGATTGGTGCCTGTGTATTTAGTATTTATGTACAAAAGAGGATAATTGATCCTTTTGACAGAATGGAAAAATTTGCTGGAAAGGTTGCGGAGGGTAAACTGGATGAGCCTCTTATGATGGAAGAAAACAACATGTTTGGCAAGTTCACTGAAAGCTTCGATATCATGAGAGAGGAGCTGGCAGCATCCAAAGAAAGGGAATTGGCTCTTCAGAGAAAGGAGAAGGAACTGGTTGCTTCTCTTAGTCATGATCTGAAAACTCCAATCACCGGAATTAAACTTACATCTGAGCTTCTTAAAGCAAAGGTGGAAATGAAACAAAAAGACAGTGGGAATGATAGCGATGAACTCTCGGATATGGATGAGAAGCTTGATAACATTTATAAGAAGGCTGACCAGATTGATGTGCTGGTAAGTGACCTGTTTACATCAACTCTTGATGATCTTGGGGAGTTCAAGGTTAATTGTCAGGATGAAGAGTCACAGATTCTTAGTGAGATAATTAAAAAGAATGACGATAGAAGTCTGGTTAATGAAGGTGATATTCCGAAGGTTATTATTAATATAGATAGTAAACGTATGAATCAGGTTATTGGTAACATCCTTGTGAATTCATATAAATATGCCGGGACAGATATAGATGTCAGCTATCAGATACTGGATGAATTCTTAGAAATGAAGATAAGGGATTTTGGTCCTGGTATTCCTGAGGATGAATTGGAGCTTGTTACAAATAAGTTTTATCGTGGTAAGAATGCCGAAGAATCCAAAAAAGAAGGTAGTGGTCTTGGTCTATATATTTCCAAGTCACTGATGTCAAAAATGAACGGTGAGCTTATGTGTGAAAATGGAGTGGAAAAAACTGGATTAATTATCACTTTACTTATACCACTCAGCTAAAATTTGTGATAATATAAAACTGATTTTTTTAGTTGGAAAAATGTGTGGGTATGAGGTGCTTCGGTTTTGTTTATCAGGGAATTTATAAACAAGGACGTTAAAGCGAAAAATGAGAACAAAAGAGTAATGGTCGCTTTAAGAATCCTTTATATAATAGTGTTCCTTGCTTTTGCTATTGATACTATTCTGGCAGGTAAAGATGTTATTACGACATTTCCTTATAGGCTTGTTGGTTTATTTGCTGTGAATATTATTCTTTTCGTGTTTACTTATTATTCTAAAACGAGAACTTCCCTATCACTTTTTATTTTATTCCTTTTTAGTTGGATATTTGCAATGATTCCATGCTTCGGATGGAGAGCAGGTATGCAGAATTATTTCATCATAATTCTCATGCTTTGTTTTTTTGCAACTTATGCTAAGTCAGTATACAAATTTTTGTATGCTGGTTTTATTTTGCTTGTAAGAATAATAACAATCGGAGTATTTAGTGGTGTTGCTTCAGCAACGAATATAAGTCAGACCAGTGATAAGCTGCTCCAGATAACCAACATTTCGGCGGTATTTTCATCTATTATTTTCATTTCTTATTTATTCAGCCAAAAAGAAACAGAAGCAGAAAATAAGCTTATGAAATATAATGATCAGCTCCAGAAGGAGGCTAATACTGATCAGCTGACGGGACTTTTTAACAGACGTAAGGCCATAGAATTCCTTGAAACTGTGAAAGAGACAAATGCTGATATGAATATAAGTGTAGCTATGGGAGATATCGATTTCTTCAAAAAGGTTAATGATACTTATGGACACGATGCAGGTGATGAGGTTCTGAAGTTTGTTGCGAATAAGATGAGAGAAGAGTGTGGTGATACGTCTGTAATTTCTCGTTGGGGTGGTGAGGAGTTTCTTATCATCATTCCTGATTGCAATGGCGACCATGCATTTGTTACTATGGAAAAACTGAGAAACAAAATAAGAAAGTCATCCATTAAGGTGGGGGATAAAGAGATAAATGTCACGATGACATTTGGAATTACTGAATATGGAAGTAACTCCGATATCGATACGCTTATAAAAGAAGCGGACGAAAAATTATATTACGGAAAACAAAATGGTAGAAACCAGGTTGTTTTCTAAATTAAGGAACTGAAAATGCTTATATATTTACTTAGACATGGGACAACAGAGTGGAATGCAGTCCACAAGATTCAAGGTGATACAGATACCAGTCTCGACGATATAGGACGAGAGATGGCAAGACAGACTGGTCTTTGGTTCAAGGACCAGGGGATAATTTTTGATAAGGTTTTTTCCAGTCCTCTAAAAAGGGCTTATAATACAGCGAAGCTTGCTTCGGGTTCAGAAGATATAGTTGTTGATGAAAGGCTTAGAGAACTTGGCTTTGGAAATATGGAAGGCCACGTGGTAGAAGATATGCTTGAAAAGGACAAAGAGTTTCCTTTTGTTTATTTCAAGACAAAGCCTGATATTTATGATGAGAAAGTAAAGAATGATCCAGAGGCGGAAAGTTTAACTCAGCTTTGTGAGAGAACGGCTGGATTTTTACAGGATCAGGTTGAACCCCTGGCTAAGCAGGATGGGAGTCCTGATGAAAAGATAAAAACAGTTCTTATCTCCGCACATGGCGCCTGCAATAAGGGACTGCTTATGCATATGCGAGGAGAAAAAGATATGGCTAAGTTCTGGGGCGAGGGCCTACAACCAAACTGTGCCTTTGATGTCATTGAGTATGATGAAAATCTTGGAACCTACAAGATTCTTAGTGCTAACAACACGCATTATGATGAAAGTCTTACGGCTAATCTTACGAAACTCTTATAGAGAACAACATATCGTTAAAAATACCGCTATTTTTTATAAAAACTGCTTTGTGTTCAGCCGATTTTCTGATATTATATAAAGAGCGGACTAAAATTTCCCTATTAAATATTATATAAGGAGGATCATATGATTTACTCAACAGAAGTTCAGAACATGTGCCCTGTACATCAGGGAGTACATCATGGTGCTGCCCCTATTCCAGAGGAAGCTAAATGGGTACAGGCAAAAAAGGTTGAGGATATTTCCGGTTATACACATGGTATTGGCTGGTGTGCACCTCAGCAGGGATGCTGTAAGTTATCCCTTAATGTTAAGGATGGTATCATCCAGGAAGCATTAGTAGAGACAATTGGTTGTTCAGGTATGACACATTCCGCAGCTATGGCTGCTGAAATTCTTCCAGGACTTACAGTTATGGAAGCTCTTAATACTGACCTTGTTTGTGATGCTATCAACACAGCTATGAGAGAGCTGTTCCTTCAGATAGTATACGGAAGAACACAGAGTGCATTTTCAGAGGATGGTCTTCAGATCGGTGCTGGTCTTGAGGATCTTGGAAAGGGTGCTCGTTCAATGGTTGGTACAACTTATGGTACACTTGAAAAAGGACCTAGATATCTTGAACTTACAGATGGATATATCACAGATATAGCTCTTGATGAGAATGATGAGATCATTGGTTACAAGTATGTTAACTTTGGTAAGATGATGGACTTCATCAAGGCTGGTGACGATGCAAACACAGCTTTTGAGAAGGCTTCAGGACAGTATGGTCGTGTTGCTGATGCAGTTAGATGTATCGATCCAAGAAAGCAGTAAGAAGGAGGGAATTAAAATGGCATTATTTGAATCATATGAGAGAAGAGAGCCTCAGATCCTTGCTGCACTTAAGGAGTATGGCATCTCATCTATAGAAGAGTGTAAAGAAATTACAGATGCAGCTGGTATTGATGTTTATAACCTCATCGAAGGTATC